>Ga0207428_10001654_pt1 | contig 23163 bp, 20 predicted proteins | sample RhiMethybrSRZTD1_FD_187600 | JGI IMG/M metagenome (GOLD analysis project Ga0207428, IMG submission 187600) | Populus rhizosphere microbial communities from Tennessee, USA - Rhizosphere MetaG P. TD hybrid SRZTD1 (SPAdes) (version 3) | ecosystem: Host-associated > Plants > Roots > Rhizosphere >...
TGGTACAACTCGGGCTGTGCCATCACCAGCGCGAGCCTGCGTCTACACATGACCCAGGGCGTCCACGATGCGGAGGCGGACCGTCCGCAGGGCGGGGAAGATCGCGGCCACGGCCAGCACGACGGTCATCAGCGCGACGACGGCCACGAAATCGCCGGGGCGGACCGCGAGCTGCAACGGGAACCCCGCGGCCGCGCCCGGAGGCGGAGGCATCTCGATGCCCGCGGCGTTGATCGCCATCACGAGCAAGGCGGCCACGCCGTCCCCGACGAGCGCTCCCACCACTCCCAGCCACAGCGCCTCCAGCACCACCATCAGCGCGACCTGGCCGCGCGAAGTCCCGATCGCGAGCAGGGTGCCGAACTCACGCACGCGCTCCAGGACCGACATAAGCAGCGTGTTCGAGGTGGCGAGGCAGACGAGCACGAACACGATCCCGCCCAGGAACCAGAAGACCCCCGAGTAGAGCGCGCGCACCTGGCCGTAGAAGGGCGCCCGCGCCCGCCAGTCCGTGATCACGAGCCGCTCCGCCGAGACGGAGAGGAGCCGCCGGGCCAGGGCGTCGCCGGCCTCCTCCGTGCGCGCGGTGTCGTCGAGCCCGATGACGATGGAGGAAACGCGATCCGTGCCGAGGAGGCGCTCCCCCGTCGCCAGATGCGTCTTGAGGAGGCGCGCGTCGAGCTCCTGCAGCCCCGTCGTGACCAGGCCGGCCACGCGGCAGTCGAGCGCGTTGAGCGTGCCGTCCGCGGTCATGGAGGTGATGGTGACGGTGTCTCCGGGCGCAGCCCCGAGCGACTGGGCCAGGCTCAGGCCGAGCAGGACCTCGTCCTCTCCCACCGGCGGCGCCGCGTCCGGGAGGTTCGCGCCCCCCCGGATCTTCACCTCGAGGTTCATCCGGCGCTCGCGCTCGGGCTCGAGGGCGACGCCCACGAACGCGGACGAGCGGTCGTCCTTCGAGGCCATGCCCGTGAGATAGACGGCGGCCCCGGCGGCGAGCACGTGGGGGGTGGACTCGGCGATCTCGCGAACGCGCGCCCAGTCGGCGAAAGCGGGCGGCGCGGAGCGATCGGGACCGGTGGCCCCGGCCGTCGCCGCCGGCATCAGCTCGAGGTGGCCGAGGCCGCCGTGGATCAGGGCCTCGCGCAGCCCGTCGAACGAGAAGCGGATGAAGCCGGTGGTCAGTATGAGCGCCACCGCCCCCGCCGCGATCACGAGCAGCGAGAGGAGCGTGCGGCGGCGATGGCGGGCCAGGTTGCGCAGGGCGATGACCGCGAACTTCATGCGCTTTCGCCTACCATCCCGTCCTTCAGCCGGATCGTGCGCGGGGCGCGCGCCACGATCGCGGGATCGTGGGTCGCGAAGAGGAACGTCGTGCCCCGCTCCGCGTTCATGCGGGCGAGGAGGTCCACGATGGCGGCGGCGGTGCGCGAGTCGAGGTTCGCGGTCGGCTCGTCGGCGAGGATGGCCAGCGGCTCGTGGACGAGCGCGCGGGCCAGGGAGACGCGCTGGCGCTCGCCGCCCGAGAGCTGGTCCGGCCGGTGACGCATGCGGTCGCCGAGGCCGACGGCGGCCAGGGCCTCCTCCGCCCGCCGCTTGCGCTCCGCGCGCGGGATCCCGTCGATCCAGAGCGGGTACTCGACGTTCTCGAACGCGGAAAGGACGGGCAGCAGGTTGAAGGACTGGAACACGAAGCCGAGCTGCCGCCGGCGCAGCGCGGTCTTGTCGGCGGAGCTCAGCGAGGCGAGGTCCGCGCCCGCGAAGACGACCTGGCCTTCGTCCGGCTCGTCCAGGCAGCCGAGCAGATTGAGCAGGCTGGTCTTGCCGCTGCCGGACGGACCCGCCACCACGACGAACTCCCCCCGGGCCACCTCGAGATCGATGCCGCGCAGGGCCTCGATGACGACGGTGCCGAGGCGATAGCGCTTGCGCAGGTTGCGGGCCTGGAAAAGCACTCGCGAGGATACCGCGGAACCCGGGATCACCCGCCCGCGTGGGTGCTGAGGGTCGCGGTGACGATCTCTTCGGCGCCGGCGCGGCCTACCGTGACATCGAACGTGGCCAGCGGCCCCGCCTGTCCCGTGCGGCGGACGGTGGCGATCAGCACGGCGTCGGCAGGGACGTCCTCGGCGCGGAAGGTGGCCGCGCGGATCGCGACCAGATACCCCGGCCGCGTCGCACCTTCCGGCGTCGCCGCGAGCGCCTGCAGCACGGCCGCGGCCTGGGCCGCCATCTCGAGGAGGACGACGGCGGCCACGCGCCCGTCGCAGACGAACGCGCTGTCCGCGGGAACGCGCCCGGCGCACACGACGACGTCCGGCCGCGGGCTCTCGAGGATGGCGTGCACCAGGCGCGCCGGCCCGCGATGCGGGATGAGGCCCTCGGGGACGGCGCGCTCAGGCACGGCGCTCACCTCGCGCGACGCCGGTGACGGCCAGCGCGCCGCTTATCCTTACTTCGAACCGGCACTGACCGTCCGCGTCGGGACGGGCGGCGGAGACCTCGAGGAGGTCGCCCGGTCCGACGGCATGGCGGAAGCGCACGGAAGGCAGGGCCTCCAGCGCGAATCCCAATTGCCGAAGCGCATGACACACGATCAGGAGCGCGGCCACGCCGGGAAGGATGGGCTCACCGTCGAAGTGGCCGGCAAACATCCGGCTGGAGCGCTCCACACGCACGCGCGCGCGCCAGCCGGCGGCGTCGGCCGCCTCCTCCACGATGGTCAGCCCGTCGAAGATCGGCGTCGCCATGGGTGCGCGCCTCGCGCCAGACCACACCGAAGAGCGCGCCGGAGTATAGCCGCGCCCCCGATCGCCTTTGGTATGATCGGCGCCTCCAAGGAGCCGTCGTGCCCATCGACACCATCGCCGTCATCGGCTCGGGCATCATGGGCCGCGGCATCGCCTACGCCGCCGCCGTCGGCGGCTTCCGCACCATCCTCCACGACGTCTCCGCGGACGCGCTCGAGCGCGCGCTGACCCACATCCGCCGCGACCTCGACGAGGGGATCACGCGCGGCAAGCTCACCGCCGCCGACGCCGCCGCCGCCCTCGCCCGCCTGACGCCGGAGCAGGAGCTGGGCGCGGTGGCCGGGGAGGCGGACTTCGTGATCGAGGCGGTGCCGGAGGAGATCGGCCTGAAGCTGCGCACGTTCGCCCTGCTCGACCAGCAGTGCGGGGACGAGGTCGTGCTGGCCACCAACACCTCGGGCCTGTCCATCACGGAGATCGCGGCGGCCACGAAGCGGCCGGGGCGCGTGGTCGGCATGCACTTCTTCAACCCCGTGCCCAAGATGAAGCTCGTCGAGATCGTGAAGGCCCTCGATACCAGCGCGGACGCCATCGGAGTCACGACCGAGGTGGCGCGGCGCATGGGCAAGGAGACGGTGGTCGTGAAGGACTCCGCCGGCTTCATCACCTCGCGCGTCAACGCCATGATCGGCAACGAGGCCTTCCTCATGCTGCAGGAGGGCGTGGCCAGCGCGGAGGACATCGACAAGGCGCTCAAGCTGGGCCTCAACCACCCGATGGGGCCGTTCGAGCTCGTGGACGTCGTAGGCCTGGACACGCGGCTGGCCGTCCTGGAGTTCCTGCACCGGAGCCTCGGCGAGAAGTACAAGCCCGCCCCCCTGCTCGTCCAGCACGTGAAGGCGGGGCGCCTGGGACGGAAGGTCGGGCGCGGCGTCTACGACTACGGCGGCGCGTCCTGAGCACCGGCTCGCCGCGGGTCCGGCTCGCCGTCGCCGGCCGCGTGGCCACCCTCGTCGTGGACCGGCCGGAGGCGCGCAACGCCCTCGACGGGGCGACGGTCGAGGAGTTCCACCGCGCGCTGGAGGAGGCGCGGCAGGCCCGCGTCACCGTGCTCGTCGTGACCGGGGCCGGGGACAAGGCCTTCGTGTCCGGGGCCGACATCAACGCCATCCGCGCGCGCCGAAGGGACGACGCCCTGGCCTCGATCAACTCGCGGCTCATGTCGGCGGTGGAGGCGCACGACGCGGTGACCATCGCGGCCGTGAACGGGTATGCGCTCGGCGGCGGCTGCGAGCTGGCCCTGGCCTGCGACCTCCGGATCGCGTCCGAGAACGCGGTCTTCGGCCTCCCCGAGCCCGCGCTCGGCATCATCCCGGGCGCGGGCGGCACCCAGCGCCTGCCTCGCATCGTCGGCCTCGGCCGCGCGAAGGAGATGATCCTCACCGGCGCGCGCTGGGATGCGCGGCAGGCCCTGGCCGCGGGACTGGTGTCCGAGGTCGTGCCGCCGGGAGAGCTGGAGGCGGCGGCGCGCCGCCTGGCCGAGCGCGTCCTCGCCCTGGGCCCCCTGGCCGTACGGCTGGCCAAGCTGGCCTTGAACGCGTCCACCCAGATGCCGCTCGGCGCGGGGCTCGTCTACGAATCGACGGCCCAGGCGATCACGTTCGAGTCGAAGGACAAGCTGGAAGGCACGACCGCTTTCCTCGAAAAGCGGCCGGCGCGCTTCACGGGAGAATAAGACGATGCGAACAGTCGGAGCCCTCCTCCTGCTCGTGGGCATCGTGGGTTTCTTCTACTGCTCCTCGCACATGGCGGGGCTGGAAGGGATCCCCGAGGGGACGTCGATCGGCGACTACGTCAAATACGAGGCGGGCCGGTTCGAGCTCGGCCGCTACCTGTCCCTGGTCGCGGGACTCATCGGCGTCCTGCTCTCCCTGTTTCCCAAAGGCCGCTGATCCGGTCCTGTGCGGGCCCTCACGAGTGAGTCGGCTCACACCCGGACACACGTCGTCCGCGGTGTAAGCTGATGGAATAAGTGGTGGTGCGACTGCTATGCGCGCCGTCCGAGCCGACCGCGACCGCCTGCGTGTCCTCCTCATCGTAGGGGACGCGGCGTACGCCCGCGCGGTCCAGTCGAGCCTGGCCGGACCGGGCCACGGCGGGTGGGAAATCGAGATCGCCTCCGACCTGGGGCGCGGCTGCGAGCGCCTCGTCCAGGGCGACCTCGACGCCGTCCTCGCCGATTTCGACCTCACCGGCGACGCGGGCCTGGAGAGCCTCCCCTCCCTTTGCGCGACCGCCGCCCACGCGGCGGTCGTCGTCCTGGTCGGGCCGGGGGACGACCCCGTCGGCCTGGCTGCGCTGGACGCGGGCGCCCACGAATACCTGGTCAAGGGCCCTCCGGATCCCCAGCTCCTCGCGCGCACGCTGCGCTACGCCGTCGAGCGCAAGCGCAACGCGGACACGCTCATGCGCCTGGAGCAGGCGGTGGGGACCATGCAGCTCGGCGTCACCATCACCGACGTCAGCGGCCACATCCTCTACACGAACGCCGCGGAGGCGTCCATGCACGGCTACAGCGTTCCCGAGATGCTGAGCATGGACGCGCGCGACCTCAGCCCGCCCGCGAACTGGTCTCCCCTGCGCGCCCAGGATCTCCGCGACGTCCGCATGTGGAAGCGCGAGCGCGTGCGCTTGCGCAAGGACGGCACGTCCTTCCCCGTGCAGCTCATGTCCGACGTCATCCGCGACGGGGCCGGGCAGCCCCTTGGCATCGTGACCACCTGCGAGGACATCTCCGAACGCTGGGAAGCGGAGGAAGCGCTGCGCGAGAGCGAGGAGCGCTACGCCCTGGCCGCGCGCGGGACCAACGACGGACTCTGGGACTGGAACCTGCGCACCGGCCGTGCCTATTTCTCCCCGCGCTGGAAGAGCATGCTGGGCCACGACGACACGGAGGTGGGGACGGCCATCGACGAGTGGTTCGGGCGCATCCACCCCGAAGACCGCGACCGCGTGCAGCGCAAGATCGAGGACCACCTGCAGGGGCTGAGCCCCCGCTTCGAGGACGAGCACCGGATGCGGCACAAGGACGGCACCTATCGCTGGGTGCTCAGCCGCGGGTTCGCCAGCCGCAGCTACCACGGCCGCCCGTACCGCATGGCGGGAGCGCAGACGGACGTCACCGACCGCCGCGCCTACGACCCGCTCACCGGCCTCCCGAACCGCGCCCTCTTCGCCGAGCGCCTGGACGACGCGCTGGCCCGTCATCGCACGCGCAAGGGCCACTTCGCCGTGCTCTTCGTGGACCTCGATCACTTCAAGGCGGTCAACGACACCTTCGGGCACGTGGCCGGCGACCAGCTGCTCGTGGAGGTGGCGCGGCGGCTGGAAGCGTCCGTGCGGCCGGGCGATACGGTGTCGCGCTTCGCGGGCGACGAGTTCGCGATCCTGCTCGAGCGCATCCAGGACGTCGCCGACGCCACCGGCGTCGCCGACCGCGTGCATCGCGCCCTGGCCGCGCCCGTCCTCCTCAGCGATCACGAGACGGTGCCGTCCGCCAGCGTGGGCGTGGCCCTCAGCCTCACCCCGTACGAGCGGGCGGACGATGTGGTGCGCGACGCCGACGCCGCCATGTACCGGGCCAAGCAGGAGGGCGGGAGCCGCTGGGAGATCTGCGACGAGGCCATGCGCGAGCGCGTCGCCTCGCGCGCGCGCATGCAGCGGGACCTGCGCAGCGCGCTCGACCGGCAGGAGCTCTCCGTCGACTACCAGCCCGTGGCCGACATCGCCACCGGCCAGCTCCGCGGCTTCGAGGCGCTCCTGCGCTGGCGCGGCCTGCTGCTGCCCCTCGATTTCCTGGTGGCGGCGGAGGCGGCGGGCGGTATCTTGCGCATCGAGACCTGGCTCCTGCGCGAGGCCTGCGCCCAGGCCGGGCGCTGGCGCGCACGCTACGGGGTGCCCTTCCGGCTCTCCCTCGACGTGTCCACCACCCAGTTCCTGCGTGGCGAGCTCGCGGGCGACCTGCGCGCGGCCCTGGATTCGGGCGGGTTCCCGGGCGCGGCTCTCGACCTCGAGGTCTCGGAGGAGACGCTGCTGTGCGACGCCTCCGCGGTGGCCGCGGCCTTCGGAGCCGTCGGTGCCCTCGGTGTCGGCGTGGTGCTCGATCGCTTCGGGACCGGCCACGGCTCCATCAGCGCCTTGAGGCGCTTCCGCCTGCGCGCCCTCAAGCTGGACGCGGCTTTGACCTCCGCGACCGACCGGGAAACGGAGGCATTCCTCCCCGCGCTGCTCGGGCTGGCCGCATCCCTGTCCCTGCCCGTCTCCGCGACCGGGGTCGAGACGGAAGCGGAGCGCGCTCGCCTCTCGGCTCTGGGCTGCGCGGAAGCGCAGGGCGGCCTCTTCTCGAAGCCGCTCGAGGCCAAGGCGGCGGAGGAGATCCTCATCCTCGGCAGCGGGCATCTTCCCACCCTGGGGTCGGCCGCCGTTCCCGTGAGGTCCACGCCGCGGCCTCCGACGCCTTAAGATGGGGAGGCGGCCCCGGAGCCGCCATTGCCCCGAGGAGGGCCTGGCCCATGAGATGGACGTCATTGCGCGCCTTGCTCGTCGCCCTGGCCGTGACCGCGGGCATCCTTCCCGCCCGGGCCGAGGGCGACCTCGCCGCGGTGCCGCGCATCAGCCTCACCGAATTCAAGAAGCTGCACGATCAGGACAAGGCCATGGTCATCGACACACGCTCCGCGGAGTCGTATCGCGGCGGCCACATCCCCGGCGCCATCAACGTGCCGCTGTCGGCGTGGAACGACCATCTGCCTCGACTCAAGGCGACACGCAAGCCGATCGTCGCCTACTGTGCTTGACCGTCCGAACACACCAGCGCCCGTGCGGCGCAGATGCTCGAAGAGGCCGGAGTCAAGAACGCGAAAGCGCTGCTCGGGGGCTACAACGGCTGGGTCGCGAACGGCTACCCGGTCACCAAGGGCGACCTTCCGAAGTAGGGTGAGCGGCCGCGCGCTCGTCCTCATCCTCCTGCTCGCCCCGCTGCCCGCGGCCGCGCAGGCGCCGGCGCCAAACGGGCAGAAGGACCTCACCGTCGCCGACATCTTCGATCCCGAGACGCGGGTGGACTTCGGGCACGCCGCGCCCGCCCTGACCTGGATCGACGGGGACCACTACCACTGGGCTCGGACGGATCAGCGCTCGCGCCTCACCGATCATCTCCGCGTCGATGCGCTCAGCGGGGCGGCGGAGCCGCTCTTCGACGCGGGCGCGCTGGAATCCGCCCTGGCCGCGTCGGCCGGGGTCACCCCGGAGCAGGCACGCGCGCTGGCGCGCCGGAGCTCGTACGTGATGAACCCCCGGGGCACGGCCCTGCTCGTCACCGCCGCCGACGACCTCTTCCTCTTCGATTTCCGCGCCCGCAGCTTGACCCGGCTGACGAGCACGGCCGGTGTCGAGGAGGAACCCTCCTTCAGTCCGGATGGGACTCGCGTCGCCTTCGTCCGTGCCAACGACCTCCACGTCGTGGACCTCGGGCGGCGCCCGGTCGAGCGCGCTCTCACGCGCGACGGATCCGCGGACGTGCTCAACGGGCTCCTCGACTGGGTGTACCAGGAGGAGATCTACGGCCGCGGCCGCTTCAAGGGCTACTGGTGGAGCCCGGACGGCAAGCGGCTCGCCTTCCTGCAGCTCCAGGAGGCGCGGGTGCCGCGCTACCCGCTGGTGGACGACATCCCCACGTCTCCCCGCCTCGAGGAGACGCGTTATCCAAAGGCCGGCGATCCGAACCCCGACGTGCGCCTCGGCATCGTGGATGCCGCCGGCGGCGGCCCCCGCTGGATGGACCTCTCTCGCTACGCCTCCGCCGAACCCCTGATCGTGGACGTCACGTGGAGCCCCGACAGCCGGCGCGTCCTGTTCCAGGTGCAGGACCGCATACAGACCTGGCTCGATCTCCAGGACGCGGACGCGGCCACCCTGCGAACGCGCACGCTGCTGCGGGAGAAGACGAAGGCCTGGGTGGAGCGGCAGGACGCCGCCCTGACCTGGCTGGGCGACGGGGGCTTCCTCTGGCTCTCCGAGCGCACGGGCTGGAAACACGTCTACCGCTATCGGGGCGACGGCACCCTCGTCGGCCCGGTCACGCGGGGGGAATGGGAAGCTCGCCATGTGCTCGGCCTGGACGAAGCGGGAGGGTGGCTGTATTTCTCCGGCACCGAGCACAGCCCGATCGGGAGCGACGTCTATCGGATCCACCTCGACGGGACGGGGCTGCAGCGGCTCTCGCGCACCGAAGGCACACACGCCGCGAGCTTCAGTCCCGGTCTCGCTCTCTACCTCGACACCTGGAGCGACCTCACGACGCCGCCGCAGGTACGCCTGCACCGCGCGGACGGCGCGGAGGTGCGCGTGGTCGATGCGAACGCCGCGCCAGCCCTGGCCGAGTACCGCCTCGCGCGGCCGGAGCTCCTGCGCGTGCCCACCCGTGACGGCTTCCCCATGGAGGCCATGCTCCTGCGCCCGCCGGACTTCGATCCCGGCCGCCGGTATCCGGTCTACCAGCACGCGTACGGCGGCCCGCACTCTCCGGTGGTCAAGAACGCGTGGGGGGGCACGACCTACCTGTTCCACCAGCTCCTCGCCCAGCGCGGGGTCGTGGTCTGGATGTGCGACAACCGCACCGCCAGCGGCAAGGGCGCGGTCTCGGCCTGGCCGATGTACCGGAACTTCGGGGAGCTGGAGCTACGCGACGTGGAGGACGGCCTGGAGTGGCTGGGACGCCAGGGCTGGGTGGACACGGAACGCATCGGGATCAACGGCTGGAGCGGCGGCGGCTATCTCGTGAGCTACGCGCTCACGCACAGCCGGCGGTTCGCCATGGGCATCGCGGGAGGCCCGGTCACGGACTGGCACAACTACGACTCCGTCTTCACCGAGCGCTACATGGACCTGCCCTCGCGCAACGTGGACGGCTACCGGCGGAGCTCTCCGCGCTTCTTCGCCGCCGACCTGCATGGACGGCTGCTCCTCGTCCACGGCGCGATCGACGACAACGTGCACCCGCAGAACACGAGCCAGTTCGCGTACGAGCTGCAGAAGGCCCAGCGGCCCTTCGAGATGATGTTCTATCCGCGGTCGCGGCACGGCGTCACCGAGCCCGCGCTGCTGGCTCACCTCAGCGCGCTGAAGCTCGCTTTCGTTCAGGAGAGTTTGCTCGGCCGGCCTTCTTCGCCGGCTTCTTCCCCGCCTTCGACGGCGCCTTAGGCCGCGGCTTTCCCTTCGGCGCCGCGCGCTCGGCGCGCAGGAGGGCGACCTGGGCGCGCAGCAGCGCCGCGATCGCGGGGTCGGCGGCGTCCGCGGCCGTACGCAGCTTGACGTGGCGCATCCGCTTGCCCGTGCCCTCGAGCCTGCCCTTCGGGTCCGGCAGGTCGCGTCCGTACGCGAACCCCAGCCCGACATGGTTCCGAGTCGGCATGACGACCGCGAACTGGTCCGGCATCTTCGGCCCGAAGCCGTACCAGATGACCTTCCAGCCCAGCTTGAGGTATTCGTCCGCGTCCGGCGTCACGGACGCGACGACGGCACGCACCTGATGAGCCAGGTCGCGGATGTCGGGGGGATAACCTTCGAGAAAGCGGTCGATCTCAGCGGACACGACGCCTCACCTACTTTCCGGTCGAACGCGACAGGTCCTTGTAGAGGATGGACACGAACGCGTCCGCCTTCAAGAACCCCTGGCCCCATTTGGCGTCGAGATCGGCCAGCGGTTTGGCCGCCGTCACCTGCTCGAGGGTCTTTCCTGCCTTCACGAGGGCGGCCACGCGATCGCGCGCCGTGGCCAGCATGTCGCGATAGGCCTTGAGATCCGACTTCGTGGCGAGCGGGCCATGGCCCGGGATGATCTTCGTGCCGTCGCCGGCCAGGGCCAGCATCCGGTCCGCGGCCGCGATCATGCCGCTGACCGAGCCGCCGCTGGAGAGGTCGATGAACGGATACATCCCGTTGAAGAAGGTGTCCCCGCCGTGGAGGACGTCCGCCTTGCGGAACTGGACGATGGTGTCGCCGTCCGTGTGCGCGGGCGCCACGTGGAAGCCCTGGATGTCTTCGCCGTTGAGATGGAAGGCGACGGAATCGCTGAAGGTCACCACGGGCAGGGCGACGGGATCGGCGGCGGGCGTCTTCATCCCGAAGGCCTCGATGAACTGTTCCGTGCTCATCCGCTTGCGCACGTTCTCGTGGGCGACGATCAGGGTGCCGGACTCGCCGAGGTCCTTGTTGCCTCCGCTGTGATCGCCGTGCCAATGCGTGTTGAGAACGAACTTCACCGGCTTGTTCGTGAGGGCGGCCACCGCGGCCTTGATCTTCGGGGTGAGCGGCGCGTATTGGTCGTCGATCAGGAACGCCGCGTCGGCGCCCACGGAGAGGCCCATGTTCCCCCCCGCGCCCTGAAGCATGTACACGCCCTCCGCGAGCTTCTGGGACGTGATTTCCACCTTGCTGAAATCCTGCTGGGCAAACGCCACCCCGGCGCCCCCCAGGAGAAGCACCACCGCGAGAGACCGGCCCCACCCACGCGCCATCACACCTCCTCGCAAAGAGGGCGCGATCATATCGCCAATGCGGCGCCGGCCCTGCCGTTTGCCTCCGGCGCGCGCACCTGCTGAAATGCCGGGATGGGCGACGTCCGTACCACTGCTTCCTTCACGACGCCGTCCGTCGGCCTCGACGCCGACCGGATGCGGCGCCTCTACCGCGCGCTCCTCCTGCCGCGGCTGATCGAGGAGAAGGCGCTCCTCCTCCTGCGCCAGGGCAGGCTGTCCAAGTGGTTCTCGGGCATGGGCCAGGAGGCGATCGCGGTCGGCGTCACCTTCGCCCTGGAGGCCGACGACTGGGTCCTCCCCATGCACCGCAACCTGGGCGTCTTCACCACGCGCTCGGTCGACCTCGGCCGCCTGTTCCGCCAGCTCTTCGGCAAGGACGGCGGCCTCACCAAGGGGCGCGACCGCACGTTCCACTTCGGCCTGCTCGAGAAGCGGATCGTGGGGATGATCAGCCACCTGGGCGCGACCGTCCCCGTGGCGGACGGGTTGGCCCTGGCCGCCCAGCTCCGAGGCGAACGGCGCGTGGCCGCGACCTTCAGCGGCGACGGCGGAACGAGCGAGGGCGACTTCCACGAGGCCGTGAACCTCGCCGCCGTCTGGAAGCTGCCCGTGCTGTTCGTCATCGAGAACAACCAGTACGGCCTCTCCACGCCGGTCTCGGAGCAATACGCCTGCGCGGACCTCGCGGACCGGGGCATCGGCTACGGGATCCCGGGCGTCGTGGTGGACGGCAACGACGTGCTGGCGGTCGTGGAGGCGGTGGGCCGCGCGGCCGTGCGCGCGCGGAACGGGGACGGACCGACGCTCCTCGAGTTCAAGACCTTCCGCATGCGCGGGCACGAGGAGGCGTCCGGCACCGACTACGTCCCCAAGCACCTGTTCGAGGAGTGGGGCCGCAAGGATCCGGTCGCTCGCTTCGAGCAATGGCTCTTCGCGCGCGGGCTGCTGGACGAGCCCACGCGCGACAAGCTGCGCGCCGACCTCAAGCCCGTCATCGACTCGCTCGTGGACGAGGCCCTGGCCGCGCCGGACCCCGTCTCCAGCGCGGAGCGGGAGCTGGCGGACGTCTACGCGCCCAGCGCGCTCGTCGTGTCGGAGCCGGAGCCGTCGGCGGGGGCGGCCGAGCGCCGCTACGTGGACGCGATCCAGGACGGCCTGCGCGAGGTGATGCGCCGGCGGCGCGAGACCATCCTCCTGGGCCAGGACATCGCGGAATACGGCGGCGTCTTCAAGGTCACGGAAGGGTTCGTCGAGGAGTTCGGCAAGGCGCGCGTGCGCAACACGCCGATCATCGAGTCGGGCGCGGTCGGCGCCGCCCTGGGACTCGCCCTCGACGGATTCCGTCCGATGATCGAGATGCAGTTCGGCGACTTCATCACCTGCGGCTTCAACCAGATCGTCAACAACCTGGCCAAGACGCACTACCGGTGGGGCGCGGCCGTACCGGTGGTAGTGCGCGTGCCCGTCGGGGGCGGCACGGGAGCGGGGCCGTTCCACTCGCAGAACGTCGAGGCCTGGTTCACCCACGTCGCTGGCCTCAAGGTGGTCGCGCCGGCCACGCCGTCCGACGCGAAGGGACTCCTGACCGCAGCCTTCGAAGACGGCAACCCCGTCCTCTATCTCGAGCACAAGCTCCTGTACCGGTCCGCGCGCGAGCGCGTGCCTTCGGGCTGGTACACGCTGCCCCTGGGCCGGGCGCGCGTGGCGCGCGAGGGCACGGACGCGACGATCGTGACCTATTCGGCCGGCGTGGCCTGGGCCCTCGAGGCCGCCGAGCGTCTGGCCGCGGAGGGCCGACAGGTCGAGGTGATCGACCTGCGCACCCTCTTGCCGTGGGACCGCGAGACCGTCCTGAAGTCCGTGCGCCAGACGGGGCGGGCCCTCGTCCTCCACGAGGCCCCGACGACGGGCGGCTTCGGCGGCGAGTTGGCCGCGGTCATCGGCGCCGAGGCCTTCGACGCGCTCGATGCGCCCGTCTCCCGCGTGGGCGCGCTGGATACGCCGGTGCCCTTCAGCAAGGCGCTGGAAGAGGTGTTCTCTCCGCGGGCGCGCGTGCTGCCCGCGCTGCGCGAGCTGCTCGCCTACTAACCGTCCACCGGGGTCCCAGGGTTGCGTCAGGCTTGGCGCCGTTCGCGTGCCGTCCTCCTCGGACTGGCGCTGGCCCTGGCCCTGGCCCTGGCCGCCTGCGGCGGGCCCGGCCGCGCCACCCAGGTCTGGCTCGCGCCCAACATGGGCAGCTCGGACCTGCTCGCGATGTTCACGCCACCCCCGGACCGGCGAGCGGCGCGCCTGTCGACAGACGTCTTCAAGTTCTACGAGCAGCAGATCCTGGCTGATACGCCTTCCGAGTGCCCGGAGTGCAGGGGCAACCTCTATCCCCAGCTCGCGCGCGCGGAAGCATTCACTCGGCTGAGCGCGTGGGGTGTGCGCATCGGCATCGAGGTCGGGGCGATCAAGCCGTGGGGCTGCACGGCGTCGGCGACCGTCCCCCTGGCCCTGGAAGCGGTGCGCCGCGTCGAGTCGCGCCGCGTCGTCGTGACCGAGCTCGCACTGGACGAGCCCCTGCTCGGCGCGGAGAGCTGCCAGCTCTCCCTCGAGGAGGCGGCCGTGCATACCGCTGAATTCGCCCGCAACGCGCGACGCGGCCGTCCGCATCTCCGCGTCGGCCAGATCGAGCCTTATCCCTACTTCTCGGCGCCGCTGCTCCTGTCGTGGGTCTCCGCGCTGCGACGCAACGGATACACTCCGGCCTTCTTCCACCTCGACGTGGACCGCGCCCACGCGGGCCGGATCGGCGCGGACGTGGCCAGCGACCTCGCCCTGCTGCGATCGAGCCTGGAGGGGCAAGGTATCCCCTTCGGGGTCATCTTCTGGAGCGAAAACGGCGAGTCGGACGAGGCGTATTTCGTGGACGTGATGGGCTGGGTCGAGACCGTGCGCATCGCGATCGGCGAGCCTTCGCATTCCGTCTTCCAGAGCTGGGCCGTCTCGCCGGAGGGTCGTCTCGACATCCCGGCCAATCTGCCCTCGACCAGCGACTACTCGCACACCCGTCTTCTCGAAGAGGGACTGATCGCGCTGCGCGGCGGCACGCCGCGGCCCCGCTGACCCGTCTATACTCCCGGCCAGACATGCCCCACGCCGCCCTGACGGCGGTCGCACTCGGCGGCCTGGCTGTCGGGGCCGTCCTCGTCTGGCGGCACGCCTGGGGCTGGCGCGGGATGCGCGCGGTGCGCCGCCGCTTCCCCGCCCGCATCGACCGCTACGCGCACGCGGGCCGCGCGCGCATCCGGGCCACGCTTCTGGCCGATCCCGAGGTCGCGGCGGCGGTGGGGGTGCACGTCAGCGCGACGGGCGAGAGCGTCGAGGCGACGTGGGCGCGGGTCGAGGAGTACGTGGACGAGATCGTGCCCTCCTTCAACCTCCTCGCCTACTACCGCCTCGGCTACGGCGTGGCCCGCCTCCTCCTCCCGCTGCTCTACAAGGTCAGCGTCGGCCACGAGCCGCGCGCCGCCCTCAACGCGATCCCACGCGACAGCGTCGTCGTCTACCTGATGAACCACCGCTCCAACGCCGACTACGTCCTCGTGGCCTACGTCCTCTCGGGACGGGTCGCCGTCTCCTACGCCGTCGGCGAGTGGGCGCGGGTCTGGCCGCTGGAGACGCTGTTCAAGAGCTTCGGCTCGTATTTCGTGCGGCGCCGCTATCCGGAGGCGCTCTACCACAAGGTCCTCGAGCGTTACGTCCAGCTCATCACCCGGAACGGCGTGACCCAGGGCGTCTTCATCGAGGGCGGCCTGAGCCGCGACGGGGCCTTCCGTCCGCCCAAGCTCGGCCTCCTCGACTATCTCGCGCGCGTGAAATGCGATCCGGGCTTCGACCGCCCCGTCTTCTTCGTTCCCGTGGCCATCAACTACGACCGCGTGCTCGAGGACCGCTCGCTCTTGCGCGAGCAGCAGGCGCCGGAGGAGCGCCTGCGCCGGCGCGACCAGCTGGCCGAGGTCGCGTCGTACGTGCTCAAGGTCTGCGGGCGCTTCCTGCTGCGGCGCGCGCTTCGCTACGGCCGGGCCTGCGTGAACTTCGGGGAGCCGGTGAGCCTGGACGAATGGCTGGCCCGCCATCCCGGTGTGCTCGCGCTGCCCCGGGAAGCGCGCCTCTCGCAGCTGGCCGGCCTGGCCGACGAGGTCATGGCGCGCATCGCGGCCGTCATGCCCGTCACCGCGGTCGCCATGGCCTGCGCCTCCCTGCTCCAGGACGGCCGCGATTCGATCACGCGCGCGGAGTGGGAATCGCGTCTGGCCGACCTGCGCTTCGTGCTGCGGGGTGCCGAGGCCCACGTCGTGGGAGGCGATCGCTCGAGCGCCGACACCCTCGATCGCGCCCTCGTGATGTTGACCCTGCGGCACGTGGTCGCGCCCGAAGGCGCCGGCTTCCGGATCGACCGGACCCAGGAGCCGCTGCTCCGCTACTACGCGAACTCCATCGCGCATTTCCTGCCCGCGCCGGCGCCCTCGGCGCCATGAAGGAGTCCGCGTCCGCGGAGGAACAGGTCGAGTCGTTCACCATGGCCGACGGCGTCACCCTGCGCGCGACCCGGATCGTCACCGGAAGCCGCCGCGTGGTGCTCGTCTCTCCCGGCATCTTCATGCATAGAGACAGCGTCGAGCATCGCGCGCTGGCGCGGCGGCTGGCCGCCGTCGCCGACGTCGTCACCCTCGACATCCGCGGCCACGGGGACTCCGGGGGCGCCTTCACGTGGGGCGTGCGTGAGCCGGAGGACGTGGCCGCGGCGGCGGCCGCCCTCCGCCGCCAATACGACCGCGTCGGCGGCCTCGGCTTCTCGTTCGGAGGACATCACGTCGGGCTGGCCGCGGCTCGGCACGGGGCTTTCGATGCCGTCGCCCTCGTGGCCGCCCCCCGCAACCTCTTCCTGCTCGATCACAACTTCCTGACCGGTGGACTGCTGCGCAGCACGCCCCTCATGCTGCGCCGGCAACGCCGGCGCACACGCGTGACCGTGTCGCTGCGGCCCCCGCCCGCGCTGGCCCGTGTGGTCGATCGCATCGCGCCGGCGCCACTGCTCATCGCCCACGGGGGCGCGGACTGGCTGATCCCGCCGAGCCACGCGCGCGCGCTCTTCGCCCGCGCCGGCGAGCCGAAATCGCTGGTGATGCTCGACCGCGGCCTGCACGCGGAGAACATCCTCCTCGACGACCCGGAGCCCCTGCTCGCGGCGCTGGGCGAGTTCTTCGACACGCAGCTCTAGCCCGACCGCCGACCGCAGAGCAAGGCGGCGCTGCGCAGCAGCGGCGCCTCGCGAGGGGGTTTCAGGGGGGTCGCGAACACCCAACGGGGTGTCGTGTGAGTGCCCCCCTGACTTAGTAAGCTCAGGGCCTCGCTGCGCAGCGGCGGCGCGTTGCGAGGGGGGTTTCAGGGGGGGTCGCGAACACCCACCGCGGTGTCGTGTGAGTGCCCCCCCTGACCAAAAAAGACGGGGGGCCAGATGGCCCCCCGCTTCGATACGGCTCGTCCGTCCGACTTCTAGAACTGCAGGCGGGCGCCGAGCTGCAACGTGCGCGGGATGCCCCCGGGCCGCAGCGCGGCGAGGTTCAAGAACGTGCTCGGTCCCGAGAAGCGATCGCCGTTCGGGTTCGCGAAGTTCGCGCGGTTGGTCAGGTTGTAGACCTCGGCGAAGGCGGCGAGGCTCCGCACGCCCCCGAGCTTGAAGCGATAGCCAAGCCGCGCGTCGGCCTGGAAGAAGTCGGGGCCACGGGCACCGTTGCGGCCTCCGTCACTGTGGACCGTGATCGGGTTGTTGCCCGCACCCGAGTAGTCTCCCGCGGGCAGCGGCTCGAAGAGCAGGCCGTTGCGGTCGTTGTCGAGCGTGGTGTCCTGGATCGTGAACGGCAACCCGGACAGGTAGCGCACCACGGTCGAGAAGGTCAGCCCACCCGTCTTGGGGACGACGACGGCGCCGCTCAGCACGAGGTTGTGCGTGCGATCGAAGTCCGTCTTGCCCTCGTTGAGGTCGAGATTCAGGTCGTGCAGGAGCTGGAAGTTGTCGATGGGCGCTCCGTTGCCGCTGGAGTTCCCGCGGCTGTTCGAATACGTGTAGGACGCGCGGAACTGGTAGTTCTTGGAGATCCGCTTCTCCAGCCCCACCATGACCGCGTCGTAGTCGATCTTGGCGTCGTTGACGACGGTGTTCACGATGGACGCGAAGTTGGAGTTGACGCGCGTGACCGTCGCCGTGCGCGTCGTGCTCGCGCGCACGCCCGGGTTGAGGTTGCGCGTGATGAACTGGTCACGGCCGAAGGCGTGGACGTAGTCGAGGCTGACCGACATGTCGCGGGTGAGCTGGCGCTCGAACCCCAGTGAGAGCTGATCGGTGTAGGGCACGACGCGGTCCGGGTTGTCGAGGACGACGGTGCCCGTGTTCTTGATCTTCGTACCCGCCGGGAACTGCTGAGCGAGCCGCCCGCGATCCACGGTGGGCCCGTTGGCCAGGTAGGGATCCGTCGGCCGCTGCCCCTGCGAGGGTCCGGGGTCGGCATTGTTCGTCGGGAAGCTCACCACGAAAGAGCTCGACATCGGGGCGTTCGTGATGACGCCGCTGATCAGCTCCAGGTGGGTCTTGTCGTAGAAGCGGCCGTAGCCGCCGCGCACGACCGACCGGGCATCGCCCTTGAGGTCGTAGGCGAAGCCGACGCGCGGCGAGAAGTTGTTGTGGTCCACGGGATGGTCGTCCGGGCTGGCGAAGGCAGGGTTGTCCAGCTCGGGGAGCGGGATGTCCTCGATGTCGTAGCGCAGACCCAGGCTGAGCGTGAGCTTCCGGTTCAGCCTCCACTTGTCCTGGGCGAACGCGCTGAAGAACTTCTCCTTCTGCGTGTATTCGCTGGGCCCGGGCACGCGAACCCGCAGGCGTTCGGGGTAGGTGCGGAAATCGTTCGGGTCGTAGTTGTTGGTACGGAAGAGGAACGTGCCGTTCCATTCGTCCTGGGCGGTGGAGAAGACGTCCACGTATTCGTACTGGATGCCGGCGCGGATGTTGTGGTCGCGGCCGTTCGACCCCGGGACGAACCAGTTGAAGGTGTCGTCGAAGACGTAGGCGTTGTTGACGCGGGCCTGGGCCACGTTGCTCTGCTGGTCCACGAAGGTGAGGTACTGCAGCGTGGGCTCCAGCTCGTCCTGATGGCCGCCGTTGGTGTTGAAGTTCGGGTTGGCGAACTTCACGTCCTCGCGCGTGAAGGCGAAGCGTACGATGTTCGTCTTCGTGTTCCCGAACACCGAGGTCAGGGTGCCCACGACCGTCTGGTCGATGTCGCTCTCCTCACGCGAGGCGTTCTCGGTCACGGGCAGGTTGTTGCCGTTGAAGAGGACGGGCACGATCTGGTTGAGCTGCGGCGAGCTCTCACGCAGCCAGCGCACGCTCCAGGAGTGGTTCGCGCTCATCTGGTAGTCGAGGCGGATGAGGGAGTTCCATACGCGGTCCTGGGTCGTCGGCGAGGCGTTGAACTCCGGGCGGGCGGGAACGACGATGCTGGTGGCCCGGTCGTTGGCGGGCCGCTCGAGGCTCAGGAAGAAGTGGGCCTTGTCCTTGACGATGGGACCACCGAGCGTGAAGCCGTACTGCTGATAGCGCGTGTCCGGCTTGGTGAGGTTGTTCTGCTCGACGAAGAAGTCCTTCGACGTCATGGACGCGTCCTGGAGGAAGTAGAACGCGGAGCCGTGGAAGTTGTTGCCGCCCTGCTTGACGACGGCATTGATCACCGCCCCCGCGGAGCGCCCGAACTCGGCGTCGAACTGGCTGGTCAGGACCTGGAACTCCTGGACGGCTTCGATAGGGAGACGGGCCTGGGTGCCCGCACGCTGCCCGATGACGTCGTCGTTGTTGTTCCCGCCGTCCATCAGGTAGTTGTTGTTGCGAGCGTCCTGGCCGTTGACGTTGACCGAGTCCGATCCGAAGGACTCCGTCGAGATGCTGGGGACGACGCCCGGGAGCAGCCCGATGAACCCGATGAAGTTCCGGTTCACCGACGGCAGATCAATGAGGTCCTGGCTCGTGATGTTCCCGCCCACCTCCTTGGAGGTGACGTCCACGACCGGCGCCTCCGCAGTGACGACCAGCTCTTCCTGGATCCCGCCCACCTCCAGCTTGACGTCCACGGTGGCCGTCTTGCCGACTTCGAGCCTCAGGTCCTTGCGCGTGTACTTGCGGAAGCCCGATATCTCGGCGGTCAGCTCGTACACGCCGGGGATGAGGCCGGTCATGAAGTACGCGCCGTCCGCCGTCGAGGTGGCGTTGCGATACACGCCGCTCGCCTGATTGCGGACGGTGAGGGTTGCCCCCGGCACGGCTCCACCCGTGTTGTCCAGGACGCGTCCTCGAAGCTCTGCCGAGCCCTGCTGCGCGACCGCCTGCGACGCACTGAGAAGGATCGCCAGGAGGGCGATCGCCTTGGTTACCTTCCGCATGTCAGCACTCTCCTTGGCGAAGGACACGTCGGTGTCATTCCGCAGCCCGCTTGGTTGTGACTGGAACCCGATCCGTTGGACAGCAATCGTCGTGCCCCGTGGAAATAGGTCCTACCTAGGCCGGAGATCTTACGCCCGCGGTGAGTTGCGTCTGCAAGACCTTCCGACCGTTATGACACGATACGAAAAACTGAATCCACAAGACTGGATCTCGTTACTCCAACCGTTCGGTTGCGTCCGTTCGGCGCACCGCCCACGTCAGCCATGCGCCCGCCATGAACGCGAAACCGCCGAGCGGCAGCAGCGACATGCGGCCGGCCAGTCCCATCTTCTGGCCGATATTCCAGGCCGTGGGATCGGCGTTCAGGGGTCCGGTGTGGATGGGGATCGTATTGACCGCTACCTGGCCCTCGCGCCAGCGCGGGAGCAGGTATTCCTCGAAGGGCAGGTCCACGAGCGGGGGCTCGGGGAGCACGGCGGTGGCGACCAGCATCCGCCGCGTGGACAACGCGACGAGGGCGAGAAAGGCGGCGGCGATGATGGCGCGGACGCGCGGACGCCGCCACCAGCCCCCGATCAGGCCGACGAGGCCGAGCACGTAGAAAGGCAGCGACGGCACGAGATGCCGTGTGCCGATACCGCGGCCGGCCGCCCAGTCGCCGGGCTGCGTGAGGGAGCTGTTGAACGCCAGGCCCAGGACGATGACGCCGAGACAGGCCAGCCCTTCGGCCCGGCGCGCGCGGTCCTGGATGAAACGGATGGCCCCGAGGACACCGAGGATCAGCCAGGGCGCATGCGTCAGCAGGCCCCGTCCCGGGGAGAGGACCACCTTGCCCAGCACGCGCGCGGAGGGCAGCGCGACGCCGAGGAACAACCCCCCGTCACGCGCGCGATCGCCCGTCGCGCCGTAGCCCGTGGTCAGCGGGCCCCCGAACGCCGCCGTGTGATACGCCGCGAGAAGGAGCAACGGGAGGGCGGCGCCCAGAGCCGCCCACGCCAGCCGTGGCCGGGGCCGGACGACGGCCAGCGCGTAGCCGGCGATCACCGCCGCGGCGAGGGCGCACGGGTATTCCGCCGCCACCGCGAGTCCTAGAAAGAGCCCGACCGCCAGCATCCGCGGCGCGCTGAATCGGCCCGCGGCCCGTGCGGTCACGAGCAGCCCGAAGGCGATGAACAGCAGCGAGGCCGTGAGCTGGTGAGAGTAGAGCAACGTGGCGTACGGCAGGGCAAGCGTGCCGAAGGCCCAGGCGACGCAGAGCCCGGCCGCGGCGGCCGGCGGCCCGCCCATCACGAGCGCCACCCGGAACAGCATGCCCACCGCGACCGCCGCCGGCAGAGCCACGCAGATCACCGTCGACAGGTAGGCGCCGAGATGTACGACCCAGCCGCGCACCCGGTTTCCTTGCGCGAGCGGATGGACGGCCCCATAGACCGGCACCGCGAGCAGCCCCAGTCCCGGCGCCTTGTTCGAGTAGTAATGGTGGTTGGCGACGGACCAATCACCCGTGTTGGCGATGTAGTCGTCGAGGACCACCGTGTGCTGCTCGACGATCGCGCGGGTGAGATCGAAGTGCGCGTTCTGGTTCCAGCCGCCGGCCTGGAAGAAATACGCGTACACGCCGAGGGCGAGCACGAAGAGGGCGGTCTCCGGCCGGCGGGCCAGCCTGCGCACCATGAGCGGCCCAGCTTACCGGGCGTGAAGTCGCGGGTCGAGCGTGCCGAGCACGCCGTGTTAGTGTGCGCGCATGGAGCGCGTCTCGCGGGCCCAGGCGGAGGCCCTGCTCTTCGAGTTCACCCAGACGGAGGCGCTGCGCAAGCACGGGCGCGCCGTCGAAGAAGCCATGCGCGCCTACGCGCGCTGGTTCGGGGTCACGGATCCCGCCGAGATCGAGAAGTGGGGCATCGTGGGCCTCCTCCACGACTTCGACTACGAGCAGAACCCGACGGAGGAGACGCACCTCCACGTCGGAGGGCGCCTTCTGCGCGAGCGCGGCGTGCCGGAGGAGATCGTCGAGGCCATCTGCTCGCACGCCGACTACATGAACATCCCGCGGGACACCCCGCTCAAGAAGGCGATCTACGCCTGCGACGAGCTCGTCGGGTTCATCGGGGCCGTGGTGAAGGTGCGGCCGTCCAAGCGGATCGCGGACCTGCCCGTGGAGTCCGTGGTGAAGAAGCTCAAGGACAAGGCTTTCGCGCGCTCCGTGGATCGGTCGTACGTGTACGGCGGGGCGGAGGCGGTCGGACGGCCCCTGGACGAGCACGTCGCGTTCCTGATCGAGGCGCTCAAGCCCATCGCGGGCGAGATCGGGCTGTAGACGGCCGTGTTACACTCCGGTCGCTGCCTCTGCTGACACCAACTCGCGTTCGCCGCCGCTCCTCCACCGCCGCCCTTGCCGGCCGGACGGTGGGCTCCGCCTCGCGGCGCTAGCCACACCGTCCTTCTCCCGGCGGGACGTGCGTCCCGCCCCGCGTGTCTTCACGTGTGGGAAGGAGCCGGTCATGGGGAATCTCGAAGACTTTGGATGGGATGAAGGCTGGCGTGTGTCCTGGGAAGGGATCGCCGACGCCGCGATGGTGCCCGCGCGGGTGATCGCCGTCCACCGCGACGCCTTCGTGGTGTGGACGGCGGAAGGCGAGCGCGCGGCGGAGCTGTCGGGACGCTTGCGCCATCGGGCCGGCGACGAGGCCGAGCGGCCCGCCGTCGGGGACTGGGTCGGCGTGCGCCTCTCTCCGGGCGACGGGGCGTCGCTGCTCCAGGAGGTCCTGCCCCGGCGCACGCATTTGGCGCGAAAGGTGCCGGGGCCACTCACGGCCGTGCAGGTCGTGGCCGCGAACGTGGAGCTCGTCGTGATCGTGGCCGGCCTCGACGGCGACTACAACCCGCGGCGCCTCGAACGCGCTCTGGTGTTGGCCTGGGACGGGGGCGCGCAGCCGGTGATCGTCCTCAACAAGTCGGATCTCCTCGGGCCGGACGAGCTCGCGGCCACCGTCCGCGCCACCGAGGACGTCGCGCCGGGAGTGAGCGTCCTGGCCATGAGCGCGGCGACGGGCGTGGGCCTCGGCGCGCTCGAAAACGGCCTCGGGCCGGGCCGCACGGCCGCGCTGATCGGATCGTCCGGCGTCGGGAAGTCGACGCTCGTCAACCGTCTGCTCGGCACGGAGCGCCAGCGCACGAACGCCGTGCGTACCCACGACTCACGCGGCCGCCACACCACCACCCATCGCGAGCTGTTGCGTCTCCCCTCCGGCGCCCTCCTCGTCGACACCCCGGGGCTGCGTGAGCTGCAGCTCTGGGCGGCGCCCGACGCCCTGGAAGGCACGTTCGCGGACGTGGACGCGCT
>Ga0207428_10001655_pt1 | contig 23148 bp, 19 predicted proteins | sample RhiMethybrSRZTD1_FD_187600 | JGI IMG/M metagenome (GOLD analysis project Ga0207428, IMG submission 187600) | Populus rhizosphere microbial communities from Tennessee, USA - Rhizosphere MetaG P. TD hybrid SRZTD1 (SPAdes) (version 3) | ecosystem: Host-associated > Plants > Roots > Rhizosphere >...
CTCCTCTTCGGGGCTTTGACTGTGGGGCGGGTTGTTATTGCTGTTCGGGAAAAATGAAACCGTGATCGTAGTGCACTTCGGGTAGAAGGTTGGTCACGGTGCCTGTCATGGCGAGCGGGTCGATCGAAACGCCGTCAAATTGCTGTTTCGCCTGGGTTGGAAGGTTCGACCAAACGATCGCTGCGATAACGGCCGCTACGGAGATGCTTAATAGGGTACGCATGTGAGGTCTCCTTGAATTCCGGGAGAGCGCTTTTGCTCTCGATTTATCCTCACACTAGTTTCGACTATCCGATGCGCTGTGTCGTCCATCACAAAAAAGAACGTCGGACAGAATCCTTTGGTATCGGGATGAGAAAGCTAAACCTATACCTAGGTGCAATACGCCGCGAAAAATCAAAACGGTCTCACGGATGAACCAAGCACGCTTTCGCGGTCTCTTTCCAAATTTACGCAGTCTTCATTCGACGTCTGCGAGTTCGAGAGCAAAGGATATGGGGCGCCTTAGACAATAGCTGTAAAGAGGCCAGTCATGAGAGGCTATTGGCCCAAAGCGGACATTTGGTCGCTCGCTGAATATCCGTGATTGTGAACTGATGGTGGGATTTCACGCGCCGTTATCGTCCAGAACCACGGCTGGTGTTTCGGAGCTTGCGGGTGATGCATGATGCGTCCGACTCCTTTGCCGTGGCTGTTTCGCACATCGTAATCATCAGGTGACCAATGATCGCCCCCGCAACTTTTGCGAGCTTTGACTAGAACAAATTGATTCAGCGAACCCATCATGATCGGCAACATAACAAAAGGCCCGCAACGTCACCCCGTTACGGGCCTAAGTTCAGTGATGGGGACTTCTTACTCTTGTCTCGTTACCAGGTGAGGCAAACATTTGAAGTTGGACCTTGGGCCAATGTCGAGCCGTCGAGGCGGTGAATGAATATTAGCGCACGGTGTTATTTGAAATACGACCAGAGGAGACCCCGATGCGCTTTGAAACCAAGACTATGGCAGCCCTCGTAATGGTCCCGATAGTGCTAACGCAGACGCCCGCCAACGCTCTGCCCTGCGATAATACCCGATGGTGCGCCCAATATTCGGGCATGGGTGGCGGTGGCACAAATTGCGGCTTCTTCACCATTGAGCAGTGCAGGGCAACCGTGAGCGGCATCGGTGGATTTTGCGTGCCTAATCAATTTTACAATCCGTGTGGGTCTGCAAAACGCCGCAGCGCTCGGTATCGATACTAACTATTAGAACGTCCCATCAACGCGTGGCTCCCGGTGCATTGGGATTCTTGATTTTCAACCACACCTTTGATGGCCCCGACTTGTACGGCGCGTTGAGCTTCTTTGAGACGATACCCTCAAGGCCAATATGGTAGGCCGCGCATCATCGCGTTGGCGCAGCATCCGTCGATTTTTGATCATTCTTCGATAGTAAAGTCGTCCTTGGGTATTAATATTTTGGCAGTGTTGCCGTTGGCGTCTAACGCGAGTTCCACCGTTTCGGCGGCGATGATTGTTGCGGCAATGATGGCGAGAACCGAAAGCAAGTATTTTCGCATCGCTATTTTTTCGTCTGGGAGCGCGAGCAGGCAGGAGGAAAAGCTCAAGGGTTGCCTGAGTGTTTCCTTGGCTTTCCCCGCCTGCAATGCAGATAGCGAGCCGACGATTCTCGCTATCTCTTGATTGCACACTACTCCTCCCCAATCCCCTTGAGCGAAGGAGCACGGAAACAGTAGTTCCCACTTCCTCGTTCGGGGTGGTGCCGAGTAACCGCAGGCCGAAAAATGCAGGGGCGGCGATGGCGCAGCACGCTGCGCCCATATACGTCAAAAGGGACAATAGAAGTGCCGCCAAAAGGATAGCGAATAAGGCGATGAGCAGATGCGCGAGGGCAACACCGATGAAACGATAGCGAATGTGCGTAGTCACGCTGTGATACCAGCTCGCTGATATCAAAACCCTAAAACTCGAAGCCCCCCGGCGGATATGTGTCAGAACGTCCCATCAACGCGTGGCTGCCGGTGCATTGGGATTCTTGATTTTCAACCACACCTTTGATGGCCCCGACTTGTATGGCGCGTTGAGCTTCTTTGAGACGATGCCCTCAAGGCCAAGTTGACAAGCCGCAGCAAACAATTTGTCGCCGTGGCTCTCGGTGTGTTCGACATACAATGGGCTAATAGTCTTCCACAGAGGCACCAAAGTCATGCAAGCGCTTCTGATCGTTCTCGCTGCGCTTATCTCAATTGGCAGCATAAAATATAGCGCCCCTCTGAACATGCCGACGAACCCGGCAGCCACTAGCGGATGGAGCATACGGTACAGCCCTGGCATGCCGCCCTCAATGTCGCAGAACGCTGACGGCACTTACTATGTCGATCTGCCATATCAGGACGGCCTGCATTACGTCGTTCAAGGCGCTCAGAACAACCCGACCGGCAAGACGATCACTATCAAATTTGAACTCGTCGGCGCGGCCGAACTGCTCGCATCTGATCCGGGCGATGTGTGCCCTTGTTTTGTGTCGCTCTATTTGCAGCAGCAGGGCGATACGTTGAGCGCTGCTGACGAGTTCAAGCGATGGTGGTCACACAAGATACCGCTTAATCCGCAGGGCGAAGCTTCGGTCGTTGTATCGCCTGAGAACTGGACGCAAGTCTTTGGAAAGAGGGGCAGCGACTTCCCGCAGCAGTTTCAGACTGCGATGTCTGACCTTGCAAATGTCGGCTTCACTTTCGGCGGCCGACATTCCGCTGGTCACGGCATCTATGTGAAGCAGGGCACAGGCTCTATGCGGTTCATACTGAAGGAGTACAGCATCAAATAGGGCTGCTTGGCGACGATCGGCTGGCACGGATGAATGAAAGCGGCAGGCGCGTTTAATGGCCTGCCGCGAGAGTTACGCAATAAACCATTTTGGGGATATAAGGGGCATACCTCCCGGAAATAACGGACAACAGGCGCACCGTGAGCCTATGATCCGGTTTAAGGCGCCTAAAATAATGCGGGGGGCAACAATGAATGTCTATTACTTCGACCTGTCTAATGAGCCTGCGTCGTTGCCACTGGAGGCGTTGCTGGCCTCGCTTTCTGCTAAGGGCGTCGAGCTCGATACCGGCCAGATCGTTGCCGATCTCAATACCAAAGAGTGGCATCGGTACGAAGGCATCCACTCGACCTATTCGATAGTCCGTTCATTCTGACCGCCGCGTTCCTTGATCTTGATCCAAATGTCTGCTTTCGGGGGTAAAGCGGACATGACGATTGCACTGCTAAATGCCTGCTAATGACCCACAGCGGACATGCGCTGAAACCGACTTAGTCGAGCGTGCGACGGAATCGCGTGACAGCGATAGTCATCGCAATCAGCATCAGCACAAACATCGCGATTGCATCGTAGTGCAAGTCGAAAAGGTTCGAGCCTTTGAGCATGCTCGCCGGCTAAGTCATAGCAGTTCCCATCATGACTTGACGATTGGAACCCCGCCAATGTGACATTCCATGACCAAAGTCGCCGCTGGATCGCTGCTGCGCACGGTCTTTTCGAGGCAGAAGATGGTGCTTTTCGGATTGCGGTCAAGCGCAGGTTGAATTTACAGCTCCCGGCTGTGGCGCAGTGGAGGCTTTTTGGAGTCTGACATTCTCCAAAACCAGGAATGTCTGCTTTTGGCCCTTAGGGACATGGGTCAGTGCACTGCGAATGTCAGCATGTGGGGGGTAAAGCGGACATAGGGCGGACATGCCGTTTATGTCTGCTTTTGACCCATAGCGGACATCGGGCCTGATCGGGACCGCGAGGCTGGCTGTGTACCAATTCTCACTCGCCGCCCGGTCGCAAAGTGCTAGGCTTTTCTCGGGTGGCTTACCCTCCACACGATTTGCACAACTTGACGAGGCCGTCTTCCCAACGTGGTGAAGGACGATGAAGGCCAGTAGACCGAAGCCCAAGCGGGCGCCCGCCGCCAGAAAGGCGGCCGCTCAAAAAAAGAAACACAAGATTTTCAAGCCGCGTCGGACTCGCCGCAAGGTGGCAGCCAAGCGCGCGTCCAAGCGCAAGTCGAACGTCCAAGCCGCCCGTAAGACCGCCGCGATCGCGTCGTTGCCGGGTGTCGTCGTGCGCGGCCGCATTGGCCCGCGCTATGCGGAAATCCTCAGCCGCGACGCACTCGCTTTCCTAGCCGAGTTGCACCGCCGCTTCGACGGCAAGCGCCGCGATCTACTGGCCGCGCGCTCCGAACGGCAAAAGCGCTTCGACGCCGGCGAATTGCCGGATTTCCCGCCCGAAACCCGGCACATCCGCGACAACGACAGCTGGCGCGTGGCGCCGATTCCGGCCGATCTCACCGACCGGCGGGTGGAAATCACCGGCCCAGTCGACCGCAAGATGATCGTCAATGCGCTCAATTCCGGCGCCACCCATTACATGGCCGATTTCGAGGACGCGAATTCACCGACCTGGGCGAACAATATTGAGGGCCAGATCAACCTGAAGGATCGCTGGCAAGGTCAAATCGACTTTACCGATCCGCTCACGAAAAAGCGCTACGCGATCGGTCCGAAACCAGCGGTGCTGATCGTGCGCCCGCGCGGCTGGCACCTGTCCGAAGCGCATCTGACGGTCGATGGCGCGCCGATATCTGGCGCGCTGTTCGATTTTGGCCTATTTTTCTTCCACAATGCCAAGGCGCAGCTTGCCCAGGGCAGCGGCCCCTATTTCTATTTACCCAAGCTCGAGAGCCGCCATGAGGCGCGGCTGTGGAACGAAGTGTTCCTGTTCACACAGGATACGCTCGGCATTCCGAAAGGCAGCATCAGGGCGACGGTACTGATCGAAACCTTGCCGGCTGCCTTCGAGATGGACGAGATTTTGTGGGAGATGAGGGATCACATTGTCGGTATGAATGCCGGACGCTGGGACTACATTTTCTCCTTCATCAAGACTTTTGCCAAAAATTCGAACTATGTGCTGCCCGACCGCTCGCAGGTGGTGATGGGCGAGGGATTTCTCGGCGGCTATGCGTCGCTGCTGGTGCGGACCTGCCACCGCCGCGGCGCCTTCGCGATGGGAGGCATGGCGGCGCAAATCCCGATCAAGAACGACAGCCAAGCGAATGCGGCCGCCTTTGCCAAAGTGCGCGCTGACAAGGAGCGCGAGGTGCGCGACGGCTACGATGGCACCTGGGTGGCGCATCCGGATTTGGTGCCAGTGGCAAAGGAAGTGTTCGACCGCCTGATGCCGCAGCCGAACCAAACCGATCGTGTCCGCCTACATGTGCGCGTGCTGCGCGACGACCTGTTGAAGATTCACAAAGGGACCAAGACCGAAGCGGGTGTGCGCCTCAATATCCGAGTCGGCGTACAATATATCGATGCCTGGCTGCGCGGGCGCGGCGCGGTACCGATCTACAATCTCATGGAAGACGCGGCGACCGCCGAGATCTCCCGCGCGCAGATTTGGCAATGGATCAAATACGGCGCTGTGCTCGAGGGCGGCGTGAAAGTAACTGCCGAGTTTTTCCAGCGCGCGCTCAGGCAAGAGATGCAAGTGGTCAAGCGCGAGGTCGGGGCGGCAAATTACGCCCGTGGGCGCTTCCCGGAAGCGATCAAGTTGTTTCGCGAACTGTCGCTCAGCCGCGAATTCGTGCCGTTCCTCACCATCCCAGCCTATGAGCTGATGTTGACCGGTAGCTTTGGCTAGCGCGAGTCGCGTGAACCCGGCTTATTGGCTACGGCCAGCCGAGTGTCGATTAATGGTGCGGTGGAGGGCTCCTCCACCGTCGCGCAAGTGTCGTGAAAGTGGGTGTGGTCGAAGCCTTCGCTCATACTCGATGGCCGCTATTGGCACTTAGCGGGCATCTCTAGCTGCACCGCACGATTGTTGTGATGGCAGTCACAGCCACGGAAATTGTTGATCTCTAGTCTAGCTCGCAGGCGATGGGTTGACTTTCTCCCTTTCTGGCCATCGCTCGCGGGGTCGTCGTAACTCCACAACCGACGGCCCCGCACTATTGCGAAGACCGTCAACTAATTGCGCTGCCTACGCTGCGATTGCGCTATTAAGGTTATGACGCAAATGGTGCTGCGGTGTTGTTTTCGGTTGGCGCTCATATCGTTTATATGCGGCCACAACAGTACTCCATGTGAAGCCCAACTCCGCGCCGTGGTGACCCACCCCGCACCTTACTACGGCGCGGAACCTTTGCTCTGTGACGGATCGCAGTTAATACGGCTAACTAGGCCTCCAACATTGCTTCGATGCCCGCCCGCCCCATCTTGACGAAACCACGAGATCAAGCCGACTCACGGACGCCAAAGCGTCAGGTGCGTCCCGTCGAGAAACGGTTCCTCTTAAAAGTAGACGGGCAGATCAAAACTTCGTTCGATGCCAAAGAACCCGCGGCAACTGCCGGGGCGGCGATAAAAAAGCTTTTTCCGGTCGTGGTGGTTGCGATTGTAGATACCGAGGAGGGCACTACTGAGATCATCAAGGCCTAGACGACGGCTATCGATTGCAAATGTCATGGAAGAGCTGGGCGCGAGGAATGCCGCCAGCCTCGTGCGCCGGGTGGGTCATTGTGAATTATGTGCCATGTCCGCTTTTGGCCCAAAGCGGACATCTGTAGCTGCACCGCACATGTCCGCTTTCGGGGGTCTCATGCCTTGCCGTCAGCCATTATGGCTAAGATTCTTGGATGGATGCAGAAACGGTCGCCATTTGCGACGACCACTTCGTTATCGACCATGCGCTTCAAGGCGTGGCGCAATGATCGCTCGACGGTGAACCGGAAGACAAAATCTTCTCCAGCTGCCGCGCGGCGGATGGCGGCAAGCGTCATCGGTTTGTCGCTTTCGTAGAGAAGCTCAAACAAATAGCGCTGCATCGATCCGAGCCGCTTGGCGCACGACAACGCGGCTAGGGTTTCGGTCGTCGTCCATACCCGGGCAGTCCCGGGAATTTTCATAAGGTCGCGGTACGCCACCGAATGTCTCGTGCGAAAGTCACACATCATCTTCCGCAAAAATTCGGCGTCATGCGGTTCCATTTCGAGCGACGCAATCAGGTTACAAATTTGGTTGATCTTGGGCATTGCTTCTCAATTGTTTCGCAGGCCCAGAGGCGGCCCACTGGCAAAAATATCCCCTGACGGCCGTACATTCTTGCTTGGCGGGGCCAAATATTTGTCAGGTTAAGCCTGCCGCGGGTTTGAAATCGCAAGCGGCATCCGCCCGCGCGGCGCATAGATCAGTCCTTTAACAACAAATCCGGAATTTCAGGAGCGCCGCCGTCCGTTGAAAGGCTGCTTCGTTGGCCGCGACGAAGCTTGTCTGGCATCGCACGCCGCCCCAGAGTGTCTACACGCGCTGGCCTCGCCGATCCACCATGGGATGTCCGCTTTTGCGGTCGCTATTGGGAGTAAAGCGGACATGGGTTGGTGCACCGCACATGTCTGCTTTTGACCCAAAGCGGACATGCCAATCGCATCGCAGCATGGGATTCCTGCCCACGCTCGCCAGCCCTTGCCCCTGACCGATTATTCACGCTGCCGTGTTGAACCGATCCTCCGCTGATTCTTTTTTTTCCGCCTCCTTGCTGCGACGTAGCCATGCTGGAAGAAGAAGTAGGCGATCATTGTTTTTCGGCGGCTCCGGCGCCCCGTTGAGCGACTGCGGCAGGCCCACTGCAGCGTGGCCGGCGCACACCACTTCCGTCTGTCGTTGCAGCTCGCGCAGCAAGGAATCGATCACGATGTCGACCTCAGTCGCAACAGATAAAAGGAAACTGTTAAGCTCGCGAGCTTCGGGAACGACCGCTCCTGCCGCTTCGGTCGCGTTGCAAAGGCCGACAATGCTAGGCGCAAACGCCGCGGCAGCATCTTTGAGTCGCTTTTTGATCCCCTCGATCTCGTTCAAAACACGCTCGCGTTCGCGCCGATCCTTTTCCTCAGTAAGACGGGCTTCCAACTCGGCGATCTGAGCGTTGAGTGTCGTGACATCGGAAGCAAGGGCCTCGCGTTTAGATACAAGGGCGTTGCGCTTATCACGCGCGCGATCAAGCTCGCGGCCGAGATTGTCCATTAAAGGTTTTATTCCGAACATTTGTCTGCTCCGCGTTGGGCGGCCGCAGCGCGGACCGCAGGGATGGAGATTGGAGCGCTCAAGCTATCGTCACACTACGCGGGGATTTCGATGTCGATTGCGAGCGTCGAAACCGTTGCGCCACGATTCATTTTCACTTGGACGTTCTCCGGTTTCACCGTGACATGACGACAGATCACAGCGACGATTTCCCCACGCAAGAGGCCCAAGAGGTCGGATTTAACGCCGCGCATTCCTTCATGCTCGAGCAGAACCTTGAGGCGATCGCGCGCAACGGGTGCCGAGCCGCGCCGGCGGTTCCAGTTGAACCAGTTGAAGATGCTCATGCAGCTTTCCGTCTGAAGAGCTTGCCGAACAGACGCTTCGGGTCGCTGGGTATCGTCATCGGAACGTTTTCGCCCTTGAGACGACGCATTGCGTCGCAATAGGCACGGGCCGGCGCACTTGAAGCGCTGCACAAGGTGACCGGCGCCCCGATATTGGAGGCGCGCAGTGCTTCCTGGCTCTCCGGCACGACCCCGACAAGGGGAATCGAGAGAATTTCAAGCACGTCCTCGATGCTCAGCATCTCCCCTTTGCCGGCACGCACCGCATCGTAGCGCGTAATCAACAGGTGCTTCTCGATAACTTCGCCTTTCTCGGCTTTCTCGGTCTTGGCGTCGAGCAGACCTATGATGCGGTCGGAATCGCGTACCGAGGAGACCTCCGGATTAGTCACTATGACAGCGGCGTCGGCATACCGCATAGCGAGCATTGCGCCGCGTTCGATGCCTGCCGGACTGTCGCAGATCACCCAATCGAACATCTGGCGGAGCTGCGTGATAACCCTTGCGACGCCGTCGGCGGTAAGTGCGTCCTTGTCGCGGGTCTGCGAAGCCGGCAGCAGCCACAATGTATCGAGACGCTTGTCGCGGATCAGCGCCTGCGAAAGTTTGACAGTACCTTGGATCACATTAATGAAGTCGAATACCACCCGTCGCTCGGCGCCCAAGACTAGATCAAGATTGCGCAAGCCGACGTCGAAATCGACAACGACCACGGTCTCGCCGGACTGAGCGAGTGCTGCGCCAAGGGCAGCGGTTGACGTGGTCTTGCCGACGCCACCTTTGCCAGAGGTTACAACCAAGACCTTTGCCATTGTGCTTTTTCCTAAAAGACGGCTTCAGTTGAGAGGGGTGATCAACATCTCTGCTGCTCAGATGGCCTTGCGGCGCAGGAAGGCCGGGATATCGAGAACGTCCTCCTCGATTAAGTTGTGCCCAGGAGAAGAGCCGCTGTACGGATCATGGCCCTGCGGAGCCGCTTTGCGCGCATATTCCGAAATGAACTTTGCCGGTCGTCCTTCGGGCTGGCGGGCCGTAGGCCGCTGCTGTTCGGATTGGGGCGTCGCAGGACGCTCGATCCGTTCGGCGATGCGATGGCCGTCATTGCGCAGCTTGCCAACAAGTTCCCTCAATGCACTTTCCGCAGGCTGTATCTGGTGCGCCGCACCGGTGTTATCGATGCCGGTCGCGACCACCGAGACCCGGACGATGCCCTCCAGGCTTTCGTCGAATATGGCGCCGACGATGATGTTGGCGTCCTGGTCGGCCTCTTCACGGATGCGGGTGGCAGCTTCGTCGACCTCAAACAGGGTCATGTCCTTGCCGCCGGTGATGGAGATGAGTAGGCCGCTCGCGCGCTTGATCGAGGGGTCCTCAATCAAGGGATTGGAAATCGCGGCCTCTGCGGCGGTGAGCACGCGGTTCTCGCCGGAAGCCTCGCCCATGCCCATCATCGCCTTGCCCTTCTCGCGCATGACCGTGCGCACGTCCGCAAAGTCCAGGTTGATCAGACCTTCCTTGACGATCAGGTCGGTGATGCACGCCACACCCGCATAGAGAACCTGATCGGCCATGGCGAAGGCGTCGGCAAAAGTCGTGTCCTTGGTGGTCACGCGAAACAGGTTCTGGTTCGGGATGATCAGCAGCGTGTCCACCACCTTCTGCAGCTCTGCGATGCCGGCTTCGGCAAGGCGCATACGGCGCTGGCCCTCGAAGTGGAATGGCTTGGTAACCACGCCAATGGTGAGAATGCCGAGCTCACGCGCTGTCTCGGCGATAACGGGAGCCGCGCCGGTGCCTGTACCGCCGCCCAGGCCGGCGGTGATGAACACCATGTGCGCGCCGGTCAAATGATGGCGGATCGCATTGACGACCTCTTCGGCTGCTGCGCGGCCCAGTCCGGGCTGCGAGCCAGCGCCGAGGCCTTGGGTCACCTCAGGGCCCATCTGGATGATGCGCTTGCACTTAGACTTGGCGAGCGCCTGGGCGTCGGTATTGGCGACGACGAAATCAACTCCCTGCAGGCCGGCCGCGATCATGTTGTTGACGGCATTGCCGCCAGCACCGCCGACACCGAACACGGTAAGGCGTGCCTTCATCTCGCGAATGTCGGCGATGCTAGTCATGTGTGCCTCACAAGTTGGGTCGTCACCTGCAGGCCTTGCGGTCTGCCTCCACTATGGACGCGGCTAGACGTCCCAATCGGCGTGCAGGTTGTATTTGGACGCTGGCCGCTCGGTCGCTGGTTCGCAGAGCCGCCAGCTCGCCTTCAAGCCGTGCTGTTGCCTCCTTCGCCGCCACAGTCTCGGCAGTCGCCTGGAGCAGCTCCACCATCAGGCGGTCTGCGCGCTCACGCTCGCGCTCGAAGTCTGTTCGATGACTCGCCACCATTGTTTCGAGCCGCGCGATCTCCGCCTGCAATGTCTCGATTTTTGTCGTTAGCACAGCGATGTTGCCCGCCTGGCGAGTGCTTGGGGGTCGGGGTGTGTGCCGTATCTCGGCGAGATCGACGCTCACCAGGGCTTTGCCGTCCAGCCCGCGTGAGCGTGGCAATCCGACTCGCTTAGCGAGCGAACGAGCGGCCTCTGGTGAGACTTTGAGGTGGGCACCTAGCGCGGCATAGGTCAGCATCTCAACGGACATTGGCTGGTCTCCGAGAAGAAACCGGGATGGTAGTCGGGTGATGACCGGGCAATGACCGCAGGCTAGGCAGTGTTGGTTAATAGACCGTTAACTGGTGAGCGGCGATCTGCCAGAAGCTCGGTGTAGGTGGGCGAGAACGTTAGCGACTTAACGCAACCGATGCGCGCGAGGAACTCACCAAATACTGGTCGGCGTTCCCGGCGGCCGACCGCGTGTGTGAGCCAGACAGCTTGTCGCCAAATCCGGGCGAAGGTGACTAGACCCTTGCTGCACTGCACATGTCTGCTTTTGGGGGCAAAGCGGACATGCCGATTGCTCCTCGTAACCAACCGCTTGGACCGACGCGGATTCAAAAACGCGGTGATGGAAAAAAGGTTTCCGGGAACAGACTTGCCTCGCCATCACTCGCATCAATTTGCGACGTGGCTTCGAAACGGATTTTTTCCTCGGTCTCAAACTGAAAGCCACAGTTACTGCAAGACCAGAAATTTAGGACAAGTTGCTCCTCATTAAAAAATTCGGCCAATTCAGGGGCCGGCAGCGTATTGCCGCATTCACGACAGATCGCTTCAATTTTGGAATTGTCGACTGATGCTTCAGCTGTCATGGCATGACCCGCGCATCCCCGGCACCCGTTGCCCACCACATCACGGTAACCATTTTGCTTTTGTATTGGGAGTCCTGGCCTGATCTTGCCAACGCCCGCGCGTGCTCCCGCAATATCGCGGCGCGCCGGCTTATGGGTGAATGATTGGCCATGCTTTGCGATCGGGCCTCGGCTCGCGGGGCAACCGAAATCCTGCCTAGCACATTTTGCGGACACGGTGCGGACACGGCGTCCATGGCCGCCGCTGCCAGCATAGGTCCAGAGCGCCGCGATATTTTTTTACAGCGTGTCGGCGCAATGCTGAAGCTCCGTCACCGATTCGCCGACACCGATGTTGTCGACGTCGCGCAACTAGCCCTGTGTGGCTTGGTCCAGCTCACCGCGGCCTAGGACGCCCGCTATTGCCCTAGCGCCGCGGCGCCTTGGGCGCCCGTGCGCTAATCGCTGGCACTACGGGCCACCCTGTCGGGGCCGTTGAATTCGCCTCTTACGGGTCTTCCCATGATCTTCCCAGCCTCGGTTGCTGGGAAGATACTTTGCAAAAAGTGCCTGGTTTTATTGGGGTTGGTGAAGGGAAGTCGCACCATATCTGCTGTACCCCCGAAAGCGGACATGTGCAGCGCACTAGCCCATGTCCGCTAAGGGGCCAATAGCGGACATTTTGTCCCTCATCGCCGACTGGACCGCCAGATCGAAAAGATGATCCAGAGGCTGTTCACGAAAGCGACCAGGTAACCAAGCAACCCGCAATAGGTGAGCAATGACACGCCGAACAGGCGCGGCCCTTCCGCCACCGTCATCACAATGGAAGAGCCGACCACAAGTGATGCCGTCATGATCCCAATGGTTGCCCGATTGATTGCACTATCGACGCGATCGCCGAAGCGGTCGAGACGCTTGAGGTCGAGATCGACCCGCATGCGGCCCTGCCGGGCGTCTTTGACCAACCGCGCGAGGTCGCGCGGCATTGACGTGGCCAGGCCAAAAAAGTCGCTGAGCGTCTGCTGGACGCGCCGCGCCGTCTCCACCGGCTGATAGCGTTCACGCATGGCGCGGTCGATGAACGGCTTGACCCGCTCGATCAGACGGAACTCCGGGTCGTACTGGTGCCCGAGTCCCTCAAGGGTGATGAGCGCCTTGAACAGGAGGGTGAGATCGGTCGGCAGCACGATAGAGTGCTCGCGCAGGATCGCAGACACTCGGTGTAGGAGCACCCCGATTTTCAAATCCTTCAACTGCATGTCCGCGTAGTCGAACGCGAATTCGCCGAGATCGGCGGCGAGCCGAGCCTCGTCCACAAAGTCATCGCCGCGCCAGTCGAGCAGCACCTCCAGCATCGCCTCCTCGTCATGGCCCGCGAGTCCCGCCAGCAGATCGATGATCTGTCTCCGCCGCGCCGGCGAGAGCCGACCCACCATGCCGAAATCGATCAGCGCGATGCGGTTGCCGGGCAGATACATGACGTTGCCCGGGTGCGGATCGGCATGGAAGAAGCCATCCACTAGGATCATCTTGAGCACGGCATCGACACCGCGCGCGGCGAGCGCCTTTCGGTCGAGGCCCGCGCTGTCGATGGCCGCCAGGTCGTTGCCGCGGATGCCTTGGATGTGCTCCTGCACATTCATCGTGCTGCTCGTCCACTCCCAGTAGACGCGTGGCACGAGGATATCGAGATCGTTGGCAAAGCTACGCGCGAAGCGTTCCGTGTTGCGCGCTTCAACAGCGAGATCAAGCTCGCGCTCGAGCGATCGACGCAGTTGGTCGACGACCTGGACTGGCCGATATTGACGAACTTCGGGTATCTCGCGCTCGATCACATGCGCAAGGTGATCGAGGATTCTGAGATCAGCGTCGATCTTTGCCTCGACTCCGGGACGCCGAATCTTCAGGACCACTGGCGTGCCACTGGCAAGTTTGGCCCGGTGTATCTGCGCGATTGAGGCGGCAGCGTAGGGTTCGCGTTCAACATCGCCAAACACTTCGAGTGGAGAGCGGCCAAGGGCGTGTTCAACCTGCGGCAGGAGATCGTCGAACGGCACCGGCGCCACGTCGCTGTGCAGCCGGGCCAGTTCAGTTGTCCATACCGCCGGCAGCAAATCCTCTCTTGTCGAGAGCATCTGGCCAAGTTTTACGAAGGTCGGTCCGAGCTGCTCGAATGCGAGCCTCGCGCGCTGCTGCACTTCAAGATGCGAGGTTTCGGAGGCTTCCCCCCAGTGCAATGCATGTCCTGCGTGCTCGAGCAGCGTAGCAATGCCAGCGCGACGCACGAGGTCTCCCAGCCCATGCCGCACGAAGACCATGCTGATCTCACGCAGGCGCGGCAGCTCGCGGGCCGTGCTGAACAACCCGGAGACCATCGGTTGCTATTTGCCCTTCTTCGCCTCGGTATGGTCGCGCAGTGCATCCGCGATGCCGGCCATTACGCCACTAGCTAGCATTGCTACACGGGCGCTTGCGCCGCGCACCGTCGCCAGCCCCGACCCAGCACTCATGCTGCTGGCAAACTCCCCCATCATGCTCGCCACACGAACGCTCGCCTCTACGCCAATGTTTTGGGCGTGAGTCGCAAGTTCCGTCAATTCGCGGCGCAGATTGGCACTCATCGCCTCAGAAAGTCGATTCGCGACAGCCACATAGTCTTCTTCCAGCTTCCGCAGGCTGGCCAGCGCTTCTTTGAGATCGTTGTCAGTGAAGTCCTGCCCCCGGGATGCGAGTTGCTGGAGAGCGCCATGCGTTGCGCTGGCAGACTTCACGAGCGCATCGTCGAGCTGCCTCACTGCATCGGCGAAGAGTTCTCGGGCCTTGTCACCGCTCACGAAGGTAGTGCTGGGCGCCCGACCAAGGACGGTACTGACAACGTCCCTGACGGCCTCGGGATCGACCCGGCCCTGCTGCAGAACCTGGCTCGTCAGCTCTTTGACGCGTTCTCGGATCGGCTGGTCTTCGACAGCGGCAGGCGCGGCGTCCGCCGCCGATGTTGTCGGCTCCGGCATGTCAAGCTCCTTGGCTGCTGCTGGTCAATAGCGTAGCGGATTTTGTGGGGGGCCGACAGGAGGAGGCATGTCGGCAATGGCAAAAAGCAGACATTTGCGCCCGCGGCGTCCACCAATTGAAAGCAACACCACGCGACCGTTAACTAGCGGTTCCGTCGTTCACATCAGCTAGCCGTGATGCGTCGGTCATAAGCGGACATTTTGCGTTGCGAGAGGTATGTCCGCTTTACCCCCAAGAGCGGACATTTGCAGAGCAAACATCGATGTCCGCTAAGGGCCAAAAGCGGACATTCAGGGCTGCTTGCCCTCTCAGCGGATTTCAAACGAACACAGCGATACGGGGCAGAATAACCCTGATTTCGGTAAACTCACCGAGCTGCGTATCGACTTCGATTGCCCCCGCATGTTGCTTGACGATGATGTCGTGGCTAATCGAAAGGCCAAGGCCGGTGCCTTCTCCGGTTGGTTTGGTAGTGAAGAACGGGTTGAAAATCTTATCTTTCACGTCAGGCGCAATGCCGGTGCCGTTATCGCGAATCCTGATCTCCACACGATCGCCAAGGTCTTTGGTTGAGGCAGTAAGGGTCGGCTCGTAGTCGCCACCGTTAGTCTCTGATCTGCGCCTAGTCGCAGCATAGAAGCCGTTTGCAATCAGGTTAAGAAGAGCCCGCCGGATGTCCTGCGGGAAAACGTCTGCCCCGCCGGCGGACGGATCAAAGGATTGCTTGAGCTTGATCTCAAAACCCTGCGTCTCGGCCCGCGCTCCGTGCCAGGCGAGATTGAGGCTTTCCTCGACCAACGCATTAATATCAATCACCCGGTGCTCGCCTGAGCCTTCGCGCGAGTGCTGCAGCATATTCTTGACGATGGCATCCGCGCGTCTGCCGTGATGCACGACCTTGTCGAAATTGCTCTTCAGCGTGTCGGTGAGCTCGTTGATTTCAGTTCGGGCCTTATCGTCGAGGGGTATGCCCTTCAGAGTATCCTGCAATTCATCGATCAGTTCGGCGGAGATACCCGAGAAATTGTTCACAAAATTAAGCGGGTTCTTGATCTCGTGAGCGATACCGGCAGTCAGTTGTCCCAGTAACGCGAGCTTCTGTGTCTGCACGAGGCGGTCCTGCGTGGTGCGCAATTCCTCTAGTGACTTTGCCAGTTCGCGTGTGCGGGCCTCCACGCTTTCGAACAGCCGTACGTTCTCGATTGCAATCGCGGCTTGGTCGGCAAAAGTCGAAACCAGTTCGATCTGTTTGTCCGTGAATGGCCGTACCTCGCGACGGGTCAGGCCCAAAACGCCAATCGTCGTTCCGTCGCGTAACATCGGAACGGTGATGACGGTACGAATTCTGCCGAGCTTCTGCCCGCCAAAGGTGTAGTCTGGGTCTGCCTGCACGTCCGGAATATGCACGACTTTACCCTCAAGCAGGGCTCGTCCCATTGCCGTGCCACGCTCCGGAATAACCGGCTGAGTTCGGAGATACTCCGTGTAGGTAGCGGATAACCCGTACTCTGCTACACGTTCGAACACGCCGTCCCGCTCGCGCGCAATACCACCCTGATCAGCGTCGCACAGCCGCGCGGCAGCTTCGACTAATGCATCCAATACCGATTTTAGATCGAACGCCGAGCGGCTAATGGCCTTAAGAATGTCGGCGGTGGCGGTCTGCTGCTGGAGCGATTCGCGCAGCTCGCTCAGCAGGCGCGTATTCTCGATGGCGATGACGGCCTGAGCGCCGAAGTTTTTGACTAACTCGATCTGCTTGTCGGTGAACGGGCGTACCTCCTGGCGATAAATAGTAATCGCGCCCACAAGCTCATTGTCCTTAAGCATTGGAACGCCGAGCACTGTCCGAGCACCAGAAAGCCTAGCGAACTCCACCCCGGTGTAGCCTGCGGGTGCATTCAAATATTCTGGCCCCGCCAAAATGTCGGCAATCTGAACCGGCTGTCGTGTCGCCACAGCACGTCCGAGTGCCGTAGCGGGAGCCGGTCGGACTATTGGATCGCGCTGCCGCTCCTCAACATAAGACTGCGGTGCGCCGTGCATTGCAACGGTTCGGAAAACATCCCCCTCGCTTCGATAAAGGAGACCAAACTTGGCCTCACAAATACGGGTTGCGTTCGCCAATATTGCGTTGAAGACCGGCTCAAGTTCGCTTGGAGAGCTTGAGATGACCTTCAGCACTTCCGAGGTCGCGGTCTGCTGCTCCAGCGACTGGGAAAGCTCACGCGTGCGCGCTTGCACCTCATCGAACAAGCGCACATTCTGGATCGCAATCACCGCCTGGTCGGCGAAGGTCTTGACCAGCTCGATCTGTTTGTCGGTGAATGGGCGAACCGTTCTGCGGAGCAGCGCGATCACCCCGATAGGCACCCCTTCCCGCAACAGCGGGATGCCGAGCATCGTCCGGTACTGCGCAAGTTCGATGGATTTTGTCCAAGTATATTCCGGATCTTGGAGAACGTCGGGAATGTGCACCATTTTCCGTTCAAGCGCGGTACGTCCCGTAAGCGACCCTCGCCCGAGCGGTATTGGATTTTGCTTCTGATATTCTATGAAATCGCCAGAAAATCCATGAGTAGCCGCAAGATGAAAGAGATCGCCGAATCGCTGGAAGATGAAAGCAAAATCCGCGTCGCACAGCCGTGCAGCCGATGCGGTCAACGTATCCAGCACCGTCTGCAAATCGAATGTCGATCGGCTGATGACTTTGAGCACGTCTGCCGTAGCCGTCTGCTGCTGAAGCGAGTCGCGTAGTTCGTTGAGCAGACGCGTGTTCTCAATGGCAATGACGGCCTGGGCAGCAAAGCTCTTGACCAGCTCGATTTGCTTGTCGGTGAAAGGCCGCACCTCTTGGCGATACATATTAATTGCGCCAATGAGCTGATCCTCCTTGAGCATTGGGACGACCAAATAGGTCCGGGCACCCGCGACTTCCACGAGGGTAACCATCCGATCATTTTTTCCCAGGTAGGACTGATCGGCCCGCAAGTCGGGAATGTGGACAACCTCCTTGGTGTTGGCGACACGGTCGAGTGGGAGGCCCGGATTGTTACGCAGATCGATGATGGGATTGCGCCGCCAAGAATCGACATGACTTTGCTGCTTGCTGTGGATCGTCACGGACCGAAAGATAGTTCCCTCGCACAGAAACAGGTTGCCGAAAGTGGCCTCACAGATACGGATTGCATTCGCCAACATTGCATTGAAGACAGACTCTAGCTCGCCCGGCGAACTTGAGATGACTTTGAGGACCTCCGACGTCGCGGTCTGCTGCTCCAGCGACTCGGAAAGCTCGCGTGTGCGCGCCTGTACCTCGTCGAACAGACGCGCGTTCTCGATTGCAATTACTGCTTGGTCGGCAAATGTCTCGAGTAACTCGATGTGCTTTTCGGTAAACGGCCGCACGATAGCGCGGTGTAGCACAAGCACGCCAATCGGCACGCGCTCCCGCAGAAGCGGCACGCCAAGTATTGTACGCCAACTGCCTATTTTAGCGGCTTCCTTGTAGGCGTATTCCGGATCAGCAAGCACATCCGGAATTTGAACCGATTTGCCCTCCAGCAGAACACGCCCAACCACACCGCCACGTCCCGGGACGAACGTCTGAGTGCTCATATACTCATCGTACTCAGGCGTGTGATGGTAGCTTGCAGCAACGTAGTAGCTCGTGCCCTTCTCGGTCGGGCGAATGATTTGACCTTTATCGGCCTCGCATAAACGCGCTGCAGACTCAACTAACGTGTCGAGTACGGTCTGTAGGTCGAACGTCGAGCGGCTGATGACCTTGAGCACATCGGCAGTGGCTGTCTGCTGTTGAAGAGACTCACGGAGCTCGTTGAGTAGCCGCGTGTTCTCGATGGCAATGACGGCCTGGGCCGCAAAGTTGCTCACCAATTCAATCTGCTTGTGGGTGAAAGGTCGAACCTCTTGGCGGTAAATACCAATGGCACCGAGTAAATCGCCGTCTTTGAGTAGCGGGACGACCAACAGACTTCGGGCACCCGCATATTTGACTATAGGAGCGTCGAGACTCACGGCCGCTGCATCTACTACATGAACTGGCCGCTTGGTTTCGACAATGAGTTTCAGGTCTGCAATTTTTCGTGGATCAAGGATTGGCGTATTCTTGTGAAATTCAGCAAACATCGGTGGGGGGTTATGTGTCGCAACACGGCGGAACAGATCACCCTCGTACAGCAACATTGAACCGAACGCCGCCTCACATATTCGCGTTGCATTTGCCAAAATCGTCTGGAAAACCGGCTCAAGCTCACCTTCTGAACTTGAGATCACGCGCAGTACTTCCGAAGTTGCGGTCTGCTGTTCTAGTGACTCGGTCAGATCGTCAGTGCGCCGGCGCAGTTCATTGAGCAGCCGGGTGTTTTCGATGGCGATAACTGCCTGAGCCGCGAAGTTCTCAACTAATTTGATCTGTTTGCCCGTGAATGGCAGAACTTCCTGGCGCATAATATTGATCACACCGATCAGCTCGCTATCTCGCAGCATCGGTACACCGAGGGCGGTTCGAAATCCGCCGAGTTCAACGGCGTCTACGACCGTCGGATGATGCTCGAGGTAAGATTGCAGCTTGCTGAGGTCGGCGACATGGACGACCTGCTTTGCAATTAAAACACCGCCAACCGGCCCGTCTGGTACCGGTGGAAGCCGCGGCTTGTGCTTGCGCGCCTCAATATATGCAAGTGGCGCGCGCTGAGTATCGGGCAACCGGGCGGACGGCACTGCCGTCGCAAAGGTACAGCGTCCCGAACTTGGCCTCGCAGATGCGTAGCGCATTATCCAGCATGGCCTTGAAAACCGGCTCAAGTTTGCCGGGCGATCTGCTGATGAGTTGCAACACATCAGAGGTTGCTGCGAGCTGTTCCAGCGCCTCATCGCGCTCACGCTTTAAGCGACCAAATTGTTCCGGTGAGCGGTTAGTCGATATTTGTACGGTCGGCGCTTTGCGAGCCTTAGGCCTACGGTGCCCCGACTCTTGGCAGACTGTTTAGTCTTATCTCGTCGCTGCATGTCGCCTCCTAAGGCGGGTTCACGACGATGCCCCCATCTTATGCAAATCCTTCATTTCGCGCCACGGCAGGATGTCCGCTTTGGGTCAGAAGCAGACATGTGCAGTGCAAGAGGCCATGTCCGCTACCCCCAATAGCGACCGCAAAAGCAGACATGCCGCAATGGTGATGTCTGCTTTACACCTGAAAGCGGACATGTGCGGTGCAGCTACAGATGTCCGCGTTGGGCCAATAGCGGACATTTCGACAACGTTGGACTGCCATCATCTATACGCGTGTTTTGTTTAATCGTGTGCTTTAGCGAGGTTGCGCTGGATGACCTGATGGTCATCGCTCGTCAACTGCGTCGGCCCCAACTTGAAGGTCAGCTTGTTGAGCTTTCCTGTGAAACGGAAGGGCACTTGGTACTCCTTGTCGTCAACGGGCGTGCGGGTATCAACGCCCACGTCAAAGGTTTCGTCGATGGCCATGAGGAACGGAATGGTGTGCGGGACTTTCCTGGTGGCGACGTCCTTATCGTCCACCCTCAGGACGCCAGTGCCGCCTTTGCCGAATCCAGGGCCATCGTATTTGAAGTCGAACACGAGGGTGTGCTTGCCCGGCGCGAGCGCCTGCTGACCGTCCCAGCGGAATCGTTCGAGGTCTAGGAAGTTATAGAGAAACACCGGCTTGCCCTTGAGCAGGTAAAAGCCATAGCCACCGAAGCGGCCACCCAACGTGACGAGCATTCCTTCCGCGCCACCCTGCGGGATCTCCACATCCGCAGTGATTGTATATGACTTGTTGAGGATGCTCGGGGCGTCGCTGTCGGGCAGACCGGGCATCTCACCCGAATACGTAAAAACATTCCGCCCGGCGGTAGCGCTCGGCCGTGGTGCTATGATTCGCGGCAAGACCGAGTTGTCCAGGGGGAAGACGTTGTATTTCGCCGCCTCCACCAAGAACAGTTCCTGCATCTCGCGCAGTTTGTCGGGCATCTTGGCCGCGAGGTCATTAGCCTCAGAGTAATCCTCTGTGAGATTGTAGAGCTCCCACTTGTAGCCATTGATGACGTCCTGGGGCAGTTTGGCAGTCCCGAGAAGCCAGGGCGGAGCCGGCGGAGTGGTCGCAGCGATCCAGCCGTCGTGATAGATCGCGCGGTTGGCGAACATCTCGAAATACTGCGTTGTGCGCGTGCTTGGTGCGTTAGCGTTCGCCTTGTCGAAGGTGTAAGCCATGCTCACGCCTTCAATAGGCTTCTGCGCGATGCCATTGACCATCACAGGCGCCGGAATGCCGGTTGCTTCAAGTAGCGTCGGCACGATGTCGATCATGTGGTGGAACTGCGTGCGGATACCGCCGGCATCCTTGATGCGGTTCGGCCATGCGATTGCCATGCCCTGCCGAGTGCCGCCAAAATGCGACGCCACTTCTTTGGTCCACTTGAATGGCGTGTCAAATGCCCATGACCACGCCACCGACATGTGAGGATAGGTCGGGGGCAAACCCCAGGCGTCGTAAGCTTTCATTTGTTCGGCGACGGGCAGGTCGAGAATGCCGTTATAAGCGGTCATCTGGTTAGGGGTGCCGACTGTCGTGCCTTCTGGGCTCGTGCCGTTATCGCCGCTGATGTAGATGATCAATGTATTATCGAGCTTGCCCATGTCCTCGACCGCCTGGATCACTCGGCCGATCTCATTGTCGGTGTAGGCGGCATAGGCGGCGAAGACCTCCGCCTGACGCGCGAACAGGCGCTTCTCGTCGGCGGTGAGTGTGTCCCATTTCTTGAGGTCATCCGGCCACGGAGTGAGCTGCGTATTCGCTGGGATCACGCCAAGCCGCTTCTGGTTGGCGAAGATCTGCTCGCGCAGCGCGTTCCAACCCATGTCGAACTTGCCCTTGAACTTATCGATCCACTCCTTTGTCGGCTGATGTGGCGAATGCGTACCGCCGGGGACGTAGTACACGAAGAAAGGCTTATCGGGCGCGCTCGCATTGAGCTTTTTCATGTGCGCGATAGCCTCGTCGGCCAGGTCAGTGGTGAGGTTGTAACCGGGCTTGCCGATCCAGGGGAAAATCTGGGTCGTGTTCTGGAACAGATACGGCGTCCACTGGTCGGTCTCTCCACCCATGAAGCCATAGAAGTAATCGAAGCCCATACCGATCGGCCACTGATCGTACGGACCGGCGGCGCTGTACTGATAGCTCGGCGTGTTGTGATTCTTGCCGAACCAAGATGTGGCGTAGCCGTTTTGCTTCAGGATCGTGCCGATGGTGGCATTCTCGACGCCGATCACGGAATCGTAACCCGGATAGCCGGTGGACTGCTCCGAGATGATGCCGAATCCCACCGAGTGATGATTGCGACCAGTGATAATCGCCGCCCGCGTCGGCGAGCACAGCGCGGTGGAGTGAAACTGTGTATAGCGCAGGCCCATCTTTGCGATCCGGTCCATCGACGGTGTGGGGATCACCCCGCCGAACGTGCCCGAAACGCCGTAACCCTGGTCATCGGTCATGATGAGAAGGATGTTGGGCGCGCCCTGAGGCGGCACCACTTGCGGCGGCCAATAGGGTTTGGACTGAGACGCTTGCAGGTTGATTTCACCGCCGAACTTTGGCGGCGGAGGCGGAAGATACTTTCCGTCGATGGTCGTCGTCGCGCTGGGTGAGCCCGGCGTGCCGGTGATCTGTTGTGCGTAGGTTGTCGATACTGCCAATACCAGCAACGCACAGCTAGCAAGTAGTCTACATCCAGCCATGCCCATGAAAATTCGACGGCTCGATTTCATGGCGGTCTCCTCGTACAGCAATGAGTGGAAGTTTGGATTTTGGTCCGGCGAGTTCGCAGTGGGAATTGCCCTTTAGGGCAATAACCGCGTCATAAATGGCCGCTTTGGGTCACTAGCGGACATATGCAGTGCAAAAGGGCATGTCCGCTTTACCCCCAATAGCGACCGCGAAATGTCTGCTTTGGGCCAAAAGCGGACATTGCGAGGGCCTGTCATTCTAAAGATATTCCGCTGTCATTCGGACCAGTTCGGCTAAGTTTCTCGCCCCCATTTTCTTAAACACCCGCATGCGGTGCACCTTGATTGTTTTCTCGGTAACCCCCATGACTCCGGCGATTTGCTTGTTTAACAAACCCTCGGTCACAAGTTTGAGAGTTTCTCTTTCGCGCCGCGTAAGCTTTGCCAATCTTTGCTGAACTATTGCGTTCCGCGCTTCAGCATCGCGCCGTGTTTTATCGCGTTCCTCAGCCAACCTTACCGCGCTTAGTAATTCGATGTTGTCCACGGGCTTGGTCAGGTAATTTACCGCGCCCGCCCTCATGGCTTTTACGCTCTCGGGAATGGTCCCGTGGCCAGTCAAAAATATTATCGGTCGATGGATGCCCTGACGAGCCAACGCCTCCTACAAATCCAAGCCACTTAATCCTGGCATCGCGTGATCAAGCACAGCGCAACCGG
>Ga0207428_10001664_pt1 | contig 23035 bp, 22 predicted proteins | sample RhiMethybrSRZTD1_FD_187600 | JGI IMG/M metagenome (GOLD analysis project Ga0207428, IMG submission 187600) | Populus rhizosphere microbial communities from Tennessee, USA - Rhizosphere MetaG P. TD hybrid SRZTD1 (SPAdes) (version 3) | ecosystem: Host-associated > Plants > Roots > Rhizosphere >...
CGGCACCTGGCTCATGTCCGGCTGAATCTCGGTGTCGCCGTGCGGGCGGATGCCGAGTTTCTTGGCGGCCGGCGCGGTGCTCGCGGCCGGCGGCGCCGCCGGCTGGTTGCACGCCGCGGCGGCAAAGAGGGCGCAAAGAGTGAAAACAACCCGACGCATGGTGCCTCCTGTGGTGGAATACGCATTCAGCCTTACCGATACGCGGATGTCAACAGCCCGTACGCGAACGACCGTTCTCCTGGCCGCGCTCCTGGCGGCGTGTGCGCCACCTGGAGCGTCGTCTCTTGATGCCATTGCCGGTAGATACGTACAAGCCACCCTGCGACTGAACCAGCACGATCCATCTCTCGTCGACGCCTGGCTCGGCCCCGGGCGGTTGGAGCCCGGTCCGCGCGGGCCCGCCAAGCAAGTGGCCGCCGACATCGCGGCGCTGCTCGACGAAGCCGCCCGCGCCGGCGACGGTCTGTCCTCGGCGGATGAGAAGGGACGACTGCGATATCTGACCCTGCAGCTGAACGCCCTTCGATTTGCCGCGGACCAGCAACTCGGCCGCAAGGCCAGCGTTGACGAACAGCTGAAGGAGGAATTCGCGCTCGAGTTGCCGCCGTTCGACGCATCCGCCGTCCAGCGAACGCTCGCCGAGATCGCCGGGCTGCTGCCCGGCAAGGACACGTTGGCCCAGCGCGTGAATGATTTGCGCCGGCGCATCAGGGTGCCCGAGGACAAGGAACACGAAGTGTTCGAGGCCGCGCTCTCGGCGTGCAAGGACGTCTCCGCGCCGGTGTTTCCAATGCCGGCTCACGCGAGCGTCACGATCGGCTTCTCGACGTTCGCGCAGCATCTGGGATGGGACGGCTTCGCGGATCATACGGGCGACTTCCGCACGCAGATCTGGATCAACCAGGAAGTGCCGCTCGATGTCTCACGGGCGCTGCGGCTCGCCTGCCACGAAGGCTATCCGGGGCATCACGTGCAGCATGTGCGGATCGATCAGCTGTTCGAGTCGCGGCAATGGCTGGAGCTTCGCCTGACGCCGGTCTTCGGCCGGCATCTGCTGCTGACCGAGGGTGCGGCGGAAGTGGCGTCCGATCTGGCACTTCCCGCGGAGCGGCGCGCCGCGCTTTATCGCGAGACACTCTTCCCCGCCGCGGACGTGAACGCAGTGGATGCCGCAGTCCTGGTACGCGTCGAAGATCTGCAGCGGGAACTGCTGCCGGTGGTCAGCGACGTGGCTCGCGCCTTTCTTGCCGGCACCATCACCAAGGCGCGTGCACGAGAGCGGCTCGAAAACGAGGCGCTCGTCCCGGACGCCGACGTGATGCTCGCATTGATTGAGCGGCAGCGCGCCCGCGCGCTGGTCTACGGTGAGGGCCGTCGCGTGATCTATTCGCTGCTGCCCAGCCGTGACCTCGCGGGGTTGCGCGCGCTGATGGAGAGCACGACTGCGTTACAGTGAAGCGGCATGCGCTCCCCGTTAGTCCCGTTCCTGATCGCCGCCGCGGTCACCGTGCTGATTGGCAGTGCCGTCGCGATGGAACCATATTTCGCAGGTGACGTGGCGGCGACGCGAATGGTCCAGTCGGTCTCTCCGAATCCCGAATGGTGGGCGACCCCGGTGAGCCGGCTCGCGCCTGCACCCGGCAAGTATTACGTGATGGCGATCGTACTGACCGCGTCGTTGTTCGTCGGCGGATGGCGCGGCTTCGCACTGATCGCCGCATTTCTCCTCCTGGAGCAATACGGCGCGGAATTCACGAAGGCGATTTTCAAGCGGCCGCGACCGTCGCGCGAGCTCATCACCGTGATCGGCAGTCCATCGGGATTCTCGTTCCCGTCGACCACGCTTACCTTCTTCGCGGTGACGTTTGGCGGCCTCGGCGTCCTCGCGCTCGTGCGCCGCCAATCGCCGATGCGCGTGGCCGTGATGTCGATCGGCTTCGGCATGGTGATTCTCGGCTGCCTCGCCCGCATCGCCCTCGGCCTTCACTGGCCGAGCGATGTCTTCCTGACCGCCCTGATTTGCATGGCTTGGATCTGGGCCGCGTCCCGCGTCGTCTTAAGAACAGCCTGATGCGGTTTCGAACCGTTTTCTGCGTCCTCGCCTTCTCGTTGATCGCGGCCGTTGCGGCCGCGCATCCGGCGCCGTTCAGCTATCTCGATCTGCATCTCGATGCGAGCGGCGTGACCGGCACGCTCGTCGTCCACGATCTCGACGCCGCGCATGATCTGGGCGTCGCGAATGCGGACTCACTCCTCGATCCAGCCACGGCGGCTCGATATCGCGATGCGCTGGTGGCCCTGCTCGGCCCGCGCCTCAGCCTGACGCTCGACGGCCGTCCAGCAACGATCACCTGGGGGGCGATTGACGTCGTGGCCGATCGACAAAGCCTTCGGCTCGCATTCACGCTCAACGCTGCCCAGCCAGGGCACGTTGGCATCCACGCTTACGTGTTCCCGTACGATCCGATTCACCAGACCTTCATCAACATCTATGAAGACTCGGCGCTGAAGCTGCAGGCGATCCTCGACGTGTCTCACCAGGACGCGTCGTATTACTCCGGGAGCACGCAGGGACGATGGGCCGTGGTGAAGACGTTCGTCGTCTCCGGCATCGAGCACATCCTGATCGGGCCCGACCACATCCTCTTCCTGATCGGACTGTTGCTTCTCGGCGGAACCTTCGCGCGCCTCGCGTTGATCGTGACCTCGTTCACGATCGGCCATAGCATCACGCTGTCGCTCGCCGCGCTCGATATCCTGTCGCCGCCGTCGCGATTCATCGAGCCGCTCATCGCCCTGACCATCATTGTCGTCGGCGCGGACAACCTCCTGGTCTTGAGATCCGGGAAGAGATCAGGGCTTTCTGCGCCTTCTGCGGCCCTGGGATCCGAAACCGATCTGCGGCCGTGGTTGGCGGTGGCCTTCGGCCTGATTCATGGCTTCGGTTTCGCATACGTCGTGAAGGAATTTGGCTTGCCGCAGGCGGCGCTTGGATGGTCGCTGTTTGCGTTCAATCTCGGCGTCGAGATCGGACAGCTGCTGATTGTTTCCGTTGTTGCGGGCGCGCTGGCGCTCGTGCGCAGGAACAGCGCGCCGCTGGCGCGGCAAATCGCGCTACTTGGATCGATCGCCGTGATCGCCGCCGGCACCTACTGGTTCGTGCAACGCGTGTTTTTCCCCGCGTAAGCCGCTGAACCGCACGGCCGCCATCGCGCCGATGATCGTTGACATGATCACGGCGGCCAGGTGCGCGGACAACACATGCGCCGGCTCGCTGAAGTGACAGAAGATGCGCCAGCCGGCATCGGCCATCAGGCCTGCCCCTAGTCCGAGCAATGAACCGGCGATCAGCGGCCGTGTCGGATACGCGCGCGACGCCAGGATGCTCGCCATCGCGACGACGGGCAGCGCCGTCGCCGCCGAACCGGCGAAACAAATTCCGCCGACGAGCCACCACTGGTTGCGAAGGGATACGGGACTCGCCTGCCAACTCAACATCGTGATCGCAACGATCGCGGCGATCGGTATCACGAGCCACACGGCGATCGCGACGCGGCTCCAATCGCGCCCGGGAATCGATTCGCGAAGCGCCGCACCAATGACGAGGACACCGATCAGCGACTGCGCAATCGACAGTCCCCACACGCCGAGCCAGCCGAGATTCGCTTCAGGCCGCACATCGAAGGCCACCGGCGCCGCGATCAGCGCAACGATCGCAAGCGGCAGGATCGACAGCGCGCGCGCCCACGGCGATCGCAGCGCGCGCACCGGCCGATAGTCGGAGGCGAGTCGCGCGCGAAGCTCCACCGGCGCGATCGTCATTTGCTCTTCCCCTTTAGGAGCGAGCGCAGTTGAGCCATGCCGCGGCTCGATCGCAACTTGGCCGCCGTCTCGGCGATCCCTGCACGCTCGGCGATTTCCTTGAAGCTGAAACCCAGCAAGTGATGCTGAATCACCGCGTGGCGTCTCGCCGGCGCGACCTGACCCAGCGCGCGCCTCACCTCCGACCGCTCGACAAACGACGCCGCCTCTCCTTTCACCGGCAGCTCCATTGCCGTCACGTCATCGGGCGCCCACGGCCGCCGCGACAGCGTGCGGCGATCCATCAGCCACACGTGTCGCGCGATCGCCATCGCCCACGGCATCAGCGGATAGGACGAATCGTAGGTGTGCCGGGCTCGGTGCATCTGCAGAAACGTCTCCTGGACCAGGTCGTCGGCCTTCGCCGCGTCACGGCACTGCGACAGCAGGTAGCGGCGCAGGGCCGGCGCGAGCGACGCATAGATCTCGTCGAACGCCTCGAAGCGGCCCGACTGATACTCCCGCATCAGTTCGCGAAGCCGATGGTCTTCTGCCATGAAGTTTGCCGCGCCTTACCGGATCGTATCAGCGGCTACTTGGATCCATTGACGAACGGCGTCAGGATCGCGGTGATGAACTGGTGGATCGGCGTCGGCACGCCGACTTCCTTGCCGATGCGCACCACTGCGCCGCTGAGCCAGGGCAGCTCGAGCCGGCGGCCCCGCTCGAAGTCCTCGAGCATCGACGACTTTGAGGCGGCCGGGAAGTTCCTGATCTGGTTGATCGTGCTTTCCATCAGGTCGGCCGGGAATCTCACCCCCTTGGCCTTGCCAACGGCGATCACCTCTTCTATCGCCGCGATCATCAGTTCGTAGGTGGCCGGCGTATCGCGGATGATTCCCATCGGCGATCGCGTGACGGTGGTCATGCCGCTCCAGGTCGCGAGGCGGACGAACTTCGTCCACAGATCCGCCTGAACATCGGTGCTCGCCTTCGCCTGGAAGCCGGCGCGGATGCCCGCCTGCTCGAATGCGGCCAGGCGATCCGACCGCCGGCTGTCGCGCTCGCCGAACACCAGCTGTTGCGCGGCGGTGTGACGCAGGTGTCCGGGCCTGTCCACCACCACGACGATGTACGCGGCGCCGCCGGCGACATGATCGCTGCCAACATGCCTCGCCACCATGTCCATCGCGTCGACGCCGTTCTGCAGCGTGATCACCACCGTGTCAGGACCGATCAGCGGCGCCAGCGTCGCCGCGGACGCATCGACGTCGTACATCTTCACCGTGAACAGCACGACATCGACCGGTCCAATGGCTTGCGGACGATCGGCCGCCTGCACTTTCGGCAAATGCACGTCGCCAAGCGGACTCGTGATGTGCAGTCCTTCGCTCTGCATCGCCGCGAGATGGGCGCCACGCGCGAGGAAGGTGACGTCTTCGCCTGCCGCGGCGAGCTTGCCGCCGAAATAACCGCCCACGCCGCCCGAACCAAAGATGGCGATCTTCATAGCTTCACGGCATCAAGGCTGACGACGGGTTCGTCGCCCATCACCGACGCGTTGTGAATGGTGCCACGCGGGATTTCGATCCACTCACCGGGCCCGAGCACTTTCATGTGGCCGCGGACGACGAGGCGGAAGCGGCCGGAGAGCACCGCATCGATCTTGTCGACGTCATGCTTGTGATCGGGAAAGACCGTGCCGGGTTCGTAGACGTATTTCGCCACGCGATAGCCGAGCGCCTCGAGCTTCGCGCGAAGGGCCGCCTCAGTCAGCGGCCCATCGGCAACGGTCCATTTCTGTGGAGTCAATCAGATCTAATTCGCGGCGTCGGTCGGTGATGGCGGCATGCCGGGCACCGATCCGCCGGCGAGCTCCTGGTCGATCATCAGCAGGCCCACACCGGTGTTGCCGGCGAGGCGGATGCGCCCGAGCACGGCGCGGGCGGCGGCCTCTTCTTCCATCTGCTCGGTGACGAACCACTGCAGCATCACGACGCCCGGGCGATCCTTGGCCTTCTCGGCCATCGCGTAGAGCACGTTGATCGACGCCGTCACCTCGCGCTCGTTCTTGAGCACGTGCTCGCACAGCGCTTCGGCCGACTTCCACGTCAGCGGCGGCGCCGAGATCGCCGGCAGCACGACCTTCTGATCGCGCTCGACGAGATGATCGATGATCCGCTGCGCGTGCAGCAGCTCGTCGCTGGACTGCTTGCGCATCCACGTCGCGAAGCCGGGCAGATCGTGCTCGTTGAGCCAGATCGACATCGCCAGGTATTCATGCGAGGCGCGGAACTCCAGCTTGAGATGCTCGTTGAGGCCCTTCAGCAGGTCCTTTGTCATGTTGTTGGTCTGTGCTTTCTGCCTTCGGTGGCCCTGTCTTATGGCGTGATCGTGAACTTCTGCGGCGTCGACGTCACGAGGACCTCACTGCCCTTGCGCGCCGATACCATCCATGTGTGCACTTCAGGTTCGAGCGCCACCGTGGCGGGCAGCTTGGTTTCGGTCGCGGCCATCGGCGCGCTCTCCCACACCACGCGATCGCCCGTGACCGCGCGAATGGTGATCACGTAACCGTCGGCGCCGGCGACCGGCGACCAGCGGAAGGTGTCGATGTGGCCGCTCATGGCGCCGTCGATGGGCTCCACGAGAGTGATGGTCGCGGCCGGCTTCGGGGCGGCGGGCGCCGCGGGAGCCGAGGCCGGCGTGCTGGTGCTGGCCGGCGGCGCGGCATTCTGTCCGCAGCCCACGGCCGCGAGGACCAGGATCGTTCCGGAAATCCGTCGAAAACTCATCCACCGATTCTATCGAATCTTTCGCCGGCCCCCTATGACCCTGTTTGCCGGGCAATGTCGCCTTACTAGTTGACGGACCAAACAGGAGGTCCGCATGTCGTTGTCGATTCGTATTGCTGCGCCGGGGCCGCGAGCGTCAGGCGGATCGCCGGCGCGCGAGCTCGAAGCCAAGGCCGCCGAGCAGGACGAACAGGACCGCGCTCGTCATCGCCAGCGGCAACTGGCCGTGCCCGCTGAAATACACGCCGGCCAGAATCGAGGCCACGGCCATGATCAGGACCGCATATACCGCCCCGGCCGACGGCTTGTTGTTACCCATGGATCGATTCTAGTTCAGGCGGTCCGACAGCAGTCCAACGGCGAGCGCGTATGCATGCGCGCAGTTGTAGCCAAGCAGCGCGTCGTAGTTCCGGTAGACCAGGTACGACTTGGCTCCCGCGCGCAGCAGCGACGCCGCGCGATCGACTTTCGGCAGCGCGCCGCCGGCGGCGGTGCGCACGCCCAGTGACTGCCACCTGGCGAGGGGAATGGCGACGCTCAGCTCGCGCTCGGCACGGCAGCCGCTCTGGCGGAATCCAACCGACGCCGCCAGCTTCGTTGCGCCGCCCGGCGGCACCCTGACCTCGCGCCCCCACAGCTCATCGTCTTTCCACCCATACGCGATCATGTAATTGGCGATCGATGCGAACACGTCAGGCAGCGTGTTCCAGATGTCGCGGCGGCCGTCGCCGTCGTAATCCTGCGCGTGCGCGAGATAGCTCGAGGGCATGAACTGCGTCTGGCCCATCGCGCCGGCCCACGAGCCTTTCATCCGATCGAGCTCGATGTAGCCCTTGTCGAGAATCTGCAGCGCGTTGATCAGCTCGGTGGTGAAGAATGCGCGGCGCCGGCCTTCCCACGCCAGCGTGGCGAGCGCCTGTATCGTCGGCCGCGTGCCCGTGAAGCGCCCGAAGTTGGATTCCATTCCCCAAATCGCGACCAGGACGCTGCTCGAGACGCCGTATTTTTTTTCGATGGCCGCGAGCTCCTGCCGGTGCTCGCGCTTCTTGTCGACGGCGGTGCGCACGAACGATCGCGTCAGCCGCCGCGACACGTACTGATTGATCGTCAGCTCCACCTCCGGCTGCGACCGATCGCGCTCGACCACGACTTCGAGCGGCTCGAGATTGGTGAGCGCCGCTGCCACGGTGGCGGGCGTCACGCCTTCTGCGAGTGCCTGTTCCTTGAGTTTGGCGACGAACTCCGAAAACTCCGGGCGCGCTTCTTCAGCCGGCGGCGGCGCCGGCACCACGGCCTGCCGCGCCGGAGCCTTGGCGAAGGCGGGCGCCAGCAGACACGCGGCGAGGACGCTACAGCGCAGTGCCAGCCGCGCCATCGACGGTGATGGCTTGACCGGTAATGTAACTGCCCGCTTGCGAAGCCAGGAATACGACAAGGTTCGCCAGCTCCTCCGGCCGGCCGAGGCGTCCGAGCGGTATGCCGCCAATCGACGCCTTCCGTACATCTTCCACCGACTTGCCGCTCTTTTGCGCGTTCGCTTGATCCAGCTCGGCGATGCGTTCCGTGTCGATCCGGCCCGGAGCGATCACATTCACGAGAATGCCTTGCGGCGCCAGCTCACGCGACAGTGTTTTCGCGATGCCCCACACGCCGGCGCGAAGCGCATTCGACAGCGCCAGGTTCGGAATCGGCTGCTTGATCGACGAGGACGCGATCGTCAGCACGCGCCCGTACCCGGCCTTCTTCATTTCGGGCGCCGCGGCGGCGACAATGCGCGTGAAGCTGAGCAGGTTCTGCTCGAACGCCTTCTGCCACTGCTCTTCGGTCATCTGCAGCGTTTCGCCCGCCGGCGGCCCGCCGGCATTGTGCACGACGATCTCGAGTCCGCCGTAGGCGGAGACGGCCGCGTCGACGAGCCGCTTCGCTTCGGACGCGCTGCTGACGTCGGCAACGAGCGCCTTCACCTCGGCGCCGGTTTCCGTCTTGATCGCCGCCGCGGCGGCGTCGATGCGCGCCTGGTCGCGGCTGCACACGATCAGCTTGCAGCCTTCGCGCGCCAGTCCGAGCGCCGAGGCATATCCCAATCCGCGGCTCGCCGCCATGACGATCGCGCGCTTGCCCTTCAAGCCAAGTTCCATGTTCCGGGTTCCTCGTTCCAGGTCTGGTTCTGTTGGGTTCACACCTTGGCCGTAAGAAGCGCCAGGCGCGACAGGATGTCGTCGAGATCAGCAAGCGTGTCGGCGTCGACCGGCGTGAACGGCGATCGCACCCGCGATGACGCGATCACACCGCGCAGATGATAGATGTGCTTGCGCAACGCCAGGTTGATGCGCGGCTGGTTCTCGAACCGGATGATCGGCAGGTACTTGTAGAAGACTTCGGTCGCGCCGTCGCGATCCCCGGCCGTGAACTTGGTCAAGATCTCGACGAGGATTTCCGGGAACGCAAACCCGGTCATCGTCCCGATCGCTCCATGACGAAGCTCCTCGAGAAACATCATGCCGCCGAGGCCGCCGAAGATCTTGACGTCCTTCGACACGGCGCGGATCTGCGTGATCTTCATCGGCGCGGGATCGTCCTCGAGCTTGAGGAACGACAGGCGCGGTGCCGCCGCCGCGAGCCTGGCGATCAATTCCACGCTCATCGTGATGCCGCCGACCGCGGGCGGGAAATCCTGGACGACGACGGGAATGTCGATCGCGTCGGCGACGGCGAGGTAGTGCCGCTCGAGCGCCGCATCATTGGTGCGCGCCAGCTTCGGCGGCGCCACCATCACCGCCTTCGCGCCCTGCTCCTGCGCGCGCCGGCTGTAGGCAATGCAGCCGTCGGTGCCCGCGTGGGTGGTGCCGACGCAGATCGGAAAACGATCGCCGGCGGTTTCAATCACAATTTCGGTGACGCGCTCGCGCTCGCGTTCGGTGAGCTTGTCCGCTTCGCCGAGGACGCCGAGAATGGTCATCCCGTTGACGCGCGTGCCGCGCGTGAACTCGGTGAGCGTGCGCAGGCTCGGCTCGTCGAGCGTGCCGTCGGCTTTGAACGGCGTCGGCGTGATGTTGTAAATGCCCTTCAGGTAATCAAACATTTCGGATCTCGGATATCGGATCGCGGATTTCAGCGCTTACTTCGCGTCCGGAAATTTTTCGACACGATTGGTCACCGGCTTCAACGAGCGCAGATACGCATAGATCGCCGAGAGATCCTCGCGCGTCATGCCGGCATACGCCGTGATCGGCATCACCGTGTTCTGCGCCCGCTCATGATCGGCGAGCGGAGTGTTCGTCGCCGATTCGAAGCCCTTGAACTTGTCGATGAACTGCTGCTCGGTCCATGAGCCGATGCCGGTGTTGGCATCAGGCGTGATGTTGGCGGCGCGCACGCGATACCCGGTCTCGACGAACTCCCAGTTGTCCGCGCCCGCGACGCTGCCCGCGAACTCCATACCCGGCATCGGCGCGCCGTTGGCACTTGGCGTATGGCAATCCCCGCAGAGCGCCGCGGTGGTCATGTACTTGCCGTACGCGACCTTGTCGTCCGGCGACGGGCGCTTGGTGAACGTGTTCGGCCTCGGAATCGTTCTCACGATCAGGTTCAACGGAAAATTCAACTGGCGGTCTGGCGCCGTGCCCTCGATGGCCTTCAGCGTCCTGATGTACGCCAGCACGGCGTGCACGTCTTCTTCATCCATCGCCCCGTAATGCGGGTACGGCATCAGCGGAAAGAGCGGCGTGCCGTCCTTCGATACGCCTTGCGTGACCGCGCGCAGCAGCTCGCCGTCCGTCCACGATCCGATCGCCGCGGGGGTGATGTTCTTCGAATACAACTTTCCAGCCGGCCCGAGGTTGAAGGATTCCGAGCCCGCTCCCAGCACCTCCTCCTTCACGGGACCTGAAAACTTCCCCCAGTCTCGCTGGGTGTGGCAGGTCGTGCAGCCGACGACGTGATCGTTGAGATACTTCCCGCGCGCGATGCGCTCCGGCGACATATCGAACTTCACGTTCGGAGGCGCCGGAACTTTCGGAAAGGCAAACAGCAAGTAACCATAGCCGCACGCCGCGACCACGACCAGCAACAACACCAACCCGCCGACGATCTTCGCCACTGTTTTCATCGTTTATTTCTGTCCCGCTGACGTCGCCGGGCGCCGTTTCGCCCGCTCGACAATGCCCGCCACATCGGCGGCCAGTTTCTTCGCGTCGTAGACGATGCCGTCCTTGATCGTGTACTTGATGCCGCCGACCCGTTCGACGCGGCCGTTCTGATCGTTGAGCTTGACCGCGCCGGTCGCGTACAGCACCTTGAAGTTCTCGAGCGGGTTCTGATCGACGATGACCATGTCGGCCAGCAGGCCGGGCCGGATGATGCCGAAATCGATCGGCTTGCCCTTGGGCTCGTGCAGCGCCTGCGCGCCGAACAGCGTCGCCGAGCGGATCACTTCGAGCGGGTGGAAGCCCGCCTCCTGCATCATCTCGAACTCGTTGATGTAGCCGAAACCGTAGGTCTGGTAGATGAATCCGGAATCCGATCCGGTCGTGACGCGGCCGCCGGCGTTCTTGAAGTCGTTCACGAACGACATCCACACCTGGTAGAACCGCTTCCACTGGATCTCGTCTTCGGTCGTCCAGTAGAACCAGTAGGCGCCGTGCGCGTTGCGGTTCGGCTGGTAGAAGTCCCAGAGCGAGGGCAGCGTGTACTTCTCGTGCCAGTCGGCGTTGCGCATCCGCATCACGTCGCGACTGGCTGAATAGATCGTGAACGTCGGATCGATGATGAATTTCCGGTCGACCCATTCCTTGATCAGCGCGTTCCACTCGTCGCTGCCGCGCGGGTGAATCTTGTCGTAGAGCCGCGCCACCTGGCCGAAGCGGTGCTGCTCGTCGTTGTAGTTCTGGTTCACCGGGTACGGCTGGATCGAATAGTCCTTGAGCAGCGATTCGAACAGCCCGTAATAATGCGTCAGCGTGCCGAGGCCGAGGCGCGAGGCATCGCGCGCGTTCATGCGCACGACGCCCATCTGATCGAGGTGCGCCGTGGAGCCGAGGTTGAACTTCTTCGCCTCGTCGAGCAGCGCCGCCATGATTTCCGGATCCTGCGCGCCGAACTTGATGCCGTCGACACCCTTCTTCGCCGCGAAGCGCACCCATTCGCGCGCCGTCTCCGGCGTCTGCGGCGTCGCGCGGTCCCAGCCCTCGCCGGTAAACGGACGGTGATAGATGAACATGCGCGGCGCCACGATCTGGTTCTTCGCCGACAGCTCGCGCTGGCCGAGGTCCCAGTCCATCGATCCGCACGGCACGCCGCGAACGGTGGTGACGCCGTGCATCATCCACAGCTTGTAGACGTATTCCGGATCGCGCGCCTGCCCGCCGCCGCAGTGCACGTGCGCGTCGACGAAGCCCGGCATCAGGTACATGCCGGTGCCGTCGATCTCCTTCGCGCCTTTGGCCGGCCGGCTGCGCTCGTTGATCGCCACGCCGGGGAAGCCCACGCTCACCACATCGCTGATGCGATTGTTCTGGACGACGATGTCGACGGGCCCGCGCGGCGGCGCGCCGGTGCCGTCGATCACGGTGATGCCGCGAATGACCAGGCGATCGAACGGCCCCTCGCCCTCACCGGCCTGGCGGTTCGGCGTGGGAGTCATCTGTTGTGCGGAAAGGGTGATCGCAGCCGTCAGGCAGACGGCCGAACTCGCGAGCAGCCGGCGCAAGTGACGCGACATCGTGGCCTCCAAGAAGAGGCCAGTATATCAACGACGTCGCGTTTAATCCGTCCTCAGCGCGCTCATTGGATCGATGCGCATCGCCCGCCGGGCGGGAACGAAATTCGCGAGGCCTGCCGATGCGATCATCGCCGCGATCGCGAGGCCCCACGCGATCGGGTCAAACCGGCTGATGCCGTAAAGCAGGCCACTCAGTGCGGATGCGGCGCCGGCCGCGAGCACACTGCCCACCATCAACCCGATCGCGACAATCGAAAGGCCCTGTCGCATCACCATCGAGAGCACCGCGGACGGATTGGCGCCGATCGCCATGCGCACGCCGATCTCGCGCGTGCGCCGCGCCACCGAGAACGCGATCACGCCGTAGAGGCCGATCGCGGCGAGCAGCGTGCCGAGACCGCCAAAGGCCGCGGCCAGCATGGCACCGACACGCGCCGGCATCAGGCTCGTGCCCATGTTCTGCGCCATCGTGTTGTTGCTCATAAACACGATGCTGGGATCGATCGCGAGCAGTTCGCGCCGCAAGTCCACCAGCAGCTGGTCGGCGCTGCCGCTGGTCCGGGCGATGATGAACTTGTACTTCGCGACGCGCTGCGCGTCGGCGAAGTAGACCATCGGCGACGGCGCCTCCAGGACGCCGTGACGATGATGGTTCGATGCGACGCCGACGATCCGATAGGCGCGAGTTTGAGTTGGATTCACCACCTGCACCGTGTGCCCGACCGCGGACTGCTTCGGCCAGAATTTTTCCGCCATCGTCTGGTTGATCACCACGACATCGGGGCTGCCGGACATATCGCTCTCGCTGATGTCGCGCCCATCGATCACGCGCACGCCGAGCGTGCGCAGATAGGTCGGCGATACCGCGGCATTCTCGAGAATCTCGCCGCGCTGGCCCTCGGTATACGTGCGACTGTCGACGCGCATTTCCTGCGTGCTGAAGTTGAACGTGAACGGCAATGTCGGGCCGACGAGGCCCACCGACTGCACACCCGGCAGCGCGCTCACGCGCGTCACGGCCTCGCGCCAGAATACGTCGCTGCGCTCCTGGCTGTAGCGGATCATGTCGGGATCAAGCGACACGGCGGCAAGGCCGCGCGGATCGAATCCAACATCGGCGCGCTGCGACGCGCCGAGACTGCGCAGCAGCAGTCCTGCCACCACGAGCAGGACCGCGGTCAGCGCCACCTGCGTCACCACCAGCGCATCGCGAAGCGCGAAGCGGCGGCGCCCGACCTTCCCGGCCGGCGCGTCGCCACGGAGATCACTGACAAGGCTCGGCGCGGAGGCCTTGAGCGCCGGCAACAAGCCGGCGAGTATGCCGGTGACCGCCGCGACGACAATCGAGAACGACAGCACGCGCGCATCGATCCGCAGATCGAAGGCAACGTCGACGGGCAGCGGCAGCTTCACGCCCTGCAGTCCCTGCACGAGCGCCCACGCCAGCGCCACCGCGGCGATCGCGCCGAGCGTACCGAGCAGCGCGCCTTCGACCAGCAGTTGTTGGATCAGCCGGCCGCGGCTGGCGCCAATCGCCAGGCGCACGCTGATCTCGCGACGCCGCGCGGATGCGCGCGCGAGCAGCATCCCGGCGACGTTCGCGCACGCGATCAGCAGCACGAGGCCGACGATCGTCATCAGCCCCGCGGCGCCGATCGACAGGATGCCGCCCGCCTGCGGCACCAGCAGCCGCACGTCTTCGGTCGGCACCGCGGCCATGTGTCGATCTTTATTGGTCTGCGGGTTCGCCGCTTCGAGCTGGCGGCCGATCAGCGCCACGTTGGCGTTGGCCTGGTCGGCGGAGACGCCGGGCTTCAGCCGGCCCTTCACGAACATCCAGCGGAAGCCGCGACGCTCGAGCCGCGTTGTCGCTCCGGGCGACGGGACCGAGTCGTTGATGCCCGCGGGCTCGACCTCTTCGACGTGCGCGATCGGCAGCCAGAGCTCCGGCGTCAGCAGCGGCACGACACCGGTGAACGCTTGCGGCGCCACACCGACTATCGAGTAGGGCTGTCCGCGCAGCGTCAGGTCCTTGCCGACGATCGATGGATCGCCGCCAAACTCACGCTGCCACATGCGATGCGACAGCACCACTACACGCGGCGCGCCTGGCGCATCGTCCGACGCCACGAGCATGCGGCCGAGGAACGGCGTGACGCCGAGCACGTCGAAGTGATTCGACGTCACCACCTGGCCGAGCGCGATGCGCGAGCGATCGCCGCCGAGGTTGAGCGGCGCGAACATCGGGCTGTAGCCGATCATGTCGGTGAACGACGTGTTCTGTGTCTTGAGATCGACGAAGTCCGCGTAAGACGTGGTCGCGTATTGGTCGCCGTCGCCGCCGGTCGTGAAGACATCGACGAGGGTGCCTGGCGACGTGACCGGCAGCGGCCTGAACAGGAGTGAATCGACCAGCGAGAACATCGCGGTGTTCACGCCGACGCCGAGGCCGAGCGACAGGATGGCGACCGCGGAAAATCCGGGGCTGCGCCGCATCCATCTGAGCGCGTAGCGAATGTCCTTCAGCAGCGTCTCGACCATGGCGGTGGATACGGGAGGGCGCGGGTCGTAGTTCCCAGTTGCCAGTTCCCAGTTTCCAGTTCCGGTTTACGCCTTGCGATACCGTCGTCCCGCGGCGCCCGAGACCCACTTCGCCAGGCTCCGCGGCAGCGCGCCGTTGAGCCACACCAGCAAACGGTAGATGCCGCCGTTCACCACCACGGAACGGCCTTTCATCACAGCCTCGTAGCCTTCGCGCGCGACGTCATCGGCCTTGAGCCACAGCAGGCCGGGCAGCTTATTCATCTTGTCGCGCGTACCGGTGACGTCGTGAAACTCGCTCCACGTGAATCCGGGACACACCGCTGTCACATTTACGCCTTTCGGTCCGTTCTCCTCGTCGAGCGCTTCCGACATTCGGATCACGAACGCTTTCGATGCGCCATACAACGTGTGGCCCGCCGGCGACGGCACCATGCCCGCGACCGATGCGATGTTGATGATGCGGCCCCATCCTCGCTCGAGCATGCCGGGCAGCAACCGGTAGGTCAGGTCCAGCACCGCGGTCACCATCACCTGCATGAACCGTTCGTGATCGTTCCACGCCACGTTGACGTAGCTGCCGGGCACACCGTAGCCCGCGTTGTTGACGAGCACATCGATCGCGATCTTTCTCGCGGCGAGCTCGCTCGCAATCTGCTGCGACGCATTCGGTTGCGAGAGATCGGCGACGATGGTGTGCGCGGCCACGCCGTATTTCCGTGTCAACTCGGCGGCAAGCGCCTCGAGCCGATCGCCGCGCCGTGCCGTCAACACCACGGCATAACCCTTTTGCGCGAGCAGTTCGGCGAATGCCTTGCCAATGCCAGACGAGGCGCCGGTTACGAGAGCGGTCTTTCCTGATCCTTCGGCCATAACTGGAACATTAACCTACCGGTTTCAGTATCATCTTCTTATGCGTATCCTCGGCTTATTCCTCGCCACCCTCTCCCTGACCGCTTGTCTGAACAGCTCGACACTGGTCAAGGTGAAGGCCGACGGCAGCGGCACCGTCGAGCAAACGACGCTCGTCAACATGTCGGCGGTGAAAGGCTTGATGGGCGCCCAGGGGCAGAACCAGGGCGGCCCGAACGGGCCGATGATGAACAAGGAAGATCTCGAGCGCACCGCCGCGGCGATGGGCGAAGGCGTCCGCCTCGTATCCAGCGAACCCGTCAAAGGCGAAGCGGGCTGGGAAGGCGTGAAGGCGACGTTTGCCTTCGACGACATCAACAAGATCCAGGTGAGCCAGGGCCCGAGCATGAGCGGCGGCACCAGTCCGAGGACGCGCTCAGCGGAACCGACGTCAGACGATCCCGTGCGCTTCAAGCTGACGAGGAGCGGCGGCACGTCCACCCTCAGCATCAACTTCATCGATCGTCCCGTGGGCGACAAGCCGTCCGCCGAACCGCGTCAGCCGGGGGAAATGCCCGACCTCACCAACCCGATGATCATGAACATGATCAAGAGCATGTTCAACGGCTTCAAGGTCAACATCGGCCTCGAGGTCGCCGGCTCGATCGTCAAGACCAACGCCGAATATGTCACCGGCCCGCGTATCACGCTGCTCGAACTGGACGTGGCCTCGCTGCTCGCCGACGAAGCCAAGCTCAAGGCGCTGCAGGGCAAGCTGGGCCCGGGCATGTCGCTGAGCGAGGTGAAGCCGTACTTGAAGGACATCAAGGGCATCAAGGTCGACGGGCCCTCGATAACGGTGCAATTCAGATAGATCGTCGAGGCGGCTCTTCAGGCCCGCCTACGCGAAGCACAGCAGCCGGCCTTCGGTCGATCCAACCACGACTCTTCCATTCGCGAGCGCGGGTGACGCGGTGATCGCGGCGCCCTCGTCGTGCTGCCACACCACCTTCCCGCTCGTAAGATCCAGCGCGTAGAAACGCCCGTCGTTCGAGCCGACGTAGACGCGTCCGCCGGCGACCGCCGGCGAGGAATCGATCCGCGCCCGCGTCATATAGGTCCAGCGCGCCTTGCCCGTTTTCGCGTCGAGCGCGTGCACCATGCGATCGCGGCCGCCGAGCACCACCGTGCCGTCGATCACCGACGCGCTCGAATAGAACGGAAACTTGCGATCGGGGTGTTCGTAGCGCCACAGCACCTTGCGCGACGCAAGATCAAGCGCGAGCACCTGGTTGTCGAAGGTGCCGAAGTAGGCGACGTTGTTGACGAGCGCGACCGACGCGCCGGTATATGCGGTCGCCGAGGTCGCGAAGCGTTCCTTGCCGGTCTTGACGTCGACCGCGTGAAACACTTCGTCGCAACCCGCGAAATGGGCGACGCCGTTCACCACGCACGGCGTGCCGTGCACGTAGTTCTCGGTCGTGTACGCCCACAGTTGCTGGCCGGTGGCGGCATCGAGGCCGTAGAGCCTGCCGTCGTACGATCCCATCAGCACGATGTCGCCGACGACAACCGGCGACGACTTGATCTCGGATTGGGTCTTGAAGGTCCAGATCGCCTTGCCATCCGCGACGTTCACCGCGTGCACGATGCCGATCAGATCGCCGATGAACACGCGGCCGTTCGCCACCGTTGGCGACGACTCGCCGATGGCTTCACCGGCCTTGTAACGCCAGCGCAGCTTGCCGTCGTTGAGGCCGACCGCGATCAGCTCGCCGGTCGCAGTGCCGACATAGACCACGTCGTCGACGATCGCAGGCGATGAATCAAATGCTTCGCCGCCTTCCCACGCCCACGCCAGCTTCGGCGCTGGGGCAATCGTCGTCGAGGAAATCCCGATGAGCGAGTACGAGCCCCGAAACTGCGGCCACGCGTTCGCGGGTGCAGCGGGCGCGGGCTTCGCTTGCGCAAAAACAAAACGCGGCACTGCTGCCAGTGCCGCGCATGCCGCAACGAATTCGCGACGTCTCAATGCCCTGATCCCCGATCCCCGATCCCTGATCCCTATTTCTTCAGCTGCGCACCTTCTTGCAGTGCGTACAGCTGATTGCGATTCATGATGAACAGCTTGCCGTTCGCCGGCACCGCGGTCGCATACACGGAGCTCCCCATGTTCTGCTCCGACACCAGCTTGAACGTCTTGCCGTGCTCGATCACCGCGATGTCGCCGTCCTCGTCGCCGAGATAGATCTTGTCGTCGATCAGCATCGGCGATCCCCAGATCGCCGCGAACATGTCGTGCGTCCAGTACGGCTTGCCGGTCTTCAGGTCCAGGCAGTGCAGGAAGCCGCTGAAGTCCGCGAGGTAGATCAGGCCGTCCTTGATCGCCGCCGTCGAGATCGAGCGGCGGATCTTGTCGAAGTGCCAGATCATCCCGGTCTGCGTGATGTCGCCGCGCTTGGTGGCGTCGATCGCGTAGGCATGGCCCACGCCCTCGCCGTGCTCGGGGTCCTGGCCGTTCGAAATGTAAACGACGTTCTCGTAGATCACCGGCGTGGCGATTACTTCGTTGCGCGTCTTCGGCCACAGCGAGTCTTTCGGGTTGGTGTCGAACTCCCACAGCTTCTTGCCGCTCTGCGCCTCGTAGCCGCGCACCCAGCCGTCGCCCTGCGCGTGCACGACCTGGCGCACGCCGCCGATGTCGCCCACCGCCGGCGTCGACCACTGTCCGTGCAGGATGCGATCGCCGACCGAGTTGTCTTCCCAGCGCAGCTTGCCGCTTTCGATCTCGACCGCGATGATCGACGGCGCCTTCGGCGACGGGATGTTGACGTGGCTTTCGTCCTGGCCGTTCGAGGTGCTGCAATACAGCAACCCGCCGTCGATCACCGGCGAACAGTTCGACAGGTTGTGCGGGAACGATCCGACCTCCTCCATCATGTCGAAGATCCAGATGATGTCGATGTCGGTCTTGCCCGTGAACTTTTCGTCCTTGTAGGGACCGTCGTTCTCGCCGTCGTGAAAGCCCTTGACGTCCGCGGCGATGATCTGCCCGCGATTCGACGTGAAGTAAGCGATGCCGCGCACCACCGTCGGCGAGCTGGCGATGCCCTGATAGGGCCAGTCGTTGGCGCGGCCCGACGACAGTTTCTCGAACGTCGCCTGCCACATGAACTCGCCGGTGTCTTCGTTGAACGCCATCAGCACGCCGCGATCGCCGGGCTGTTTCGGATCGCGCATCATTTCGTTGTTGGTGCCGATCATCACCACGCCGTCGGCGACGGTGGGATTGCCGTACGACTGCGAGCCGAGCTCGGCCACCCACTTCACGTTCTTGCCGGTCTTGACGTCCCACGTGGTCGGCAGGCCCTTCATGTCCGACACCATGTTGCGGCTCGGCGTGCCGCCCCACATCGGCCAGTCCGCGGACACCGCGGCCGACGCGGCCACAACGACGATCGCACTCAGAATGATTCGACGCATCACTGATTCCTGTAGACCTTCACGTTATCGAAATAGACGTCCGAAATGCCGTCGGCGTAAATGCCGGGGCTGCCCATCTTGTGCGGGATCTTGTCGACCTTCTCGATCGTCCACGCCGCCGGCTCCGGATCGGCGGACGGCCACACCTTGCCGCGGACGCGCGCGCTGCCGTCGGGCAGCTGATCGACGCGCAGCTTCAGGCGATACCACTTGTCGGCGTCCCACGCGAACGGCACGCGCACCGTCATTTCGTCCGCCGCCTGCCACGGATGGAGCTCGAGCTTCTGGCCGTTGCCGAACAGCACCAGCGCATAGCGCTCGTTGATCAATCCCACGTCGCCGCGCTGCCGGCGCTGCTCGCGGCCGCGCGCGTCGGCCTCGATGGTGTAGCCCGTCATGGTCGGCTGGCCCAGGAATACCTTGGCGCGGCGCCCGACGGTGTCGTCGCGCGGCCGCATCAGCACCTTGCCGGCGCCCTCGACGGTGCGCTGGAACACCTTGCCGGGCGCCCCGGTCCACCACGCGGCCGGCGCTTCCGCCGCCGCGCTGTCGAAATCAAACGTCCACGGCAACGGCTCGACAACGCGCACGCGTGCCGTGCCGCTGATGCCCGCGACCGTCGCCTTCACGTATCCGGCGCTCGATCCTTGCGCGGCGGTGTAGACGCCTTTCGCATCCACCGCGCCGCTCAACTGATCGACCGCCCACTGCGCGGCCGGCTCTTCGCGAATGAAGTTGCCCTTCGCGTCGAACAACCGAGCTTTCAGCGTGACGGTCTGTCCGGGCGAAAGAATCGATTCATACGGGAACACTTGGACCAATGCGGGCGCGCCCGTGGAACCGGTGGAACTCGTGGAACCCATGGCACTGCGAGCGGCATTGCGCGGAACGCGCTTGCCGATCGCATACGTGGCCTCCATCGACGTCACGTAGATACGTCCGTCGGAAACGATCGGCGATGCGATGATCGGCTCCGGCGTCTGCTCCGTACCGAGCAGATCCTCGTCGAGCACCTCCACATTGGTGGCCGACGGGCGGAGGATGTAGAACTTGCCGTTTTCGGTGCCGACATACAACTTGCCGTCGGCGAGCAGCGGCGAGCCCTTCTGCAGCGTGCCGAGCGACTTCTCCCACAACCGCGCGCCGCTCTTGAGATCGAACGCGCCGACGATGGCGCTGTTGTCGACGGTGTAGAGCCGCTCGTTGTCCATCACCGGCGAGGCAAACGACGGCAGGAAGCCGTGCGTGATCCACTTGAAGGCGTCCTTGCCGAGCACGCCGCTCTTCGTCGCATCGACGGCGGCGATCATTCCCATCTCCGTCGTGTCCATGTTCTCTTCGCCGTGCGTGATGTAGGCGACGTTGTCCTTGAACAGCGCGCTGTTGAGGATGGCGCGCTTGCTGACTTCGATCGACCAGATCTTCTCGCCGGTGTTGACCTTCAGTGCGTGATACACGCCGTCGGTGCCGCCGACGATCAACGCGCGCGTGCCGTCGATGGTCGCCACGATCGGCGTCGAGTAGTTCGTGTCGTAATGGCGCGCCTGCGGCGACGCGATCCACACGGTTTGCCCGGTCTTCTTGTCGAAGGCGAAATAGCGGTTGCCGGTGCGGTTCAGATCGCCCCAGGCGAGCACCAGCGCGTTGAGAATTACCTTGTCGCCGTCGATGATCGGCGACGTCGTGCGGCCGCCGTGCGTGGTCACGGCTCCGTACTCGTCGGGCAGCGACCGATCCCATAGGATCGTCCCATCAGGCGCCAGGCAAATCAGCTGCGCCGAGACGGTGAAGACGTAGATGTTGCCGGTCTCCGGATCAACGGCTGGCGACGCCCACGACGCGCGATGCTGCGGCACGTCGCTGAGGTACTGGCTGAAACGTTTGTCCCACAGGACCTTGCCGCTTTCGGCGTCGATCGCCACAAGGCGTTCCTGTGTGTTCGCCAGATCGCCGACCGGCGAATTGATGTAGAGACGATTGCCGAGCACGACCGGCGACGATCGGCTGCCGATGGGAATGCGCCACGCCAGGTTGTCGCCTTTCGGCGACCATTTCGCCGGCAGGTTCGTTTCGCCGGAGCGGCCGTCGCGCGACGGGCCGCGCCACTCGGGCCAGTCGGCTGCCGACGGCAGCGCGATCGCGCAGAGCGCAAGCGCCGCGGCAAGCGCCGCGCGGCCGAGAACTCGTTGAAATATTGCGGGATACATGACTCGCTTACGTGATCCTTTCCGGGGCCGTTTACGGCCGGGCGTCTAGGAATGCTATCCGCTCGCCGACCGCGATTCCGGCGATTTTTCCCGCCAGATGGGCCAGAAACGGGGCTGAAACCTCAACACTTGACTTCGATCAGTGCAGAAATGGACAAAATGGTCGTTATTGTCTTATACTGTCACATAGACTGCTGAGATTGTCAGGGCGTCCGATAAACCGAACGTCACCTATATTGTTGTAGCTCGCTCCCCGGGGGTCGAGGTTTAGGCGTATGAGTACGCAAAAGATTCGCATCGTGTGCGCGCTGCTGGTCCTCACCGCCGTGGGATTGGACGCGCAGGGCACGGCCACGCTCATGCGCCAGCGCCAGGGCATTCGGCTCGCCGAGCCGTGGCGCCCGACCAACGGCAACCGCGACACGAAGATCATCGGGCAGGTCATCGACATCCGGCAGGTGCCGGTCGCCTACGCCAAGGTGCAGCTGCGCAGCTTGATCAACGGCGCGGTTCAACAGGAATCTTCAGCGGACGGCAACGGCGAATACCAGTTCACCGTCGACGATCCCGGCACCTACGTCGTCGAAGCGGTCCTGCTCGACGGCTATGTCCTCGCATTGAGCAATGCCGGGACGCTCGCGCGCTACGAAACGCTGCAGACGGTCGTGCGGCTGCCCGGCCGATGGGAAGCCAACCGCATGGTGATGCTGCAGAACATGTCGAGCTTCATGGGCATGAGCGCGGCGACGACCATGACCGCGCAGACCGTGCGGATCGCCCTCGAACAGAGCATTCAACCGGTCGATTCGGGCGAGCCGGTATCGCCGTTCAAGCCGTAAGTCGTACTGATGTCGAACGCCACGCCGAATTCGCCGCCATCGTCGAGGCCCGCGCCCGCACCTGCGCCGCAGCAGGCCCATGGCGGGGATCCGCATCTCTTCGATCGCTTGTCGGTGCTCTACAAGTACCGCTGGGCGGCGATGGCGGTGTTCGCGCTCGTCGTCAGCTGGGTGATGGTCGACAGCTATACGCGCATCCCGGCGTACCGCGCGTCGGCGCGCGTGCTCGTTGAAGATCCGAATGCCGACGTCGCGACGCCAACTGAAATCGCGCGGAGCGTGCCGGTTGCCGATCCCGAGATGTACATGCAGACGCAGCTGCGCATCATGAAGGGCCGCGACCTCGCGCAGCGCGTCGCTGCAAAGCTCGACATGAACCGGGTGCCCGAATTCAACGGGCAGGGCCCCAAGCCCACGCAGTTGGCCGTGGCCATCGCGTGGGTCAAGTACTACGCGGCCTATCCGTATCGCCTGATCACCTCGACGCAGACCGACGCGCCGGCGACCGCGGCGAGCTTTGCCGCGGTCAACGCGTCGAGTTATCCCGATGCCCTGCTGGCGCGCTTCAACGTCGTGCAGGTGCGCGGCAGCCAGCTGGTCGACATGACGTTCGATTCGGCGGACCCGCAGTTCGCGGCGCGCGCCGCCAATTCCTTCGCCGACGAGTACGTGGCGCACAACCTCGAGCTCAAGGTGCAGACGCTCAACGCCAGCGCGGACTGGCTGACGGGCGAAGTGCAAAAGCAGGGTGAGCTCGTCAAGGAAAGCGACCTCAAGCTCGCGCAGTACAAGGAAACG
>Ga0207428_10001665_pt1 | contig 23029 bp, 12 predicted proteins | sample RhiMethybrSRZTD1_FD_187600 | JGI IMG/M metagenome (GOLD analysis project Ga0207428, IMG submission 187600) | Populus rhizosphere microbial communities from Tennessee, USA - Rhizosphere MetaG P. TD hybrid SRZTD1 (SPAdes) (version 3) | ecosystem: Host-associated > Plants > Roots > Rhizosphere >...
CGCCCAGGCCGCGGAAGAGCCCCAGCACGCCGGCCGCCGACTGCCAGGTGTGCCACGCGATCACGTCGGGCACGTCGTCGGCATCGACGTCGCCAACGACGGTGCCGACCGCCTGCACAGAGGTCCCGAGCACGACCGCCGCATCGAAGCTGCCATCGCCGTGACCGTGCCGCGTCGCGGCCGCAACGCCGGCCTTGTCGGTGCCGATCAGGTCGAGATGACCGTCGCCGTCGATGTCGGCGCAGCTGAGCCCCGTCTGGATCGTGCCGCCGGAGAGCGGCACGGCGGGCGAGATGCCGCCGCTGCCATCGTTCAAGTGCACCTGCACCGAGCCCGCCGGCAGGTTGTGCGACGTCACGACGTCGAGCGCGCCGTCCTCATCGAGATCGGCGAGCACCATCCCGTTCGGCGACTGCGCGAGCGGGAAGGAGGGCTCGAGCACGAACAGGCCGTTGCCGGCGTTGCGGAGCAGCTGCAGCACCTGGGACAGCGCGGACACGACGAGCAGCTCGGGCAAGCCGTCGCCGTCCATGTCGCCCGAAGCCAGGTCGCGCACTTGCCCGCCGACCGGGTAGGTGGCCGCGGGGCCGAAGCTCCCGTCGCCGGCACCGAGCCAGACCTTCACCAGGTCGGGCGACTGGTCGTTCGCCGCGGCCAGGTCGGGCAGGCCGTCGGCGTTGAAATCGTCGGAGACGAGGTACCGCGGCACGAACTCGAAGGGCAGCGTCGTGAGCGCGCCGAACCAGCCGTTGCCCGTGGCGAGGCGCACCGAGATGGTGTCGGCTTCCTTGTCTGCCGTCGCCAGGTCGAGACGGCCGTCACCGTCGAAGTCGGCCAGCGCGAGGCCGGTCGGGCCCGCGCCCGTCGCGATGCCCGGGCCGAACGACAGATCGCCGCGATTCAGCTCGCCGGTCAGCACGTTCCAGCCGCCGCCGACGAGGTCGAGCTCTCCGTCGACGTTCAGGTCGCCCAGCGCCAGGTCGAACCCGCTGTACCCCACCGACGCGACCACGGGCGCCTCGAGGCTGCCGTCGCCGAGTCCTCGCAGGATGAGTGCGTCCCCTCCGAAAAGGAGCGCGATGTCGAGGTGGCCGTCCTCGTCGAGGTCGGCCGTCTTGATGGCGCGCACCTGTTCGGAGGAATAGGTGGCGGTGGTCGGAGGCTGAAAACCCCCCAGCGGATCGGCGAGCAGCACGATCAGCTCGTGGAAGCCCACGCAGAACAGGTCGTCGCGGCCGTCCTCGTTCAAGTCGCCGGCGACCATGCCGGTCACTGAATGAACGACGGGCAAGCTGAGCGGTCCGCTGAAGCTGCCGGCGCCCGCGTTGTGCAGGATGACGATGTCGTCGGCGTCGTCCGACGCGGTCGCGACGTCGATGTCGCCGTCGCCGTCGAAGTCGCCCGCCGCGATCTCGCGGGGATTCAGCGCCGTGGGGCCGAAGGACTGGTTGGGGCCGAAGAGGCCGCCGCCCACGCCGGGCAGCACGTCGAAGCGCACGCCGAACTGGCGGCCCATCACCAGGTCGGGCAGGCCGTCGCCATTGACCTCGGTGACGACGACACTCGGGGGCACGCCCTCCGCCAGATAGGTCTGCGCCGGCGCGAAGCTCAGATCGCCGTGGCCCAGCGCGACCATGACCTCGTGGAAGGGCCCGCAGGTCACGAGGTCGAGGTTTCCATCGAGGTCGAGATCGGCGAGCGCGAGGTCGCGTTCTCCCAGGCCGGGGATGGACTGCGGCGGGTCGAGCACGAAGCTGCCGTCGCCGCGCCCGCGCGCGAGCCGCACGCCGCTGGACGTGGTGAACGCCACGTCGGGCACCTGGTCGCCGTCGAGATCGCCGACGCCGAGGTAGGGGCCCACGGTGCTGCTGAAGCCTTGCTGCAGGCTGCGGAAGACGGGGTCGTCCTGCGCGAGCACGGGGACGGAGACGAGCACGACCAGCGGAAGCGCGAGGCGAACGTTCATGGGTGCCTCCCGAAGGACCGGGGTCCCATGATAAGGCGGTTCGCGGGAACGGGGGTGTGGCTCCCCGGGGCGGAATTGGGCTGCGAGCGCCGCGTTCCCGAGACCCGGAGAACGGCAAGGTCGTGTGGATCCCGCCCGGGAAGATCGTCGTCGAGGACGACTGAACACTCGCGTCCGGCGGTCAGGACGCCTTGCGCAGCGGCTTCAGCTCGGCCCGCTTCAACGCGGGAAAGCCCAGGCCCTTGAGCACTCGGTTGATGGCCTGCAGAGTGACGAGGCTGGGCGCGGTGATCTCGATCCCGATGGGACGTCCGTTGCGGGCATAGTCCACGACGAGCCCGGGAGCGGCCTCCTTCGATCTGCAGCTCTTCTGCCCTGAACGGCGGGGGAGATAGTAGTACGCGGCCAGTGGCCGACCGAGCCGATACGTCACCTGCAGATAACAGCCGCTCACCACGGCCTCGATTCTAGCGGGTAGGCGGTGATCACGACGAGACGACTGCGCGATGGATCGGGCGTGACCACGACAACCCAGCGTCGGCCGAGATGACGAGTTGTCGCCCTCCAGCAACCCGGCTCGGCATCGCGACCGAGACTCGCGGTTGCTTCGAGCATCGACCGCAGGTCGATCTCGGTGAATGACCTATCGCTCATGCGCTCGGTGACGTGGGCCGTCAGTTCCAGCTCCCAATCCCACCACGGTGGCCAGGCCTGTCGTCGCAGCGCTCCTCCCGTCACGAGCGTCGGCATGTGATGACACCGGGTCGCCGGCAGACTCACCGTCGGCTGGAGCTCGCGGCCTCGACATGGAGACCCCCAGGGCCCGTGCGGATCCCGCCAGCCGCCAGGCCGGAGGGATCCCGCCTGAATTGCACTGCGGCCGCTGCGCCGCGGCGATTACCCTGGGGCCGCCATGGAAGCTCCCCGGAGCCTGCTCCGGCATCATGCCGTGACTCTGCTGCTCGCGTTGGGAATCGTGTACGTCTTCGTGACCGGCACGCTGCCCGCGCTGATGGACCGCGAGGAGGTGCGCCAGCGGCGCGCCGCCGTCGACGGCGACATCGAGCGGCTGCAGGCCGACGTCGAGCTGCTGCAGCAGTGGAACGCGGCGGCCGAGCTCGACCCGCTGACGCAGGAGCGGCTGCGCGAGCGCTGGCGGCTGGCGCCGGACGTCGGCGGCTATCGCCAGCTGCCCGACCCCGAGCCGGGCGCCGAGCCCGCGGCGGCCACGGGCGGCGCGCAGGCGACCCCGCCGGCCAGCCCGCTCTCGCACGGACGGTGAGCGCGGCCCGAAGGCGGGCCGGCCGCGCGCTGGCAGCGGTCGCGGTCGGGCTCGCCGTGCTCGGCGGTGCGCGCGGGGCCGCGGCGCAGTACGTCGCGCCCGAGGGGAGCCGCTTCCACAACGGCTCGACGCTGCCGCTCGAGGACGACGGCACCGGCCAGCAGCTCCTGCGGCGGCTGCAGGCCGCGCTCGACCGCTCGGAGCCCGACGAGGCCGCGGCCGTCATGCGCGCGCTCCGCGCGGACGACCGCGTGCGGCTGCTGCCCTTCGGCCCGCGCGTGCACATGGCGGCGCTCGACCTCGCCGCGCGCCTCATGGCGCAGGGCGGCGAGGGCCCGGTGCTGCAGCGCGTGGTCGAGGAGTCACGCGCGGCGATCGCCGAGGCGCGCGCGGCGCGCGATCTCGAGCGCCTGCTCGATCACGCCACGCGCGGCGCGGCGCTGCCGTGCGCGGCGGAAGCGGCGCTCGACGCGGCGCGGCTGGAGTTCGAGCGCGGCGCCTTCTGGGAGGCAGCGACGCTGGCGCGGCGCGCGGCCGGGCGCGCCGGGGCCGCCGAGCTCGAGGCCGCCGCACGGCGCCACCTCGAGCCGGCCGCCACGCCGTCGCTGCCGCCGCCGGGCCCGGCCGCGGGCTTCGCGCTGCAGGGCGCGTCGCGTCTGGACTTCGTCATCCGCGGGGCGGTCACGCGCGAGGGCGACATGCTGAGCCTGCCGGCCGCCGCCAGTGCGGGCGGAGGGCGTCTCGCGCTGCTCGACGACGGCGGGCTGTCGATCGTCGCGCGCGAGGACGGCCGTCCGCTCGTCGACCCCAGCCGCTGGCTCGCGTCGCAGCTCGCCCGCGTGCACGCCGGCCTGGGCGCGCCGTCGCCGATCCGCTTCCATCTCGTGCCGGACGGCGACCGGCTGCTGCTGCCCTTCAACACGCTCACGCAGCGCGGGTTCGACGACCTGTGGAGCCTGGCCGTCTCGGCGCACCTCGTCGCCGTCGATGCCGCGAGCGGCGAGGCCGCCTGGACGGCGCGCTTCCCCGCGAACACCTGGATGAGCAGCGCCTGCGGCCCGCCGGTGGTCGTCGGCCCGCGCGTCTGCACGCTCGTCTTCCGCACGACCATCGACACCGAGGTCTCGCTGGCCTGCCTGTCGCGCGACGACGGCCAGCCGCTGTTCGAGGTGCCGCTCGTGGCCGGCACGGCCGTGCGGCGCTACGCGAGCCGGCTCTCGGTGACCCAGGTCGACGACGTCGACAAGCGCGCCCGCGAGGGACCGCCCGCCGAGCGCGACGGGCTCGTCTACGCCTGCACCGGCTACGGGGTCGTGGCCGTGGTCGACGCCCTGACCGGGTGGCTGCGCTTCACCTTCCGCTACGACCGCCTCTTCAGCCAGGAGCTGGAGGAGTTCGACCCCGCCTTTCTCTATGACACGGGCGGCTGGGACGAGGAGCCCGTCCGGCTGTGGGGCGACCGCGTCGTCGTGGCGCCGGGCGACAGCCGCTTCCTCTACGTCCTGGCCTCCGAGCCGGGGCCGGCCGGTCAGCTCGTGCTCGACGACCCCATCGAGCGCCTCGACCGCCGCTACGTGGCCGGGCTGCTGCCCGACCCGGCCGGCGGGGCCTCGCCCGCGGTGCTGCTCACGCGGCGCGCGGCGGGGGACTGGGGGCTCGAGCTCCTCGCGCCGGGTGGGCGGCCGCTGGCCCGCACGCCGCCTTTCGACCCGCCGGTCTTCTTCAGCGGCCGGCCGCTGCTGCTCGGCTCGACGGTGCTCGTGCCCTCGGTCGTCGGGCTGCTCGCCTTCCGGGCCGACGATCTCTCGGCCGCTCCAACGCTGCTCCCCCGCGACGCGTCGGCGCCGCCGGTCGTCTCGGTGGTCGAGCCGATCGCCGAGGGCTTCGTCACCTTCTCACCGCTCATCCGCTCGAGCGGCGAGCCGCGTCCCACGGCCGAGACGGCCTGGATCGCTCAGTGGTATCGGTCGAGACCGTGAGTCCCCGCGCCTATACTCTCTTTGCCGGCGGCCGACCGGTCGTGGAGCCCTGAATGAACGAGATCGACGACGTCACCGCCGCCCAGCAGCTGAAAGCGGGCCACGACCGCATCCGCACCGAGCTGGGCAAGGTCATCGTGGGCCAGGACGCGGTCATCGACCAGCTCATCGTGGCCCTGTTCGCCCGGGGGCACTGCATCCTGACGGGCGTGCCGGGCCTGGCCAAGACGCTGCTCATCAGCAGCCTGGCGCGCACGCTGAAGCTCGAGTTCAAGCGCGTGCAGTTCACGCCCGACCTCATGCCCACCGACATCACGGGCACCGAGATCATCCAGGAGAACCGGACGACCGGGCAGCGCGAGCTGGTCTTCATCGAGGGGCCGGTGTTCACGAACGTGCTGCTGGCCGACGAGATCAACCGCACGCCGCCGCGCACGCAGGCCGCGCTGCTCGAGGCCATGCAGGACCGCCAGGTGACGACGGGCGGCGTGCGCCGCGTGCTGCCCGACCCCTTCTTCGTGCTCGCCACGCAGAACCCGATCGAGCAGGAGGGCACCTACCCGCTGCCCGAGGCGCAGCTCGACCGCTTCATGTTCAACGTCGTCGTCGAGTACCCGAGCGAGACCGACGAGATCGAGATCCTGCGCCGCACGACCGACATCGCGGTGGCCGAGCTGCCGGTGATCATGACCGGCGAGGAGATCCTGCGGCTGCAGGGGCTCGTGCGCCGCGTGCCGATCGCCGACGACATGCTGGCCTACGCCAGCCGCCTCGTGCGCGCGACGCGGCCCGAGCAGCCGGACGCGCCCGACTTCGTGCGCACGAACCTGCGCTGGGGAGCCGGGCCGCGCGCGGGCCAGTACCTCGTGCTCGGCGCCAAGGCGCGCGCGGTCATCAAGGGCCGCTTCCACGTCTCGATCGAGGACATCCAGCGCGCGGCGCGGCCCGTGCTGCGGCACCGCATCCTGACCAACTACTCGGCGCAGGCCGAGGGCATCCGCCCGGACGACATCATCGACCGGCTCCTGGAGGCCGTCCCCGCTCATCCCACACCGGCGCTCAACGATGGCGGACTCCCCAGGGTCGTCGGCTCGCCCGGCCGCTGAGCGCCGCGGCGCTTCGGGCCGGCGGGTCGTCCCCGACCCGCGCGTCGCCGAGCGCCTCGCGCACCTCACGCTGACCGCCAGCCGCGCGGTCGAGGGCTTCCTCGCCGGGCGGCACCGCAGCCCGCACCGCGGCGTGAGCGTCGAGTTCGTCGAGCGGCGCCCCTACGTGCAGGGCGACGACCTGCGCCACCTCGACTGGAAGGCCTTCGCGCGCAACGACCGCCTCTCGCTCAAGCGCTACGAGGAGGAGACCAACCTCGAGTGCACGCTGGTCGTCGACGCGAGCGCCTCGATGGCCTTCCCGCAGGACGGGCGGCCCACCAAGTACGACTACGCGGCCAGTGTGGCCGCGGCGATCAGCCAGCTCGTGCTGCGTGAGCGCGACGGCGCGGCCCTCGCGCTCTTCGACCAGGTGCTCGACCGCGTGCTGCCGGCCTCGACCGCCCCGGGCCACCTCGAGCCGATCCTGCTGGCGCTCGCCGAGCGCGCGCCGGAGGGCACGACCGACCTCGGCGCGGTGCTGGGGCGCCTCGTGCAGCGCATCCCGCGGCCGGGCGTGGTCGTGGTCGTCAGCGACCTCTTCGGCCCGATCGAGGGACTGGCCGCCGGGCTGGGCCAGCTCCGCGCGCGGCGCCACGACGTGATCGTGCTGCACGTGCTCCACGAGGACGAGCTGCGCTTCCCCTTCGACCGCCTCACGCGCTTCGAGGGCCTCGAGGACGACACGCGCCTGCTCGTCGACCCGCTCTCGCTCCGCGAGGGCTACCTCGCGTCGCTCGAGGCCTGGCGCGCCGAGGTGCGCCGCGCCTGCAGCTCGGCGGCCGCCGACTACCACCTGCTCGACACCTCGGCGCCGCTCGACGTCGCGCTGTCGGTGTGGCTCGGCGCGCGCATGGCGCGGCTCGGGGTGCGCGCGTGAACCTCGGCTTCGGCCTGCCCGCGCTGCTCGGCGGCCTCGCGCTGGTGGGCGTGCCGATCCTGATCCACCTGCTCAACCGGCGGCGCTTCGTGATCGTGCCCTTCGCGGCGATGCGCTTCCTCCAGGACGCCTTCGCCCAGCGCCGCCGCCGCCTGCGCCTGGAGAGCCTGCTGCTGCTCCTGCTGCGCTGCCTCGTCGTCGTGCTGGCGGCGCTGGCGATGGCCCTGCCCTTCGTGCCCGAGGACAGCCCGCTCGCGGGGCTGGCCGGCGGGCGGCGCGAGCTCGTGGCCGTGGTCGACCGCAGCGCGAGCATGGGCCGGCTCGCCGCGCCGGGGCTCACGCTCGACGACCGCACGCTGGGCACGCTGCGCCGGCGCATCGGCCAGCTCAGCGACGAGCGCGGTGACGCGGTCACGCTCATCTTCCTGGGCGGCGGGCCCGAGCTGCCCGCGGCGATCGGCGCGACGCCCTCGATGGCGCTGGCGGTGCTCGAGCGCCAGCTCCCGCCGCCGCGCGGGGTGGCCGACTTCGTCACGGCCGCGCGGCTGATCAAGGACCGCGTGCGGCCGCTGCGCCCGGGCCGCCTCGACGTGCTGCTCTTCAGCGACCTGCAGCGGCTCTCGTGGGCCGACGCGGGCGGTGCGGTGGGGCCGCTGCTCGCCGCGGCCTTCGAGCAGGGCGGCGGCAGCCTGCGCGTCATCGACGCGGCGGCCGGCCTGCCCGCGGCCTCGAACATGGGCGTGCTCGACCTGGCCAGCGCGCAGCCGCTGCTGCCCGCGCAGGAGCCGCTGGCCTTCACGGCGGTCGTGCGCAACTGGTCCGACGCGACGCGCACCGGCGTCGAGTGCCGCTTCTTCCTCGACGACGTGCAGCGCGCGGTGCAGCACGTCGACCTCGCGCCGCAGGGCACGGCGACCGCCGAGCTGCGGCTGCGCATCGACACCCCCGGCCCTCACCACCTCGGCGTGGCGCTCGAGCGCGACGAGCTGCCCTTCGACGACAGCCGCACGCTGGCCTTCGAGGTGCGCGAGCACATCGCGGTGCTGCTCGTCGACGGCGCGCCGGGCGGGGCCGACGCGCTGAGCGGCGCGACCGGCTTCCTGGCGCTCGCGCTCGACCCCGAGGGCGCGACGCGCCGCTTCGAGCCCACCGTCTGGGACGCGGGCCGCCTCGACGAGGGCGCTGCGCAGCTCGGCGGCTTCGACGCGATCGTGCTCGCCAACGTGGGCGGCCTGTCGACCGCGGCGGCCGAGGCGCTGGCCGGCGCGGTGCAGGGCGGCACGCCGCTGCTCGTCTTCACCGGCGACCTCACCGAGCCGGCCTTCTACAACGAGCGGCTGCCGCAGCTCGGCCTGACGCTGCCGGCGCAGATCGGCGCGATGGCCGGCGACCCCTCGGGCCACGGCGGCGAGGACTACGTCACGCTCGCGCTGCCCGAGGCGACGCCCGGCCCGCTGTCGCTGTTCGCCGACCCGCGCCTGGCCGTGCTGCTGCAGGTGCCGGTCTTCGCCTGGCGCCCGCTGCAGCCGCTCGAGGGCAGCCGCGTGCTCGCGTCCTTCGCCGACGCGGCGGGCAAGACCACGCCGGCCCTCGTCGAGGGACGCTCGGGCCGCGGCCGCGTGCTGCTCTTCGGCACCGCCGCCGACGCCTCGTGGTCGCTGCTGCCGCGCAACCCGGCGCTGTGGGTGCCGATGGTGCACGAGCTGCTCGCCTCGCTGCTCGCCGCCGATCCGGCCGAGACGAACCTGCCCGTCGGCCAGTCGCCGACGCTCGTCGTCGCGGGCCTGCCGCTCTCGGCGCAGCTCACCTGGCCGAGCAAGGCGGTCACGACCGTCGAGCGGCCCGACATCCAGCCCGCCGGCGCGGGCCGCTCGCGCCTCGAGCTCGCGGGCCTGCCGCTCGAGGAGGCCGGCGCCTACCTGCTCGAGGTCAACACCGCGCAGGGCGCCCAGCGCATCGCGCTGGCCGCCGTGCCCGACGCGCGCGAGGGCGACCTGCGCGCGATCAGCCAGTCCGAGCTCGGCCAGGCGCTGTCGGGCGTCGAGTGGCAGCTCGGCGGCGACGAGCTCGACGAGGAGCAGGCGCCGCAGCCGGGTGACGGCAGCCTCGCGCAGGCGCTGCTGTGGGCGCTGCTCGCGGCCGCGGTGCTCGAATCGGCGCTCGCGCGCTGGATGGGGGTGCGGGGATGAGCGCCCAGGCCCAGCGCATCGTCGAGACGAGCCACGTCAGCTTCCTGGCGATGCCGCCGGTGTGGGTGCTCGTGCTCGTCGCGCTGCCGGTGCTGCTGCTCTTCCTGCGCTGGCTCTACCGGCGCGAGCGCGTCGAGGGCGGGCGCTGGCTGCCGGCCGCGCTGCGCGGGCTGACGCTCGTGCTGCTCGCGCTGTTCCTCATGCACCCGGTGCAGCTCACGCAGAAGGTCGCCATCGAGCGCCCGGTGGCGGCGGTGCTCGTCGACGACTCGGCCAGCCTGCGCGAGCGCGACCTGCCGGCGCTGGCGCGCAAGCTCGACCTCCCCGAGTCGGCCACGCGCAGCGAGGTCCTGCGCAAGGAGCTCGCCGGCCCGCTCGCCGCGCTGCAGGAGCGCTACGAGGTGCTGACCTTCGCCTTCGGCGACACGCTGCGCGCGATCGGCAGCCTCGACGACCTGGCCGCGTCCGACGGCAGCACGCGCCTGGGCGACGCGCTGGCCTCGCTCGTGGCCGAGACGCGCGGGCGCGAGCTGAGCCAGGTCGTCGTCGTCAGCGACGGCAAGAGCAACGCCGGCCGCGACCCGCAGGCGGCGCTCTCGGCGCTGCTCGGCCGCTCGGTGCCGGTGCACACGATCGGCGTGGGCGACCCCGACGTGCCGCCCGACCTGCGCATCGCGGCCGTGACCGTGCCCGAGGTCGCGCTGGCGGGCGACACGGTCACGCTCGAGGTCTCGGTGGCGGCGCGCGGATTCTCCGGGCAGCCCTCCTCGCTCACCGTGAGCGACGCCACGAGCGGCGAGGAGCTGGCCCGCCAGGACTTCAGCCTGGCCGAGTCGTCGGGCAGCACCGAGCAGGTCGTGCGCATCGGCTTCCTCCCCGAGCGCGAGGGCGACCTCGAGCTCAACATCACCGTGCCGCCGCGCCGCGAGGAGCGCGACGAGGCCAACAACACCGAGAAGCGCCTGCTGCGCGTCGAGCCGGGCCGCATCAAGGTGCTCTACGTCGACGGCTACCCACGCTACGAGTACCGCTTCCTGAAGAACTCGCTGCTGCGCTTCTCCAACGTCGAGGCGCAGTGCCTGCTGCTCGACGCGAGCCCGGAGTTCATCCAGGAGTCGACCGAGGGCGTGCCGGCGCTCACGCGCTTCCCCTACGACGCGAATCAGCCCGGCAAGAACCAGCTGCTCGACTACCACGTCGTGATCTTCGGCGACGTGCACCCGGCCGACCTCGGCGCCGATCCCGACAAGATCCTGCTGCAGGTCAAGGAATTCGTGGAGGCGGGCGGCGGCTTCCTCATGCAGGCGGGCCAGCGCGACGCGCCGCGCGAGTACGCCGGCACGCCGATCGCCGACATCCTGCCGGTGCTGCTCGGCGACCCCGAGACCGAGTGGGCGGCGGTGGACGAGGGGCCCTTCCACCCGGTGCTCGAGCGGCCGCGCGATCCCAACGAGGTCGTCACGCTGCACCCCGACCTCGACACGAACCGCCTGCTGTGGGAGACCGACGAGGGCCTGGCGCCGCTGACCTGGTACTACCCGGTGGCCCAGGCGCGCGCGACGGCCGAGGTCCTGCTCACGCATCCGCGCTCGCGCAACGCGAACGGGCCGCACGTGCTCCTCGCGACGATGTACTCGCCCCAGGGCCGCACCGCCTTCCTCGCGACGGACGAGACCTGGCGCTGGCGCTTCCACTTCCTCGAGACCTATCGCGAGCCGTTCTGGAAGAACCTGATCCGCTACCTCGCGCTGAACAAGCTGCGGCGCAGCGACTACCGCTTCGACCTGTCGACCGACCTCGGGCGCTACGACATCGGCGAGCGCGTGGCGGTGACGGCGCGCGTGCGCGGCGTCGACTTCAAGCCGCTCGACGCGCCCGCCTTCCCGGTGCAGCTCGCGCGGCCCGACGGCCGCCGCGAGGTCGTGCAGGCCGAGCGCCAGGAGGACGGCGTCTTCGCGGGCAGCTTCGTGGCCACCGAGCCGGGCAGCTACCGGCTGTGGCTGGAGGATCCCGACGCGCCCGACACGGGACCGCGCAGCCCGCGCATCATCACGGCCAGCGTGCCCTCCGCCGAGACCGACGATCCGCTGCTCGACGAGGCGCTGCTGACCAGCCTGGCGGCGGCGTCCGGCGGGCGCTACGAGCGTCTCGCGCGCGCGCCGAACCTGCTGGCCTCGCTGGCCGATCCGGTCCGCGAGCGCGCGCTCGACGAGCCCGAGCGCGCCGAGCTGTGGGCCGGATATCCTCAACTCCTCCTGCTGGTCGGCCTGCTGGCCGCCGAATGGATCGTGCGCAAGCGCGGCAACCTGGTTTGAGATCCACCCTGTGACGCCGTTCCTCCGTCTGCCTGCCGTCGTCGTGCTCGGCCTGGTGGCGGGGACGGCCGCCGCCCAGACGCGGGACCCCGCGACGGGCGATCCGTCTGGATCGCCCTCGACGGGTTTGCCTCAGGCTTCGCCTTCCGCAAACCCTCCGCGGGGGCCCACGGCGGACGGCCCTCGCGAGGAGCCCCCTCGGTCTCCGGCGCTTCCCTCCGCAGCGCGATTCGCGGGCTGGTCCGATCTGCGCGACGACACCTGGACCTTCGACCCCGACGATCGGCCGGTGCTCGGCTACTCGGTGCACGCCACGCCCGCGGCGCGCGCGGCGCTCGAGGAGGCGGACTCGGCGCTCGCGGCGGGCGACGCGCCGCGCGCCGCGCGGCTCTACGCCGCGATGGTGGGGGCCAATGCCGACGAGGTCATCCCGGTGGCCGGCGTGCCGCCGCGCTGGGTGGGGGCCGGCGAGTGGGCGCTCTACGAGCTCCTGACCCGCGTGCCGGAGTCCGCGCGCGCCGCGATCGAGTCGCCCGAGCAGCGCCGCGCCGTGGCCGAGGCCATCGCCTGGCGCGACCTGCCCGCGCTGCGCCGCCTCGCGTGGACGCTCGAGGGCACGGGTGAAGGCCTGCGCGCGACCGCGCTCGCGGCGCGCCTGCTGGCCGAGTCCGGCGCGAACGACGCGGCGCGCGCGGCGGCCGAGCGCGCGCTGGTCCAGCGTCCCGACGACGCGCTCGCCGCCTTCCGCGCGCGGTTGCCGGCCACGGCCGCACCGGAGGCCGTCTGCGGCTCGGAGCTGCCCGCCGGCCGCCTCGACCCGGTGTGGACCAGCCCGCTGCCCATCGCGCGCCAGGCCAAGAACAACCCCTTCCTGCTCTGGCGCGACCCGGGCGAGGCGCCCATCGCGCCGATCGTGCCGGTCGTGCGCGACGGCGTGATCTACCTGACGGACTCGCTCTCGGTCTCGGCGCTCGACCTCTACTCGGGCCACCGGCTGTGGCACCACGCCGGCCCGCTCGAGGAGATCGGCGACAACGACCCGACGGGACGCTGGTTCGGGCTCGACACCTACGTGGACAGCCAGCGCGAGCGCGCGATCAGTCCCTTCCAGCTCGCGAGCCCGACCGTCACCGCCGAGCTCGTGGTGACGACCGAGCAGGTGCTCGAGCGCCGGCACGAGCTGCCGCGCTTCGACACGATCCCCATCGGATGGCCGCTGCCCTGGCGCCGGCTCGTCGCGCTCGACCGCGCGACCGGCGCGCTGCGCTGGTCGCAGGAGCGGCCCGAGGCCGGGCCCGACGACTTCCGCAACGCCTTCAACGTGGCCGGCCCGCCCGCGGTGGCCGACGGCGTGGTCTTCGCGGCCGGCTCGGTGAGCCAGGGCGCGATCAACAGCTACGTCGCGGCCTTCGACCTCGCGACCGGCGAGCTGCTCTGGCGCACGCTGCTGTGCGCCGGCCAGCAGGACCTGACGATGTTCAACCGCCCGTTCCAGGAGCACACGGCCTCGCCGCCGCTCGTGGCCGACGGCTCGGTCTACGTGTGCACGAACCTCGGCGTGGCCGGCTGCCTCGACGCCTGGTCGGGACGCATCCGCTGGCTGACCGGCTACGAGTCGACCGTGCGGCGGCCGTCGCGCTCGCCCGAGCACGACCAGCGACGCGACGTGCACTGGCTCAACGATCCGCCGCTGCTGGTGGGCGGCCGGCTGCTCGTGACGCCGCTCGACAGCGGCAAGCTCTTCGCCTACGACCCCGGCACCGGCCGCACGCTGTGGTCGCTCGACAGCCGCGAGCTCGGCGGCGAGGGCAGCCGGCACCAGCTCCTGGCCTCCGCGTCGGGGGCCGTGCTGCTGCTGGGCGACGAGCGGCTCGAGCGGCTCGACATCGTGCGCGGCTCGGTGGCCGGGTCGCTGACCATCGTGCCGCCCGAGGGCAGCGACGGGCTCACCGGCCGGGCCACGGTCTGCGGCGAGCGCGTGCTCGTGCCGCTCGAGTCGAAGCTGCTCGTGTGCGACGCGGGGGAGCTGCGCGTCGTCGACCAGCGCGAGTGGCCGCGGCGGCCGTACCCCGTGCGCATGGCGCAGGTGGCCGACGCGGTGCTGCTCGCGACCGACAACGACAGCCTCTTCGCCGCGGTCGATCTCGAGCGCGCGCTCGACGAGCTGGCCTCGCGCGCATCGGGCTCGCCCGAGGCGCTGCTGCGCTTCGCCGAGCTCTCGCTCTCGGCGGGGCACCTGGCCGAGGCCGAGGCCGGCTTCGACGCGCTCATCGAGAGCGAGACCGGCGCCTGGCGCGAGCGTGCCGTCTCCGGGCGCATCAAGGCCAGCCTCGACGGCGCGCGCCTGCAGGACGACGTCGAGCACTGGACCGGCGTGCTGCAGGTCGCGCTGCGCCTGGGCGACGTGTGGTCGGTGGCGCCCGAGTCGCTCGAGTCGCTCGACGACCTCGGCGCGGCCGAGGCGGTGGAGGCCTGGCTGGGCACGCTCGCCGCGCTGGACGCCGGCCGCCGCATCGACCTCGGGCGGCTCACGCCGCAGGGCAGCCAGCCCGCGGGTCTGGTGCTCGCGCTGCGCCGGCTGCCGGCCGACGAGCCCGGGGCGGCGGTCGCGCGGCTGCAGGAGATGCTGGAGAGCTGGCCCGACGAGTCGTGGGACGGCCGGCCGGTGCGCGAGCAGGCGGCGCGGCGCATCGGCGAGCTGCTCGAGGCCCACGGCCACGAGCTCTACGCGCGCTTCGACCAGGCCGCCGAGCGCGAGCTGGCGGCGGCCGGCGGCGACGCCGACGCGGCCGCGGCCGTGGCGGCGCGCTACCCGCATGCGCGCGCCGTCGAGCAGGCGCGCCTGGCGCGCGACGAGGCGCTGCTCGCGGCGGGCAAGGGTCGCGACCTGCTCGAGGAGCTGGCCGTGTCGTCGGGCTCGCCGAGCGGCGCGACGCTGGCCGCGCTGCGCGCGCGCGCGGCGCGGCAGGTCGGCGAAGCGGCCCTGGCCGACGCGCTCGAGGGCCGGCCCGCCCCGGTCGAGCTCGCGCGGCTGCCCGCCCTGCCCGCCGCCGACGCGCAGGTCGCGACGGTCGAGGTCTCCTCGGGCGGCACGGTGCACTTCGCGGACCTCGACGGCGTGTCCGACGCGCCGTTCGACACGATGGCGCTGGGCACCGTGACGGGCAGCGGCGAGCTGTTCCTGCTCGACAGCGCGACGAGCCGCCTCGTCTGGCGCCGCTCGATGCCCGGGCAGCTGCCCTACCCGTCCACGAAGGACGCGGACTTCCTGCGCTCGGACGGACGCCTCTTCGCCGAGGTCACGGGGCGCAGGGCGGGCGACGTGCTCGAGGCGATCTCGCTGGCCGACGGCGCGTCGCTGTGGTCGCGCGTGCTCTCGGGCCGCAAGCGCTCGACGCTGCTCGCCGACGGCCTCGTGCTGCGGCTCACGCTCGAGAGCCAGGGCGCGGCGCGGCAGTTCCGGCTCGACGGCTTCGGCCAGGTCACGGGCGTGCACGTGCTCAGCCTCGACCTGCCGCCCTGCCAGAGCGCGCGGCTGCACCGCGCGGGCGCGCACGTCGTGGTCTACTCGGTCGGCAGTACGCTCAACGACGGCACGCCGCAGGACGTGCGGCTGTGGACGCTCGACCTGCGGGCCGGCGAGCTGCGCGCGCATCCCGCGCCGCCGGTCGCGTCGCCCTGGGTCGTGGCCGCGCTGCAGGACCCGCCCTGCCTGCTGCTGGCCCAGCGGCGGCCGCCGCCGGTGCTCGCCACCTGGCTCGGGGGCTGGAACCCCGAGACCGGCGCGACGGAGTGGAGCGTCGACGTGCCGACGGACACGGTCGACCAGCACAGCCTGCTCGAGGCGGGGCCGGGGCGCGCGGTGCTGCTGTGCGCCACGCCGGTCGCCAGCGGGCCCGAGCCGATGCGGCTGCTGTCCATCGACAGCCGCGCGGGGCTGCGCGCCACCGTCGACGCGGGCCTGGGCCTCGAGCCGCTCGCCGGGCGCGAGGGCCCTGTGCCGCGGCTCGTCCTGCTGGACACCGTCGACGGCGCGCGCCTCGTCGTGGCCGACGCGACGAGCGGCGAGCTGCGCTTCGAGCTGCGCCTGCCCGCGGCCGCGCCCGGCGCGCCGCGCCGCTCGCCGCTCGACGAGCTGAGCGTCGTGCAGGGGCGCGACGGCTTCGTGCTCGCCGACCTGCCGACCTCCTCGAGCCTGCCGACGACGTTGCGCGTGGTCGACGGCGAGAGCGGGCGCGAGCGCTACAGCGTCGTGCTCGACCCGCTCAGCCAGAACGGCCGGCGCGACCTGGCGGCGGTCGAGGGCGCCCTGCTCCTCGCGCAGGGCGGCAGCGTGCGCATCGTGCGGAGCCCGCAGCGATGACGCGCACCCGGGGTCTGCGCGCGCTCGCCCTGGCGGTCGCGACGGCGCTGGCGCTGCTCGCGCCGGCGGCGCCGCGCGCGGCGGCCCAGGAGGCGCAGACCGGCGGCGGCGACGTCACGCCCGAGTCGGTCGCGGCCGTCGAGCGCGCGCTCGCCTGGCTGGCCGGCCACCAGAACGCCGACGGGAGCTGGAGCGGTGACGTCGGCTTCAAGCTCAACCAGGGCTACGAGGTCACCGATCGCAACGAGCCGCACGTCGGCGTCACGGCGCTCGCCGGCCTGGCCTTCCTCGCGTCGGGGCACGTGCCCGGCCGCGGCGGCTACGACGACACGATCGCCCGCGCCACCGACTTCGTGCTCTCCTGCGTGCAGGAGAACGGCTACATCACCGCGCACTCGACGCGCATGTACAGCCACGCCTTCGCGACGCTGTTCCTGGCCGAGGTCTACGGGATGACCGAGCGCGGCGACGTGCGCGAGAAGCTGCAGCTCGCGGTCGACCTCATCGTGGCGACGCAGAACCGCGAGGGCGCCTGGCGCTACGAGCCCTACGCCGTCGAGTCGGACATGTCCATCGCGGTGTGCCAGCTCAACGCGCTGCGCGGGGCCCGCAACGTCGGCATCCGCGTGCCGCGCAGCACGATCGACCGCGCGCGCCTCTACGTGCAGCGCAGCTACGTCACGCGCGACGAGGGGCAGATCGACGACTACTACCGCTCCGATCGGGGCAGCTTCAAGTACCAGGCGATGAAGAACACGCGCAGCTCCTTCGCGCTGACCGCCGCGGGCCTGGCGGCGCTGCACAACTCGGGCGTGTACGGCGGCGAGCTGCTGGGGCCCGACAACAAGCCCATCGACCTCGGGGCCAGCGTCGACTTCCTGACCAACCACTACGACCTGGTCTCGGGCGACTCGCCCTACAAATTCCACTACTTCTACTGGTACGGGCACTACTATGCGACGCAGGCGCTGTACGTCGTCGGCGGACGAGCCTGGGCCTGGTACTACCCGCGGCTGCGCGAGGAGCTCATCGCGGGACAGCGGCCCGACGGGAGCTGGCCCAATCCCTTCGGACCGGGCCCGGCCTTCTCGACGGCGGTCGGTGCGATCATCCTGTCCCTCCCCTTCGGCTATCTGCCCATCTTCCAGCGATGAACAGCGCCGCACCCACGCCCCGCACGCCGGCCGCGCCCGAGCCGCTGCGGCTGCGCCTCGACCAGGTGCGCGCGCGCATCCGCTGGCTGCGCACCCTGGCCGGGATCGCGCGGCTCGTCACCGGCGCGGTCGTCGCGCTCGTCGTCGTCTACGGGCTCGACCGCTGGCTCGTGCTCCCGCGTCCGGTGCGCGCCTGCCTGCTGCTCCTTCTGGCCGCGGCCGGCGCGCGGCTGCTGTGGCGCGGCGTGGTGCGGCCGCTCGTCTTCGGGCCCGACCGCGTCGACGCGGCGCGGCTGGTCGAGACGGCGCTGCCCGCGCTCGAGGGGCGGCTGATCTCGACGCTGCAGATCGGCGGCGGCGCGCCGGGCTCGCTCGAGGCCGCGCTCCAGGAGCAGGCGCTGTCCGCCTGCCGCGAGCAGGACCTGCGCCAGGTGCTCGTCGCGCGGCCGGCGCTGCGCGAGGTCGGGCGCGCCGGCCTGGCCGTCGCGGCGCTGCTGCTCGTCGTGGGGCTGGCGCGGCCGCACGCCGGCGTCTTCGCCCAGCGCTGGCTGCTGCGCGACACCTCGTGGCCGCGTGACACGCGGCTGGCGCTGCGGCTGGCGCCCTCGGGGCCCGGCCACGTCGTGCTGCCGGGCGGCGAGGTCGTCGCCGCGCGCGGCGGCGTGCTCGAGGCCGAGGCCGCCGTCGAGGGCAGCCGTCCCGAGCGCATCGAGCTCGTCATCGAGGGCGAGCGCGGCGAGCGCGCGGCCGCCATGGCGGCCCTGCCCGACAACGGCGGCTGGCGCGGCAAGCTGCTCGTCGAGCGCGGCGACAGCGCCGTGCGCGCGCGCGGCGGCGACGACGACGGCAGCGACAACCGCCTCGAGCTCACGGTGGTCGATCCGCCGCGGCTCGACGAGCCGCAGTTCCTGCTCGAGCCGCCGGCCTACCTGGGCCAGCCGACGGTCACGTCGGGCGCCGAGGGCCTGGCCCTCGCCGAGGGCACGCGCGTCACCGTGAGCGGCCGCGCGACGGCCGCGGTGCAGGCCGCCGAGCTGCGCCTCTCGACGGCTGGCCTCGTCGTGCCGATGGAGGTCGACACCGCGACCGACCCGCCGAGCGTGAAGGCGAGCTTCGCGGCCGACGCCTCGGACACGCTCTCGATCGTGCTCACCGGCCAGTACGGCCTGTCCACGCCCGACCCCAGCCACATCGCGCTGCTCGTCGAGAAGGACAAGGCGCCGACGCTGCGCGTCTTCGCGCCGGCGCGCAGCGACGTCAAGGTCACGCCCAAGGCGCTGCTCGCCTTCGCGGCGCTGGCCGGCGACGACCACGGGCTGGCGGCGGTCACGCTGCAGATCGGCGACGAGCCCGAGCTGGAGATGACGCCCGACGCGGCGCGGCCCGACGACCGGCGCCTGCTCGTCGACCTGGCCCAGACGCCGCGCACCGGCGCGCTGGGCTATACGCTGCGCGCCCGGGACGGCCGCGACCTGCCCGGGCGCGGGCCCCAGGTCGCGTCCGTCGAGGGTCGCCGCGTGGACATCGCCGAGGAGGCCGAGGTGCAGCGCGTGCTCGCCGACCGGCAGCTGCGGCTCAAGGAGACCTTCAAGGGCATCCGCGACCGCCAGCAGGCGGCGCAGGAGGCGACCGCGGCGCTGCTCGCGGCTCCGCCCGCCGCCGACGACCCCGAGCTCGTCTCGGCCGTCGTCGCGCAGAACCAGATCACCACGCGCCTCGCGAGCCAGGTGCGCGAGCTGTGCAGCGTGCTCGACGAGACGCTGTGGAACCGGCTCGACGGCGGGCCGGGCGCCGAGACGGTGCTCCAGCGGCGCGTCGACGACTGGCGCGCGGCGCCGCTCGACGAGAGCGCGCCCGAGACGACGTGGAGCGCGCTGGCCGCCGACTACGCCGCCGGCCGCTTCGGGCGGCTCGACACGATCGGGCGGCTGCTCGACATGGCCGCGCTCGCGATCGACCTCGAGCAGACGCGCTCGCCCGAGGCCTGGCGGCTGCTCGCCGAGGCGCGCGCGGCGCCCGGCCCCGAGACGCTGGCCGCGGCGCAGGCCGCCCAGCAGCAGGTGCTGGCCGGCCTCGACCAGTTGCTCGGCCGGATGGACGAATGGGAGGACTTCCAGGAGGTCCTGCGCGTGGTCAAGTCGCTCATCGAGGACCAGCGGAGCCTGCGCAACCGCACGCAGTCGGCGCTGACCGGCGGCAAGGCTCCACAATGAGCCTGCGCCACGCCGCCGCCCTCGCGCTCGCCGCGCTGCTCGCCGCCGCGGCGGCCCCCGCGCTCCGCGCCCAGGACGAGGACAGCGGCGAGACCGCCGTCGAGCGCGCGCTGCGCGACCAGACGCGCGTCGGCCTGCGCCTCAAGAGCCTGCGCGAGAAGATGGAGCGCCTCGCCCAGCGGTACGACGACGAAGGCCGCACGCGCAACGCGGTGCTGCTGCGCTCGGCGCTGGCCTCGCTCGACGAGCAGAAGCTGCTCGAGCTGTCCGACCAGGTCGAGCGCAGCCTCGAGCAGAGCAACCTCTCGACCGTCGAGCAGCAGGACGCGCTGGCCACCGGGCTCGAGGCGGTCTACGCGCTGCTGCGCGACCGCAAGGATGCCGACGAGCTCGAGCGCCAGGCCGACATCGCCCGGCAGGCGCTGGCCGAGCTGAACAACCTGGCCGCCAACGAGCGCCGGCTGCTCGCCGCGACGCGTGCGACCTCCGACGACAAGGGCGAGCTGACGCGCCAAGCCGTCGACGAGGCCGACGCGCTGCAGCGCGCGCTCGAGTCGGCGCAGAGCGCGACGGCCTCGCTGCAGGCGGCCGACCAGGCGCTGGGCGAGGCCGAGCTCGCCGCGCAGCTCGCGGCGCAGCAGCGGGCCCTGGCGTCCGAGCCGAGTCCCGCGGCCTCGGTCCAGCAGCTCCTCGAGCAGGCGCTGGCGATGCTGCGCGAGAAGCTCGACCAGCCCGTCGAGGGCGCCGGGCTCGGCGACGAGCTCCTCGCGGCCGCCGAGCAGAACCGCGCCGACGCGCGGCGCGCCGCGGCCCAGGCCGCCGAGCGCATGTCCGCCGCGAGCGAGCAGCTCGCGCGCGCCGACGGCGGCCAGCCTGCGGCGACCCCGACGAAGCCGAGCCCGGGCGCGCAGGGCGGCAGCGGTGAGAGCGGCGCGTCGAAGCCCGGCGACGAGCCCCCGGGCGAGCCCGCCGGCGGCGAGAAGCCGGGCGAGGCCGGCGGCGCCGGTGACACGCCGGCCGGCGAGAAGAGCGGCGAGACGAGCGGCGAGACGAGCGGTGAGAAGAGTGGTGAGAAGACCGGCGAGCCCGCTGGCGAGCAAGCCGACGGGACGTCCGGCGCGGAGCCGAGCGGAGCCGAGCCGGAGGCGAAGGCCGGCGAGAGCGGTGCTCGCGGCGCCAGCGAGCCGGGCGGCGAGGCGCAGCCGAAGCCGAAGCCGGCGGGCGCCGCGTCGAGCGACAGCCCGCAGCTCGCGGCGGCGAAGGAGGCGATGGAGCAGGCCGCGCAGGAGCTCGACGACGTGACCGCCGCGCTCGACCGCTCCGAGCGCAGCCTCGCGGCGGCGCGCAACCGGGCGCGCGCTGCGGCGCTCGCGGCGAGCCAGCAGTCCGAGCGCTCGGGCCAGTCGCTCGAGGAGCTCGCCGAGCGCCTCGAGGCCGTCACCCCCGAGGCCGGCCCCGAGCTGCTCGACCGCACGCGCAAGCTGCTCGACGAGCTCATGAAGGCCGCGCAGGCGCAGCGCGCCGACCAGCCGCAGGAGGCCGCCTCCGCGCAGTCGGCGGCGCAGCTCTCGCTGGCCGAGCTGCTGGCCATGCTGCAGCAGCAGGCGCAGAGCGCGGGCGACACGGCGCGCCCGCCGCCCACGCCCGAGGCGCTCGAGGAGCTGGCGCAGCGGCAGGACGAGCTGCAGGCCCGGCTGCACGACCTCATGCAGCGTCTCTCCGAGCTGCCCGACCAGGCCTTCCAGGAGCCGACCGGCAAGGCGGGCCAGTCGATGACCCAGGCCAGCTCGGGGTTGCGCTCGGGCGACACCGCCGAGGCCGGCCACAAGGAGGAGGAGGCCTCCGAGCAGCTCGAGCAGGCCGCGAGCAAGCTCTCCGGCGCGGCGAACAACTACGAGCAGCTCCGGCAGGACGAGCTGCTGTTCCGCGTGGGCGAGGAGCTGAAGTCGCTGCTCGAGACGCAGGAGCGCATCTCGGGCGAGACGCGCGAGCTCGACGAGCAGGCCGGCGCTGCCGAGCGTCTCACGCGCAGCCAGCGCCGCACGGTCGTGCGGCTGTCCGACGAGGAGAAGGAGCTCTCGACCCGCAGCGAGACGCTGCGCGGCACGCTCGAGCAGGACGGCGCCGTGGCCTTCGCCTTCGCGCTGCAGAGCTGCCGCGACGACCTCACCGGGGTGTCGGGCATGCTCGCCGACGAGCAGACCGGCGAGTTCGTGCAGACGCTGCAGGGCGACGTGTCGCGCAAGCTGCAGGACCTGCTCGTCGTGCTCGACGACGAGGTCGAGCGCCGCCGCAACGCGAAGAAGGAGGAGATGCCGCCGGGAAGCCAGGCGCAGCAGGGCCCGCCGCCGCTCGTGCCGCAGGTGGCCGAGCTGCTGCTCGTCCAGCGCATGGAGCAGGCCGCGCTCGCGCGCCTCGACAACTTCATCCGCCTCAACCCGGTCGACCAGGTCGACGGGCTGGGGCCGGTCGAGCGGCAGCTCCTCGAGCGCTGGGCGCTCGAGCACGTCAAGGTCACCGAGCTGTTCGAGTCGATGCTGCCCAAGCCCGGGGAGCAGCCGGCGGGCCCGGGCGACGGCGCCGGCCAGGGCGGCGGCGACGGCGCGGGCCCCGGCGGAAAGGAGCAGGGACAGTGATCGAGTGGCTGATGGCCTGCCTGCTGGTCGTGTGCGTGCAGCACAAGCCCACGCCCGAGGAAGCCTTCGGCCCGCAGGGCGGCACGCCGCCCGAGGTCCAGGTGCTCGTCGACCGCGTCAAGCAGCAGCTCGTCGCGGTGGACGAGGCGCTGCAGGCCGCGGCCGACGCCGACACGGCCTCCGACGACCTCGCGGCCGCGCGCAAGGCGCACCTCTCGGTGATCCGCGACATCGAGGAGCTCATCAAGCAGGTCAAGTACACCGAGTCGAAGAGCCAGTCGCGCTCGGGGCGCGCCGGCTCGAACGGGCAGCAGGGCGGCGCCCCCGACGAGCAGCCGCCGCCGCAGGCTGCGCCGCGCGAGAGCGACGGCGCGGCGCACTCCGAGCCGAAGCCCGGCAACCAGCCGCCGCAGCCCGAGCCGGGCGCCGCCCAGCCCGAGGGCGGGCGCCCCGACGGCCAGCCGCCCGGCCAGGAGGACAGCCGCCGGCCGCCGCCACCCGAGACCGGCCGCTTCGAGCGCCCGGACACCGACGCGCGCTGGGGCCTGCTGCCGCCCAAGATCCAGGAGCGGCTGATGAACCTGCACGTCGACGACATGCCCGAGCGCTATCGCGTCTGGATGGACGCCTACATCCGCAAGCTCAACGCGCTCGAGCAGGGCTCGGCCGGCCCGTGAGCGCGGGCTGGCTCGCCGCCGGCGCGCTGGCGCTGGTCTCGGTGGCGGCGCCGGCGACGGGCGGCGGGGGCGGCGCGCCGACGTCCGACGACGCGCTGCAGATCGACCGCGTGCGGCAGATCGTGGCGCGCGGCCAGGCCTGGCTGATCAAGCAGCAGAACCGCGACGGCAGCTTCTCGATCGAGCGCAGCGAGGCCGCGCGCGCGGCACCCGTGGCGGTCACCGCGCTG
>Ga0207428_10001667_pt1 | contig 22991 bp, 25 predicted proteins | sample RhiMethybrSRZTD1_FD_187600 | JGI IMG/M metagenome (GOLD analysis project Ga0207428, IMG submission 187600) | Populus rhizosphere microbial communities from Tennessee, USA - Rhizosphere MetaG P. TD hybrid SRZTD1 (SPAdes) (version 3) | ecosystem: Host-associated > Plants > Roots > Rhizosphere >...
GAGGCGCGACTGCCCGTCGATGAGCTTGCGGCCACCATCCTGGACCGCGTCGAGAAACTCCTGGCCTCCTCCGGCGGGAGGCTGGGATGACGGTCTGGGACGACCTTCAGGGCCAGCCCGCCGTCGTCGCTCAACTGCGGCAGGCTGCCACGGGTGAGGGGCCCACGCACGCGTGGCTTTTCACCGGGCCGCCCGGCTCGGGCCGTTCCAATGCGGCCAAGGCCTTCGCCGCTGCACTGAACTGCGACCAGGACGACGTCTCCCTCCGCGGCTGCGGCGAGTGCCCGGCGTGCCTGACCATCCTCGGCGAGACGCATGCCGACGTCGCATTCGTCCGCACCGAAAAGGTGACCATCACCATCGAGGAGGCCCGGGAACTCGTTTCCACCGCGGGCAACCGGCCGTCGTCGGGGCGCTGGCGGATCATCGTGGTGGAGGACGCCGACCGCATGGCCGAGCGCACCACCAACGTGCTGCTGAAGGCCATCGAGGAGCCCACGCCGCGCACCATCTGGATGTTGTGCGCCCCCTCCCCTGCCGACGTCCTCGTGACCATCCGGTCACGCTGCCGGGCAGTGGCGCTTCGGCTCCCGCCCGCCGCGGATGTCGCGGCCCTCCTCGTCAAGCGCGACGGCGTGGATCCCGCCCTGGCCGAACGCGCGGCCCGCGCCGCACAGAGCCACGTGGGAATCGCCCGCCGTCTGGCCCGCGACGCCGAAGCCCGGGAACGGCGGCTTGAAACAGTCCGGTTCCCGCTCGGCCTCCGGGGCATTACTGCCGCCGTGATGATGGCTGATAAACTGGTGAAGATCGCCACCGAGGAGGCCAACAGCTCCAATGAGGAGCGTGACGCCGCCGAGAAGGCCTCCCTGCTTGCCACGCTGGGCGCCCCCGAGACCGGAACCCTGCCGCCAGCCATGCGCAGCCAGGTGAAGCAGCTTGAGGACGATCAGAAGCGGCGCGCAAAGCGCTCCGTGACGGACTCCCTGGACCGGACGCTGACGGATCTTCTGTCGTTCTACCGGGATGTTCTGATCATCCAGCTGGGGAACGCCGTGGATTTGGTGAACGTTGAGCTGAGAAGCGAGCTGGAGGAATTTGCCGGCAGGTCGAGCCCCGAGGTGACTCTTGCAAGGATGGATGCAATCAACAAGGCCCGCAAACGCATCACCACCACGAACGTCGCTCCGCTGCTGACCATCGAGTCCATGGCCGCCAGCCTGATCTAGCCCAAGCACCGCCCGCCCTGCCCCATGATGTCTGACGACGTAACCCACACGACGCCGTTGACCACAAGGAGAACCGCATGATGTCTGCACCGCCCCTGTCCGCGCGATCCCGATCCCTTGCGACCGGGCTGCGGACCGTCGGCGCCATGGCCCTGGTCATGCTGCTGGCCTCGTGCAGCTTCCTCGGGCAGTCCAAGGACGACTCGTCGAAGGGCAACTCCATCGGCCAGGCGGACCCCTCCATCGCGGCGGCGGCCCCGGACGGGCTGAAGGACTTCTACTCCCAGAAAGTCGTCTGGGCGCCCTGCGAGGACAAGCTCCAGTGCGCCAAGATCAAGGTCCCCCTCGACTACGCCAAGCCGGACGGCAAGACGATCGAAATCGCCGCCCTGAAAATGTCCAGCAAGGGGGGCAAGAAGCAGGGCAGCCTGCTGGTCAACCCCGGCGGCCCCGGAGCCTCCGGCTACGACTTTGTGCGTGATGCCGGCGCGAGCCATTTCTCCGAGAAGGTGCGGTCCAACTACGACCTCGTCGGCTTCGATCCGCGCGGCGTCAAGCGTTCGGCCCCTGTCACGTGCCTGACTGACAAGGAACGCGACGAAGCCCGCGCCAAGATTTACACGCCCGAAACCGATGCGGGACTGGCTACCCTCCTCGCCGACAACAAAGCGGTGGCAGCCAAATGCGCCGCGGGCACCGGGCCGGTGCTGGCGCACATAGACACCGTCAGCTCGGCCAAGGACTTGGATGTCCTGCGGGCCGTGCTCAACGACTCCAAGCTGAACTACATCGGATTCTCCTACGGGACGTTCCTCGGCTCCACCTACGCTTCACTGTTCCCCGACAACGTGGGACGCATGGTCCTCGACGGCGCCCTTGACCCCTCGCTCAGCGCCGAGGAGCTCACCAGCGGCCAGGCGAAGGCCTTCGACAAGACGCTCCACGCCTACGTCGCCCACTGCCTTGGGGAGAACGGCTGCCCCCTGAGCGGCACCGTTGAGGACGGGATCCAGCAGATCCGCGACGTCATCGAGTCCGTGATACAGACTCCCCGCACTGCCAAGGACGGCCGGGTAGTGGGCGGCAACACTTTTGTCAGCGGCCTCATTACTCCTCTGTACGCCAATGAAAGCTGGCCGGCGTTGACCCAGGCGCTGGATGCGGCCATGAAGGGTGACGTGAGCCCCATGCTTCGGCTGGCCGATCTCGGCGCGGACCGCGGCCCCAGCGGCAAATACACGTCAAACACCGCGTATGCCTTCAGTGCGATCAATTGCCTGGATTACCCCACCACCAGCGATCGGGCGACCATGCGGGCCGAAGAGAAGCAGCTGCGCGAAGTCTCCCCCACGCTGGGCTACTTCTTCGCCTACGGCGGAGCGAACTGCGCGGACTGGCCGTACAAGAACACCCGCACGCCGGCCGCCGTCGAATACACCGGCTCCGTGCCGATTGTCGTCGTGGGCACGACGGGTGACCCTGCCACTCCGGTGGAGTGGGCCACCGCCCTGCGGAAGCAGCTCGGCAATGCCTCGTTGCTGACCTGGAAGGGCGAGGGCCATACTGCGTACGGCCGGTCCAACAGCTGCATCGGCGACGCCGTGGACAAGTACCTCGTGGACGGCAAGAAACCGGCGGACAACACCGTCTGCTGACGCTTGTCAGAGGCCGGCTGCCCGCTGCCCGAGCAGCGCCGGAAATTCCTTGATGGAAGGAACGACGGCGGTGGCTCCGGCGCCGCGCAATCTCGCCTCCGAATGGGCCCCGGTGAGGACACCCGCCGCCACCGTGGCGCCGGCACGCAGACCCGTATGGATGTCCGCGCTGGTGTCCCCCACCACGGCCACCTTCCGGACGTCGTCGATGTCGAGGGCCAGGACGGCAGTCAGAACCATGTCCGGAAAGGGCCGGCCGCGGCCCGCATCAGCCGGGCACAGGCTCAGGTCGGCAAGACCCATCCAGCCGAGGGACTCCAGCACCATGTTTTGCGTGTGCCGGCCAAAACCGGTGGCCAGGCAGACTTTGATGCCGGCATCGCGCAGCCAGCCGATGGCTTCCTCGGCCCCGGGAACGGGGCGGATTCCGCCGGCGGCTATCAGTTCGTCGCAGTTCAGCTCAAACATCCTGTTGGCGCTGACTGCGGTCTTCGGGTCATGGAACAATTCGCTGAAGACGGTCATCCGGGAGATCCCGGAATGGTCGCGGGCGTAGCCCAGCATGCCCGCAAAGGCCGCGGAGCCTTCCGGAACTCCCTGTTCCACCAGCGTGCGGGACATCGCCCGTTCCATCAGGCCGCCGTCGAACACTGTTGTTCCCACCATGGCCAGCACCGCCAGCCGCACCTCCTGCCCCTCGGGCAGGGCAGCCGGGCCAAGGGACCGTTCGCTGCCCATGGCCACTCCTGACGCTCCCCCGTTGACGACCGTTGCGCTGTTCATGGCTGTTGCGCTGTCTAATGTCATGGTCAAGCTCCTTTGCCGACGTGGCCCGAATGGTGCACCACTCTGTTCCGCCAGCATCGCCGCTCTTTCTGGTGGCGGCCTGAACCCGATCCGACGGCCGAATGAACATCCTGCCAACGTCAATCTCGCGCCGGGGCCGGTGTCATTTTGACCCGGACGCAGGGACTCTATTACAGTTGACTCTTGCATGAACCGGCCGGGTTTTCCGGTTGTTTGGTGCGGTGCTTCCTTAGCTCAGTCGGTAGAGCGTTTCACTCGTAATGAAAAGGTCATCAGTTCGATTCTGATAGGAAGCTCGAGAAGAACCCCGTGTTCCCGCTGATCCAGCGGGGAGACGGGGTTTCTTGTTTCCTGCGCGCCAGGCTGTCCGATGGGGCGATATGGTTTCCCAGTGGGTTTTTCCTTCCCGGACCGACCCGGCGCAAGGCTGGCCCGAGGGAAGGCAGCAGTGATGAGCAAGTGACCGCAAAACAACCGCCGACGCGGGTGACCGAGGGCAGGGACGTTTTCGTCCGGGTCGGGCGCTGGCTAGGGGACGAATCCGGGGACCGTACCAGGCCCGTCATCCTGGCCGTGGTCCTGACCCTGGCCGCCATCGGACTGATCGAGGTCGCCTCCTCATCATCTGTCGAATCGGTGGCGAACGGGCTGAACCCCTACGACCTGCCGTTGAAGCAGGGCATGTGGACCGTGGCCGGCGTGCTCATCATGTTCGGCCTGGCACGCCTCCGGGCCCGGCACATCCGGAAGCTCGCCTGGCCCCTGTTGGTGGCCGCCGTTGTGGCTCTCGGCCTTGTGTTCACGCCGCTGGGCATGACCGTGAACGGGAACCGCAACTGGCTGAGCTTCGGCGGTTTCACCGTCCAGCCGTCCGAGTTCGCCAAACTGGCGCTCATTGTCTGGGCGGCGGCCGTCCTCTCCCGCAAACAGGCGTACCTCCGCGAATGGAAACACGCCGTCGTCCCGGTGGTCCTCCCCGCCGGTGCGCTGGTGGTCGGACTCGTCGCGCTCGGCCGCGACCTTGGCACGGCCATGATCATCATGATGATCCTCGCCGCTGCCATGTTCTACGGTGGCGTGCGGATGAAGGTCTTTGGCGTCGCCGGCGCCTTCTGCACGGTGGCGGTCCTCGTCCTGGCCGCCACCAGCGGCAACCGAGTCGGCCGGATTTCGTCCTGGCTCGGCATGGGCTCCGCGGATGACGCCCAGGGCGTGGGCTACCAGGCGCTGAACGGCCAGTACGCACTGGCCTCGGGCGGATGGTTCGGCGTGGGCCTTGGCCAGAGCCGGCAAAAGTGGAACTGGATTCCCGAAGCCCACAACGACTTCATCTTCACGATCCTCGGCGAGGAACTCGGGTTGGCCGGCACCCTCCTGGTCCTCGGGTTATTCACGGTGCTCGCCATTGCCGTTTTCAAGGTCATCGCGCGGACCCAGGACACGTTCGCCCGAATAGTCTCCTCCAGCGTGATTACCTGGATCATCGGCCAGGCCATCGTGAACATCGCCATGGTCAGCGGTCTGCTTCCCGTGATCGGCGTGCCGTTGCCGTTCATCTCCTACGGCGGCTCCGCAATGGTGTCCTCACTCGCAGCGATCGGCATGATCCTCGGCGTCACCCGCGCAGAACCGGCAGCCGTACCCCGCCCGCGGTCGAAGAAACCCAGGTTGGTTACCCTGTAGCAAAGGCTCAGCCGGTGAACGTCACGTCCTTGGCGTCCGTGACCTGCGCGGTGCGGCCGGGAGCCCTGTGGTACTTCCAGTAGAGGTTAGTGTGCGCAATGACCTTGTCAGGCGTCGGTGCGCCCCACGCGCTCTGGTCCTCCGTCGTGTGTGCATCGCCGACGAGCGTGACGTCGTAGCCGCGAACAAAGGCCCCGTGGATCGTGGACCGGATGCACTCGTCAGTCTGGGCCCCGGTGACGACGAGGCGCCCGACTCCGGCTTTGGCCAAAACGTCCTCCAGGTCGGTGTCTTCGAAGGAGTCCGCAAACGTCTTGTGCACCAACGGTTCCGGCTCCTGGCGGGCCAGCTCCGGGACGTACTTCCAGTCGTCGCTCCCCTGCGCCAGCTGCTCGTCGGAGTGCTGGATCCAGACGATCGGGGTGCCCGCCTCGCGTGCCTTGTCGACGAGCATGCCGATGTTGGCGATAACCGAGTCGCGCTGGTGAACATCGGCCACGACGCCCATCTGGACGTCGATGACCATCAGGGCGGTGTTGGGTCGATCTGGCAGCGTGGTCATGACGATCTCCTCTGCTGGTTGGGCGGGCCCTGCCACTCGATCATGATAAGCCGGTCCGGCGACGACGGATCCTGCCCGGTGAGTGCTTGGCGGGTTGATTCCCGGCCGGAACCCCGTCCTTGCGGTCCCCACAGGCGGGGCCCGGACAGGGCGCCGCATGTGGGGGTAACGCCGCCGCCGCCGGCCCGGGGCCTCCGGCTTTCCCTAAGGTGGCCCCGCCAGACTCGGGTATCTGGACGAAACGGGCACCTCATGAATCACGATCTGAAAACCTACTCGTTTCCGCTCGGCGCGGGAAAGCAATGTCCCTCGGGAACGTTCCACCTGGACCTGGCATCCGGACGCTGTGAATGGTCCGACGGCCTGTTCGCCATCCACGGCTACGCCCGCGGGGAAATCGTCCCTACCGCGGAGCTGATCATGGCGCACAAGCATCCGGAGGACCGTGAACCCATCCGCCAATTGATCAATGAAATCGGTTCGAGCGGAGGGCAGGGCGCTCTCTTCCACCGCATCATCGACAGCAAAGGGCAGGAACACCGCGTGCTGACCGTGGCGCAGGCCGGAGAAGGCCAGGAACCGGTTGCAGTGATCCACGGCGTGGTGGTGGATCTTACCCGCACGGTGGCAGCGGAGGCCAGCCGCGAAGCCGCAGCGGCTGTGGCTGGCGCATACGCCAACAAGGCAACAATCGAGCAGGCGAAGGGAATCATCATGGGCCGCCTGGACGTTCAGGCCAGCGAGGCCTTCACCATCCTCGCCGCCCGGAGCCAGCACACGAACATGAAACTCGCCGCGGTCGCTGCTGAGCTGGTGGATGCAGCGGGTCACGGGAAAATCGGGGAGGCGCTGCAATGCTGGGGGGAAATCATGGCTTCGCCTCCCCTTGGCCGCTGACCGTTCACTTCCCTTGGCCGCTGACCGGAGGCCGGCAAAATTCAGCGATTGTCTCTGCGCCGGCGCCCCGACTCGGGGTCGGCTTGGCCCTGCGATGGCGGCGGGCCGCTCGGGGCGAGGAGAAGCTGACCGAGCCTGGCCGCTTCAGCATGCGAAAGCCATACGGAGAACGGATGGTCATCATCCATCCTCTCGATCGTCAAGGTAACACCGTTGCCGCGTCCGCCCACAAGGTAGTCCGCGAGGGCCGGCGCCAAGTCCGGCCCCATGAGAATGCTCCCGTCCCGACCCGTGCAATCCCAGCGTTCGCCCGCGTCCAGCGCACGCTTATGCTCTTCGCATACCAGCGCTGTGACCCTCGAGTCGGCGGACACGAAACGATCGGCCGATGGGTTAGGGCATCGGAGTACCTGGCATCCAGCCATCGCTGTTTCTTCCCCCCGTCAGGCTGCCCGAGCCGAGCCCCTACGGGGGCGCATTCCGGCCCTGCAACTCCAAAATTCGGCAGGCGGCCACCTTCACCCCCTGATGTCATCACTCTCGTTTGTGCGCCTTGGAAAAATCCCGGACCCCGATGCCCCGCACCGTTCTGGACGCCCCATTCAAGGGGGCCAGCGTTCAAGGGGGCCAGCGCGCAGGGGCACCGCCCGGTCTGGAACGACACCCGGAAAAGAACAGTTCCGAAAAAGGCCGCACGGACGGGCGCCTCCGTGTGCACAACCCAGCGAGGCCCGCGCGGACCCCGGCGCCGCCTTAGATGGCGGCCGCCTCGTCGCCGCGCTGCTGGCGCCAGCCTTTCAGTTTGCCGGCCGTGTCATCCGCCTCGTACCGGTCGTTGAGATGGGCGAGCAGGGCCATTTCCGGGTTGCCCGGATTCTCCGCCAGATGCTGCAGCAGGTTGACGCGGGCGTCCGGGCACGTGGCGGTGGCCGAGAGGACGTCCACAATGACGTCGAGGACCTGGCTCCGGAGCGTGGAATCGTCCGAGCTGTGCGTCATCAGGGCGTCCTTTCGTTCCTTTCGACCGGGCGGCTGGGCACGACAGCCGTCGGGACCGGAACCCGGACGCATCCGCGCCCGTGTGCCGCCCTGTCTTACACAGCCCGCTGGCATGCTCCCCTTGGTCGGCGGGGCCGGTCAGACCCGGCTTCTGCGCGTGACTGCACCGAAGATCAGCAACACGATGACGGCGCCAAGGATGGACAGCAGCCAGGTCCTGAGGTCAAAGAATTCGCCAAGACCCCCGCCGAAGACCAGGGAGCCGATCCAGCCGCCGAGTATCGCTCCGACGACGCCGAGGACGAGGGTCAGCAGCCACCCGCCGCCCTGCCTCCCCGGAAGTATGGCTTTGGCTATGGCCCCTGCAATGAGGCCGAGCAGGAGAAATCCGAGAAATCCCATGACGCACTTCCTTCCCAACACGCACGTACCGCTGGCATGGCACCAGCCGTACTAATGAGTTAATCAGCATGCTTAGTATCTGGCAAGCATTTGGCTTAGGATGAGATTGTTAGCCGCTGGCGCAGGCGTCGGCGGAAGCCAACGGCGAGGGGAGACACCATGGGTTTGGATGACAAGATCGAAAACACCGCCGAGAAACTCGGAGGCAAAGGCAAGGAAGCCGCCGGCGAGGCGACGGGCGATGAGAGCCTGAAAGCCGAGGGCCAGGGCGACCAGGCCAAGGCGGATCTGAAGCAGGCCGGCGAAAAGGTCAAGGACGCTTTCAAGGAGTAACCGGCCGTCCGGCCTCAGGAAGGGTGCGGCCCCACACCGGGCCGCGCCCTTCTCGTCCCGCCGCTGCGCGGCATTCTGCCCGCCCCCGGGAAATGACTTGCCAGGCCATTGGGGCGGTGCTATAAAACTCGATATCAGCCGTCATAGGCGGGTTAGCGCAATGCGGGGCTGAAGGTAAAACCAGGGAGTTGGTGACTGCAGATCAACGCCTGATTGGCTGGGACGGGATGCCGGACGCCAACATTGCCATTCGGGCGACAAGCTTTGAGAGAACGCCACAGCGCAGCGTCGCGCCTGTGCGGCACCATCACCGCGCGGAATATCTGAACCGCAAAGCGGTCCCCGGCTGATACTTTCCGGAGACCGCGTCACCCAAGGCTGCAGAGGGAGACAGCAGCACCAGAAGCCACTCACGTGGCTGTTGACGGGAATCCAGTGGACCAGGCGACCATCGTCGGCTACGCCCTCGCCTATATTGCGGTAATTGTTGCCGTTTTACTCATGTTCCTGCCCGCCTTCATCATCTTTGCCCTCCTCCTGCTCGTGGCAGGCGCGGTTCAAGTGGTGATCCTCTTCTTGAACGCAATGGCCGTCGGGCTGTACAGGAGCCTGCTGAGAGTGCTTCGGAGGATGACCGACCGGTGGCACCGGACGCGCGGCGGCGGCAAACTGGCCCCGCATTGACGCGGGCCATGACTAAAGGCCGCTCGTCACCGATGCGCCGCCAAGGCGTCCGATCGTCCAGTCGCGCCGCAGGCGGCCCTATGATGGCTGGCATGGTGGAGGTTCTGGAGGACGTTGCACGGCGGCTGTACGCGCTTCCCTTCGACGAGTTCGTGCCCGCACGGACGGCCGCCGCCAAGGAGGCTGCCGCCTCCGACCGGCCGCTTTCCCAAGCAATCCGGGAGCTTCCCAAACCCTCCGTCGCGGCGTGGGCTGTGAACATGCTGGCTCACCACAGGCCCGAAGCTCTGCGGCAGCTCAGCGACCTCGGCCAGACCATGCAGGACGCACAGGCTTCGCTCGACGCCGCCGCCCTGCGGGAGCTGGCACGCGAGCGGCGGAAGCTGCTTGGCGAGGCGGTGACGGCCGCCAGGCTCGCTGCTGAGGGGCACGGACGGAAAATCAGCGGACCTGTGGCCACGGAGGTGGAGGAAACCCTCCGCGCAGCCACCGCGGACCCGGTGGCGGCCGCCGCGGTGCAGAGCGGGATGCTGCTGCGCGTTCTGTCCGCCGACGGCGTGGATCAGGTTGACCTGAACGGCGCAGTCGCGGTTCCTTCCGCACTCGGCACACGGCTGCCCAGACCGGCCGTGCCGGCCAAGCCGAGGACGGCACGCACAACTGCTGGACAAGCTTCGCCGGGCGGCCGCCCGGCGCGGCCTGACGCTTCCGGACCGCCAGGTGCCCCGGAGAAGCCGCGCCTGCAGGCAGTGCGCCAGGCGCCCCGCCCGCCGTCGCCGTCGGTGCTGGAGAAGGCGCTGGCGGCCCTCGCCGAAGCCGAGACTGCTGCCGCGGATGCCGCCCGCGAGGCGGAGGCGCGCACGGAGGCGAACGAGGAGGCAGCTGCTGCCTTCGACAGGCTCACTGCGGCGGTGACCGAGACCCGGCTCCGGCTGCGGACACTGGAGGTCTCGCTCGACGCGGCACGGAAGGAACGCGACGTGGCCGCCGCGGAGGCCAAGCAATCGGCCAGGGCGGCGGAGAAGGGCCAGCGGTCGGCCATGCTGGCGAAGGAGCGGGTGCTCCGGCTCCGCAACACACCGGACTGAAGCACGAATAATGTCAGACCCCGGTTGCACCATGGAGTCATGGAAATGAACCAGGAGTTCCACGTAACGTATTTCGACGCCGACTGCGGGCGGGCCAGGACCGAGGTCTTCGACACCGCCGCGGAAGCCGAGCGGTTCGCCAGCCGCAGCATTTCCGGCGAGGACGGCTGGGCTGTAGTAGATGCCGTGGAAACGGCGCAGGACCGGCTCGCGGCTTAAATGGCTGCGGCCCCGTCCGCGCTGCTGACCAGAAGCGACTGATCAGCAGCGCTGACGGGGCCGGCAATCCAAGCCGTGCGCCTGCCTTAGGCGAAGTCGGAGACCGCGGGATCCGGGCCGATCCGCCCGGCCCCGGCTGCGGTGCGGTCCAGGCCGTTGATCGACTCGACGTCCGCCGCGTCCAGCGCGACGTTCAGGGCCTCAAAGTTCTCGCGGATCCGGGCCTCCGTCACGGACTTCGGAATGACCACGTTCCCGACCGCCAGGTGCCAGGCGATGACCACCTGCGCCGGCGTGGCACCGTGCTTGTCAGCGATGCCGGCGATGACCGCGTCCTCAAGGAGCTCGCCGCCCTGGCCCAGGGGCGACCAAGCCTGCGTCAGGATGCCCTTGGACGCATGGAATTCCCGGAGCTCGGCCTGGTTGAAGAACGGGTGCAGCTCCACCTGGTTGATGGCCGGAACCACTCCGGTCTCGTCGATGATGCGCTGGAGACCTTCGATGGTGAAGTTTGAGACGCCGATGGACTTGACCCTGCCGCGCTTCTGAAGCTCGATCAGTGCCTTCCAGGTGTCCACGTACTTGTCCTGCTTCGGCTGCAGCCAGTGGATCAGGTACAGGTCAAGGGTTTCCAGGCCGAGGCGCTCCATGGACTCCTCGAACGCCGCGAGGGTCGATTCGTAGCCCTGGTCCGAGTTCCAGAGCTTGGTGGTGATGAAGATTTCCTCGGGCGACAGCCCGGAGCTCGCAATGGCCCGGCCGACACCGGACTCGTTGCCGTAGATCTTGGCCGTGTCGATGTGGCGGAAGCCCGCCTGGAAGGCCTGGAAGACAACCTTCTCTGCGATGTCGTCTTCAACCTGCCACACGCCGTAGCCGAGCTGGGGAATGGTCGTGCCGTCATTGAATGTCAGTGTTGGTGAAGAAGTCATCTGCCCATCCTGCCAACAATCGGCGCCCGGGCGCAGCCCGTGGAGCGAGGCTAAGCTAGGCGCTTAATCCCGCGAGGCCGGGAATATCGCGGGATTCCCGGGTCACGATCCGGCCAGGAGCCGCTCGGCGTCCGCCACCTGCTCGAAGACTGTTTCGGCACGGCGCCACACGGACGCGGCACCCACCGGAACAGGACCGACGGCGAGGCGCAGCATCGCTGCCGCCTCCGCAGTGGCGGCCAGCGAGTTCCCCGCCTTCGACAGAGCGCGGTGCACGCCGGACAACGCATGCGGAATATCAAGCCCGTCGCTTGGCGAGCGCCGTTGCGCCTCGACGCATACCGCGCGTACCCGGCCGGACAGTTCCGCCAGCTGGTTGGCCACCTCGACCAGCTCCGCGTACAGCTGTTCGTCCTCGACGCCTTCCAGCACCTGGTGGTAGCGGTCCAGACCGCGGTGAAAGCGGTCGTGGGCGCGACGCCACAGACCCCTGCCGAGTTCGGCGTCGTCTTTCCGCCCTTGCCTGGCGGCAGTGAAAAAGCCCAAAGAAGACCTACAAGTACTGGCCGGGGCCGTGATCGGAGTCTTCCTTCCGCCCCGGTTGAGTGGTGCCGGCCCCGGGCTGCGGGGCCTTCGCACGCTGCGGCTCGCCGTTCTCGCCGATCACGACGCCGGGTGCAATGACAGTCCCCGGAGGAAGCTGCCGCAGCTGCATCTGGGCCAGGGCCTGCTCCCGGGCCGCGTGCTGGGCGGCAATGGCCGTTTGAATGCCGTGGAACAGGCCTTCGAGCCAGCCGACCAGCTGTGCCTGGGCTATCCGGAGTTCGGCGTCCGAGGGCGTCGCGTTATCCGGGAAGGGCAGGCTGATCCGTTCCAGCTCCGCCACGAGTTCCGGTGCCAGGCCGTCCTCGAGTTCCTTGATGGAGCGCTCGTGGATCTCCGCCAGCCGGCCCCGTGCGGCGTCGTCCAGAGGTGCCGCCTTCACTTCTTCCAGCAGCTGCCGAATCATGGTGCCGATCCGCATCACTTTGGCGGGCTCATCCACCAGGTCCTGCAGGCTTGCGCCCCTGGGTTTGGCCGGCCCGGAAGGCGCGTGGCTGCCCGTCGGAACGGTATCCCCGTCGATGGTCTTGCCCTCCATGGGCACGTCCTCGCTTGGCTGGAACCCGCTGTGCGGGGCGGCGGCCTCTTCGGCCGCCGGAGGTTGAGTGTCTTTCGGATCGCTCATGCGTTCATACTCTCATGTGCCCGGAACGCCGAGTCCAGTCAATGAAGCTCCTTGACCAGGATTTCGCCTTCATCGGCAGCGAAACCGCATTTGCGGTAAAAGCCAACGGCGTAGGTGTTGGCCGGAACCCATACTTCCGCCACTCCGTTCTCCTTCATCCACGCTTCCATCACCGCCAGCATGCCCCGCCCGATCCCCCGCCGGCGCCAGTGTGCATGGGTCCCCATCTCCATCAGCAGCAGTTCCGCCCACGGACCGGAACTCCGGCGGCGTTGCACGTAGCAGTGCAGGAATCCCACCACCTGCCCGTCCGCCTCAGCCAGCCAAAAAAGCACAGAGGGGTCCGCGAGGAAGTCCCGGGCGCCGTCGGGCGTCAACGCGCCCGACGGCTCCGTCGCGGGGTCCTCGTCGAAGAGGTTGTCTTGTTCGGCAAGCGCGTTCAGCGCCGCGGCGTCCTCCGGCCCTATCCGACGGATCGAGACTCCGGCAGGCACAGCCGCCAATGTCAGCAGCACCTTCCCTCAGGGTTGGCGTCCTGGCGGTCCGTCCTGTCCCGCCAGAACTCCCGCTCGCTCATGGGCGGCTCCGCATGGCCCGAGGCGGCGTGGTGCTCCAGGTATTTCGTGTAGGCGTCCGCCCCCATCACGCCGCCGAGGTACCGGGCGAAGCCCCGGAACCCTGCCACCACCGCGTTCATGGCTGCCTCCGCATCAGTGGTGGCCGGACTTTTCGAGCCGCAGGTCGGCAGGCAGCTTGTTCCATTCGGCCATGAGCTCCCGCTCTGCCGCCGTGGGAATGAGCCCCGCCGGAGCGTAGCCCCGGGACGCCACCGCCGGGTCCTCGTGGTCATCATGACCAACGCCGGCGGCCTCGTTGCGGAAGGCCTTCACCGTGGCGAGCACCCCCGTGATGATGACGATGATGCTCAGCACCACGAAGATCACCGACAGCCAGCCCTGGATCATGGTGTTGCGTACCACTGCCTCCATGGCGGCCACGGTCTTCGCCGTTCCGAATTCCGTCTTACCGTCCGCCAGGGCCTTGGAGAAGGCCGCGTTGTTGGCGAAGTAGCCCACGGCCGGGACGGGCGAGAAGATCTTCTGGAAGCTCGCGGTGATGGTCACCACGGCCGCGAACGCCAGCGGCAGGGCCACAATCCAGAGGTACCTGAATGAGCCCCGCTTGGCTGCGATGGCCAGGCAAACGGACAGGGCGATGGCGGCCAGCAGCTGGTTGGCGATGCCGAACAGCGGGAAGAGCGTGTTGATGCCGCCCAGCGGGTCGGTGACGCCCATCAGCAGGACCGCGCCCCAGGCTACGACCATGACGGCCGTGCAGAGCCAGGCTCCCGGCCGCCAGGAGTGTTCCTTGAACTTGGGGATGAAGTTGCCGATGGAGTCCTGCAGCATGAAGCGGGCCACGCGGGTGCCGGCGTCCACGGCCGTCAGGATAAACAGCGCTTCGAACATGATGGCGAAGTGGTACCAGAACGCCATCATGGCCGTGCCGCCGATGAACTGCTGCATGATGTGGGCCAGTCCGACAGCAAGCGTGGGTGCACCGCCGGTCCGGGAGACAATGCTTTCCTCGCCGACGTTCCTTGCGGTCTCCGCCAGCAGGTCCGGAGTGATGTTCACACCGGCAAGCCCCAGGCTATTAACCCAGGTGGCGGCGGTTTCCACCGTGCCGCCGGTCAGGGCAGCGGGCGAGTTCATGGCGAAGTACAGCCCGCGGTCGATGGAGATGGCCGCCACCAGCGCCATGATGGCCACGAAGGACTCCATCAGCATGCCCCCGTAGCCGATGAGGCGGGTCTGGCGTTCCTTTTCGATCAGCTTCGGTGTGGTGCCGGAGGAGATCAGGGCGTGGAAGCCGGATAGGGCGCCGCAGGCAATCGTGACGAAAAGGAACGGGAACAGCGCCCCGGGGAACACCGGACCGTTCTCCCTGCCGGCGAACTCGCTGAAGGCCGGAACGGTGATTTCGGGGCGGACCACGATGATGGCCAGCGCCAGCATGACGATGACGCCGATCTTCATGAACGTGGAGAGGTAGTCCCGGGGAGCCAACAGCAGCCACACGGGCAGGATGGCGGCGACGAAGCCGTAGATGATGAGGCCCCAGGCGATGGTGACCTTGTCCAGGTGGAAGAACGCCGCACCCCACTCGGTCTGCGCGACGAGGCCGCCGCCGATGATGGCGGCCATGAGCAGGACGAAGCCGATGAGGGAAACTTCCAGGACCTTGCCGGGCCGGATGAAGCGCAGGTACACGCCCATGAAGAGCGCGATCGGAATGGTCATGCCCACGGAGAAGACGCCCCACGGGCTTTCGCCGAGCGCGTTCACGACGACGAGCGCGAGGATGGCAACGATGATGACCATGATGAGCAGTGTGGCGACGAGGGCTGCGGTTCCGCCGATGACGCCGAGTTCCTCACGGGCCATCTGGCCCAGCGAACGGCCTCCGCGCCGCATGGAGAAGAACAGGACCAGGTAGTCCTGGACGGCACCTGCCAGCACGACGCCGATGATGATCCAGATAGTGCCCGGCAGGTAGCCCATCTGGGCCGCGATGACGGGCCCCACCAGCGGTCCGGCGCCTGCGATGGCGGCGAAGTGGTGGCCGAACAGGACGTTGCGGTCCGTGCGGACATAGTCCTTGCCGTCTGCCTTGTATTCGGCCGGAGTGGCGCGGCGGTCATTCGGCCTGGTGATGTAGCGTTCGATCACCTTCGAGTAGAAGCGGTAGCCGATGAGGTATGTACAGACGGACGCAAAAACGAACCAGATCGCGTTGACCGTTTCACCCCGGATGATCGCGAGCATGAACCAGGCCACGCCGCCCAGCAGCGCTATCGCCGCCCAGATCGCAATCTTCGCGGGCGTCCACCTACCCTCTTCCGCTTCGCGGACGGTCTCGTCCACGGCGGTCGGCGGCAGCGATGGATCCGGCGTCAGTTCCAGATCCTCGTCCGTCGTCCGAGCCCTGCCGCCAGGCATGCTGCTCATGTCTCCTCCTTGAGATTAAAAATTGTGACAACCCCCTGAAGCGCACCCTACCAACGGGTGGCAACAATCGAAACGCACAATTGCAAGGTGCCGCGGGACGAAGCGCCGAGCGGTGCGGCCGAGGCGGTGAACGGGGATAACCGTCCGGCGCGCCTGTCAAGGCGGAAGGTCGCACGGGGGGTGCTACGTACCTAGGCCGCGCCTGGACATCGGCAGGCGGGCGCGGGTAAAGAGCAACGCCAAGAGCCCTCCGCACAGCGGCACGGCCGCCAGCAGCGCGAGCAACTGCAGCCAGGGGACCACCGGGGCTGCAAGGGGCCGGGTGGCCGCCATGACCAGGACTGCAGGCACCACTCCCGCCACAAGTCCGAGCGAGGTTCCCAGCACAGCCGTCATCAGGGACTGTGCGCCGGCCATGGATTTCCGGAGCCGCGGCGGTGCCCCGACTCCTGTGAGGGTCATGTGGTCGCTGCGGGCGTCCGCCAGGGCCAGCCCGGCGGTGATCCCTGCGGCACTCAGGGTGATGAGGGCACTCAAGCCGACGAGCAGCCAAAGCACGGAGGAACTGTCGGTGTCGGCGCCCGCCTCGACATGAAGGGCTGCGGGCTGGGTCCCGTAGATTCCGGCGAGCGCGGCCGAGGCCTTGTCCAGCTCCGCTGCGGCGGGATACCCGGAGAGCTGGATCAGCAGCGTATCGGGCTCCACATGGATGCCCAGGCGGGAGGCGGCTTCGGCCGAGACCACGCCGTAGTAGGGCACCGGCACGTCGGGGCTTTCCACCACCGCCGGCAGGCTGTCACCGCTGACCACCTCGAAGTCGGCGCGATTGTTTGGACCGGTCACGGGCCGCCGGAGGTCATAGGCCTGCAGGAGTGTTTGCCCGTCCTTGACGAAGACCGGGTTGCTCACCACCATGCCGCCGCCGGCTAGTGCTTCCAGGGCATCCCTGCCGGGCTTTCTGCCCAGCAGGGCCTCGAGTTCGTTCTCGCCGCCCACGATCAGCTGGGGGATCTGGCCGCCGATGCCCAGTGGAAGCATCGATCCCTGGCATCGCCAGTCGCCGGCGTCCTTGACCAGTCCGCGCGGCGTGATGGGGCATTCATTGCCCGCCGGCACCCCCAGCTTGTACTGGAGGCAGTTGCCGTCGCCGGGAGCGGAGGAACCGGCGGCCCCGGCCCTCATATTGCAGTTCCGGGCCACCGGTGACGCCAACACCTGGGTCCACTCCACCGTATCCAGCGCACGCTCAAGCGCACCGGTGACGGCCGCCGGATCAACGACCCTCGCAGGTGCCATCGTCCCGTCTGCCAACAGCGGTCCCGTCTCCGCAAGCGGCAGGGCCGCCTGGTTCTGCCGCGCCGACCAGGGGTGCGTCTTCCGTCCGTTCTCAAACTGGCTGGCGGCCACCACCATGACAGCGCTGGACAAAGTGGCGGCGGCGAGGATGGCGGCCACGGCAGGGACGGTGCGGCTGCGGTTGCGGGCCGCGTCCCTGGCCGCCAGCCGTGCGGGCAACGGCAGCCACCCGGCGCGTGCTGTCAGCAGTGCCACGACGCCTCCCGTGAGGAGCACCAGTGCGGCTGCCGTCAGGACAGCGCCCCCGATCAGCAGGCCGGCCACGAGCGGTGTCCGGGACGCAAGGACATCGGGGTCATCCCCGACCAGTCCCAGGCCCGAGCCCGCCGCGAGCGCAGCCACCGCAACGACCAGCAGGAGGACACCGATCCTGGCCGGCCAGGGCTGCGCCGACGACGGCGCCCGGCCGGACTTCAGCGCGCCCAGCACGGCCTGCCTGGCGATCTGGCCCGCAGGCACAGCAGCGGCAAGAAGGCATGCGAGGAGGCCCATGCCCATGGCCGCCGCAATCAGCAGCACGTCCGGATGGAAACCGGGAAACCGCACCGAACCCAGATGCCGTCCGACGGCAACGACGGCGGCCGCTGCCATTGCGCCCAGCAGGGCACCGGAGGAGACGGCAACGGTGCCAAGCCACAGGCCGCCGGCTGTCACCACGGCCCGAACGGTGGGTATCTCTGCGCCGGTCGCGGCCAGGAGCGCGAGTTCGCGGACCTGCCGTTTGGCGCCCACGGCAAAGGCCGCCCCGGCCAGGAGCCCCACTTCCAGCAGGGCGAGCGCCCCGATCAGGCCGCCGACAAGATAACCGCCCCAATCCTGGGAGTCGTAACCAGTCCCCGGGGCATCGCCCACTTCATTCCGGGGCGGCGGGCTGAGCGCCACGCTTCGGGACAGGACAGCGATGCCCACCCTGTTCAGTTCCCGGATCTGGTCCCAGGTCACCGGGTCCGGCCCCACGAGGTAGTAGATCGTTTCCGGTGCCGGCCCTCGGGGGGTGGCTGTCTCCTGGACCTTCTGCTGTCCGGGTTTCAGGAAGAGGATGGCGTTACCGTCCGAATAGGTGGCGTCACGCAACTTTCCGACGGCGGTGAAGGTGCCTTCCGTCGTCGTCATCCTGTCCCCCAGCCGGAGGTTGAACCGCTCCAGCAGGCCGCGGGACACGAGGACTTCGTCGGATGCGGCGGGCGCCCTGCCGTCCAGGAGCGTGTATTTGCCCGCGAAGGCGGGGTCCAGGGCGTCCACCGCTTTGGCCATGAGCGGGACTTCGGCAGCGCCCACGGTGACCCTGAGCGTCAGTTGCGACTCCGTGAGGACCCTGTATCCGGGCGGGATGGCATCCTCGGGGTCCCGCGGCACGAAGTCCGGGTCCGGGGCGTAGTTCCGCGACCCCGTGGCTGTTTCCACGACGGGGTCCTGGACGATGTCGGCGTTATAGGCGTGCATGGTCCGGAACCTCGCCTGCGTGTTCCCCAGCTGGTGCTGGACGCGTTCGGCGGGTGTCTCCTGCATGCTCCGCACGAGCGTCGCGGCCCCGGCCATGCCGGCGACCGGCACCATGATCAGCAAGACGATCAGGAGCGAACGGCCCCTGTGCCTGCTGATGTCCCTGCGTGCCATCCGCAGCGCGACGCGGAAACTCTGCCGGCGTCCGCCTGGTGCGGGTTTGACGTCGATCGCCATGTCAGAGGCCGGTTCGTGCCAGCAGCATCGCTGGATCGTGCATCGCCGCCGCCTCGTCCACGATCCGGCCGTCGCGGATGAACACCACCCGGTCCGCCCAGGCCGCATGCCGGGCCTCGTGGGTGACGAGCATGACGGCAGCGCCGGCGTCGGCCCGTTCCCGAAGCACCTCCATCACGCCGTGGCCGGTGGTTGAATCCAGGGCTCCGGTGGGCTCGTCTGCGAGGATCAGCCTCCGGTCCCCCACGATGGCCCGCGCGATGGCCACGCGCTGCTGCTGCCCGCCGGACATCTCGTCCATGAACCGGTCAGCGAGTTCGGGGATGCCCACCTGCCGCAGGGCGTCCAGGGCCTGCCGGTGGGCTTTTTTGGCCTGCACGCCGTCCAGTTCCAGCGGCAGGGCGACGTTTTCCGCCGCGGACAAGGTGGGGATCAGGTTGAAGTCCTGGAAGACGTAACCCACTGCGCGGCGACGCAGCCGCGCGAGTTCGTTGAGTCCGAGCCCTGCCAAGGGGGTGGATTCCACAAAGACACCGCCCGACGTCGGGCGGTCCAGTCCGCCGGCCAGCGACAGCAGGGACGACTTGCCGGACCCGGACGGTCCCATCACCGCAACGAACTCGCCGGCGCTGACGGTGAGGTCGACGTCGCGCAGGGCGGCCACCGCCGTCGCGCCGCGGCCGAAGGTCCTGCTCACCTTGGCGAGTTCCAGGACCTGCCGCGGCCCCTGGACGCTCAACGCCGTGTCTCCGCGTTGAGCGGGGCGGCCTCTTCCACAGTGACCCCGTTGGACGTTTTGCGTACTGCGCTGTGCGTGCCGGCCGTCTGCGAAAGCTGGACCATTCGGGCTTCGCAGAGATCCAGCCAGCGGACCTCGGCCTCGGTCTGGAAAATCAGCGAATCCAGCACCAGCAGCCAGGCCGTGTCGCCGGGGCGCTGGCTGGCGGCGGTATCACGCCGCGACTTCGTGTAGTCCTGCAGGGCCCGCATGGAAGCCACGCGTTGCGCCTGGATGATGGCGGCCACGTCCACGCCGGGCAGCGTGACGGCCAGCGCCAGTTTGATGGCAAGCTCGTTCCGCGGCGGATTGCTCCGTTCCACCGGCGAGGCGAACCAGCCCTGGACCTCGGCCTTGCCGGCGGCCGTAATGCTGTAGACCACATGGCCTTCACCGTCGCCGCCGTCGTTGCTGACCAGCCCGTCGCGCTCGAGGCGGTCAAGGGTGGTGTAGACCTGCCCGATGTTCAGCGGCCAGGTGGACCCGGTGCGGTCCTCGAATTCGACCCTGAGCTGGTAGCCGTAACGCGGCTGGTCCTGCAGCAGGGCGAGGAGGCTGTGGCGGATGGACATGTTGCTCCTTGGCTAGGAAGACCGCGGCATGCACCGACCCCCAAGACCAGTGCATACCGCGTATATAGCGAGCCTAGCGTCATTGTCCGGACGTGGCAATACCGGGTATGCATATTGACGGACGGGGCCGCCGCGGCGGCGCGGGCCTGCTACATGACCAGCAGGATCTTGCCCACGTGTTCGCCGGAATCGAAGTACTCATGGGCCGCCCGAACCTGGTCCAGCGGAAACGTCTTTGCCACGAGGGGGTGGATCCGCCCTTCGGCGATGAGGGGCCAGACGGCATCGCGGACCGCCGTCATGATCACGCCCTTCTCTTCCACCGGCCTGGGCCTGAGTGCCGTGGCGACGACGGCGGCGCGTTTCCGCAGCAGTTGTCCCAGGTCCAGCTCGCCCTTGGCTCCGCCCTGCAGTCCGATGACGATGAGGCGGCCGTAGTCCGCAAGGGCATCGATGTTCTGCTGCAGGTACTTGGCTCCGACGACGTCCAGGATCACGTCCGCGCCCTTGCCGCCGTTCTGGGCCCGGAGGCTCTCGGCGAAATTCTCCTCGGCATAGTTGATGGCAATATCGGCCCCGAGGAAGGCCTTTGCCGTGCTGACTTTCTCCTCGGTACCCGCCGTGGTGGCGACGGTTGCACCGATTGCCTTCGCGAACTGGATGGCCATGGTGCCGATGCCGCCGGTGGCGCCGTGGATCAGGACGGTCTCGCCGGCCTGCAATTGTGCCGTCATGATGAGATTCGAGTACACGGTCGCGGACACCTCCGGCAGGGCCGCCGCGGTGACCAGGTCAACGCCGTCGGGAATCCTCACCACTTGCTCCGAGCGGACCGCTACCTGCTGCGCATAGCCGCCGCCCGCCAGCAACGCCACCACCTTGTCTCCGATGGAAAACGGCTTGGTGACTCCCGGACCGAATCCGGCGATGCGGCCCGAGACTTCCAGGCCCGGAATTTCCGAAGCGCCGGGAGGCGGCGGGTAGTAGCCTTTCCGCTGCTGGACGTCGGCGCGGTTCAGGCCCGCGGCCACGACGTCGATCAGGACCTCGCCCTCGCCCGGAACGGGTGCGGGCACGTCCCGGACTTCCAGCTTTTCGGGCCCGCCCGGCTCCGCGATGTAGACGGCTTTCATGGAGAACTCCCGATTTCCTAGCTGATTACTGCCCCAAAAATAGTGTGCACCGACAGCAACCGCCACACTCCGGTTTTTGTTGCAGCCAACTGCCTATGAAACACTACTAGTTAGGGAAGGTTGTCCGAGCGGCCGAAGGAGCTGGTCTTGAAAACCAGTGTGCGGTAACCCCGTACCAAGAGTTCGAATCTCTTACCTTCCGCGCAGTGCAGTCAGAGCACAAAGTAGGGCCGGTTGGGCCAATCGAAAGGTTGGCCCGGCCGGCCCTTCTGCGTGGCCAAGTAGCGCTGCGGGCGGCGACCCCAAAAGCAGGTAGACCGAGTACCTGCTCCGCAGAAATCGAGTACGCACCACGCATGCGCGGGCCCCTGCCGAGGGCGTTCACTGGAATCAGCATTTGCTCCTTCCTCCGAAAGCGGAAAGAGCGTCCGCACCGCAGCGATTGGGGGAGGTTCGCCGTCATGAGTAAGTCTGACAAGCAGAGCCTTAGGTACTCGGACTACTACTGGTGCATGTCCCTGAAGGACTTCATTGAGTGGGTCGAAGCGGACGACGACCAGGAGCCCGCAACATCGTATTCGGACCAGCGCTGACTCCCAACCATTGAAACTGTCACACCCCCGGCATAGTGTCGTTCCTGTCTCCATATCCCCTTGACCTGCGGACTTGTTCCGCGGCCCACACCAGGAGCTGACTATGCCCACCCCTGACATCACGCCCGGCGCACCCTGCTGGATTGACTTGATGACTTCCAACACCGAGACGGCCCGGCAGTTCTATGGCGAACTGTTCGGCTGGGACTTCCAGACCGGGGACCAGGAAAAGTACGGCGGCTACATCACCGCCAACAAGAACGGCAAACTGGTCGCGGGAATCATGCAGAAGCAGGAAGAACAGGCGGCCATGCCGGACATGTGGTCCACCTACCTGCGCACTGACGACGCCGCTGCCACGGCTGCCGCTGTCGCGGCCAACGGCGGCCAGGTCTACATGGAACCCATGGATGTTCCCGAACAGGGGCACATGGCTTTCTTCGGGGATGCTTCCGGGGCCGCAATCGGCGTCTGGCAGCCCCGTGAAATGCGCGGCTACGAGCTTGTCGCCGAACCCGGCGCGCCTGCCTGGCACGAGCTTCACACCAAGGACTACGCGGCTGCGGTGAAGTTCTATGAGGACGTCTTCGGGTGGAACACCGACGTCATGAGCGACACACCGGAATTCCGCTACACCACCCTGGGCGCCGGGCGGGAGGCGAAGGCCGGCATCATGGACGCGTCCGGCTACCTCCCGGCCGAGGTCCCGTCCAACTGGCAGGTCTATTTCGCCGTGGAAAACGCCGACACGTCCATCGAGAAGGCCGTGGGCATGGGGGCAACCCTCGTCGACGGACCTGACGACACGCCCTTCGGACGGCTAGCCACCCTGGCGGATCCCACCGGCGCCATGTTCAAGATCGTCCAGGACACCGGCCAGGGCGCTGAGGGCCAGGCCACGGGCGCCTGAGCCCGTCCAAATTAGGTAGTTTCACCGAACAATGTGACCAACGTCCATGCGGCGGAGCAGTACCGGGCCCACCACCACGATCCGGTGGTGGTGGGCCCGGTACCGGCCGCACCCGTCACGCCGCCCGCCACCGTGGACCTGAACTTCCTGGGCATCAACGACTTCCACGGACGCATCGACACCAACACGGTGCTCTTTGCCGGGACCATCGAGAAGCTGCGCGCCGCCGCGGCGCCGGGG
>Ga0207428_10001669_pt1 | contig 22970 bp, 21 predicted proteins | sample RhiMethybrSRZTD1_FD_187600 | JGI IMG/M metagenome (GOLD analysis project Ga0207428, IMG submission 187600) | Populus rhizosphere microbial communities from Tennessee, USA - Rhizosphere MetaG P. TD hybrid SRZTD1 (SPAdes) (version 3) | ecosystem: Host-associated > Plants > Roots > Rhizosphere >...
CCATCGCGAGCTGCTGCGTCTCCCCTCCGGCGCCCTCCTCGTCGACACCCCGGGGCTGCGTGAGCTGCAGCTCTGGGCGGCGCCCGACGCCCTGGAAGGCACGTTCGCGGACGTGGACGCGCTGGCCGCGGCCTGCCGCTTCGCGGATTGCGGGCACGCGGCCGAGCCCGGCTGCGCGGTGACGGCGGCGGCGGCGGACGGGACCCTCGGCCCCGCGCGCCTCGAGAGCTATCGCAAGCTGCAGCGCGAGCTGCGGCACCTCGCCCTGCGCCAGGACGAGCGCGGGCAGCGCGAGCAGAAGCAGCGCTGGAAGGCGATCCACAAGGCGGCCCGGCATCACCGCCCGCGCGAGTGAGGCCGCCACCGAGGTGGCGCCCAAACGCTTTCCGCTTCGGCGGCATCCAAGAGAACGATGATGGGCCAGACCATCGCCGTGACCCTGGTGGCACTCGGATGCGCGGCCAGCGCGACCGCGGATCCGGGCACGCGGGAGGACCGCTCCGCCCTGTTCGACTATCTCCTCCAGGCGACCATGGAGCGCACCGCTTTCTCGCCTTTCAAGCCGCGCGACTTCGGGGCGGGCGCGCACGTGACCGAGGCCGAATACGTGCGCTCCGCGATGCTCGCGCACCGTGAGGAGTTCCTCGCCGCCGACACGGACCCGAAGCTGTACTACGCACTCACCAAGCTCACGTGCGCGCGGCGGGACGGCCACCTCGCCCGGGTGCGCCTCGTGGAAGGGGGCCTTCAGCCGTTCGCCGGACGAACCCACACCGGCGACGCCGCGCCGATCAAGTTCAAGCCGGATTACACCGACAAGGCGGCGATGTTCCTGTTCGTCAGTGATTTTGCCGAGGACATCGCCCGCCGGGTCGGCCCCGACACCGGGCGCGCTCCACGAGTCGGAGACAAGCTCGTCGGTGTCAACGGGCTGCCGGCCGAGGCCTATCTCGAGCGCCTCGGGCAGTTCGTGGGCAAGTCGTCACACCGGGCGCACTGGTGGGATCTGGCCTACCGGGTCTCGATGCGTACCCGGCACATGGCACCCTCCCTCTTCGACGGCGATCACGTGACCTACGAGCTGGAGACGCGCGAGGGAGGCCGCTACACGCTCACGTTGCCCTACGTCGAATACGAGTCGATCGAATGGGCCGGCCACGACGACCACTACACCGGCGGTGAGCTCGCGGACCTGATCCGCGAACATCCGGACGTCGTGCGCAAGGGACATCAGCTCCGGCTCGGCCTCCGCCGCTATCGCGGCTTCCGGCACGCGTTTTCGCGCCCCGCCTTTGATCTCTACGTCTCGGACACGGAGAAGGTGGTGCTACTCCAGGGTCACCGGTTCATTCCCGAGACGATCGTCGCCGACCTCGACCATCTCATGGGCTACGCGAGGTCAGGTGGCCTGCTCGATCACGCGGTCATCTACGACCTCACCCGCGGAAGCGGCGGAGACTTCGAGGAGTACACCTTGCAGAGGCTCCAGCCGCGCCCCTTCAAGATCATGTTCGGCAACTTGCGGGTCAGCCCGATCACGTCTGCGCTGGCCGCACAGCTGCGCGAGCGCGCCCTGAAATCGCTGGGAGGGGGCACGGACACGGCGCCGAGGATGCGGGCACGCGACGTTCGTGTCCCGGACCGGGGCCGCTACCTCATCGATTGGTTGGACCGCGACGTGGCCGCGGCCATCGACAGCGGCCAGGCGTACACCAGCGATGTGCCGTTCAAGGGGCAGTTCCTCCCTCCATCCTCCGACGGCTATCTCTATCCGGCGGAGGAGCACTTCACCGGTCCCACCGTGCTCCTCACCGCGCCGTCCGCCTGCTCGGGCGCCGATCAATTCGCGGCGATGTTCATCGACAACCAGCTGGGCCTGAGCGTCGGCATGCCGGAAGGTGGATGCAGCAACACGTGGGAATGGGATGAGGTGCTGAGGTTTCCCATCTCCGGAAGGCCGGTCGCCACGTTCAGCTGGACGGTGGGTCACTCGGTCCGCCCCAACGGCGAGGTCCTGGAAGGCAACTCCGCCGTCCCCGCGATCGTGGTCCCCCTGACCCGGGACAACTACGCCGCGTACTACGACGTGCTCCTCCGCCACGCGATGGGCTACATCCATGCCCAACGGTCGGCCAAGGTGCCAGAGCCCACGAAACTGGAAAGACTGACGCATTCGGTGCGGCCACCGGTGAGGTGATAAGTTCCTCGACGGGAGGTTCCCGTGGCCGATCAAGACGCGCCCAAGTCCGCCTACGAGATCGCGATGGCCCGCCTGAAGAAGAAGGACCAGGAGGAGGGGGTCGTGGACCGCCCGGTGACCGACGAGCAGCGCGCGGCCATCGCGGAGGCGCGCAAGGTTGCCGAAGCCCGCCTCGCGGAGCGCGAGATCATGCACCGCTCGCAGCTCGCGAAGGCCGCCGATCCGGAAGCGTTCGAGAAGCTCGAGGCCGAGTACCGGCGCGATCGCGAGCGCATCGCCTCGGAGCGCGACCACAAGATCGAGCAGATCCGCGCCGGGAACCGCTAGACGACGGTGCCGGCCGGGATGGCCGCGCCCTTGGGGACGATGACGATCCCCTCGCGGATGAAATACCCGGGGCCGTCCTTCTCCTGCACGCCCGCCTCGTTCACGATGCGCACGCCGCGCCCGATGCGCGCGTTCTTGTCGATGATCGCGCGCCGCACGACCGTGTCGTCCCCGATGCCGATGGGAGGCAGGCCGGACGCGGCCGCTCGCTGCACCTCTTCCGCCGTCTCGTAGTAGTCCGCCCCCAGGACCAGGCTGTCCGTGACCCGCACCCCGCGGCCAATGCGCGCGCGGATGCCGACGAGCGCGTGCCGGATGTCGGCCTGCACGATGACGGAGCCCTCGGCCACGAGGGCGTTCTCGACGGTCGAGCCCTCGATCTTGGTCGCGGGCAGGAAGCGCGGGTTCGAGTAGACCGGGCGCGCGGTGTCGTAGAAGTCGAACGGAGGCACGGGCTGGCAGAGGGCGAGGTTCGCGTCGAAGTAGGACTGGATGGTCCCGACGTCCTCCCAATAGCCGCGATACACGTAGGCGTGGACGCGCGCCTCCGGCACCAGCTTCGGGATGATGTGGCGGCCGAAGTCGACGAGCTTGGGATCGCTGACCGTGCGCACGAGCAGGTCGCGGCCGAACATGTAGATGCCCATGGACGCGAGGAACGTCGGCCCGATGCCCGGCACCTCGGAGACGAGGCCGTCCAGCCGCTCCCGCGGCGGCTTCTCGTCGAAGTGCACGATGCGGCCCTGCTTGTTCACCTTCAGGATCCCGAAGGCGTGGGCCTGGTCCGCCGTCACCGGCGTGACCGCCACCGTCACGTCCGCCACCTGCCGGCGGTGGCTCTCCATCAGCTTGCGATAGTCCATCTGGTAGAGCTGGTCGCCGGAGAGGATCAAGGCCTCCTTCCAGCGATGCGTCTCCAGGTGGCGCAAGCTCTGCCGCACCGCGTCCGCCGTGCCCTGGTACCAGTGGGGATCGTCCTCCGTCTGCTCCGCGGCCAGGATGGAGACGAAGGCGTTCGAGAAGAGGTCGAACTTGTAGGTGAGGCTCACGTGTTTGTTCAGGCTCTCGGAGTTGAACTGGGTGAGCACGAACATCCGGCGGAGCCCGGAGTTCAGGCAGTTGCTGATGGGTATGTCGATCAGCCGGTACTTGCCCGCGATCGGGACCGCGGGCTTGGAGCGCTGCAGGGTGAGCGGGAACAGGCGCGAGCCGCGCCCGCCGCCGAGGATGACGCTGAGGACGTCGTTCATGGGGTCTCTCCGGCTGTCCCGAACATTCTGACACGCGCTGCGAGGCGCGTGTCCGGCGTCATGCCCGGGGCGCGCCGACTCTGGTACGCTGCCCAGGTGACCGATGACATCGCCCTCCCTCCGGAGGGCGCGCTCCCGCCGGCGGTCATCGTTCGCCCGAGCGCACTGCGGAGGCTGGGCGCCGGCTCCTGGCACGTCCTGGCCGGCTTCGGCTTCCTGTTGAAGCGGCCTCGGCTCTGGCCGCTCGCGCTCCTGCCCGCGATCCTGACCGTGGTCTGCCTGGCCAGCGGCCTCATGGCGGCGCTCTATTCGATGCACCGCGTCGAGACCGCGCTCGTGCCGGGGCCGGACAAGATCGGGCCCACGCTCGGATTCGCGCTCACCCTGGTGGTGTGGATCGGGACGCTCGTCTCGGGTCTCGTGCTCGGCCTGGCCGCGGCTCTCCTCCTCTCGGCGCCCGCGCTGGAACGGCTGTCGCTGAACGTGGACGCGCTGGTGCGCGGGGAGAGGATCGACAACTCGCGGGGACTGGGGTGGGAGATCGTCGAGAGCTTCCGGGGGACGCTCTTCTTCCTGGTCGCGGCCCCGGGCGTTTTCCTCCTCAGCCTGATCCCCATCGTCGGCCCGCCCATGGGTCTGCTCTGGGGCGCCTACGCGCTGGCCTTCCAACAGACCGACGCCGCCCTCGCCCGCCGCGGCCTCGACTTCGGCGCGCGACGGGCCTGGCACCGCTACTGGAAGCTGGAGAGCATGGGCTTCGGGATCACGGGACTCCTGACCCTGATCGTGCCCTTCGTCAACGTGCTCATCACGCCCGCGCTGGCCGTGGGCGGGACGCTCCTGGTCCTCGAGCTCGAAGACCAGCTCGTCCCGCCCGACGTGACCGCCAAGCCTCAGCCCTAGGTCGTGGCGCCCGGCACGTGCACGCGCTTCTCGCCGCGGGGCGAGACCTTCAGGTCCAGCGGGTGCCCGTCGCGTTGCACCGTCACCGTCACCTCCGCGCCCGACGGCGTCTCGCCCAACGTGCGCCGCACGTCGCTGACGTCGTCGACCGCGTGGCCGTTGAGCTTCACGATCACGTCACCGGCCTTCAGGCCGGCCTTGGCCGCGGGGCCATCCGTCTCGACCTCGGTCACGAGCAGGGCGCCGTCGTCCACCTTGAAGTAGCGGGCGAGCTGTCCCGAGAGCTTCTGGTAGGTGAGGCCGAGCCGTCCGGGCCGCGTCTCCATGAAATGGTCGCGGTCGCGGAAGAAGAACCGCTGGCCCTTCTCCCCGTCGCGGAACATGTGATCCATGGGCGGCATGGGGGGCACCGGCGGCACCGGGGGAACAGGGACGTTGAAGGCGAACGAATCCGGCATCTCGAATCGGAACGAATCGTCTCCGAGGAGCTCGTGGCCGTCTCTGCCTTCGAGGGTCGCGGTCAGCCGCTGCGGAGCGCCCGCACGGCTCGCTTCGATGGCGACGCGGCGTCCGGCCGGGGTCTCCCGCACCAGGCGCCGGAGCTGGGCGGCGCTGGCGACGCGTTCGCCCTGGTAGGACAGGATGACGTCGTCCTCCTTGAGACCCGCCTTTTCCGCGGCCGAGCCCGGCACGACGTCCTTGACCACCGCGCCGCGTTCTTCCGCCAGCTTGAGGCGAGACACGTCGTCCGCGCTCACCTCTTCGAGGACCACGCCGAGGCGGGCGCCACCGCCGGCGAAACGGACGATCTCGACCCGCCGCTGCTTTTCATCCCCATCGTCCGCGCGCGCGCCGGCGTTCACCATTCCCAGCACCGCCGCCGCGGCCAGCCCCACGATTCCCACACCCGTCCAGCGCCTCATCCACCTACCTCCCGGCGCGCCGCCGAAGGGCGCGCTCTGCCCGGGTGAGACGCGCGCGGCCCCCGAAAAGTCGCTTATAATCATGCCAGCCGGTCCCCTCGCGGATCCCATGACCCAGAAGCTGGACGTCGAGTCTCCGTCTCCCGCGCAGGGATACCTCCAGGCGCGACTGTCCCGGCTGGGCGGACTCCTCACCCAGGGCCACGCTCCGGAGAAGATCGCGCTCAGCGTGGCCCTTGGGATCACCCTCGGCCTCTTCCCGATCTTCGGGACGACCACCCTGCTGTGCGTGGGGGCGGCGGTCGCGCTGCGGCTCAACCATCCGGCCATCCAGATCACGAACCAGCTCATGTACCCGATCCAGATCCCGTTGATCGTGGTGTTCATCCGCCTCGGCGAGTCGATGCTCGGGGCGGCGCCGATCCCGTTCTCGGCGACGCTGATGGTGGCGGAGCTTCGCGCCAACCCCGCCGTGCTCGTCGAGCGATTCGGCACCGCCGGCCTCCACGGGATCCTGGGCTGGGCCCTGGTGGCGCCGGTGGTGGTCGGCCTCACCTATGCCGGTCTGGTGCCGATCCTGCGCGTCGCCTCGCGCCGGCCGGACGCGTCCACCCAGAACGCGAATCCCTGATCGCGGGCCCGCCCGCCATCAGTGGATGGTCGGCGTCGACGGCCCCGCCGATCCTCCGCGTTCGAGCTGCCGGAAGTCCAGGATGGAGAGCAGCCGCCGATAGCGCTCGAGCACGCCGTCGCATTCGAGGAGCGACTGGCGCTCGACGGCGCGGAGGTCGAGCGACTGGGACAGCGCGTTCACGAAGACGTCCGCGGGCACGTCGGGCTTGATCACGAGCACCTGGGGCCCGTCGGCCGCGCGGCCGATGGCCGCCATCACCTCGCGTCGCGCCGCCTCGATCTCCGCCACGTCCCCCGGCTCGTCGGCGACGGGCTCGACCGCGGCCAGACGGTAGGGCTCACCGGCATGCTCTTCCCGGATGCGGAAGCGGGTGACGCCGCGGAGCAGGATGTTGGACCGTCCGTCCGGCAGCGCTTCGTGCTGCTCGATGCGGCCCGCACATCCGTGGGCGTAGACGGGCGGCCGGCCTTCGTAGTCCTCCTCCCATCCAGGGCGCAGCAGGACCATCCCGATGACGCGCGCCCCCACGAGCGCGTCCGCGATCATCTTGCGGTAACGGGGCTCGAAGATGTGGAGAGGAAGCGGGACCCCGGGGAAGAGGACGACGTCCGGGAGCGGGAACAGCGGAATGACGGGCGGAAGGCTCGCCAGCCCGCCTACCGCCCGATGATCTGGATGGCGACGTCGCGGTTGCGCGGCCCGTCGAGCTCGGCGGCGATGATGGCCTGGAACTGGCCGAGCACGAGCTTGCCCTTCGTGACCGGGAAGGAGAGGGCGTGTCCGAGCAAGGTGGCCTGCAGATGCGAGTGCGCGTTCTGACGGTCGCAGTCCGAGTGCTGGGGGTCGTTGTGCCGCCACTCGTCCTTGGGGCTGACGACCTTGTTGAGCATCCCCTTGATGTCGTGGAGGAGCGCGGATTGCCACTCGTTCACGAACAGCGCGACGGTCGTGTGCAGCGAGGAGAGCAGGACCATGCCCTCCTTGATGTCATGGCGCTTGACGATGTCCGCCACCTTCTCCGTGAGGTTGTAGAGCTCGAGCCGCTTGTCGGTGACGATCCTGAGCGTTTCCGTGATCACGCGCACCGTCTCCAGCCCTGCCTCCGCAGTGGGAGGAATGGCGGGCTTGACTGCAGTCATGGATGACCTTTTTGGGGCGCTCGGGTCAGCGAGGGGCGGCGCCGGACGCACGCCTCGCTGGGAGGGACCGGACGTCATCCGGCCACTCCGGGAACCGCTCAGTGCTGGTGACCGTGCCCGTGACCGGCGCCCGCGCCCGCACCCTCGCTGCCGGCCTGGAACGAGTGGCCGCAGCCGCAGGTGGAGGTGGCGTTCGGGTTCTTGATCGCGAAGCCGCCGCCCATCAGGTCTTCCTTGTAGTCGACCTCGGCGCCTTCCAGGTACCGCATGCTCATGGGATCGACGATGACCTTGATCCCGTCCTTCTCGAAGACTTCGTCGCCGTCCGTGACCTCGTCGAGGACCATCCCGTACTGGAACCCCGAACAGCCCCCGCCCTGGACATAAATCCTGAGGCCGCCCTGGGGCAGGTTGGCTTTCTCCTGCTCCAGTACCGCCTTGACCTTCTCCGTCGCAGCGGTGGTGATATTGATCATTCGCGTCTCCTTCTTCCGATTCTTCATATTAACGGATTCGAGGGGGGGTTGAAAGGGCGACATAATCCCCCGGTGGACGCGGGGGAGCTCATCACACGGGTCGCCGCCTCGGGCCTCCGGGGACGTGGGGGCGGGTGGTTCCCGGCCGCCCGTAAGTGGCACGCAGTACGGGTCGAAGGCGGGGATCCCGTCGTCATCGCCAACGGCGCCGAGGGCGAGCCCGGCTCGGTCAAGGACCGCCTCGTGATGACGACGCGGCCCGGCGACGTGATCCGCGGCCTGGGCCTGGCCGCCCGCGCCGTGGGCGCGCGCCAAGCGATCCTCTTCCTCAAGCGATCCTTCGATCGGCCGGCCGCCGCCCTGGAGACGGCCCTGCGAGCGGCCGACCTGGGCGGCCTCGCCGTTTCCATTCGGCGGGGGGATGACTCCTACATCACGGGGGAGGAGACGGCGCTGCTGGAAGCCCTCGAGGGGCGGCGCCCCTGGCCGCGTCCGAAGCCACCCCTGCCCGCGGCCGTCGGCCTTCAGGGACGGCCCACCCTCGTCCAGAACGTGGAGACGCTGGCGCGGGTGCCGGCGGCGGTGGACGACCCGGACGCCTACGGCGCCCACGAGACCACGCTCGTCTCGCTGTGGGGCGACGTGCGCCGCCCGGGTGTGTACGAGGTGCCGCTGCGAACGCCGTTGCGGCGCGTGATCGAGGATCAGGGCGGCGGCGCGACCGAGGCGATCGGCCTCGTCTTCCCCGCCGGCCCGTCCGCGGCGCCCCTGCTCGCCGATCAGCTCGACGTGCCGCTGCACCCGGACGACCTGCGCGCGGCCGGATCGGGCCTGGGCACGGCTTCCCTGCTCGTGGTCGGCGGCTCCGCGTGTCCGATCGGCATTGCCGCCTCGCTGGCCGCGTTCTTCGAAAGGGAGTCCTGTGGGCAATGCCCGCCTTGCGTCCAGGGCAGCCGCAACCTCTCGCGCGTGATGTGCGCCGTGGAATCGGGCACGGCGCGGGCGCGCGACCTCAGCGATCTGGCGGAGGCAGCTGGCTTCATGTCCGATCACGGGTACTGCGCGCACAGCCGGACGGCGGCGGCAGCGGTGACGGGCCTTCTCCGGCGCGTGCCCTCATCGGTGGAAACGCACGTCGCCGCCCGCCGGTGCCCCCACCCGGGCGCGTCACGTGATCCGTTCCATCCCGCCTCGCCCGAGCGCGCGGCCATCGAGGCGACGATCGCGTGACCACGGTCTTCTTCCTCTTCCTCGTGCACCTCGCCCTCGGGCTCATGGCCATGCTGCCGTTCGTCCCCGACCGCGCCGGCCTCGGGTTCTTCAAGCTGTGCTCCGCCTCCGCCGCCACCATGACGACGGCGGGGCTCTGGCTGCTGGTGCGCCGCTTCGGAATGGAGGGCCGCGCGGGCGCGCCGGCGGGCGAGCACTACGGCGCCTTGATCGGGTGGTGCGGGGCGTTCCTGGCCGCGACGATCGTGTACAACCGGGCCTGGCATCTCGGCTGGGTGCGGATCCGGCGCCCGCTACTCTTCCTGTCCCTGGTCGCCGGAATCGCGGCCGTGCTCCTGGGGACCCCGCCGCGCGCGCGCCTCCTCGTGGCCGCGACGGATCTCACTTCGGTTCTGCTCCTGGGGGCCGCCGCCTCCGCGATGATCCTCGGGCACTACTACCTGGTGATCCTCGACCTGCCCATCTCCGCGCTGCGCCGGCTCACCGTACTCCTCATCGCGGGACTGGTGCTGCGCGCGATCGTGGTGGGAGTCGCCCTCGCCGCCGGCGACGCGGGCGCGTATCAGGACCTCAGCGCGGTGGCGGCGGGCCTCTGGAGCCCCGACGGCGTCTTCGTCTGGATGCGGATCCTCTTCGGGCTCGCCGGTCCCCTGTCCCTCATCTGGTTCATCTGGAAGACGGTGGAGATCCGCTCGACCCAGTCCGCGACGGGGATCCTCTACGTCCAGCTCTTCCTCGTCCTCTCCGGCGAGCTGCTCGCGAAGTACCTGCGCGTGGCCGCCGGATTCGCGCTGTAGCGCTACTGGACGACGATCGAGCCCACCATCCCGGGATGGATCGCGCAGTGATAGCGGACGGTGCCCGCGGCGTTGAGCGTCATCGCATTGGACATGCTGCCCGGCGCGGTGTCGCCGCCGTCGAAGCCTCCGGCGCTCGATCCCCCACCCGGGTTCGGCCCGTAGGGATCGCCGCTGTTGTTCCCGTCGTCTCCCGCACGGTCCTGGACGATCCGGTGCAGGACGCCGTCCTGGTTCCGCCACTGGACCTTCGCGCCGATGCGCGCCGTCACCGGGTTCGGCGAGAACGAGCTCGCCCCACGGTCCCCCAGGATCCCGACCACCGTCGCCGCGGGATCCGTGTTCCCCGTGCTCGCGGCGGGGGGATTGGCCGAGGTGGGCGCGCTGTAGCCGCCGCCACCGCCGCAGCTCGACGCGAGGGCTCCGGCCACGAGGACGGCCAGGACGGTCGAACGGTCCATATGCTTCATCACAACCTCCAGCGCACGAACGACGCCGACGGCGAGGGCTGCAACGCGCATGCCCCCCGCGTTCTCCGGAGTGAAGTCGAGTCGGCAGAGCCGCTTGGCGTCTCAGGGAGCCCCACGCGCCGTTCCGGCAGGTTTACGCGGACCGTCGCCCGTTACGGCACGCGAAAAGCGCGCCGGACTACAATCGGGGCCGTGCCCTCTCCCGAGATCGCGCTGGCGTGTGCGTCCTGCGGCCGGGAAGCCGTCGCCGATCTGGGCGGCGCGGCGCGATGCCCGCATTGCGGCGCCTCTTCGAAGCTCGAGATCCCGGACTCCGTGCGCGCCTCGCGCGTGCTCGAGGCCTGCCTGGCCTGCGGCAACGGCCTTCTCTACGTCCAACGCGACTTCAACCAGAAGGTCGGGCTGGGGGTCGTGATCGTGGGCGCGGCCCTGGCGCCCTTCACGCCGTTCTACGCGAGCCTCTTCGTGGCCGCCGCCATCGACGCCGGCCTCTACGCGCTCCTTCCCGACGTGACCGTCTGCTACCGGTGTCAGGCCCACATGCGCGGCTTTGCGCGCAACCCCGCCCACCACGCGTTCGACCTGCACCTGGCCGAGCAGTACTCGACGCACGACGCCGACCCCGCGCCTCCCCGCTGATCCGGAAGGCCTTCCCAGCCGGACACAAAGTTTCACGAACTCTATACCGTCCGGTACGTATAATCCTCTGGCATGTCCCGCTCCGCCCAGGTCCCCAGCCCGAGTGCCGACCGCATCCTCCAGGGTGCCCTGGAGCTGTTCTCCGCGAAGGGATACGAGGCGACCTCCGTTCGTGAGATCTGCGAGGCCGCGGGCATCACCAAGCCCACGCTGTACCACTTCTACGGAAGCAAGGAGGGTGTGTACCGCGCGCTCGTGGACGGCGCCCTCGACGACTTCAGCCGTGCGGTGACACGCGCGATGCAAACGCCCGGGTCGGCGGTGGAACGGCTCCAGCGCGTGGGACGCGCGTATTTCGAAAGGGGACGCGTGCGGCGGGATCTGTGCCGTTTCATCTTCGGCCTCGTCCACAACCCCGCCACGTCCGCACCGCGCACCGACTTCCCACGGTTCTACGACGAGCTGGTCGCGCAGATCGCGGCCGAGGTGGAGGGCGGGGTGACGCGCGGGGAGTTCGTGCCCGGCCGCACGGACCTGCGCATGCTCATCCTGATGGGCGCGCTCGGCGAGGCGCTGTGCGGTTACCTGATCGCCGGCAAGCCCCAGCTCTCGGCCGCGCTCGCCGACGCCCTGATCGACGCGGTCGTCGCCGGTTGGCGCCCGTGCCTGGAGGCCCATTGATGACGCGCCGGACCATGATCGCGGTGCTCGCGGCCAGCCTCGTGCCCGCGGCCGCAGGGGCGCAGACCCTTTCGCGCGCGGAGGCGGTGGCCCTGGCCATCGCCAACAACCCCGAGGTGCGCAAGAGCCACCAGGCCCTCCTCTCCCTGCACGGCCAGGGCAAGGAAGCGCTGGCGGACGCGCTGCCCGAGGTGACCGTGTACGGGAGCAGCACGCGCTACCGCGACCCGTCGCTCCTCAACAGCAGCAGCTTCGATGCCTTCCCCCCCGAGCTGCGCGAGGCGCTGAGGCCGGTCCCCCAGAACCTGTTCGACGGGACGGCGCAGCTCAAGCAGACGCTGTACAGCTTCAAGCTCGGCCGCGCCATCAAGGCCGCGCGCTACGCCGTGAGCATGGGCGAGGAACAGGAAAAGGGCGTGACGCGCTCGGTCGTTCTCGACACCATCCGCGCCTACAACGAGTACCTGCTCGACGTCGAGAAGGTGAAGGTCGCGGAGAAGGCGGTCGAACAGCAGGAGAGCCACGTGGCCATGGCGAAGAACCGCCGGGCGGCAGGCGTGGCCACCGACCTGGAGGTCCTCCGCTTGCAGGTGGCGCTGGAGAACCAGCGCGTGGTGTACGAGCGGACGCGCGGCCAGGCGGACTTCGCGCGCGGGGCCCTGAACGCGGCCATGGTGCGGCCGATCGACGCGCCCGTCGAGCCCTCGGACAGCCTCGTCCACCAGGACTTCGAGGTGTCCCTGGAGACGGTCGTGCAGGAGGCGATGGCCAACCGCAGCGAGGTCAAGGCCGCGCAGCTGGCCGTGCGCGTCAACGACGAGCTGATCGGCGTGGTGCGTGGAGAGTTCCGGCCTTCCCTCGACCTCAACGCGGCCTGGGGCTACTCGGTGAGACGGCCCGGCAACTTCTTCTCGGGGGACTACACGCGCTGGAATGCGGCCATCACGCTGACCATCCCCGTCTTCGACGGCTTCCGCAATTCGGGCAAGGTCGCGCAGGCGAAGGCGCGCCGCGAGTCGGCCGACCAGGACCGCATCGCGCTCGAGAACGAGATCCGCCTCTCCGCCAAGCAGGCGCGCGACGTGCTCGTGACTGCCGGGCGCGTCCTCGAGGCCGCCGACCTCAACGTGACCCAGGCCCAGAAGGCCCTGGACATGACCCAGGCGAACTACTCGCTGGGCGCGGCCACGCCCCTCGACGTGCTCGACGCCCAGGCCGCGCTCACCCTGGCCGAGAGCCTGCGCCTGGAAGCGCTGTACGCGCATGCCAACGCCCGGGCCGTACTGCGCTGGGTCATGGGCCGCGACCCCCTGGACACCGCCGCCGCATCGGCCTCCACCGAGGCCCAGACAAAGGCAGGAAGCGAATGACGCGCAGGAATCTGTTCGGGATCTCGCTGGCCGCCGCCCTCGCCGCGGCCGGCTGCGACGGCACGGCCCAGACGGCGCCGGAAGCCAAGCCGCGCGGAGTGCCCGTCCGCACGGTGACGGTCGAGCAACGGGACCTGCAGGACGAGGTCGTCCTCACGGGCACGTTGCGGCCGCGGTCCCAGGTGCAGGTGGTGGCCGAGGTCGCGGCCCGCCTCCTCCAGATCCGCCGCGACGAAGGCGCCCGCGCCGCGCAGGGCGAGGTGCTCGCGGTGCTCGACCCGACGGACTTCCGGCTGAGTGCCGAGCGCGCGCGCGCGTCCCTGGCCGTCGGGGAAGCGAACCAGGCCCACGCCCGGGTCGAGAAGGACCGCGCGGACAACCTCCTCAAGACGGGCGGCATCACGGACAAGGACCGCCTTTCCGCGGAGGTGAACCTGCAGGTCGCCGAGGCCGCACTGGCCCAGGCGCGCGCGGAGGCGTCGATCGCAAACCAGCAGCTCTCCCGTACCGAGATCAAGGCCCCGTTCTCCGGCCGCGTCGCCAAGCGCATGGTGGACCCGGGGGCGATGCTCGCGTCCGGCACTCCCCTCTTCACGTTCGTCGACGATTCCGTCCTCGAGTTCCGCGCTTCCGCGCCCTCCACGCAATACGGCAAGGTGCGCGTGGGCTCGCCCGTGAGCGTGACCGTGGACAGCATGCCCGGCCTGGCCGTGACGGGCCGCGTGGTGCGGGTGGCGCCTCTTGTGGACGACCGCAGCCGCTCGTTCGAGACGGTGGTCGAGGTGCCCGGCAGCTCCGCCCTGGTGGGTGGCCTCTTCGCGCGGGCCCGCATCCAGATCGGGGTGTTGTCCGGCGCGCTGGTGGTGCCGCCGGCCGCGCTCGTGCGTGACGGAACCAGCCAGGCCCAGACGTTCGTGATCGAGGGGGGCAAGGCGGAGCGCCGCACGGTCGCCCTCGGCGTGGAAGGCGCGGACGCCGTCCAGGTCACGAGCGGCGTGAAGGCGGGCGACGTGCTCGTGCTGGACCCGCCCGTCGCCCTCTCCTCGGGCTCGCCCGTCGAGATCCAGACGGCGCCGAGGAAGTAGCCATGTTCCTGAGCGACCTCTCCATCAAGCAGCCCGTCTTCGCCACCATGATGATGGTGGCCCTGGCCGTCCTGGGGATCACGTCCTACCGGCAGCTCAAGGTGGACATGTTCCCCAACGTCGAGTTCCCGATCGTCACCGTCACCACCGTCTACCCGGGCGCCTCCCCGGAAACGGTCGAGCGCGAGGTGACGAAGCGCATCGAGGAGTCGATCAACACCGTCCAGGGCATCAAACACATCGAGTCCACGTCCCAGGAAGGGCTGTCGAACATCGTGGTGCTCTTCAACCTCGAGGTCTCGACGCAGGTGGCCTCGCAGGACATCCGCGGCAAGGTGGCGGGCATCCGCGGTGACCTGCCGCGCGAGATCGAGGAGCCGATCGTCCAGCGCATCGATCCCGGCGCGATGCCCATCGTGTCCGTGGCCGTGAACGCGCCCGGTCTCCCCCCTGCCGCCGCCACCGACCTCGCGGACAAGGTCGTGAAGCGGCGCCTGGAAACCGTGCCCGGCGTGGGCGCGGTGAACCTGGTCGGCGAGGCCACACGGGAGATCCAGGTGGTGGTGGATCGCGCGCGCCTCGAGGCCTATCACGTCTCACTGTCCGACGTCGTGATGGCGCTGCAGCACGAGAACGTGGACGCGCCGGCCGGGTCCGCGGACCGCGGAGCCACGGAGGCGCTCGTGCGCGTGACCGCGCGCGGGCGCAGCGCGGACGACATCGCGGCCATCCCGGTCAAGCGCAAGAGCGGCGTCGCCATCTACGTGCGCGACCTCGCCCAGGTGACGGACGGGGTCGAGGAGCCGCGCAACGCGGCCTTCCTCGACGAGCAGCCCGCGCTCGCCCTCGACGTGCAGAAGCAGTCGGGCGCGAACACGGTGGCGGTGGCGGACGGCGTGCGCGCGGCCGTCGATCGCATCGGCAAGGACCTGCCTCCCGGAGTGTCGCTGCAGATCGTGCGCGACGACTCCGCGTTCATCCGCGACTCCATCCACGACGTCAACACCACGATGATCATCGGCGGCATCCTGACCGTCCTCATCGTGTTCCTGTTCCTGAACTCGTGGCGGTCCACGGTCATCACGGGGCTGACCCTGCCCATCTCCGTCATCGCCGCCTTCATCGCGATGAAGGCGTTCGGCTTCACCCTGAACGTGCTCACCCTGATGGGACTCTCCCTGGCCATCGGGATGCTCATCGACGACGCGATCGTGGTGCGCGAGAACATCGTGCGCCACCTGCAGCGCGGGAAGGACCACTTCGACGCCGCGCGCGACGGCACGGCCGAGATCGGCCTCGCCGTCATGGCCACCACGTTCACGATCGTGGCCGTGTTCATCCCGGTCGCGTTCATGGGCGGCATGGTCGGCCGCTTCTTCTACGAGTTCGGCATCACCGTCGCCGCCGCCGTCCTCGTGTCCTTGTTCGTGAGCTTCACCCTGGACCCGATGCTCTCCTCGCGCTGGGTCGATCCCGACGTCGAGCACGAAGGGCATGCGGCCGGCTCGGCGCCGCGCCGCGGGCTGAAGGGCCTCCTGCACGGCTTCAACGAGCGGTTCGACGCGTTGCACGTGCGCTACGAGCGTCTCCTGGGGTGGTCCCTGAACCACCGGCTGGCCGTGATGTTCATGGCCCTCGTCGCTTTCATCGCCAGCTTCCCCATCCTGGCCATCCTGGGCGGCGACTTCATGCCCGACTTCAACCGCGGCGAGTACCAGGTCGCGTTCAAGTCGACTCCGGGCGCGACGCTGCGCGAGACGGCGGAGCGGACGCGGGAGATGGTGCGCCGGCTGAAGTCGCTCCCCGACGTCGAATACACGTACACGACCATCGGCGAGGCCGGCTCGCAGTACCGGCCCGTCACCGAAGGGACGACGTACGTGAAGCTGAAGGAGTCCACCCGTCGCAAGCGGTTCTCGACCGTGCTCGCCGATGCCCGGCGGGTCATCGAAGAGGTGCCGGGCATGACGTACGGCCTCTTCGAGGCCGGTCCGTTCGGCCAGAAGCCGATCCAGATCAGCGTGCGCGGCCCGGAGGTGGACGAGTTGGACCGCATCTCCAAGGACCTCGTCGGCGCCATGAAGAAGATCCCGGGCGTGGCCGACGTCGAGTCCAGCCTGGAGAAGAGCAAACCGGAGCTCAAGGTGCGCGTGGACCGCGGACGCGCCAGCGACGTCGGCCTGGGCGCGGGCGCGATCGCGACGACGCTGCGGGCGGCCGTGGCCGGCGAGGTCGCGACGCGCGTCGAAGACGCGGCCGGGGACAGCCACGACGTGCGCGTGCGGCTGCGGCCGGACCAGCGGCGCTATGCGGACGATCTCCTGACGTTGACGGTGCCCAGCGACAGGGACGACCCCACGGGCAAGGACGGCGAAAAGACGCAGGTCATGCTGCGCGAGGTCGCGGTGGCGGAAGTGGGCACCGGCCCTTCGACCATCCGCCGCAAGGACCTGCAGCGCGAGGTGCGCATCTCCGCGAACCCCGACGGCCGCAGCCTGGGCGAGATCAGCGCGGACATCGAGAAGGCGGCGGCCGCGCTCGACCTCAAGCCCGGGTACGACGTCGTGCACGGCGGCGACGCGGAGGAGCTGAAGGACATGTTCGCGAACATGTTCCAGGCCCTCTTCCTGGCCGTCGTCTTCATCTACCTGATCCTGGCCTCGCAGTTCGGCTCGTTCGTCCACCCCCTGGCCATCATGCTTTCACTGCCGCTCTCGCTGGTCGGCGTGGCCCTCGCCCTGCTGGCCACCCACGACACGCTGAACATCATGAGCATGATCGGCCTGATCATGCTCATGGGGCTCGTCACCAAGAACGCGATCCTGCTCGTGGACTTCACGAACCAGTCGCGCGCGCAGGGACGCAGCCGCCGGGATGCGTTGATCCACGCGGGATCGACGCGCTTGCGGCCGATCGTGATGACGACGCTGGCCATGATCTTCGGCATGCTGCCGCTGGCCTTCGCGATCGGCGCGGGGGCGGAGATGCGGGCCCCGATGGCGCGCGCCGTCATCGGCGGGCTCATCACCTCGACCCTCCTGACCCTGATCGTGGTGCCGGTGGTCTACACGTACCTGGACGACCTGCGGCCGGCGGCGGTGCTGGGCTGGTTCAAGTGGCCGCGGCGGCGGCCGGCGTCCGTCGGAGAGCGCGAAGCCGGACCCGTCGCCTCGGCGCCCCAGCCCGCGGACTGACCGCGCGGGCGGACGGCGGCGACGACACGCGGCGCCGTGGTACGCTGCCGCGGAGTCAATGACCGTGGAGGACGCTCTCGCTTCCGGGGCCCGCATCGGCTCCTACGAAGTCATCGATCGCCTGGGCGCGGGCGGCATGGGCGAGGTCTACCGCGCCCGCGACACCCGGCTCGGCCGCACCGTCGCCATCAAGGTCCTGCGCTCGGGCGCCGACCCGCAGCTCCTGCAGCGGCTGGACCGCGAGGCGCGCGCCGCGTCCGCGCTGAATCACCCGAACATCGTGCACATCTACGACGTCGGCGCGGCCGCCGACGTGCCCGGCGCGCACTACGTCGTCATGGAGCACGTCGAAGGCGAAACGCTGCGGCGAAGGTTGCGGCCGGGTCCGCTGCCCCTGAGCGAAGTCCTCGACCTCGGCGCCCAGCTCGCGGACGGCCTGGCCAAGGCGCATCGGGCCGGGATCGTCCATCGCGACCTCAAGCCCGAGAACCTGATGGTCACGCCGGACGGTCTCCTGAAGATCCTCGATTTCGGCCTGGCCAAGCTCGTGGTCGCGCCCCTCGGCGACCTCGTCGACACCCGCGAGACGCTGTCGCGCCAGGGCGGCACGCAGGCGGGGATGCTCGTGGGGACCCTCGAGTACATGTCGCCCGAGCAGGCGAGCGGACGGACGGTCGACCATCGGACGGATCAGTTTTCGCTCGGCCTCATCCTCTACGAGATGGCCGCCGGCCGCGCCGCCTTCCGCCGCGACAGCCCGGCCCAGGTGCTGGCCGCGGTGATCGAGCGCGAGCCGGAGCCTCTGAGCCGCTTGCGCGGCGACGTCCCGCCCGCCCTGGAGGCGCTCGTCACGCGGTGCCTGCAGAAGGACCCGGAGCGCCGCTTCAAGAAGACGGACGAGCTCAGCGTGGAGCTGGCCGGCCTCGCCGGACGCTCGCGATCCGGTTCCCTCGCCGAAAGGGCGCGACCGGCCGAAACGTCGCCCGCGATCTCCGCCGAGGTGATGCCCGCGCGGACGACTCCCGCCCCGCCCGTATCGGGGCCTCCCGTCTATCACGTGCAGACCCGGCGCCGCGTCAAGCAATACGACGAGGGCGAGCTGGCCGAGCTCATCCGGAAGGGCAAGCTGACCGGCGTCGAGCTGGTGCGCCGTGACGACGAGGAGCAGTGGGAGCCTCTCTTCGAGAGCAAGGTGTACCGCCGCGAGATCCCGACCCTCACCGATCCCCGCGATGCGGCCCAGATGCGCGTGCTGCGCGCGGTGGGCGGGCACTTCACCGGCTTCTTCATCACGTCCGTCGTGATGTACGCCACCCAGGGGCACTTCCCCTTCTGGCTGGCCATCTGGGGAGCGGTGCTGGCCATGCAGGCAGTGAGCGCCATTCCGGCCGGGCTGGTCCTGTTGCGCAAGCGCCGAGCGAGTGAAAACCCACCGCTCGGCGCGGGGGCAACGCCCAACGAGCCCGCGGCGCCCGCGTTACCGGCCCGCGTCCTCTCGCCGATCGAGCAGGAGGCGGCGCGGGTGCGCGCGCTCATCGAGAAACAGGGCGGTGCCGACGCCAAGAGCCTGATCGCCGAGGTGGACGGGATCCTCAAGCTGACCGCCGATCTCGAGGCGCGCCAGGCCGACCTGGAAGAGCAGACCTCCGACCGCGAGCGCGCGGCGCTAGCGAAGGCGGTGGCCGACGCCCGCGCCCGGCTCGAGCGCGCGGATCTCGATCAGGATCGCCGGCTCTTCGAGCGCCAGCTCGAGGTCGTGCAGGGGCGCGAGGAGGCGATCGTGAAGGCCGTGCGGGTGCTGGAGCGCCTGCGCGTGCGGCGCGAGGTCGCGGAGCACCAGCTCAAGCAGCTCCGCCTCGACCTCTCCCGTGGCGCCGCCTCTGGACTCGACGTGCCCGAGCTCTCTTCCCGCCTCCAGTTCATCCGCTACGAAGTGGATGCGCGGGAAGAGGTCAAGGAGATCGGCGCCGGCCGCGGCTAGGGGTTCCGGCCGTCGGTCTGACGGCGGTCCTCGTTCGGGAGGCGGCCGCCGACCACGATCTTCGCGGGCTGACCGGCGGGAAGCGTCGCCCCGGGAGCAACGTGGTTGATGAGAGCAAGGACGTCCGCGGACACGCTGGCGCCGTGTCTCCGCGCCAGCTCGGCGACGGTGATGGGCTGGCTGACGGGAACGACGTCCACGCGTTTGGGCTGGACGTCGAGGTAGCGCCGGTCCGTGAGCGGAGCGAAGCTGATCAGTGACTCCGCGAAGACGCGATCATAGTTGCGCCAGCGCTCGCTCGGGGTGTACCCGAGCAGACGATAAACCTTGCCGTCGTGCTCCACGAACGTCACCCGCCCCGCGATCGGTGTCTGGTCGGCCACCGCCTCGAAGAGGCCTGTGACCGCGGGAAGCCCGTGGAGCGAGGTCCGCTCCGCCCCCGCGGGACGCAGCCCTTGTTGGCGCATGAACTGAGTGGCCGCCTGCTCCGCGCTCGTCCCCGGCACCAGCGTCATGACGACGAGTGCGTCCTCCTGCGGGCTCATGGCGGCGACGGCCTGCTTCGTGTTCTGCGTCTTCCAGCCGGCCGGGAATTGCAGCTGGAAGCGCAGATCCGGGTGGAAGAACCGGCCACCCTCGAAGAACCCCTCGCGCGGGTTCTCGCCGAAGACCACTCCCTCGAGGCGCTGGACATAGCCGGGCCCCTCGACGCGCGTCCCGCTGAGCTGCTGGGCCTGGATCTCGGACTGGATGCGCTGGGCGCGGTTCGCGGGAGCGGGGTGCGTCGAGAGCCACGCGGGCAGCCGTCCTTCGCCGCTGGCGTCGCCGAGCCGGTCCAGGACGGAGAAGACCTCGACCATCTCCCGCGGATCGTAGTCCTCGCGCGTCATGTAGCGCAGGCCGAGGTCGTCCGCCTGCTGCTCGTCGTTGCGGCCGAACTTCAGGAACATGAGCTGCATGCCCGCCTGGGCGAGGTCGCCGAAACGGGCCAGTTGCGGGCTCGCGATCATTCCCGCCACCAGCCCGATGGTCGCGAGCTGCGACTTGGTGATCTGGGAGGCCGTGTGGCGCGCCGTCACGTGGCCGATTTCGTGCCCGAGCACCGAGGCCAGCTCGGCTTCCGAGTTCAGGTGGGTCAGGATCCCCCGCGTCACGTAGATGTAGCCGCCGGGCAGCGCGAACGCGTTCACGGTCGGATCGTCCACGACGCGGAAGGTCCAGGGGAGGCTCGGCCGCTCCCCCTTCGCGGCCAGCCCCTTCCCCAGCTCGGACACGTAGGCCTGCAACGCATCGTCCGGGTAGAGACCGAGGGTGGAGGCGACTTGCTTGTCCGCCTCCTGCCCCATCGCGATCTCCTGCGCCTCGCCCACGAGCATGATCTGCTTCTTGCCGGTGGCGGGATTGGTGGCGCAGGCGGAGATCAGCGCCAGAGAGACAGCAGCGGCCAGACGACGAACGTGGACCAGGTTTCGCATGATGGAGCCCCCTCTTCCAGTACCGGGCATGACCGGCCCCGCGTCAAGGGCCGGCGACGCGGTTGCTGGGCGGGAGCCTAACGGCCGGCCAGGCGGGCCAGTCCGTCCCGATGCGCGACGTCGAAGATCGTCTCCAGCCAGGGATTGACCCCGCGACAGCCCTCGACGACGCGGGCGGCCCACACGAAGTACTCACGCTGCCGGGCGAGGTCCCAATCGACCGGAGGGCTGTTCGCGATGCCGCGCAGGTTGCTGGTCTTGTCCGCGATCTTGATCAGCTTCGCGCGGTCCGACTTGTGGGGCGCGGTCTCGATCTGGAGACGCTTCCGCTCCGCCTTGGGCAGCCGCTTGTCGTCCGTCACCTCGGCCACGAGGCGGGCCACCTCTGCGCCGAACTCGGCCTCGAGCTCGTCCTCCGTCGTCGCCGTGTCCTCGACGGTGTCGTGCAGCAGCGCTCCGAGGACGACGAGGGGATCACGCCCCTCCGTCGCTTTGGCCACGAGGAAGGCGACTTCGGCGAGGTGATTGAAGTAGGGCTCCCCGGCGGCGCCCTTCCGCCGCTGACCGCGATGCTTGAGGGCCGCAAAATCGACGACCCGCGTCACGAGGACGAGATCCAGGGGCCCGGCGGGCTCGAGCGGCGGGCTCATCGGCCGTCAGTCGCCGTCGATGATGTTGCCGAGCCCGCCGAGGATCGACCCTTCGTCCATGCGGCGGCCCGTTTGCGGGGCCGCCTTGTAGATGCGATCGGCGAGCCGGCTCAAGGGCAGCGACTGCAGCCACACGTGGCCGGGTCCGGTGAGGGTCGCGAAGAAAAGGCCCTCGCCGCCGAAGAAGGCCGTCTTCACCTTGCCCACGAACTGGATGTCGTAGCTCACCGACGGCTGCAGGGCGACCAGGCAGCCCGTGTCCACGCGCAGCGTCTCCCCCGGGGCCAGCTGCAGGCCGTGCACCATCCCGCCCGCGTGGGCGAAGACCAGGCCGTCGCCCTGCAGGCGCTGCATGATGAAGCCCTCGCCACCGAAGAGCCCCACTCCGATGCGCTTCTGGAACGCGATCCCGATGGACACGCCCTTGGCCGCGCACAGGAAGGAGTCCTTCTGGCAGATCAGCTCTCCGCCGAGCTTGGCGAGGTCGAGGGACAGGATGCGGCCCGCGTACGGCGCCGCGAAGGCCACGCGATGCACGCCGGGGCCCCGGTTCGTGAAGACGGTCATGAACAGGCTCTCTCCGGTGAGCAGGCGCTTCCCCGCTCCCAGCAGCGCGCCCATGATCCCGCCCTGGCCCTGGCCGCTGGCATCGCCGAACACCGTCTCCATGTCGATGCCGGGAGTCATGTACATCATCGCGCCCGCCTCGGCCACGACGCTCTCCGAAGGGTCGAGGAAGATCTCGACGAACTGCAGGTCCTCGCCGTAGATCTTGGAATCGATCTCGTGGGCGCGCCGGCCGGGGACGGGGGGCGGTGCGGCCGGGCCCGTGCCGGAAGCTCCGGCGCGGAACTCGGGGACGTCCCGCACCGGCGTCCAGGCGGACATGCCTTCCGCGAAGAGGAGGGTGGCCGCGTCGATGGTCCCGTTCGCGAGGTTCTGGCGGATCTCGTCTTCGCTGACCGGGCCCACCTGGTGTCCGCCCACGGCCATGTACCACTGCTTCCCCATCGTCATGCCTCCTGAGCGGCGGCCGCGTCGATGCCGCGGGCCGCCTCCGTTTCGAGCCGCGCCGTCGTGGCGGGACCCAGCGCATGCGCGAGCTGGGCCAGGAAGATGCGCTCCGCGCCGGAGACACCTTCGTCCGCACGCACGACCGTGAAAGCCAATACGTAGAGCTGCTCCCGCGTGTTCGAATCGCTCACGCCGGCCACGATCTCCGCCAGCGGGCGCGGGCTCTGGATCTCCTGCTCCACGACGGCTTCGGCACCCACGGAACGGGCCTGGTTGAGGATCGAGGCGCGTTCCTCGTCCGTCAGCCGCCCGTCGGCGCGGGCGGCGGCGATGGCGAGCCGGACGACCCGCAGCACGTCCGGCGGCAGGCCCGAGGAGGGGAGGGGCGGCGGCGGCGCGCCCGCGAGCGGCGCTGCCTCGTCCTCGCGCGTCGCCGCCTCGTACACGCCCCAGGCCAGCCCGGCCGCGGTCAGCAGCGTGCCGGCGTTGATGAGGGAGCCGCGGCCGCCGGTGAGGAACCGGGACGCACCGC
>Ga0207428_10001670_pt1 | contig 22967 bp, 20 predicted proteins | sample RhiMethybrSRZTD1_FD_187600 | JGI IMG/M metagenome (GOLD analysis project Ga0207428, IMG submission 187600) | Populus rhizosphere microbial communities from Tennessee, USA - Rhizosphere MetaG P. TD hybrid SRZTD1 (SPAdes) (version 3) | ecosystem: Host-associated > Plants > Roots > Rhizosphere >...
GGGAGCAATATGCCTCCTGAAATTCCCCCTCCTCCGCTGCAATTCGGGCCAGCCCGTAATCCAGTTCGGCTACGAAGGTCTCCTGCTTGATCAGTTTGAAGTCGCGTCCCGCACGGAAACACCCCTTGGCTGCATCGCCTTCCTCCAGCAGCCATTTCAGGTAGCCGCGGTTTGCCCAGGCGCCGATATTGCCCGGGTTGATATCGATCAAGCGCTGATATTCGCGGATCGGAATTTCTGCCAGGCTCTTTTCGAAGGCGGGCCGCGCGCGCCACAGCCGCTCCGCCTGGTATGCGACCGACCACTGCGCGGTCTCCAGCCGTGGCGCAAGATCGACCAGGTACCGGAACGCTTGCTCTTCGCGCGGCGCCAGTTCGCTTCTCGCCATCTGGAAATGGATGTCGCGGTCACGAGTCGGATCCAGGCTGCGGGCTGTCGCGAGTTCCTTTTCCGCGTCATTTCGCTTGCCCAGGTAATAGTAAGCGAGCGCGAGGCTCACGTGCGCGTCAAACAAGGCGTCACGGCAGCCCGGCGCATCCACCGCCACCCGGCGCAGCCGTACCAGGGCGTCCTGCGCCACCCGCTCCGCTTCGAATGCGAGATTGATCTTCTGCCCCGAAATGCTCGCCAGCACGCGGCCGTACAGGAGCATGTTCACGTATCCGGTGAGGGCTCGCGCGCACATGATGTCGCGGCGGGCAAATCCCAGGCGCACGGGTGAGCACCAGGCCATCGCCCGACGGGCCAACGAAACTCGCGAGCGCGCAAGCTTGGCAAAAAAGCGCCGCAGACGCGAAAACGGCAACGGGCCGAGACACGGGTCGAATAACCGCGCGGACGCGTCGTAGAGGCGTCCCGCCTCCGCATAGCCGTGAAGAGTGTTGGAACGGGCGTAGTCTTCGGCCTCGTGAAAAAGCGCTAGCGCCCGCAGAAACCGCGTCGGCATCAATTCGATCTTCCCAGCTACGTCCGTCTGAATTTGCCGGTAGATCTCCGTCGCGACGCTCGAGTACACACGTTCGAGCAGGGCTTTGTAATCAGAATGCTTGAGCTTTATCTCGCCTTGCTCGTCGTCCGGCTTCGGCAGCAGATTGAGCGGCGTAGATACCGGGTCCGGAGGATAGGATACCGGGTACGCCAACTTTCTCGCGTTTTCCGGACCAATTCCGACGTTGGGCATGATTTCGAGCGCCAGGTATTTGTCTTCATCGTATCGAGCCCGTACCACATACGTTCCGCCGATATCAATGTGCGATTCATCCATCTGCCTCGCCGGGCCGCCTGTCTGGCTTTTGACGAACCGGATGCGCTCGACCCGCTGGCTCAGTAGTTCCGCCAGATCCTCGGCAAGCCATGCAATCTCACGCACCTTCGGGGAGTGCGGCAGCGGGCTGATCGGCTCAATACTGCAGGTGTAGCGGAACGGCTCACGAGTCTGCCGCAACCAGAATTTTGACCATGCATACAGTAGAAGGAAGAAGGGCAAAACCACGAGCGACCCAATACTAATCGCGGTGATAGCACGCGCGGCTGCGGAACCCGGCGCTGGTTTCGCGAGCGCTCCGGATTCGAACAAGCCGAACACGACCTGCGAGATCAGGGTGAACAGAAATCCATACTGTCCAACGCGGCCAATCTTTTGGATTTTCCGCAGGCCCGCTTCGACGCCCTCGATTTGCTCGAGCAGATTGGAGGCTGGGATCAGGTTGGCTAGTTTCATGGTTCGTGTCACATATTCGAAGGTGTGTGAGAGATCCCCTGGCGGATTTGGGAATTAAGCCGCGGCTGAATAGAACTGACAGCAGCCGTCCGCGGCTGATTGGAGAAAATCATCTCATGCTTCTTGCTCCTGCGCATAAGCTGACATGCCCAGATACTTCGGTCTACTGCGGCTTCTGCCCATTCACCACCCGTAGCGCATTTGCCGTCGCTACCTTATGGTATCCATTTCCGCCTAATAGTAGGCGCCCCTTCTTTGCGCTGGCGCGCGTCGAATGAGTGCGGGCGATTGGGCTCGATACACAAACTATCTTTCAACCTCAATAACAGCGTTGTGTCGTCGAAGAAGAGACACATCATAAATTAAATAGAATGCGTGTTCTGTAGAAAACAGTAGATGTTCCCAAAAGATGCTGAAGCGCGTCGTATCAAATAGCTCGCGCCAAGTGGTAATGGCCCAGGATACTTTACGTGTTGGCCTTAATTCCGGCGATGACTGTCTGCCGTAATTTTTGATGATGCTCACTAAACCATTGATCAGAAAAATCATTGCTGAAGATCGCGCGAATCCTACGCCTGTTTGAGGGGGAGTGTCAATCTTCGATAGACTTTTTGGCGGCTATGAGGACTTCGGTCATATACGTGTCCCTTCGGCAGAATGGCGTCGGCATAGGTTTTGTCATGGCCGACGCCATTCTGCCGAAGGGACACATTCAACCAGCGTGTTAATAGAAAACCCGCGCGAACGTCATGAAGTAGGAAAAGCAAAATCATCGCCTGGCTGGTCTTACAGTTGGAAGGCCGGGAAATGGGGAGAGCGAAGAAAATCAAGTGATCGCTCAACTCGTGCGAACGTGGCCGGAGAAGCCACAGGTAGGCCGAGAACCGGAAGCGCCCTTTCAGGAGAAGCAGAGGAATTATGCAACGAATCGTGTATCCGAAATTGATTTGCTCTTGGATGTTGTTACTGGCTTGCGCCTGCGGGGTTTCAGGGCAAACCATATCGGCGGACAAGCTATTGAAACAAGCTTCGCAATCACTGGGCGGCGAAAAGGTGTTCAGGGCGATCACGACCCGGCAAGCCAAGGGAACTTTCACGCAGCGCAGCGACGGGCGCAGTGGCAAGATGCAAATCACCACACAACATCCGAACTTCTATCTCAAGACGACGGAACTGGACGGCTTCGAGACGGCAGAGGCTTACAGCGGCAAATCGAGTTGGCAGCGCGATTTGCGCCACGGCTTGCGCACGCGCGTAGGGCAAGACAGCTTCGACTTTCAATTCGCCGCGCTCTTTCACAACCAGCTCTGGTTCGATGCGAAAAAGAACAAAGTTCAAATCGTCAGCGGCGGCAAAGACACCGTGAACGGCAAAGCCGCTAACCTCGTTACGCTCATCTCGAACCGCAACAGCCGCATCAAGCTCTGGCTCGACGCGGCGAACGGCACGCCGTTGCGCGCTGAGTTCCCTTCCGGCGAAAGCACGTTGCTGTGCGATTACGGCGATTACCGCAAAGTGGGCGGCTGGATGGAAGCGCACGCGCTGACGCTCACCGTCAAGAAAGGCGAACGGACGGAAACTTACGATATCAAATTCGACAACATTCAGCACAACACCCAACTGGCGGCGAAGTTGTTCGACTTTCCTCAACTGTCGAACGAAGCCCTGCCCGACATCCCCGCGCTGCTCAACGCCGTGGACGTCAACGAAAGACGCGCCGAAAAGTTACTGGACAATTACGGCTTCACCGAAACCACCCTGAACCGCAAGATCACCAAAGACGGCAAAGTCGAGGAGGACAGCCAAACCAGAGAATTGGCGTTTTATAAAGGCCGCCGCCTGAAACGCCTGATCGCCAAAAACGGCAAGCCGCTTACGCCTGCCGAACAGGAAAAAGAAATCCGCGACGTGGAAAAACAAATCAAGAAGATTGAAGAAAACCTTGCCAAGGAAGCCCGCAACGAACGCAAGGAATCCGCCGTTCCGGGCGAAGATGAAGACGGGCGGCCTTTCTCGGTCGTCAACCTTTTCAAAGCTTCGCGCTTCGTCAATCCGCGCCGCGAACGCTTCCGCGAACGCGATGTGATCGTCTTCGACTTTGAACCCAATCCTGAAAGCAAAGTCGGTCAGGGGCTTGAAAAATTCGGCAGCACGCAGGCTGGCGCTGTGTGGATTGATCCGAACGACAAGCAGGTTGTGCGCCTCGAGTCGCGCTTTATCGAAACGTTCAAATTCCGCGACGGCGCGGTGTGGGCGTCGTTCACCAAAGGCTCTACGTTTGTGATGGAATCTACGCATGTCAACAATGAGATTTGGCTGCCTGCACAAGTCGACATCAACGTCGGCGTGCGGTTTTTTCTGGTGACTGGTTTCAACTCCAACATCGCCATCCGCTACAGCGATTACAAACGCTTCAATGTAGACGCGGAAAAAGAAAAGCTGAAAGCCCCCGTCGCAACAGAACCAAAGAAACCTTAAAGCACAAGCACGCTGATGGCGCGCCTCAATACCTGCCCGCGCTTGTAATCGGTTGCGGGCCGTCGGGATCGACAGTTTCAGTCAGATGAACTGTGAGCCTTCGGTGGGCGAGCGCAATTTTTCTCTATAAGTTCCCGCTCGCCTCCTGAAGGCTAACTGTCATACCGACTGGCGCGAGTGCGGCCGAACATGAATTCGATATTGGAACGCCGGTTCTATTTTTCAATCTGACCATTCTGGCAGGCACAGTTTTTCGACGGCTGAACTATGACCTTCTCTCCATAATAACCCTCTATATCAGGGCTCTCGATGGTCGGTTTCCCGGTTGAAATCGTAACACAGTAACTGATTGGTTTTCCGATTTTGTTCTGGTGGAAGAAGTTTACGCCGTGGGACTGTACTTCCTTTCCGCCTTCAAATTGACCATCAACCGCCACCCACGATTGCCAGCTCTGAAAGGACCAGCATGCCGACCTGACGTCGGATAAGCGCTGGCGCCGATTCTTCGCGGAGTGCCATGGCGATCTGCCGAATTGGCCGGTGATCTGGACTTTGCAAGCTTTGCAGACGGCCGGCTACTACATCCACGTCTTTTCGGGGCGTTCCGACGAAGTGCGGGAGGAGACGATCGACTGGCTCGACACCTTCGACAGCCCCTACGACCATTTGAGGATGCGCTCAGCCGGCGACTTCACTCCCGACGAGATCCTCAAACGCCAATGGATCGAAGAATACGACCTCGCAGACATCTTGTGCATCTTCGACGATCGGGCAAAGGTTGTTCAAATGTGGCGCGAGCTGGGCCTGAGCTGCTTCCAGGTCGCGCCGGGGGATTTTTGAGTAGAGAAATAAAGGCGTCGGAGCTTCAGAGTCCCTTCCACCTGCGCGGGGATGTCAGTCCCGCCACCGCCCGCTCAAGATCGTCGAGTTCAACCGGCTTGACGAGGTACGCTTGAGCGCCGGATCGCAAAGCCTCCACTATGTCACGATCGTATGCTGCGGCCGAGTAAAACAATATCGGGGTGCGTGGGTCGAACTTGCGAATGAGGCGGCACAACCCGACTCCGGACCCGTCAGGCAGCCAGTTGTCCAAGATGAAAAGGTCGAATAACTGCCACCGGGCCAAGCGCAGCCCCTCCTCGAAGCCGCGGGCGAAGGCAAGCTTATATTCTCGGAGTTTGAACGCCATCAATTCCCAGTCGTCTTCGCAGTCTTCGACCAATAGGATATGTTTTCTCTCTCCGTTGAGATTCGCCATACTCATTTGCACGCTCCTCTCTGGTGAAGGTGAATCGCCTACAACGATTCCCCTGATTATGAGGGTCTTGCTCCAGCGTAGTTGCGTAGGAGGAGTGTGGCGTAGTTGTGTAGGAGGAGTGTGAGATAGAGGGTAAAACCTGGGGGTAATATACAAGACATTGCCGGTGCCGTCTGTGCGATCCGTCACACAATGAAAAATGAATAAACATTCAGCGAACGGGGAGAAAAATGTGTCTCAGAAACGACAACTAGCTGGTAACCGGCGCCATTCCCTGTCTTTTGTCCGATTTTCGAGACATTTATTTAGTCTACTCAGCGTCAACTCAGTTGGGGTTGAGGTCAAAATAAAAGAGAAGGTACGAAAGTCTCTCGAATCACTTAGAGGTTAGTCTAAGTCAGTTTGAGTGTCTTCGTATCTTCCCAACTACTATTCTACACCCAACCCCTTGTCTTGTCCGAAACTGGACATATTTATTTCCTCTATCACCAATTCATTAAATCCTAAGTATCACACCATACCCCCAAAAAAAGAGAGGCATTCTTCTGCTGAAACAGAGTAATCAAACGAAGCAGTAACCGCAGCAGCCGGGCTAGCAACTAAGCGTCTTCATCGAGAAGCTGCCCCCGCTCGATCCGGGTGATAAGCGCCTCGATCTCTGCGGAGTCAATAGATAGGCCTTAACCCATTATTTGTATTCATCGTGAGGACAGTTCTCCGACCATCTCCGCGGACGTTGAACATGGATCATGGCGCGCGTAGAATGCCGCACGCAGTCAAACGCTAAGCAGGGGGCGGGAGGCCGGATTGCCCTCTAATCGCGGATGGCCTTTTGCCGCTGATTTCACGCCTCAAAGGCAAGCAGCTAATACCAGAACCAGCGCCATCCGCATAATTCATGTTTGGCTATACTGGAGAGTTGTGAGATGCCGTTTCGTATCGAGACAAAGACAGAAATGTTCACCGGGTGCGGTCGGCTCTGTTGCCTCTGCCTGGAACAGTAAGGAGCTAACCATGTCCAGAGAAGAGGCTCTAAAAATATTCGATTTACACAAACTTTCTGACACCCTCCGCTGTAAGATTAAGCCCCTGACTTTTACACTTCATATTTACTTTTCAGTTATTTTACTAGGAGGAACTACTACAGCTTTACCATTATTGATCGTGAAATATTCAGATTCAACATTCGGCCCTCCGCAATTACTATTAGGAAGAGTCACGCTATAGATCTTTCCTTCTATCAAAGGTTCGGGAGACCTCCCATTAGCAGGATAGACTTGTCTAAATCCATTAGGCACTGCGCCATATGTAATGGACACCCCGAATCCTCTGCCCGGATCTAATTGCCATATTTTGTAATTTTTATTACCTCGTCTGTACTCTTGTTTCAATTCCTCTAAAGTATATGGCCCCGTCACATAAAGCTGAAGATGCCCCCTTCCGCTCTCGAATTCAATTATCGGAGGGTTTCCGCCACTCACCAGTGGTTTTGTCTCTCTCCTATAGAGGTTTACTGCTGTTATAACGAGCCACAAAATCACCCAAAACTGCCATCTTTTATATATTTTTGCGGTACTCATATATTCTCTCTATCCGATTAGGCGCGGTTCAGGATCATCAGGGCTTTTCAATCTTATCCACTCTGACGGCGCAAGCATCAACTATGAGGCCAGTTATCTTGACCTTGTCATTAGCCTTGATCTCTCGCCCTTGGTTATCGAAGATGAGCCACACGCGCTGATCACCGCTCCCGGTAAGTTCGGTCCGGTTGGCTTTTTCCGGGTCGTTTAACCCTTGGCTTGCCCATATCACATTCGCTGTAAACTTAGATTTGGCTCCTGGCACCGCCGAAAACGTAAACTGGGCATATGGGTAGTTGCTCTCATAGCCCCCATTAACGCTAACTCTTTGATCCTCGGGGATAACAAAGTACCCCTCCACAATTACTCGCTGGAATTCTCTTGTCGGCGGGCAGTCGCCCGATTTGCTAAGCGCTACCTTTTGGTCCGGGAGGCAAGAGCTTAAGAATAAGACGAGTAGACAAGCCTGTGTCAATTGCCGCTTACCTTCTTTAATTCCCATTTGATCTCCAATCCCACTCCGTGATGCTGTAATCTCTCCTTGGTCTCTGAGCAAGGGCTATTCCGCAATGATGGGCGATCTGGGGATTGGGAATGCTGAAGTTATAGTCAGACAGCGCTCAAGTAGGCGCCAGCAAATTAAGACCATCGTCTGGTGTTTAAGTCACTATAGATAAAGAAAAGAGACTGACTCACTATCGCAGTTCCCACGATAACCGCAGATAGTCGCCAGTCTCTCTTGGGGGAGGGGGTCAGGGGGAGATAGGCGTGGTTTCTACTTTTTCGGTTGCTGATTCTGCCGCTCTCTTATATACGACTCAAATATGTTATCTGGCGTTGGGGTGGGAGTGGGAGTGATAAGACCTAATCGTATCAACTCATTTATCCTTCCTTGTTTCTCCCTCTCAGCTTCTTGTTCAGCCAACATCTTAGTAGTGATCCAAGTGTTAGTCCTCATATCAAGCCTGCTGACTTCTCCGGTGAACCTATCTATACGGAGATAGACGGCATATTGTCCCGCGCTGATTTCATCGTAACGGTATCTTGTCGGCCAAATGTAAACCGCGAACAGAGTAAGCACTATCGCAACTAATATCGTCGCAAGTGAAATCTTCTGGGCTTTTGTCATTTCTGTTCTCCTTGTTGGGGGAATGGTTTTTAAACCTAGTTTAAGCCTGGCCTTCCTGTTGAGTGTTTTTCTTGACCTCTTCCCTTGCCTGCCTTGCTGCCCATATTCCCAATCTCTCACGATCAGTCAACGGAAGCTCTTCTTTACTAGGAAAGAAGAGAAGCAACACCAATATCGGCTCAGGAGACTCCCACTTATTTAGGTCTTTTCTGAAGAAGAAGAGATGATGAATATTTTTGTTTACCATAGGTCTGACCATTTTATCTTTTGTGTTTTAGTCTCAAGGCCATCTTTCCCACGAATCAACGACAACATATGGGGGATCGGGAGTCGGAACGTTGTCGGCAAGACAGCCTTGAGGCGATTAGACGCTATACCATCTTAAAGTGAATAGTCAAGAAGGATTAGATCTAAATGATCCTGATGGAATGGTTTATGCAACTACGTTTATTGCGCTATGTTTGCGCTCAAGATGATACTGATAAAGCTGAATGAGATTTTGGAGAAGAAAGGGAAAACTCTGTACTGGCTTTCTCAGCACGCCAGCATCCCTTACAACACTCTCTGGAATCTAGGAAAGAAAGAGACTCAGAACAGTATCAACCTGCCAGTCCTATCAAGAATTTGTTCCGCTCTGAACTGTAAGCCAGGTGATATTTTGGTCTATGAGGAAGATGAAGAGGATTCAGCGGTAAAGGCTTTAGTGAAGAGCAAGGGAGAGCGGCTGAAGTAGGTTTAAACTATACCACGTCAAAGTGAACATCTCCCTTGCAACAGGGCTAGAACTGGCTATAATTTGACATACTGATTCGATGATTTTTGAAGCTGAGACATCAACCGCAAGTTGTTGATTTTAAAGGAAAAGCCGACTGCCGGACTTGAACCGGCGACCTGCTGATTACGAATCAGCCGCTCTACCAACTGAGCTAAGTCGGCTAACGCGAACGGCAATATACACGAGCCCATCTGATCGGTCAAATCTCAGTCGCCCGCCGCGATTAGAGACTGCTCTTTATACTGCAGTTGATATAGTTTGTAATAAATCCCCCGCCGCGCGAGCAGTTCCTGATGGTTTCCCATCTCGCGTATCTCGCCTTTGTGAAGCACGATGATCTTGTTGGCGCGCTGAATGGTCGAGAGGCGGTGCGCGATGACGAGCGCGGTGCGATCAGCCATCAATCGTTCGATGGCTTGCTGGATCAATTGCTCGGTCTCGGTGTCTATGCTCGAGGTGGCTTCATCGAGTATCAAGACGCGCGGGTCAAAAGCCAATGCGCGCGCGAAGGAAATCAATTGCTTCTGCCCGACTGACAAGCCCGCGCCGCGCTCCCACACTTTTGTCGCGTAGCCGTGTGGCAATTTTTCAATGAATCCGGCGGCTCGAACCTCGCGCGCCGCCCATTCGACGCGCGCATCGTCAATCGCCCCGGCGCCGAGCCGGATGTTACCTGCGACGTCGCCCGAAAAGAGAAAGACGTCCTGCAAGACTACCGCGAAATTCTCGCGCAGGGGGCGCAAATCCCACTCTCGAATATCGACGCCGTCGAGCAGAATCTGGCCCCGCTGAATGTCGTAAAATCGCATCAACAGGTTGGTAATCGTCGTCTTGCCCGAACCCGTCGCGCCGACAAAGGCCACCGATTCGCCTGGCGCCACAGTGAACGAAACGTCCTTCAAGACCCAGTCTTCGTCTTTATACGCGAAGTAGACGTTGCGGAACTCGATCTGCCCGACGGCGCGCGCGCCCGTCGCCGGCAAACGCGGATGTTCGGGCGAAGTGATCCTGTCCGGGGTGTCGAGCAGTCTGAAGACTCGTTCGCTGGCGACGACAGCCGCCTGAAAGACGTTGTACTTGTCGCTAATGTCCTGAATGGGCTGCCACAGGCGCTGTGTGTATTGCAGGAAAGCCACGAGCGTGCCGATGGTGATCGCGTTCTGAATCACCTTCCCGCCGCCGTACCAGACTATCGCCGCGATGCCGATGGCCGAGATCAGGTTCACCAGCGGGTAGAAGACCGCGTAATAGAAGATCGTGTCGATGTGGGCTTTCAGGTGCGCCGCGTTTATGTCGGAGAATTGTCCCAGCGCCTTCTCCTCGCGGTTGAAGAGTTGAACTGTCTGGGCGCCCGAAATGTGCTCCTGGGTGAACGCGTTTAACCGCGCGATCTTGGTCCGCACCCGGCGGAAGCCTTCGCGCGCGCCCCGGCGAAACCAGGCGGTGGCCGCAACGAGCAACGGCACGACCGTCAACGAAACGAGCGCGAGCCGCCAGTTGAAATAGAACATCATCCCCAGCGCGCCCGCGATCAGCACCACGTCGCCAAGCACGTCGACCAGCCCGGAAGTGAAAAGTTCGTTGAGCGCGTCTACGTCGGTGGTCAACCGCGTGATCAAACGCCCGACCGGGTTGGCGTCGTAAAACGCCACCTCGACAGTTTGGAGTTTGCCGAAGATCTGCTCCCGCAGGTCGTACATCACTCGCTGCCCGATGGTGTTTAGCAGCACGTCCTGAAAATACCCGACGCCGAGCGTGACGGCGAGCGACAGAATGTAGACGAGGCTGAGTATCATTATTCCGCGAAACGCCTGGTCGAGGCCCAACGCGGCTTCCGACGCCGGCTTGACGTAATCGTCAATCGCCCATTTGGTCAACAGCGGCCCGACCTGCCGCGTCAGATTGAGTCCGACGGTCAACACGAGCGCGATGCCGACCATACGCTTGTAAGGCCCAAGGTAGCGAATCAATCGCCGCGCCGCGCGCGCGTCGTAAAGTTTTCCGAGTTGCTCTTCTTCGTGATGATCAGCCATTCACGTCGTCCTCAACAACCACATCGTAATGCCTGACGCGCTGATCATAATAAAGCAGCAGGGGAACGATCTCATCGCTGACGACAGCTCTTTCGATGTCGTCTCCCGCAAATTTCCTGACGGAGTCGAGCGACCGCCAGTAGGTGATCACGACGACCTCGACGCCGCCGTCCATTTCGCGTTCAAACAGCCTCGCGCCGACGTACCCTTCAACTTCCCTCAAAGTCGCCAGCACGTGATTCTTCAGGTGATCGGTGTAAACAGGCGCTTGAGCTTGCGAGGTCTTAGCAGTCCAAAAACGAGCAATCATTCAGCGCCTCCGTATCAATGCTATGGATTACGGCTTGCGTGGCGGCCTCCCGGCGCCTGCCGGAGCGCCCCTCTCATCCTCTTTCGAAGAGGGCGCTATCTCTTCGGCTAAACTATTAAGCATGTTCTCTATGTCCGAAGGCAGCAATGCGCGCCAGGTAGAGTCTTGTTTTTTGAAGCTGATCAGGTCGACTTCGTCGACCTCCTCGCCCCCCATTTTGGTCCGCGAGCGAAGCACGAGGTGCGCGAGGTCGGGGCTTTCGTCCACTCTGCCCAGGATCGTGTTTGTCGAAGACGCCAGGACGGTCTTCATCTCCGGATCGACGCTCGTAATGAAATCCATTACCCGTTCGAAGACCGTCGCCTCGCTGAGTTGCGAATATTCCGCTACGCTCTTCAGTTTGAATATTGTCTTGGCGGCGTCTCCGGTCTTGTCGGCGTTGATGGCGGCGGCGAACGTGCGCTTCATCGAGGCTAGCGAGTCATGGTGCATCAAGCTCGCGCACTTCGCCCAATCGGCCGACCGCAGGGTGGCGAAATAGGCTTTGGCCACCGATTCCGGAGTGTCCTGGGCAGCTCGAGCGAAATCGGCCCCCGACGCGGCAGACAGCGCAGCTAGAATCAGAATCGATCTCAGAAAGGTTTTTTTCATCACGGTTCTCCTCTATTTTGCGACGTGCGCCCGAGCGCATTCGCTCGAACAGAAGCTTTGGGAACTGTTACGGGAAGAGAAGGTCACGGCGTCGCGCGCGGAGACGAAAGCGCCGCAGGAGATACACCGAACCATATTCGCGCTTACGGCAGGGGGCGCCTTCTCGCGGATCTCATTTACGTCTCTTATCGTTCTGCGCAGATGGTGGCTCAGGCGGGCGATCGCCTTCAACACGTATACTACGAAAGCGAAAACGAGAAGGATGAGAACGAATCTGATGATGAAACCCAATCTTCGCCTCCTCACTTCGAGATTTTAGGCTCTTCTGGGCCGTGGCTGAGCGTGGTCTTCGGCTTCTGAGCCTCTGCGTTTTTTTCACTCGGAGACGCGCCCTGATTTACCATTCCTCCCGTCCGGGCGGCGTTCAAATCCTCCCGCATCTGGGCGAGTCTGACAGGATCGAATTTCTGGGTTTCGAGTTCCTTGAGAAGTCGCTCGGCTTCGTCCAGATTCTTCCTGGTCTGAATATACGAGCCGAAAAGAAATGTGACCACGACCGGGCTGTCCGCCCCCTGCTCGCGGGAACGCTTTAAGGCGTCAATCGCCTTATCGAATTGCCCCATCATAAAGTATGCGACACCGAGGCCGGCGTTGACGCGCGGATCGTTCGGGCTGACATTCCTGGCCTGCTCCAGATAAGGCATGGCTTCCTGAGGTCGTTCAATTTGGAGGAACTGAGCTGCCGCCTCAATCTGCACCCCGACGTCATTCGGATTTGCTTTGGCCTTATCGATGATTGCGCTGACTTCGGCTTGCGGGCCGGACATCCCACTGGTGGCCCGTTGGATGTCTCGCTTCAACGCCTCGCCCTGCTTGCTACGGTACTGGGTGTTGGCGATCTTGAATCCGCCGACCAGCCCTAACAGTAAGCCGATGATGATCAGCGACGCGTTGCTTCGAAAAAATGCGTATTTGCTCATTTTCAGCCCTTAATTTGCCTTTCCGATCTGTAGATTGAAGATTGAGGATAGAGGATCGCCGCGCCTATCCTCGATCCTCAATCCTCGATCTTCGATCTTAAATACTTGATTGCGGAGCCGACCTGTAAGCCGAATTCTGTGCTCGCCCCGACCTTGAGGGCCGGGAACAAGCGGTGACCATTCATCTGGGGGGCGCATTACTGCGCCGCTCTTGCGACCTACCCGGAAGCGAGCCTTCCAAGTCTCAAATCTCAAATTTTGAGACTTGAGATTCAAAAGGACTGAAGCGGACCGCCTTCAATACCGCTTCCCTATTTGGCCTTGCACCGCAGGGGGCTTGCCTAGCCGAGCCTGTCGCCAGACTCGCTGGTGAAGCCTTTACCTCACCGTTTCACCATCGCCCACGCCGCCCGGACGCCGCGCGGCCCGAATCTCAAAATTCGAATTCGGGCCGCGCGGCGTCCGAGCGCGTTCGGGCTGTCTGTTCTCTGTTGCGCTATTCCGTCGGGTCACCCCGCCTGGCCGTTAGCCAGCCTGCTGTCCTGTGGTGTTCGGACTTTCCTCCCGCATCTCGCACGATTTCAAGCCTCAATAGAAATTTGAAATCACCGAGGCGCGAGCGGTCACCCGGTCTGCTCCGCAATGATCAGGTTAGAGTATAACAGAAGATGCGCGGATTGCGGATTGCGGAGATTGCAAAATGACCCGACTCAAAGCCTTGATTGCCGCTTCGGCCAACTGACGGAAACTGGGCAGCCTTGAGCAGAATCTACGCGAACTTTGCGCCTTAGCGCCTTTGAGTGAAACCAGCCTGCGTTGACGAGTTTCACGCAAAGGCGCTAAGGCGCAAAGTTCGCAAAGGCTCTTTGGGAAATCTATATACTATGGCTGAAACGATGATCAACGACCAAATCAGCAACAGCAAAATTGAATGGCCGTGAGGTTTGGAAACCTTCCGGCCATTATTCTTTCAGAGTTGTGATTTGGCGGACGGGTGGCGGGGTTAATCCGCAATCTCAACTGGTCGGCGCCGCTTGATCACGCGCCTTTTGCGCGGCGGCTTCTCTCTTCTTCTGTAAGGCGGTCGCTTCGGCGGCGGTTTTGAGCGCCATCTGTTCGTACTCTTTGCGCTTAGGCTCTTCCTTGATCAGTTTCTGGAGTTCGCGGTAAAGCAGACCTTTATAAAACATGGCCTGAGTGTATTCCGGATCGATCTCCAGCGCCTTTTCGAAGTATTCAAACCCCTTAGTCACGCACGCTTGGGCCTTCGCCCTGTCGGCCAGAGCCTCAGGAGAGTAATCCATTTTACGGTAATGGAATTGATCAGTGTTGAAGAGGGCCTTGTCCTGGTAACGAGTGGTTTGATCGTAAGAGCATTGCCAATAATTAACGCCTAAGCCGTAGAAGGATTGAGCCCGAGACTCTTTCGTCATGCACTTGTGTGTCGCGCGCTCCACCATTGTCTTGCGCCATTCATCGGTGTTCCTCGTATCATCGTGGATGACCGCAATGTAGCTGAGGGCGTTGTCTACGACGATACAGTTATTGTTGGCAAGCGATAAGGCCTTTTGGTAAACCTCCAGCGCCTGGTGGGCGAGATCTTTCTTCTTGGCTTCATCGATCTCTTTTCTGTAGTCTCTGACTATAGTGGCCCCCAAATAAAGCCAGGCGCTCGCACTGTTTGGATCGGTTTCGGTCGCGTCCTTGAAAAACACCTGGGCGTTTTTTATGTTACCCTTGTTGTATTCAATCGCGCCCTGGTTGAGCTTGTCCTTGGCAATAACTTTTCTGGCGTACTCGCACCCCGACCCCAGCGTCGCCAAAGCTGCGATCAGGGCGATCGTCAGCGCGGTAGTCGAATTTCGGAAGACTTTCATAACAGCCTCAGGGACTCTCCCATTAATAATTGTGATTTTATATTGTCCGATTATCACCGTTCATCAAGGCCTTCGATCTGAAGACCGATGGGCTCTCCGCCTACCTGTTTGACGACGTCAATGACCTTTACGACCTGGCCATAATTGAGCGCCCGAGGGGCTTTGATGAATACGGCCTTGCGATCCGCAGGGCGCCCATCGAGCGCCTTGAATAGACGTTCTCCCAGCGCTTTCAACCCGCTGAGTTCATCCTGGTTCAACTTGAAAGACTCGCCGTCCATCGGGACCGTAACCAGCAAGGCCAACGGATCCGGTGGCTGTTCCGGCATATTCTCCGGCGGTCTTTCAGGAATTCGCGATTCGAAGCGATGAGGTTTCTTCGGACTGATGACCATGAAGATGATCAACAGCACCAGCAAAATATCGATCATTGGCGTCATGTTGATATACGGCACCGCTTCCTTAGTGCTGGCGCCACCACCCATTGCCATACTTTTCTATCTCCTTTTCAACAAGCTCGTTGATTTCGGCCCTATTGCTCGTTCGGCTTCAGTTTATCGGCCACCAGCCCAATCTGCTGGAAGTTGGCGCCCCGGACGGCCTCAATGACGTCCACAACGTCGCCGTAAGGCACGCCGATTCCTCCCCTGATGTAGACCGCCTGCGGCTCATCCGGCCTGCGCAGTTTCATCCGGTTTTTGATGGTCTCGACCAGATCGTCCTTGTTAACCGGATCGCGCCCGATGTAATAGGCTCCGGGAAACGGGATTGAAACAACCACCGCCCGCTCATTTGTAATGTCCCCTTCCTCGTCGGGGTTAAGTCCCTTGGGAATGGCAACGCTGACGCCGGATTGAAGCAGAGGCGTGACGACCATGAAGATGATCAACAGCACCAACATAATGTCCACCATGGGCGTGACGTTGATATCCGAATTCAAATCGCTTCCGCCCCCTGAACTACCCCGCTCGCTCATAGCCATGACTTATTCCTCCAAGATGTTCTTCACAACATTCGGCGAATATCTTCCTTATTCACTTACCAGGACACTCCTAACCCGGCCCTGAGATCTGCCATAAATGGCCTCAGGGCCGAGTTAGCGGAACCTGCTATTGAAGGGAGACTTCGTCGAATAATTCTATTTCTTACCGCGTTGTTTGAGGAAGAAGTCAATCAACTCGGCCGAAGAGTTGTCCATTTCAACTATGAAGTTGTCCACCTTGCTGGTGAAGTAGTTGAACAACCAGACTGCGGGCACGGCCACTGCGAGACCGACCGCCGTGGTGACGAGAGCTTCCGCGATACCGCCGGCCACCGCCGAGATACCAGCATTAGCCGATTCGCCCATTCCCACGAAGGCGTTGATGATTCCGAACACAGTGCCGAACAGTCCCACGAACGGAGCGGTCGAACCGATCGTCGCCAGGCCGGAGAGGCCGCGCCTGAATTCGGCGATCTTGATCGCCGTGGCGCGTTGCAGCGCGCGCTTCGACGCGTCTACAACATCACCGGAGATTTCGGTTGAAAGCTGGTGAGCGCGAAACTCTTGCAAGCCGGCGTTGACCACCATCGCCAGGTGGCTCTTCTTGTACTTGTCGGAGAGGCTGATCGCCTCGTCAATTTTCTGGCCCTTAAGCGACGTCGCGACTTTAGGGGCGAATTCGCGCGACTGGTTCCTGGCCGCGCCGAAAGTCAAATAGCGCTCGACCATGATAGCGATTGACCAGATCGACATGACCAACAGAATGACTAACACGACGCGCGCAACCCAACCCATGCTTCGCCACACGCCCATTGGCGTGAAGTCGAACGCTTGCGCCGCCTCTGCCCCTTCGGCCAGGGCGAAAGCGAAAGGCATTACTTTTAACCAGATTAGGCTAAGCAAGATCATCATGATTTCAAAACCCTCCAATAGTGGTTACTGAATTTGCATTGCCGGCCGCCCATACATTACAGGCGGCTCGGATTGTTAAAAATGATCGTGAAAATCCCCAGATGCCACGCCGCCATCCGCCAGTCAATAGCAGCGGCGTGGCGGCGCGCAATATTCATCGTTTGCTGTAGACACCGAATGGGGAGATAAGTTCCGAACGGAGTCCGGCTCTTTTATTGCAGTGTAAAATTGAACGTCAGAATTCCCTGCACCTTCACAGGAACGCCCGACAGTTCCGTCGGTTGGAAAGTCCATCGCCTGGCGGCCTGTAACGCGGCGTCCCGCAACAACGGATGGCCGTTCATCACCGCGGCTTCGATGACCCTGCCGTCTTCAGAAATGGTGACCTGTACTTGTACGGCTCCCGCAGCGCGCGCCGCTTTCGCGATCGGCGGATAAGGCGGTTGAACTTTGGTGATGGCCTTACCCTGCAATACGCCACCTGATACGGTGAGTTTCTTAGGCACTGGCGTCGCCGTCGGTTCAGGTTTCGGAGGAGGAGGCGGCGGCGGCGGCGGCGGGTCATCGCCCCCCTTGGTTCCACCAGGCACGCCTCCGATTACGCCTCCCGGCACGCCTCCCGGCACGCCATGCGAAACGGGGGTGACCTGTTTGGGCGCGACCGTTGTCGGATCCGGAATCTTTTCGGGTGGTTTTGTAGGAGGCGTGAAGGTAGTTACTACAGGGATGATCTTGGTAACCACCGCCGGAGCGGGCGGTGGCGGCGCGCTGGGCGGGGGCGGCGGCGCAATCATGGCCGCAACGTCAAAGGCGTCCGCGAGCCCAGGATTCATGTAAATGATCGTCCCCACGCCTATCACTAACAATCCCACGGCGTATATGCTGCCCGTGACGAGCATGTATATGCCCGTTTTGCTGCTCTCTTTAGTGTGTTTAGACGACTCAACTAAGGTATCGAACATGGCTTATAGCCCTCCCTTGAGTTCAACGCCGATGGATCTGGCTAACAACTCCGCTAACAGTTATGATTTTAAATGTGTGATTTCGATTTAGGCGAATAGCCTGCGGCCTTGAAACCGTCAAAACCCAAGCTTCACGCGCCCAACCAATTGCCCAAGCGCTTGCTCAATCAGGTGTCCAGCCAATTGTTGGATAGACTTTGATCTACTTTGGGGGGGCCGAGACGAACAGGAGTCATTCCTGAAAAAACAACGTCATGTTCAGAGAACCTCGCCCTAAGAGCGCGAGCTTTAACACCTAAATTTTATTATTCTGTGTGTGACTACTTGGAGCCTATTGAATACAACGATCCTTGACTGGTCAGCAACGACGGTGAGTCTACTATTCGGCTCATCCGCGAGTCAAGACGTTTTGCAAATTTTGTATCATCAGATTGCCACAATAACAAGCCGTTTATCGTCGATTTAGCGACCCATCGGAAAATCTCCGGGAGCGCCGCCCATTCTTGCCTGCATGCTCACGGGGAGGGCCGACTGATCAAAATATACAGGCAAGGATAGGCGTCCTCATTGTTTCCGGGCGTAGCGACGCAACATGAAGGAGTTTTATCTTCCTTTTTTACGGGGCTTTGTAGAGACACCGGCGGCGGCCAGCATCTGCGACGTGACGCCCGCAGATCCGACGCCGGCTGTCTCGGAAGAGGCGACCGCCTCAGAACTTACCGGCGCGCCGACCAGCGCCGTGCGCGTCTTGGCCTTCCAGGCTTCCCACCACAACATCACCGGGCTCGCGATGTAAATGGTTGAGTAGGTACCGACGACGACGCCGATGAGGAGCGCCCAGGAGAAGCTCCTGAGCACCTCGCCGCCGAAAAGTACGAGGGCTAGAATCGTTAGGAACGCGGTGCCGTTGGTGATCACCGTACGCGACATCGTTTCGTTCACCGCGTCGTTGGTCAGTTTTACGAGATTCTCACGCCGCTTGAGGCGCAACAGCTCGCGGACGCGGTCGAAGATCACGATCGTGTCGTTCATCGAAAAGCCGACCAGCGTAAGGAGCGCAGCGATGACCGTCAGATTGATCTCCCACTGCATGACCGAGAAAATCCCGAGCGTTATCACCACGTCGTGAAAGACCGCCACCACGCCGCCGAAGCCGAAGCCCCAAGATTTGAAGCGGAAGGCGACGTAAAGCAGCATTCCGAGGCAGGCCAGGAGCGTCGCGTAGATCGCGCGGTTGCGCAGTTCGGAACCGACCTGCGGGCTAACTTCGTCGGTTTTCTTGATGGAGGCCACTCCGGCGAAGAAATTTTGTTCGAGCGATTGCCCGAGTTGCGGTTCGATGCCGCCGAGGTTCTTGATCTCGTCTATGCTTCCGATCAAACCGGCGCGATCCTTCTCGCGGTAGTCGATGATGCGGGCGGCGATTTCACCGTACCGCGGATCGGAGCCGGAGATTTTGAGTGGATTCAGGAACCGGAGTTCATCTCTCAGCGCGTCGCGGCCAATGTTGTTGAGGTCGGCCTTGTTCAGGGCGACGGCCGGGTCGTTGAGTGCGCAAAGCGCCTCACGAATCTTCTTTTGCCCCAGATCAACGCTGGGGCTGCTCTTCGCCTCCCCCGATTGCCCGCCTTGACCTTCAGCGGTTTTCGCAGCTTTGAGTTGTCCGCACGGGCTTCCAGCGGGTTTCGCCTCTCCCGGTTGTCCGCCCTGGCCTTCGGTGATCGGTATGTTAGGCAACCGGATGAGCACTTCATTCTTCGGCGCCTGGCCGATCTCTTCACTCACAGGCTGGATGGTGACCTTCGAGCCGTCAATGCCCTGCTTCTCGATCGCGGCGCGAATGACGCCAGGGTCGGGCTTCTGATTGAACTTCGCGTTCACGATGGTCCCGCCCGTGAAGTCGACTCCCAGGTTGAAAGGATGAGAGTTCGGATTGCCGTCCGCTGCGCGCCACAGGATCGAAGCCACGCCGAGCAGAAGCAACACGCACGAGAAGCCGATGCAGAGCCATTTCTTGCCCAGGAAATCGTAATTGGTATTTCTGAAAATTTCGATCATATCTGCTGCTCACATTTACTTAATTGCAGTGATCAAACGCTGATGGTCTCCGCTTTCCGTCCGCCGCGATTCAACAGCCACAGGAACATCGATCGCGAGACGTAGACGGCCGTGAAGAGGTTGGCCAACAACCCGATGATAAGCGTGACGGCGAAGCCGCGAATCGGCCCCGTCCCGAAGAGGTATAGGATCGCCGCCGACACCACGGTCGTCACGTGCGTGTCGAGGATCGTCACGATGGCCTTAGAGAAGCCCGACTCCATCGAACCGTAAGCGGTCCTGCCCGCGCGCAACTCGTCGCGGATTCGCTCGAAGACCAGCACGTTCGCGTCCACCGCCATGCCGATGCCGAGGATCACGCCGGCGATCCCGGGCAGAGTCAGTGTGGCGTTGAAGACGGCCAAACCCGCCAACAGGATTACCAGGTTGAGGATGAGCGCGATCACCGCGTTAAGGCCGGACAGTCGGTAGTAAAAGAGCATGAAGCCGGCCACGAACACCAGCCCGGCGATCATGGCGATCAGCCCCTGTCTGATGGATTCGGCGCCCAGTGAAGGTCCGACCGTGCGCTCTTCCAGATAAACAATCCCGGCGGGCAAGGCGCCCGATCGCAACACCAGACCGAGGTCTTCGGCCTGTTGCTGGGTGAAATTGCCTTCGATGCGCCCGCTGTTGTCAATCCTATTTCTGACGACGGCCACGCTCTTGATCTCGTTATTGAGCACGACGGCCAGATAGTTGCCGATGTTATCTCCGGTCCATTTTCCGAACTTTTCGGAGCCATCGCGCTTGAGGTCGAAGGCCACCTCGTAACCGAACCCTCCCTGAGATTGAATGCCGCGCGCGGTGCGCAGATCGGCCCCGGTGATCACGGGGTTTCTCTCGACTATATAAAAACCCTCATCCGAACTCCCGTCCCCGCGTTTTTCGCTGTTTTTCAAAACCTCTTTGTCCGCCGCCCCGGCGAGCGCAATTTCGGCCTCTTCCTTGGTAAGGAACTTCTGCCCCCCCTGAGCGACGGCCCTGATGTCCAGCTTGGCGTCGTCTCCGATCAATTTCTTCACTCGCTGAGGATCATCAACGCCAGGCATCTGCACCAGGATCTGGTGATTCTCCTCACGGCCGTAGCGCTGAATCGTCGGCTCGGCGACGCCGAATTGATCGACGCGCTGCTCAATGATTATCTTGGCTGTCTCGGAAGCCTCGCGGCGGAACCGATCGGCGGCGGAATTGCCTAGAGTGAAGGTCACTGACGCCGGATTGGAGCTTGTCGTGTCGCTCCAGGCGTCGCCGAAGAAGGGCCGGATCTTTTCGCGGATTTCGTTATGCTTGCTGGTGTCGGGAGTCTCGATGACGACCACACCGTTGGCGGGCGCTTTCACGGCGCTGAACGGGATGCCGGCATTCTTCAACTCGTCTTCGGCCTTCTCCCGGTCGTCCAAGGTCATCTTCTTAATCACGTCGTCGACTTTGACCTGCATCACGAGGTGCGTGCCGCCCTTCAGGTCGAGACCGAGATGGATGTTCTCAGTGAGGTTCTGTTTGAGCTTCGAAGCCTTGAAGAAATCGCTCGCAGTGCGGATGTACCCTTTGGGCTTGTTCCAGGGCCCGAACATTATGACCAGGCACAGCGCGGTGACTACAGCGATAACGATGCCGCGTATACGAATATTTTTGCTCATAATCTACCTCTTCTCCTCCGCAGCCGGCGCGTCCTGCAAGCCGGAGATCGCCGTCCTGGCGACTTCGACTCTGATGACGGGGTTTTCTGAAATTTTCAACTGCACGGTGCGCTTGTCGTCTCGAACGCTGACTATAGTCCCGTAGATTCCGCCACTGGTGACAACCTTGTCGCCCGTCTTCAAATTGTCGAGCATGGCGTCAAGCGCCCGCTGACGTTTGCGTTGCGGCAAGATGATCAGAAAATAGAAAATAACAAAGACCAGTAGCAGCGGGATAAAGGTCACGAATGGACTGCCTTGCTGGAATAGGAACAATGCGATTTGTTGTGACATCACCAGGCGGGTTAACCTCTTTTGTTAATTATTGATCGTATCGCTCGGGACATGGCGCAGATTTTAGTCTGTCTGGCGCCCAATTTTACACTACGGACAAACTTAATGTCTGTCCCTCTCTTATCCCACTCTCATCCGGTCCAGATAACATGCGCGAAATTGGGCGAACTCGCCAAGCGCAATAGCTTGCCTGACGCGCCGCATGGTGTCAAGGTAGAAGGCCAGGTTGTGGTACGAGCAGAGCGTCGAGGCCAGCATCTCGCCGCAGTTGTACAGGTGCCTGACGTATGCGCGCGAATAGCGACGACAGACCGCGCACTCGCATTCCTCGTCGAGCGGGCGCTCGTCGCGAACGAACTTCGCGTTCCGGACGTTCATCTTTCCGCGAGAGGTGAAGACCTGGCCGTTGCGCGCGTTCCGCGTCGGCATCACGCAATCGAACATGTCTACGCCGCGCGCCACGCATTCGATCAAATCCTCCGGCGTCCCCACGCCCATCAGGTAGCGCGGCTTATCGGCGGGCATTTGCGGCGCGATGAATTCGGTGATGTCATACATCCGCCGCTTCTCCTCTCCGACGCTTAGTCCCCCGATCGCATAGCCCTCAAACCCGATCTCGACCAACTGCTCCAGGCTCCGGCTTCGCATGTCTTCATAAACGCTGCCCTGATTGATTCCGAAGAGCGCCGGCGAAACGGCGGTCGACTGGGGCGTGTCCTTCAACAGGTCGAACTCCGAGCGCGAGCGGCGCGCCCAGCGCGCGGTCAATTCCAAAGAATCCCGGGCCTGTTCCCGGGTGGCCGGATATGGCGTGCATTCGTCGAAGCACATCACGATGTCGGCGCCGAGCGCGCTCTGAACCCGCATCGACACTTCCGGCGAGAGGAACCGCTTCGAGCCGTCCAGGTGCGAGCGGAATTCCACGCCCTCTTCCCTGATCTTCCGCAGCTCGCCGAGGCTGAAGACCTGGAACCCGCCGCTGTCGGTCAGAATCGCGCGGTCCCACGAAATGAACTTGCGCAACCCGCCCAGATCGAAGACGGTTTCGTGGCCGGGCCGAAGAAAAAGATGGTAAGTGTTTCCGAGAATGATTCGCGCGTCGAGGCGTTCGAGCATCTCCTGCGTGAGGGCCTTGACCGTGCCGGCGGTCCCGACCGGCATGAAAACGGGCGTCTCGATCTCGCCGTGGGCGGTCCTGATCCTTCCGGCGCGCGCCTGCGTGCCCGGGTCTTTATGGTCGATGTTGA
>Ga0207428_10001672_pt1 | contig 22959 bp, 19 predicted proteins | sample RhiMethybrSRZTD1_FD_187600 | JGI IMG/M metagenome (GOLD analysis project Ga0207428, IMG submission 187600) | Populus rhizosphere microbial communities from Tennessee, USA - Rhizosphere MetaG P. TD hybrid SRZTD1 (SPAdes) (version 3) | ecosystem: Host-associated > Plants > Roots > Rhizosphere >...
TCCCGCGGGTGATGTAGATGAATCCGCCGGGCAGCGCAAACGCGTTGATCGCCGGCTGATCGACGACGGTGAACTGCCAGGGAAGAGTGGGACGCTCAGAGAGCTTGGCGAGACTGAGACCGATATCGCTGACGTACTTGGCCAGCTCGGGGTCGTTGTAGACGCCCATCTCGGCCCGCACTTGCGCGTCTGACTCACGACCCATCGCGATCTCCTGCGACTCGCTCATCAGCGTGAACTCGCGCTCCCCCGTGACAGGGTTGGTCGCGCAAGCGGCGACCACGGCGACGAACAGCAGAAGAATCGCCCGCACAGTCCGTATCCAGGCGTCGGCCCGACCGACGCTAAGCGTCGGCCACCGCCGGGGCCGGTAGCAACGAGGCGCTTGCGGCGGCAACGCCGGCGCCTTCGGGGACGCGGTATCCCTGCATGCTCAACGCGCCTTCGAGCGCGGCCAGGAATTGCAGCAGCGTTTGCGGCGTCGAGCTGGCGCCCATCAGACCAACCCGCCAGATCTTCCCGGCCAGCGGCCCGAGTCCAGCACCGACCTCGATGTTGAACGTCGTCAGGAGCGTCTTGCGAACGGCCGCCTCATCCACGCCTGCCGGCACTCGAATCGTATTCAACGTCCACAGCCGCTCATCCGCGGGGGGCAGCAGTGACAGGCCCATCGCTTCAACGCCGGCGACCAGCGCACGATGATGGCGCTCGTGCCGCGCGAAGCGCGCCAGCAATCCTTCTTCTTCGACCATCTGCAACGCTTCGCGAAGCGCGTAGATCAGCGACGTGCACATCGTGTGGTGATACTTGCGTCCCACCCAGTAGTCTTCGAGCAGCCGCAGATCCAGATAGAAGCTGCGGCACTTCACCAGCCGCTCACGCGCGGCGCCCGACACTGCCAGCGGCGCCACACCTGACGGCGCGCCAATGCACTTCTGGCTGCACGAATACGCCACGTCTACGCCCCACCCGGCGAGATCGACGTCGTGGCCTCCCAGCGAGGTGACCGTATCGACAATCGTCAACGCGCCCTTCTCGCGCGCGACCGCCGCGAGCTCCTTGACCGGGTTTCTGACGCCGGTCGATGTCTCGGCGTGCACGATGCCGACGACATCGGCGCCGTCACGCGCCAGCTCCTCGCGCAGGCGCTGCGGATCGACAGCGCGTCCCCATTCGACGTCGATGCGCCGCACTCGCGCGCCATACCGCTCCAAGATCTGTGCGAGGCGATCGCCGAAATACCCCGTCACGATCACGATGCCGCGCATACCGTCCGCCACGACGTTGGCGACGGCGGCTTCCATCGAGGACGTCCCCGTCCCGGAGGTCGCCAGTGTCAGTGCCTTGCTGTCCGCGCGAAATACGCGCTGCAGCGACGCACGTACATCGTCCAGCATCGGTACGAAGTCGGGATCGAGATGGCTGAGAACGGGGGCCGACAACGCGCGGATGACGCGCGGGGGAATCAGACTAGGACCGGGGCCGAGCAGGATACGTTCAGTCGCAGGAAGAGGCATGTGAATGTGAATGTTGGTCAACAGCCGTGGGTGTCAACTGAATGAAGTCAGCGTAGAGCAGGGGCTTTAGCCCCCGCGGGCACGAATGCATCCAACTGGCGGCGAATGATGTCCACGACCTCTGAACTCACGGGACGAAGCGGCGGCCGCGGTGACCCGCCAGCGTATCCCATCAATTCTAGTGCGGCCTTGAGGCCGGGGACCCCATACGTCGAGCCGACCGATCGCGCGAGCGGCATCAGACGACGCTGGAGCGCCTGTGCCTCGTCGATCCGCTTCTCTCGAATCAGCGTGGTCATCAGCACGCACTCGGCAGGCAGTAGTGAGGCAAGTGCCAGAATCGCACCGTCGCATCCGGCACACAACGCGTGCACAAGCGTCGCCGCCGAGCCGGCCAGGATGGTGAAGTCGTCAGGTGTGCGCGCGACATATTCCGCGATCTGGCCGATGTCCGACCCGGATTCCTTCATGCCGACGATGTTCGGATGAACGGCGAGACGCTCGACGGCATCGGGCAACAGGTTCACGCCGGTGTAGAGCGTCACGTTGTAGAGGAGAACCGGCACCGGCGAGGCGTCGGCGACCTCGGTGAAGTGACGCACGAAGGCGTCTGACGTCATTTGCGGCTTGAAGAAGGACGGCGTGCGCACGAGCGCGGCGTCCACGCCGGCCGCTGCTGCCCGTCGTGTCGCGGCGATCGTCGCCCGCGTGGATTCACGCCCGGTTCCCGCGATCAAGGGCCGTGACCTGGGCACACCGGCCCGCACGACGTCCACGACGCGATCCGCTTCATCGTCTTCGAGTGACGTCGCTTCGCCGTTCGAGCCGAGTACCACCAGGCCGGTCAGCGGCGTGGTCATCCAGCGGCTGACATTTGCGGCCAGCGCCCGTTCATCTACCACGCCGTCATCGCGAAACGGCGTCGCGATTGGCGTGTAGATGCCGGCAAAAGGTTTCATCGTTCCAATTGTACAGGGGCGCGGCCAGTGCTTTGTACGAGCAGATTGACGCCGAGCACGACCATGAATATCGCCGCCGCAGGCGCCAGCGCCCATGGCGCATCGCCGAGCATCGCCACGTTCGAGGATTCCTGCAGCATGGTGCCCCACGTCGGCGTCGTGTCCGGAAAGCCCAACCCCACGTACGACATCGTCGATTCGGCGAGGATGAATGCCGGGAGCAGCAGAGTGGCCTGTGTGCGCAAGTACCCGCCGGCGGCAGGCAACAGATGCCGGGTCAGGACGCGCGTGGCACTGGCCCCTGCCGCACGCGCCGCAACGGCGTACTCACGATCGCGTTCCACAAGAATGATGGCCCTCACGCCCCGCGCGACCATCGGCCAGCCAAGCAGCGCGAAGATGGCGAGCAGCAGCACGAAGATCGTCGAGCCCGGAAGTACGAGCGGCATCACTGCGCGTAGTGCGAGCGTCACGTAGATCGCTGGCAGTACGACGACGAACTCGGATGCGCGAGAGAGGAGCGTATCGAGTCTGCCACCGGCGTATCCGGCAACACCGCCGACGATGGCTCCGACCACCGTCGCCAGGAGCGTCGCGAGCAGGCCGAGCGCCAGCGTGGCGCGCGATCCGTGCAGCAGTCGAGAGAATCGGTCGCGTCCGTACGCGTCGGCGCCGAGAAGTAAGAGTGGAGCACCAGCATCCGGAGCGGCGGAGACGAGCACGCCGTCGCTGAACCATCGCAGCGGAATGTGCTGCGTGCGGTCCTCCTCGAAGCGGCGCTCGAGACGGCTGGCGATCCGCAGTGGGTGCACGTGCGGCAACGCCATGTCGTCGCCGACATGGATTCGCGTCGGCGGGGCGTAGAGCAGATCGGCGAAGCGGCGATTCGGCGGATTGGGCGCCAGCCACGACGCAGCGCACGCGGCAAGCACGATCACGCCGAGCATCACTGCGCCGGCCGTCTTCATGCTTCGATGTCCTCGCGCACGCGCGGGTCCGCCACTGCGAGCAACACATCACCGAGCAGCGTGCCGAACGCGAGAAAGCCGGCACCGGCCGCTGCACAGGCCGACACGAGATAGATGTCTCTCGCGCGCAGCGCTTCGTACATCAACCGGCCGATGCCCGGCCACGCCGTGATGTACTCGACGATGAAGGATCCCGAGAGCAGCGATCCAATCACCAGACCGTAGACGCCGCAGATCGGACGGATCGACACCGGCCACGCATGCCGCCACACGAGCTCGCGCCGCTCGACCCCTCGCGCGATGGCCGCGAGCAGAAACGGCTGGCGCACGGCCTCCGACATCGACTGCGACTGCAGACGTTCGAACGCTGCGGCGATCGGCAGCGCCAAGGCCAGCGTAGGAAGCACGAGATGCCACGCGACGTCGGCCAGTGATTCCGTCCACGACGCATCGACGGTGGTCGCCGACAGCATCCCGCCAGTCGGCAGCCACCTGGTACGCGCAGCGATGAACACCAGGATCAGCGACATCAGGAGCGGCGGCACCGAGATGAACATGACCGATGCGCCGCGTACACAGGCGGACAGCCATCCCGCGCGGCGGCTGCCCGTGAAGACGCCGAGGCCCAGTCCGAGCAGCGTCGAGACGACGAGCGCCGAGGCGGCCAGCAGTGCGGTCTTGCCGGCCGCTTCTACGACGATGGGACCGACCGGGCGGTTGTAGAGAAACGAATCGCCGAAGTCGAGACGCACGGCACGCGAGATCCACTGGCCCCACTGCACGACCGGGTTGCGATCGAGCCCGAACCGCGTTCGCGCGGCTTCGACTTCAGCGCGCGGGGCAAACGCCCCGAGCTGCGATGTGACATCGCCCGGAGCCAGTCTGGTCAGGAAGAGCGCGGCCGACGAGGTGCAGACAAGAAGGACGAGCGCGAACGTCAGGCGGCGAATGAGGAAGCGCGCCATCTACACGTATCTACGGACGGCCTCAGGGACCGGAGACACTGAGTGAGTCGGCATTCCACAAGAGCGGCGGCCGCATGACCGACGGCACGACGCCCATTGTGCGACGGCTGTGCGCAAAGTACAACCGCGGCGCCGCGAAGTACAGCACGGGCACGTTCTCGGCCAGGGTGCGCTGCGCGTCGTTGAACAGCTCGCGCCGCCGTGCCGCGTCGACCGTCGTCGCCTGCTCGCGCATGATGCTGTCGATGCGGCCTTCCCACTCGGTGGCCGGCGTCTCCTGCGCCATGTGCCAGAAATGCGTCGAACCCGAACTGAGCCAGAAGTCCAGGTTGCCCGCCGGATCGAGCGTGCTGAAATACGGCCGCATATAGACCGCTTCGTACTGGCACTTCAGCAGACGCTCGATCATCGAGGGGTATTCCATCGGCGCCGCTTCGAACGCAATGCCTATCTTGGCCGCCTGCTCTCGAATCACGGACACGCCACGTTCGTAGTAGGCGATGCCGCGCTGGGTCATCACCGTGAATCGAGCCTCGACGCCGTCCGCGGTTTCGACGACGCCGTTGCCGTTGCGATCCTCGAGTCCAATGCTCTTGAGGAGATCGCGGGCCTTGGCCAGGTCGTAGGGATAGCGCGGGACGTTCGGTGAAAACCACGGTTTGTTGCCCGGCGTGATCGGACCCCAGATCGGGACCGCCTCGCCGAGGAACACTGTGTGCGCAAACTCTTCGCGATCGACGGCATGCGAGATCGCCTGCCGGAACTCACGCTTCTGAACAAACGCCAATCGCCGGTCGCCCTTCTTCTGTTCGGGATCGAGGCAGAACCAGAGGGCGTCGGCATCGGGACCCACGCCGCCTTCGATCAGCGTCAGCTTGCCTTCTTCTTCGGCGCGTCGGACGGGCACGTAGTCGTCGGGACGCAGCTCGCTCTGCGTGAGGTCGGTCGTACCGGCCTGCAGCGCCAGGAGCTCGGCGTTCTGCTCGGGAATGAACTGCAGCACCAGGCGATCGAGATACGGCAGCTTCTGACCGTCGGGCGCCGTGCGCCAGTAGTTGGGGTTGCGATCGAAGACCAGACGCTCGCCCGGCTTGAACTCGCGCAGGACGAACGGACCCATGCCGACGATCTCTGACGGCGCGGTGCCCGTATTCCAGGCTTTGGCAAAAGTCCCGTCCTTCAGCGCGCCCTCGAGCTTGTGTTTGGGCAGGATCGGAACGGCGTCGAGCAGCCCAATCCCCGAACCAGACGGCTGCGCGTAGGCCAGGACGACCGTCTGCGCGTCGGGCGCCGTGGCCTGAATCGGCTTTCCGCCGGGCATCACGCCGCTCGCCACAACGCTCTCGACTTTCGGGTCGTACATCGCCTGGAGCGTGAAAAGCACGTCGGCGGAGGTGAAGGGCGTGCCATCCGACCAGAGCGAACCGCGGCGCAGATGAAGGGTGTGCGTCAGGCCGTCCGGGCTGGATTCCCATTTCTCGGCGAGCCACGGCTCCAGCTGGAAGGTGGCCCGGTTCATCCGGACCAGTGGACCCTGGGTCAGCATGGCGAACGTGTCGCTCGGCTGATCGCCGGCCACCAGCCGATTGAACGTACGCGGGGTGCCCCTCGCCGAGGCGACCAGTTGGCCGCCGCGCCGGCCCGTCGTCGTCGCCGTTCCTGCGTTGGTGTCCTGAGAGGGACAGCCTCGTACGAACAGGAAGACGAGGGCGAGCATTGACAGCGTGACCAGGACGCCGGTGATGCGCGGAGTAGGCCGGCTCATTTCCAGCCACCCCGGCCAAGTTCTTGGCCGATGAAATTCACCGTGCAGATTTCAACACATTCGGTGCGCAAATTTTGCGTGCAGCGTGTGGCGCCAATGGTACGGCCAAGCATCTGTCTGGGGTGACGTATCGGCCGAGGTCGCTCGAAGCCTCAATCGTGAGCTCGAAGTCGAACGAGATCAGCGAGTTGAGAGCAGGTATACAGCCAGGCTCCCTAGTTGGCATCAGCCCCGCAATAGGAAGGGCCACTCACCCCGCAATTCAAAGGAACAAGGAAGGAACGGAAGGAGTTTTATGTCGGCCACTCTTCACATCGAGTCAGGACACAACGGACCCCGGCTGGGACGCAGCGTTTCGATCGACCAGGCTGCGCTGCTGCTTCAGGTTTCCCGCCGGACCATCTACAACCGGATTCGAGATGGCCGTCTGGTGACCATCCGCACAATCGGCGGCTCGCAGCGAGTGCTCCTGGATTCACTCAATGAGTTGAACGCGTCATCGGAAATGATTCCGGCCTCGGTGCAGTCGTCGTTCGCGGTTCGGACGGTCACGGGCAACTGACATTCATCAGTCGCGGGGGAAACCATGACCACCACCGTCTCACGCCATCTCGCGTCGCAGGCATTTCGCCTGACGCTTTCGTGCCTTGTAGGTGCAGGTCTGCTGCTCGCGACGACGGCGAGCGCGCAGGCGCAGACGCGACGCCACGCGCGGATGTCGCGAGATCTCGAGCAGCGGTTGCAGGCGGGAGACACGGGCGCGACGAGCGTGATCGTGACGGGGACGCGCGAGCAGATCGCGCGCATTGCGGCGCGGCATGGACTGCGGATTTCGAAGCAGCTTGAAACGGGAGCGGTGCTCGAGGTTCCGGCGGGCGCGCTCGAGGCAGTGGCCAATGACCGCGAGGTCGATCAGCTGTCGAGCAACCACCTCGTCGAAGCGCACATGGCGGTGACGAACCAGACGATTGGCGCCGACCTGGCGCAGGCGGGGGGCTGGGCGCCTGGCATCGGTCCGCTGACTGGCGCCGGCGTTGGCGTGGCGGTAATCGACTCCGGCGTGGCCAACATGCCGCAGCTGCAGGGGCGGATTATCGCCAGCAAGGACTTCACCGACGATCGCGGGACCGGTCTCGATCAGAACGGCCACGGCACGCACGTGGCGGGCATCATCGCGGCGGCGGGCGTGAACCGCCTCGACGACACGCGCGGCGTAGCGCCGGGCGCCAACATCATCAGCCTGAAGGTCCTCGACGCGGAGGGCAAGGGACTGGCCGCCGACGTGATCCAGGCGATCGACTGGGCCGTCAAGAACAAGGACCGCTACAACATCCGCGTCATCAACATGTCGCTTGGCGGCGCGCCCTCGCAGAGCTATCGCGACGATCCGATCTGCCAGGCGATCGAGCGCGCGTGGCGCGCGGGGATCGTCTCAGTGGTGTCGTCGGGCAATATGGGCAAGACGGCGGAGGGCAAGCAGGTCATCGGCGGCATCACGACGCCGGGCATCTCGCCGTTTGCGATCACCGTCGGCGCTACTAACACCAAGGGCACCCCGTGGCACTCGGATGACGAGGTCGCGAGCTACAGCTCGAAGGGACCGACCGCATACGACCATCTGCTCAAGCCCGACCTGGTCGCGCCAGGAAACAAGATCCTCGGACTCGCAGCTCCGGGGAGCACGCTGGTTCGAGAGCATCCGGAGCTGGTGATTGGTTCGGGGCGCAACGCACGGCTTCAGCTGTCCGGAACGAGCATGGCCTCGGCCGTTGTTGCAGGCTCCGTGGCAGTACTGACCGAGGCAAAGGTTCGCGGCACGGAAACCGTCCGACGACTCCTTCAGGAGAACAGCATCAAGGTGGAGGGGGGTCTTATTGCGACGGGCGCCGGGTCCTTGAGCCTGGACCTAGCGCTCGCAGCAGCCCTGCCGAGCAGCGAACTCGAGAACACGCTTCATTCGGACGGCACAAAGCCTTCGGGTATTGCGTATTGCGCCGCGGCTGCCTGCGGCATCCAAACAAAGGGCGACACGCTCATCTGGGGCGACACGCTCATCTGGGCTGACACCCTCATCTGGGCTGACACGCTCATCTGGGCTGACACCCTCATCTGGGCCGACACGCTCATCTGGGCTGACACGCTCATCTGGGCTGACACCCTCATCTGGGCTGACACCCTCATCTGGGCTGACACCCTCATCTGGGCTGACACCCTCATCTGGGCTGACACCCTCATCTGGGCCGATTAGACAAGAATATCGAGGAAAAAATGAGCAGACTAATCATTTGGAGCGAATAGGCCGATAGACCGACTTGCCGGCGACATCCCGGCAAGCCGATGCAGAAACGCGCAAATCCGCTATCGTTTGGGACACGTCTCTATATCGCGACGGTCGTCGCGATAGGCGCCTATGTTGTCGCGGCGTCCGTATACGACCTGGTGCTTGACCCACCAGGAACGCAGTGGCTGTACCTTGCGGTCCTAACGTTTCTGACAGGTACTTTCAGCGTAAAGCTACCGTCGATCAGCGCGCGCATTTCGGTCTCTGAGGCCTTCGTATTCGCGGCCGTCTACTTCTTCGGTCCATCAGGAGCCACGGTAATCGTAGCGTGCGACACGCTCATCATGATGAGTTGGTCGCATGGTGGCACCCGATCCCGCGTGCGAACAATCTTCAACTTCTCTGCAGGTTCAGCAGCAATCTGGATCGCAGCGCACGTTTTCAAATTCCTTTTGCCTCAAGCGCCGTCGACGCCTCAGCTGGAACAGCTGCTGATTCCAGTTTTCCTGTTGGCGACGACGTACTTCGCAATTAATAGTTCGCTCATCGCGATCGCAGTGGCCTTCGAAAAGGCACTCTCGCCAATCGAAGTATGGAAGAACAACTTCGTTTGGATCGGGTTGAACTACATTGGCGGAGCATGCGTCGCGATGTTGCTCGTCACCTACCGACAGCGCATAGACCTTACATCGCTGAGCGTAATCGTCCCTCTGCTCGTTATTACCTACCTCACTTTCCGAACATCGCTGGGACGACTTGAGGATGCGAATCGACACGTCTCACAGGTGAACAGTCTGTACCTCTCAACGATTGAAACGCTCGCGATGGCCGTGGACGCAAAGGATCAGATTACGCACGGTCACATCCGAAGGGTTCAGGTGTACGCCGTCGAACTTGCCAAAAGACTGGGCGTCAACAACGATCGACAACTCAAGGCCATCGAAGCGGCGGCGCTGCTTCACGACATGGGAAAGCTTGCGATTCCCGAGCACATCCTGAACAAACCAGGCAAACTCACACCCGCCGAATTCGAGACGATGAAGCGTCATGCTGCGATCGGGGCTGACTTGCTCTCCTCGATTCAGTTCCCATATCCCGTCGTGCCCATCGTCAGACATCACCACGAGAACTGGAACGGCAAGGGCTACCCGACCGGGATCTCGGGGACGGACATTCCACTCGGAGCTCGCATTCTCGCCGTCGTGGACTGCTTCGATGCGCTGAACTCCGACCGACCTTACCGCCCACGATTGGACGCCGACGAAGCCTTCGCGATCCTCAAGGACCGACGCGGTACGATGTACGATCCGCTCGTCGTCGATACGTTCATCGATGCCTACTCCGAGATAGCGGACCTGGCCCAGACAGCCGGTCAGCAGGCCCGGAGCCTGCTGGATCCTGGCGAGGCAGTTGTCGCCGACCGAGCCCAGACGATCGGACCGCTGGAGGAGATCAGAGCATCGGCCGCTGACAACATGGCGCTCACTCTGGCACGCCAGGGCGTACTCGAGGCGACAAGCACCATTGACGCGATGAACCTCCTCTCTCAGTGTGCTCGGACTCTAACTCCGTCAAGCGTCTGCGCCTACTTCCAGTACATGCCGGCTGCGGACGAACTTGTCTGTGTTTACGTAAGCGGTGATGACAACCGAGCGCTCATGGGACTGACTATTCGGCCCGGAGAGAGAGTCACTGGCTGGGTGGCCGCGAATCGAAAGGCAATCAGCAATTCCGACGCGACACTCGATCTCGGGCAAAGCGCCACCCTACTAAGACCGGAGCCTCGGAGCACCTTATGCGTCCCGGTCGTACTTGGATCCGATGGAGAACTGCACGGAGTGTTGACGGGTTACTCTTCGAGGGTCGATCCCTTCAACCATCGTCACGTATACGCGTTTGAGCAGCTAGCTGAAGCCCTATCGCAGCATTTCTTGAAGGGGCGACCCTCTGCAGGTCGGCTCGTTACATTCACCCACCGGCACGGTTAAGGCCTGCCGTCGTTTTCATGCTGCATAGGTGCGGAGAATAACCGCGGTCCATTTTGGCACGTTGAAGAGGGATTCAAGGCTCGAAACTGTATAACTCGCCGAGTCTTGCAATAAAAGGAGAGCTGACGCAGAAATCCTGATCTATCATCCAACGCTCAAAGCAGTGAGGACGTAGCGATGGAGTTCACACTTGATCGAGTGAGGGACCTCTTCAACACGGGACAGTTCTCTAGCATCTGCAAGGCCGTCGGCTCAGAGCTAAACTCCTTGAAACTGCTCCCACCCGATGCTCGAGTCCTCATCGCGCATGCCAATGTCTACGCCGGACGGTCTGACATCGCGACTGCGTTGGCTCAATCGGTCATCCAAGGAAAAACATCGCCGAGCCTAATCGCACACGCACTGATTGTGTGTGGCCTGGCCAATAAGCGCGATGGCCATATCGACAAGGCCGCAGCGGATTTCCGCAGTGCGATGAAGTTGGCCAAAGAGGAGCGTGAGACTGTCCCATTAGCATGGGCGCACGCCCATCTTTTTCGATTGTTAGCCCTCGCTGGATATCCTCAATCACACTTGACCGCGCTACTTAGTGACACGCGAAGGTATGTCTCCATTTCTGGCGATGCACACGCCATGGCTTACCTGCATGATTCCGTCGCGACTATGGAAGCGCAGCGCGGAGACATCGTCGAAGCTGAGAGGCACCTACGACTCGCGCGTGGTCTGCTCGTATTGCGCCCAAATGCCTGGCTTTCGGAGCTCTTGGCCGTAAACGCTTCCTGCGTGTCGTCCATCAATTGCGATAGTGAAGGCTTCAATCGCAATTCTGCGGAGGCGCGTGCATTCACTCGCCTCAGCGGCAACGTAGCTTCGGCAGCGGCGGTGGATGCAAACGAAGCACATGTTGCGGTTGTAACTGGGCATTTTGGACGAGCCTTTTCTCTCATCGAGAGAATTCTCAGCGCTCCAACGATTCACAACGAATTGGCTGCCCGCGAGAGCCTCGCCCGAATGCACCTCGTCATGGGGGATCTAGATTCCTGCGAAGGGGAACTCAGACAAATTCAGGCACACCGTTCAATCGACGCGCTCAGTTTTACGTTTCGGACTGCAGCGGTCCTGGAAGTTCAGCTACTAATCAGGCGCGGAGACTACATTTCAGCCGCTAAACTCGCAGAGTCACACATTCAAGAACTGCAACAAGTAGACGATCACTCGGCCCTGGTTGCGTTGATCACGTTTCGAGCCCTGGCGCTGTGTGTTTCCGGGAACATGGGCCGCTGCTCACAAGAGCTCCTCGAAGCGAATCGTCTTGGCGCTGCGAGTGTGAGGGCAGTCCAGGCCGACTTTGCCCATGTGTGCGGACTGATTCTGAATCACGTTCACGGCGTTCCTTTCTCAATGTTCGAACGTCGTAGTTTTCGAATCTGGGCGGCACACGGAAATGCGTGCGGTCCTCTTGAAGCGGTGACCGCAAAGGGATACACCGCAACAGACGACGCGACTGCTAAACGGTTGATCAAAGAGCACGCTCCGAAGTCTGACGTGCGGAAACTTGATTCCGACGAGCGGCTAGGAGCTGCCATTAATCACTTGGCGACGGCATTCGACGTCGCGTATCGACCAGAGCTCATCGCGGAGGAGCTTTCTCAGGCGATCAAGGTGTCCGATCTGTCATCGCGGATAGAGATAACGAGAGCTCCATCAACGGCCGAGACCAGTTCTAGTCTGGTACTAAATAGGGTCGCGGAGAAATTCCTCGCCTTGACCTGCGAGCCCCCGGACGACCCGTTCAAGGCGATCCTCCTCGGCGACATCCTCCGCATCGGCCGCGCGGCGATCGCCCTCGAGCGCGCGCGCGAAGAGGAACGCAGCCGCGCCGCGCTGTGGCCCGCCGATCCGGTCGAGGACCAGGGCGATGCCATCTTCATCGCCGAGGAGATGCAGTCGCTCCTCGCCACCGCGCGCCGCATCGCCACCACCACCGTGCCGGTCCTGATCACCGGCGAAACCGGCACCGGCAAGGAAGTGCTCGCCCGCACGATTCACGCCTTGTCGAACCGCGCCTCGGCCACGTTCCTGCCCTTCAACTGCGCCTCGACGCCCAAAGACATGCTCGACTCGCAGCTGTTCGGCCATCGCCGTGGCGCCTTCACCGGCGCGGTCGAGAACTTCCGCGGCGTCATTCGCGCCGCCACCGGCGGCACGCTGTTCCTGGACGAGATCGGCGACGCCAGCCTGGACGTCCAGCCCAAGCTGCTTCGCTTTCTCGAATCGAACGAGATCCATCCCATCGGCGAGACGCAGCCCGCGCGCGTGGACGTGCGCATCATCGTCGCCACCAATGCCGACCTCGAAACCCTCGTGCGCGACGGCCGCTTCCGCGAAGACCTCTTCTATCGCCTGAGCATCGTCCGCCTGCACCTGCCGCCACTGCGCGAACGCCGCGTCGAGATCCCAACGCTGGCCAACCACTACTTGCGCAAGCACGCAATCGAATACCGCAAGGGCGATCTGCGGCTGTCCGAAGACACGATGGAATACCTGATGCTCTATAAGTGGCCCGGCAACGTTCGCCAGCTGGCCAACGAGATGCGCCGCATCGCCGCCCTCGCCGAGACGAGCGCCGTACTGATGCCCGAGCACCTCTCCCCGGAGATCACCGCCTCACGACGCACCGTGCCCGCCTCCGAGCGAACGCTGGACGCCACCGAGGTCGTCGTTCGTCTCGATCAGCCGATGGCTGCCGCCGTCCGCCATCTCGAGCAGACGATGCTGCAGTACGCGCTGAAAAAATGTGAAGGCCGCATCGAAGACACCGCCACGATGCTCGGCTTGTCGCGAAAGGGCCTTTACCTGAAGCGGCAGCGGTTCGGGATCGATCCGCCGGAGAGCCAGGCGGTGCCGGTCAGCGCCTGAGAAGATTTTTCGCCCCCTCTATTTTTCGGCCCGCTCGAATCCCCTTACTCAATGGGGGGAGCCCGTGGTGAACATCTCGACGCCGGTGCCGACCATGGCCGAAACTCGCGACGACGACGCGCATTCGCTTGCCGGCCGCCGGCTTACCGGACCGCTGGATGGTTATCGCCTCGGCGTGACCGACGTACCGGTTCGCATCTACGACCTCACGCTCGAGGGCTGTCTCGTCGAGCTGAGCTTTGGCCCGCTCACCATCAAAGGCATTCGCCTGCAGATCGACCTGCCCGGGGAAGGGTGGACGGTCGTCCAGTGCGAAATGCACCACCTCGCGGGTCACGACACGTTCGCCGTGACGTTCACACGCATGGACGAAGAGGCCCGCAGTCGCATCGCCCGGGCGCTCGCACGCCTGGGCGATCGGCCGCCGGAGGACGACGCCTCGGTCACCAACGGGGAGGCCGATGAATGACTGACGCGATCGTTCCTCCGGGCCGGCCGCGTCTCGACTACGGCGGCTCGGATCGTCAAGCCTCGCGCCGCGCTGAGCTGCGCGTGGCGGGTCCGTTCGACGGCCGTCGCGTCGGCCCGCTGCCGACGCCGCTGCGCATCCACGATCTCAGCGCCGGCGGATGCCTGATCGAGTGCTACTACGACGTCGCGGTCGGACGCCGCATCAATCTGCAGATCGAGCTGCCCGGCGAAGGCTGGATCACCCTCGATGCCGAGACGGTGCACCTCCGCAACAACTTCGGCTTCGCGGTCCGCTTCGTCGGTCTGAGCGCGGCCAATCGCGGCCGCATCGAGCGCACCATGGAGCGCCTGCTGGTGGAGCGATCGGGCGGCTGGTTGCTGGGCAGTCGTGAGATGAGGTCCGGCTAAAGCCGGACACTGGGACCGTCCGGCTTAACCGGACACTACCGACGCTGTCCGAGCGTCCGATCGACGCCGACGATGAACACGTTGCCATCGACGCCTGGGTTGGCCAGCGCGGTATCGGCGTTCGACAGGTGATGAAATTTGTAGCCGAATCGCAGTGATGAGCGCGACCCGTACTGCCAGCGCAGTCCGCCGCCGCATTCGAGCGTGAAGTTGAATCGTCGCGCGTAGAGCCCGGGTACTTCGCGCGTGAACCACACCACGCCCATGGCTGCCCCACCGTAGCCCTGCCACTGGCGGCCCAGACGGACTTTACCTTCGACCCCTACCGGCGACACCGCCATACCAGCCACCAGACCATGCCCCTCTTCGAACCGGATCGTCTGACCGTCGGAGGTCGAGAAGGCGCCATAGGTTGGATTGTTCGAGAGCAGGAGCAGCGGCACGACCTCCGGCGCGTAGCCCAACGCCACGCGGCGAGAGGCGGCGAGCGTCAGCACCGCGCGCAGGCCGACAAAGAGATGGTCGCGATCTGAGGTCAAACCGAAGCGGTGACCGCCCGGCGAGTGGCGCGCGATGCCGACGTAGGGACCGATTTCCCACCGCGGCCACTGCATGCTGCTGTTCGAGGAACTCGCCTGAGCACCGGCAGTCTGCGCCGAGAGCGCAACGCCAATCACGCAAATGAACGACGTCGCGAGACAAGCGCGTGCTCGCACACCTCGAAGCTACAGCTTGCCCAGCTTTCGGAGCGTTCCGACGCCAGTCTTCGTCGCGCGGAAGTGTTCGGGCTTCGTCTTCTTGAACTCCTCGAACTCCTGCTCTTTGGATCGGGTGAACGGCTTGAACGATTCCTCGACGAACATGTCGAGACTTGAATTCACGTAGACGCGCCCGCGCGGCGTGTCGGCCGCGACCAGCGGCACATAGACGCTGCCGCCCGACACCTCGATGTTGGTCATCGTGTGGTAGTACCTCGCGTCGGCCGACCCGAACCGGCGCGTCAATCTCACCTTGACGTCGTCGAGATCGGGCGCCAGGGGCCGCGGCGCACCAGGCTGGTACTGCCATACGCTCATCACCACGCCGTTCTTGCCGATCGCGACGTCGGCCAGCGGCTGACCGTTGGTGGCCACCAGTTCGACAACATAGTAGTCGTCAACGACGTCAGACTTCACGTCGAGAATCCGGCCCGCGACGAGCGGCCCGCCGAGCGCGCCGAGACCAGGGGCCTCGTCCATGCGCATTTGTTTGATGCCGTATGAAATATTCGCGAGGATCTCCTGTGGAAGCCGGCCATTCGGGAACGGTGGGCGGCGGACCTTCGCGTTCGGTGATGGCCCTCGTCCCCGAGCACCAGCCGCACTGGGTGCCGCCTTGCCGGGATCGGGCGTGGACTGCTGCGACTGCGCAAAGCCCGCTACGACCAGGGCGATGCCGATACACAGGCTCAACGCCAGTCGCGTTCTCGTGACCATACCAGCACCTCAAATTCTACCGCGCGGCAACCGCGGCCACGCGGCCCAGTTCCTCGTCGATGATCTCGCCGAACGCCTCGACCGGCCGGGCGCCCGTGATCATGCGTCCATTGATGAAGAACGTCGGCGTCGCCGACACCCCGAAGCGCTGGCCCTCGGCCAGGTTCTGACGCCACACCGCCTCGCGGGTCCCCGAGTCCAGGCACGTGTCGAAGCGCGCCGCGTCGAGTCCGATGTCGCGCGCATAGCGCTTCAGATCGGCGATCTGCAAGCCGGACTGGCTTTCGAACAGCTTGTCATGCATCTGCCAGAAGCGTCCCTGCTCGTGCGCGCAGGCCGCGGCTTCGGCGGCTTTCGGCGCGTCCCTGTGATTCGGCAGCGGGAAGTCACGGTACACGATCCTCACTTTGTTGCCGTATCGCTGCTCCAGCGTCTTCAGCGTCCCGCTCACCGCCCGGCAGTACGGACACTGAAAATCCGAGAACTCCACGATCGTCACCGGCGCGGCGGCTGGCCCTCGCGAGGGCGCTTTGCCAGCGGGGATCTCGATTCTGGGAACGTCGAGCAGAATCCGCACGCGGGTCTTGTCGCGAAGCGTGTCCACGAACCGCCGGCGTGCCCCGTTCAGACGGGCCTGACGAAGGCTGATCTCGATCTGCGCGATGGCCTGCGCGTCGGTCTGGCCGGGTGGCCGAGGCCCTCGGCTCTCGAGCACGGCGCGCGCCTGGTCCTCGGTCACCGGCGTCACTTTCGCGTCGATCTCGATCCGCGTCAGCTCCTGGACGGTAACGCCCCGCGACGCCGCCTCCTGTTCGAGCAGCACGCGTGTCACGTAGTCGTCCAGCACTTGCTTGCGAATCGTGTACTCCTCGTTGCGAATCTTCGCCAGACGATCGTGGGCCACGGCGTCGAGCTCGGCGACCGTGATCCTCCGGTCGCCGATGATGGCGACCGCTGATGAAGATGCCACGCTGCGCGCTGGCTCCTGCGCGGTTGCCAATCGGACCACCGCAGCAACTGCGCAGATGATCAGCAGGGCCCCGACTCTGAGCACCATCCCCGTCCTCCCCTCCAGCAACGACGTCAGCATTGATGCGGGTTGCACTGGTACGGCTCCTCACGACAGTTCGTCACGGATTCTTCCCAGTGACCGCCACAGACGTAGGTATAGGGTTCCTCGCGGCAGTTGTAGGGATACCAGTCGCACTGCCACCACCAGTTGTAACCGTCGGTGTTCCAGTAGCAGTACTCGTCCCAGTCGCAGACGGTCGTCGTCCCTTCGCAATACTCGTCGACCCACACGCTCGTGTAATCGCAGACCGTCTGATAGCAGGTGTCATAGACAATCGGCGCATTCGGACAGCCGCAGTCGCTGTCGCTGCCGAACGAGTGGCCACACGAGTCCGTACTTCCGCACGCGCCGTAGTGATCGTGCGCGCCCTCGCTCTCGCACGGATCACCATTGCCCAGCGGATTCTGCGTGAGCGTCACGGTGGTGCCGGCGATGACGAGCTGGGCGTAGCGAGGCTCGTCGTACGCGGTGTAATTCTCGATGCCGTAGGTCACCGTTGCCGGGCCCGTACCGCTTTCTGGGCTCGCGAGGTAGGCGAAGTTGCTCTGCAGCGACGCCGACCACGGACATCCCGCCGTGGTCGCGATGTCGAAGGCGACGGCGCCGTTTTCGGGACCGACCGTTACAGCCGAAGGGCTGACGCTGTAGTTGCACGTCGACGTGCATTCGTTCGCACCGAAGGCGTCGGGCCTCCAGACACACGAACCGTTGTCGAGCTTCCACCGCCCTGGAGTAGGCGGATTCGGGTCGCCGTAGTAGGTGCCACCGGCATCGTCGAATTCCTGGAGGTGCGGATTGCCGACACCGCGAAAGCTGCGCATCGTGTTGGCGGCGCAGCCCCCGAGGCACGAGGACCCTGGAAAACCCAACCACCAGCTGAGCGACGAGCGATCATTGGGGCGATTCATCGGGTCGTGTGTGACCACGTAGTCCTGCGACGGCTGTCCGGGCGGCAGTTCCTGCCATGACGCGCCGATGAACAAGACCGCGTGGACGCCGCCGTTGACTTCGACAATCACCGGATCGTTGAAGTCGACGTTCTTCTCCTGATCGGCCACCGCCTGTCGTCGCTCCTGAGTAGAGCTGCCGTAGGTCCATCGCGACACTGTGAACGGCAGATACAGGTTGGCCAGATCGTCAATGCGATCGGGAAACACGCCGCCCGGAGCGCCTCCTGAAGGCGGACCTGTCCACCCTCGCTGCGTCGCGTTGTTCCAAATCAGACTCTCGTAGTTATCCACGTAGCTGTCGGAGGAGGCCCAGTCCAGCCACATGAGGATGACCGCCGGTATGCACCAGTTCGGATCGATCTGCGGATGATAGGGAACAGGAAGCGTATGGGCATGGGGTGGAGTGGGCCCGATGCGACATTCATAGGCGCCCATCGAACAATAGGCGACAAGGAGGATGAGCCAAATGTGAGCCGCTCGTACACGTCGCATGAGTCCTCCTCGTCGCTACTTGACGACGGCACCGGACTCTACGAGACCGATGTGCGGAGGTGAAGTCGGGCGTACAGCTGTCGGCCAAACAACCGACACTAGTTCGACGAGATCAGTTTTGCGTAAGCGATGAGCACACCCGCCATCAGCTGCGCGCGCGTGGTCACCTTTAGCTTGCGGTACAGACGCTCGAGATGCGTGTGAACGGTGCGTGACGACATCGTCAGGCGACGGGCCATCGACTTCTCGTCATCCTCGAGATTGAGGATGCATTCGACGATCTCGATCTCACGCGGCGATAATTGCAGCTCGCCGATGAGCGCGTTCCATGTCGCGCTGCGCAGCAGCGACGACACGGAGCTCTGCCCCTGCGCCGCCGCGACCGTCTGGTTGTTGTTGGATTGTTTGGCAAATCGCAGAAGCGATTCGTCGTCACGCATCGTCGAACTTCGAGGCAGCAATCAATACTCGCATTGCCCGAAAGTTGTCTACCAAAAACGTGCAAATGACAAAAATGCTGTGCAACGCTCGCACTTGGTCCAGCCAAGCTGGACACTAGGTACCGCTGAAGAACGACGGCAGCCGCATGTCGCGCATCGTCCGCAGCCCGGGCGCCGCGGTCAGCACGGCGGGAATCGAGTTGACCGTGATCGACGCGGTGGCGATGTCGCCGTGCACGCCGCCGGCAATCCTCGAGTAGATCCGTGGCGATCCTTCGATGAGCACCGAGTCGTGCGGATCGGGGCAACCGAGATACGCCTCCAGTCGAAGGGCGATGAGCGGTACACCCTTCACGTAGCCCACGCCGCTCTGGATCACCCCGCAGACCTGCCCCGCCTCGACTGTCAGCACATCGCTCGCGACCGGCTGCTCAGCGATCTTCGGCGCCACGTGATCCGCGATGCTATCGAGCGTCCAGCCCATCGCGTCGCCGATCATCTGGATCGATTCCGTGAAGCCGACGTGACGAACGGTGCCGAGCTCCACCTGCTTCGCGAACTGCTCGGGCGTGAGCCCGGCGCCGATCTTCTGCTGAAACGGCAGCCGCCGGACCCGCGCATCCTGCACCCGCTGCACCTCGATGCGATCGACGCGCTCGCAGACGGCCGAGAGCGCAATCGGCAGCGCGTCCATCGTGAAGCCGGGATTGACGCCGGTGCCGAGCACCGCGACCTTGGCCTTCTTCGCCGCCGCATCGAGCCGCTTCGCCAGCCGGCGGTTGCGCGGCGCCGGATACGCCGCTTCCTCCGTCGTCGTCACGATCGGGATACGTCGCTTGAGGATCTCTTCGAACTGCGGCAACACGACCTTCAGCGAAGAACTTGTGCACAGCACCGCCACATCGGGCTTGGTGGCCTTGATCGTCTGGCCGATATCGCTGGTGACCTTCACACGCAGCGTCCGCCCAGCCTCGACGACGTCGCCGAGATCGCGCCCGGCCTTCTTTGGATCGACGTCAACGGCCGAAACGATCTTGAATCCTGTGCGCGACGCAATCTGTCGTGCAACCAGCGCGCCGATCGGTCCCAAGCCCACGTGCATCACGCGAATCATGGACGGGGATTATAGGGGCAGGAGCGAGTAGCGATGTGCAAATGCAGGATGCGATCTGGCGAAAGACAGATCCCGTCGGGTCCGATACTCCCCGTAGAGGAACGAATGATGATCCGTTCGGCGTGTGTATGGTTGGTGGTGGTATCCCTTTCAATCGCGGCGCTCCAGGCACAATCACTGGCGGGCGCTGCAAAGAAGGCCGGAGAGGCAAGCGCGAAGTCGAAACAGGCGGACGGCCAGAAGGTCGACAAGCCGCCAACAAAAGCATACACGAACAAGGATTTGGCAGAGGTTCCTCCGTCAACGGCAACCACCACGCAAACCGACACAACTGATTCGAAGACGGCAACATCTGGATCGACTTCGACACCGGCGTCGGCCACCACACCACAGGATGAGCGGTTGTGGCGCTCGCGCGCCCGCGAGCTTCGGCGCACGCTCGCCGACGACCAGACGAAGCTGGCTGCCGCGAAGGCCCATTACGACAGTCTGCCCGAAACGGCAAAAGGGGCGGCTGGTGCTCCTATCGTTGGCGCGTGGATGAAGGCCCGGGAAGAAATCAGTCGTTTGACCGCCGCCGTGGCAAATGATCAGCGCGCGATTTCCGAACTGGAGGACGAGGCGCGTCGCGCCGGCGTGCCGCCAGGATGGCTCAGGGACAGGTAGCGTCAACGGACATTCTCTCCAAGGAACTCCTTCTGAAATTCTCGTTGCGGTAGGTAAGATTCGACGCGTGCATCGCCGCCTCGTCCTGTGCGTGACTGCCCTCGTCGCGTTCGCGTCGATGGGCGCGAACGGTCAATCGACGCCGGCATCGCCCCGCAATGCCAACTACGACATCGACGTCCGGCTCGATCACACCGCGCGCGCGTTGAGCGGCCGCGAAACGATTCGCTGGCGGAACATCACGGCCAAGCCGACCTCCGAGCTGCAGTTCCATCTCTATTGGAACGCGTGGCGCGATGCCAACTCGACCTGGCTGCGCGAGCGGAAGATGATCCGCGCGTACACGGCGCCGCGCCCCGATGGCTGGGGCGAGATGAACATCACCTTCGTGCGACTGCGCGACCCGTCCGGCGCGATGCGCGATCTGACGCAACAGGTGCGCTTCATCGCGCCCGACGATGGCAACGCGCAGGACCGGACAGTGTTGGCCGTGCCGCTCGGTCTCAGCGTCGAGCCGAACGGGACGATTGAGCTCGAGGTCCTCTGGAACGCGAAGATTCCGCGTCCGGTTGCGCGCACGGGGTACATCGACGACGTCTATTTCATCGCCCAGTGGTTCCCCAAACTGGGCGTGCTCGAAGACGCGGGATGGAACACGCACCAGTTCCATTCGGCCACCGAGTTCTTCTCCGACTTTGGCGTCTACGACGTCCGCATCACCGTCCCGTCGCCCTTCATCGTCGGCGCCACTGGCCGGCAGACCGCGAGAACCGACAACGGCGACGGCACCACGACGCATCGGTATCACGGAGAGGACGTGCACGACTTCGCCTGGACGGCGAGCCCGGACTACATCGACGTCACGCGCACCTTCACGCACCCGACGCTGCCGCCGGTCGAGATGCGTCTGCTGATGCAGCCCGAACACCGCGGGCAGGAAGAGCGCTACTTCTCCGCCACTGAAGCGACGCTGAAACGCTACGGCGAATGGTTCGGCGCCTACCCGTACGGGCACGCGACGGTCGTCGATCCGGCGTTCCAGAGTCAGGCCGACGGCATGGAGTACCCGACCTTCTTCACCGGCCGCGCCCGATGGCTTCCCTCGCGTAACCGCCAGACGCCGGAGATGACCGTTGCTCACGAGGCCGGCCATCAATGGTGGTACGGGATGGTCGCCTCCAACGAGTTCGAGCACGCGTGGATGGACGAAGGCCTCAACACCTACGCCACGGCGCGCGTCATCGAAGAGGCCTTTCCCGACAATCGTTGGGAGGCTCGCTTCTTCGGCGGACTGGTGCCATGGTCGTTTCCTGAACTCCCATACACGCGTATCGACAACGATCGCATCTCCGGCTACCGCGACAACGCCGAAGCCGATGTGCCAGCGACCCCGACGTTCCGCTACTGGCCAGGGACGGCCGGCATCATGTCCTACAACAAGACCGCGCTCTGGCTGCACACGCTCGAGCGGCATCTCGGCTGGTCGGTGATGCAGAAGATCCTCTCGACCTTCTTCGAGCGATGGAAGTTCAAGCACCCTCAGCCGACGGACTTCTTCCAGGTTGCCAACGAAGTCAGCGGCCAGGATCTCACGTGGTTTTTCGATCAGGTCTATCGCAGCTCGAACACGTTCGACTACGGCGTGCAGGATCTCGTCAGCGAGCGACGCGACGATGGCACGTATCGGACGACGGTCGTCGCGCGACGATACGGTGAAGCGACATTTCCGGTGGAGGTCGTGACGACCTTTGCCGACGGACATCAGATCACCGAGCGGTGGAACGGCGCCGACCGACGCGCCATCTACGTCTACGAGCGCGCCGCCCGCGTCGTGCGCGCGCAGATCGATCCGCGCCGCGTGCTGCTGCTCGATACCGCCTACACCAACAACAGCCGCACGCTCGAGCCGCGGAGCCGCGAAGCCAGCCTCGGTTGGGCCGCGCGGTGGATGGTCTGGCTGCAGGATCTGATGGTCACGTATGCGTTCTTTGTTTGAGGGCTGGCGGCGGGTTCGATCGGCTCCCGCGCTGCTCCTGGGTGTCTACGCGGCGACCGTCGTGCTCGCGCTACCGCTGGCCATCACGATGCGCGGACAGCTGCAGACGCACCTCGGCGCCAGCCTGGCGGCTGAGCGAGCCGCGGACGGCGTGAACTACGACTGGTGGCAGGAATTCTCGTCACAAGCGACTGGCATCGGCGTCACGTTCGCGCCGGCGATCATCGGCTTCGCGACCACTCTGGACGCCGTGAGCAGCGTGCTCGACGGCCGGCGCGAGATCGCCCCCATCGCCGGCGCGCTGGCGCTGTATCTCGTCGCGTGGACATTCCTCGCGGGCGGCATCATCGACCGCTACGCGCGACAGCGACCGGTTGGGGCGGCCGGCTTCTTTGCCGCGTCCGGCGTGCACGGGTTCCGCCTGCTTCGTCTCGCGGTCATGTCGGGAGTGATCTACTGGTGGCTGTTCGCCTACGTCCAGCGCTGGCTGTTTCTCGAGTGGTTCGTCGATCG
>Ga0207428_10001674_pt1 | contig 22894 bp, 19 predicted proteins | sample RhiMethybrSRZTD1_FD_187600 | JGI IMG/M metagenome (GOLD analysis project Ga0207428, IMG submission 187600) | Populus rhizosphere microbial communities from Tennessee, USA - Rhizosphere MetaG P. TD hybrid SRZTD1 (SPAdes) (version 3) | ecosystem: Host-associated > Plants > Roots > Rhizosphere >...
GACCGACGACCCTCTGGGGCGTCTTCGACGTCGACGCACTGCCAGCCACCGGCTTACCGCTAAACCGGACCTCGGTACGGCCGGGCGACATCGCTTTGTCCGCTGAACCAGCCGCTTCGACCGGCTGACTCAAAACCAACAACCACGACTGCGTCGCGACTATGCCAGCCGCGGCACAGAAGGGGAGGGACCACCATGGCGCAGGACGTCGCACTAACCGAGAAGAAACCCGCGGTCCACCCTGTCGACCAGGTGCTGCCAGTACCCAAGCTGGCCGTCTACGGGTTCCAGCACGTGCTGGCGTTCTACGCAGGCGCGGTGATCGTCCCGATTCTGCTCGGCAGTGCGATCAAGCTCACCCCGGAACAGCTGGGGTATCTGATCAACGCCGACCTGTTCACCTGTGGGATCGCGTCGCTCATCCAGACAATCGGCTTCTGGAAAATTGGCGTGCGGTTGCCCCTGCTACAGGGCGTCACCTTCGCCGCCGTTTCGCCGATGATCAGCATCGGACTGGCAGAGGGCGGGGGCGTGCCCGGCCTGAAGGCCATCTTCGGCGCCGTCATCATCGCGGGGATCGTCACCTTCGTGGTCGCACCGTTCTTCGCCAATCTCATCCGGCTGTTCCCACCTGTCGTCACCGGCACCGTCATCACGATCATCGGGGTCGTCCTGCTGTCTGTGGCTGCGCTGGACGCCGGTGGTGGAGGCGCGAGCCAGTTCACCGAGCCGCCGACATTCGGTGCACTGCGCAACCTCGCGCTGGCAGGCTTCACGCTGGTCTTCATCCTCGCGCTCTACCGGTTCTTCAAGGGGTTTGTGGCGACGATCGCCGTTCTGATCGGGCTCGTCGTCGGCACGATAGTCGGGGCGATCTTCGGCTTCGCTGACTTCAGCCGGGTTGCGGATGCGCCCTGGTTCGGCGTCACCACGCCGTTCCACTTCGGAGTACCGACCTTCAATGCCGCAGCCATCATCGCAATGGTCATCGTCATGCTGATCACCATGGTCGAGACCACCGGTGACGTCTTCGCGTGTGCCGACATCGTCGACAAGCCGGTCGACAAGAACGACGTGGCTCGTGCACTGCGTGCGGACGGTCTGTCCACGACACTCGGCGGCATCCTGAACTCCTTCCCTTACACCTGCTTCGCCGAGAATGTGGGGCTGGTCCGGCTGACCAAGGTCAAGAGCCGGTACGTGGTGGCGACCGCCGGCCTTTTCATGATGATCATCGGCATCTTCCCCAAGGTAGGGGCAGCCGTGGCGGCCATCCCGCCGCCAGTGCTGGGCGGAGCGTCGTTCGCGCTCTTCGGCACCGTTGCCGTGGTGGGGGTCCAGATCCTGCGGCGGGTCGACTTCCACGACGAGCGCAATGTCATCGTCCTGGCGATCAGCCTGGCCATGGCGATCACACCGACGGTCTACCCGACGATCTTTGCGGAGTTCCCCGAAGGCGTACGAACGATCATCAACAGCGGCATCACTATGGGCAGCATTACCGCGATCCTGCTGAACCTGATCTTCAACGTGTGGGGTGGCAAGAGCAATCTGGTGACGAAGGTGCTTCCGACCCCGCAGCGTGACGAGGTGTACAGCATCGATCAGGTCAACCAGATGGACCGCGAGCGGTTCGTCGCCGAGTTCGAGGGCCTGTTCCAGGGCGCGTCCTGGATCGCCGAGCAGGCGTACGACGCCCGCCCGTTCGAGGACGTGTACGCGCTGCGGCGGGCCTTCCACGACGCCCTCTTCGAGGCGCCGCCCGACCGGCAGATTGAGCTCATCCAGTCGTATCCAGATATCGGCAGTGTGTTCCGCAGCGACACCACCCCGTCGGTGCTATCAGTGAAGGACCAGGCGTTCGCTGGACTGGACCGGCTCGACAGTGACGAGATCCACAACCTCGGCGATCTCACCTCCGCCTACCGGAAGAAGTTCGGCTTCCCACTGATCATCGCCGTGCGCGAGAACACCAAGGAGACGATCGTGCGTTCGGGCAACGCTCGGCTGAACAACTCTCCCGCAGCTGAGCAGGCGACGGCCCTCGTCGAGATTGCCAAGATCGCGAACCTGCGACTTTTCGACCTGGTCGAGGAACCGGACACCATACCGGCATGACCCGAACGGTCCTGCGCGGGGCGCGGTGGCCGGGGGACGTGGCGATGGACGACGGACGGATCACCGCCGTCGGCTCAGTGCCGGAGGAGCCGGGCGACCAGATCGTCCGGGTAGACGGCGACATCATCACGGCGGGCCTGATCAACACCCATCACCACTTCTACCAGTGGATGACCCGCGGCTGGGCGTTTGACTGCACCCTGTTCGGCTGGCTGACCACCTTGTACCCGGTATGGGCCAGGCTCACGCCGGAAGACGTCGAGGCGGCATCTGCGGTCGCGCTGGGCGAACTGGCCTTGAGCGGCTGCACCACCGCCGCCGATCATCACTACGTGGTCCCGGGCGGCGACGACTCGGTGTTCGATGCGATCGCCCGACCGGCCGGTCGGATCGGCATCCGGGTACATATCGCGCGTGGCTCGATGGACCTCGGGCAAAGCAAGGGCGGGCTGCCGCCAGACTCGGTGGTGGAGGAACTGGACGTGATTCTCGCCTCGACTCAGTCTGTCTACGAGCGGTTGCACGACGGCGAGCGGATCACGATCACAGTCGCGCCGTGCAGCCCGTTCAGCGTCACTCCCGAGCTGATGAGCGAGTCGGCAGCCTTGGCCCGGCGGCTCGGCGTGCGGCTGCACACGCACCTGGCGGAGACACTTGACGAAGAGCAGAGCTGCCTGGAGCGCTTCGGCAAGCGTCCGCTCGAACTGCTCGACGACCTCGGTTGGATCGCGTCCGACGTGTGGATCGCGCACGGTATTCACTTCAACGACCAGGAGGTAGCGCGGCTTGGCGAGACAGGGACAGGGATCGCACACTGCCCGTCGAGCAACTCCCGACTTGGCTCGGGCATCGCTCGTGTTGTCGATCTGACCGCTGCGGGCGCGCCGGTGGGTCTTGGAGTCGACGGGGTGGCCAGTAACGAGATCGGCACCCTGTTTCCGGAAATGCGGATGGCGCTGTTCCTCGCCCGCCAGCGCGACATGGCGGCCACGACCTTTGCGCCGGCCGACGCCGTGGTGTTGGCGACTGAAGGCGGCGCCCGGTGCCTCGGCCGTGACGATGTCGGCCGGCTCGAGCCCGGCTTCCGCGCCGATGTGGTGGTATGGCCCGGTGAAGATCTCGCCGATGTCCTGGACCCGATCGCCGGCTTGGTGCTCGGGCCCGAGCGCAGCGCTCGACACGTCTTCGTCGACGGGGAGCCGGTCGTCAGCTACGGACACCTGGTGAACGCCGACATCGCTGACCTGCGAGCCGAGCTTGCGCGGCGCGTCCGGCGTATCTGGCCGGAGAATGCAGCATGACGAGCACCGTGGAGGAGCGACAGCTGCGGTGGTTCAACGAGCTGTCCAAAAAGGAGGCCGTCGGCGCGCTATTGCTGGTGTGCCATTCCCGCAAGTGGGCCACTCAGGTGGCGGCCGGACGTCCGTACGAGGACGTTGACGCGCTGCTGGAAGCCGCCGACCGGATCTGGCTTGCGATGGACCCGCAGGATTGGCTTGAAGCGCTCGACGCGCACCCACGCATCGGGGAGCGTGGCGGCAAGTCTGCCGAATTCTCCAAGCAGGAGCAGGCTGGAGTCGGCAATGCCGGCCAGGACGTTCAGGCGGCCATCGCAGCCGGTAATGCCGAGTACGAAGAGCGGTTCGGGCACGTGTTCCTTATTTCGGCAGCCGGCCGTTCGGCCGAGGAGATCCTGGCCGCGCTCACCGACCGGCTCGGCAATGACCCCGATACCGAGCTGCGGGTGGCCGCCGAGGAGCATCGGCGCATCACTCGGCTACGCATCGAGCGGCTGCTCGAGCGCTGACAGCCGGCCGTCGGGAGGGCTTGGGCCACGGCTCACCCGCTGACCTGCACGCCGCCGATCCACACTCCCGCGACGTCGGCATCGGTGCCGAGGGCGAACACCTTGGCGAGGGCCGTGTCAGGCGAGTCGGCGTTGCGCAACCCACAATCGAGCGTCGAGCCCTCGACCGGACGTAGCCACACCGCGTCGAACTCACTCCCGATCGAGAACTCGCCCACCTGACCCACCAGCCCGAGCGCAGCCGCACCTGACGTCGTTGCCAAGTGCAGCAGATGGGTCGAGGTCAGAGGGAGACCGGCCTCACCCAACAGCTGCTGCATGAAGTACGCCTGCAGGCCTTCCTTAAGCAACGACAACCCGGTGCCGGCGCCGACGTCGGATCCCAGCGCGACTCGAACCCCGCTCGCAACGTGCTCGCGCAGCGGGAAAAGGCCACTGCCGAGGGCGGAGTTGCTGGTCGGGCAATGCGCAACGCTCGCCCGCGCCTGGGCCAGCGTTGCCAGTTCCGCCGCCGACGCGTGGAGGTTGTGGGCGAAAACGCTTCGCTCGCCGACCAGCTGATATCGGCCGTACGTCGCGAGGTAGTCAGCACTGTCGGGGAACAGCTCGGCGACGGCTGCGATCTCGGCGGGGTTCTCGTTGATGTGTGAGGTGAACCACGATCCGTCGATGTCCTTGTGCAGGGCGCCGCAGGAGTCCATGAGGACATCGGAGCACGACAACGAGAAGCGTGGGGTGATCGCGTAGCGCAGCCGGCCCGATCCGTGCCACCGCTCGGCCAGCGCACGGCCCTCGTCGTACGCGCGCTCAGGCGTCGTCAGCAGGTCATCGCGGAGAATGCGGTCGCTGACCACCAGCCCAGCGGTGACGCGGACGCCGCGCTGCGAGGCCTCCGAGAACAAGACGTCGACTGCGGCCGGGTAGTGGGCTCCGAAGACCAACGCGGTCGTGGTACCGGCTCTCACCAGCCCGGTCAGGAAGTCGCGAGCCACCCCGCGGGCGTAGTCCACGTCGGCCAGCCTGGCCTCCTCTGGCAGCGCACTGTGCTCGAGCCAGTCGAGCAACGGCATGCCGAGCGCGCCGATCATGCGCACCTGCGGGAAATGCACGTGGGTGTCGACGAACCCAGGCAGGACGAGGCCCGCGGTCAGGTCGACCGTCTGCTCGCCGGAGTGGCTTCGCCGCAGCTCGGCGAGGGTTCCACGCGCGGCGACCACGCCGTCGCGCACCAGCAGTGCGTCTGCGGTGCGCAGCGTGCCGCCGGTGAAGGGGCTGTCCGGGACGTCGAGGAACGTTCCGTGGTAGATCGTCATCGGCGCTCGTCGATCGGCTCGGGCTCAGCCTCGGCGACGGCGCCGGACTGCTCGATCAACCCGGTGTGCTGGCCGCGTGCGGCGGCCGGCTCCCGCTCGAAGGCGAGCAGCAGCGCGGTCGCGATACCGACCGCGATGGTGGCAGGATCCTTGCTGGTCAGCTCCGGCAGGCCGATCGGAGTCGTCACCCGCTCCAGCGCAGCCGGCTCGTGCCCGTCGTCCAGGAGCTTCTTGCGGAATCGGGTCCACTTGGCCGACGAGCCGATCAGCCCGATCGAGCCGAGGTGGTCGGTGCGCAGCGCGGCGTCGATCAGGGCGGCATCCTCGGCATGGTCGTGAGTCATCACCAGTACGTGGGCGCCGACCGGCAGCTCCCCGAGCACAAGCTCGGGCAGCACCGGCACGTGGTGGGTGTGGATTCGCGCGGTCGCGTCGGCGAGCGGAGCGAGTGCGACATCGCTGAGCTGCTGCGGCCTGGAGTCGACCAGATGCAGGTCGAGCTCGTGCCGGGCGAGGATACGGGCCAGCTCCAGCCCGACGTGGCCGACACCGAAAATGGCTACCGCAGGCCGGACGGGCAGCGGGTCGAGCAGCACGGTCACCTCGCCACCGCAGCACTGCACTCCGTGCTCGACGGGCGCCTTGTCCGACAGGTTCGCGGTGAAGGTCGTCGGTTCGGTCGCAAACTCGGCGAGTAAAGCGCGAGCCCGGTTGACGGCAACCGCCTCGACATTGCCGCCCCCGATCGAGCCCCAGGTCTCCTCCGCCGAGACCACCATCTTCGCTCCAGCCGCGCGGGGAGCGTGCCCGCGAACGGTTGCAAGCGTCACCAACACCCCCGCCTCACGGCGGGAGCGTAGACGCTCGACAGCGGTCAACCAGTCCATGCCGTCATACCCGGGTCAGCGTAGATATGCGCTGGCCCGTGTGCTGCCACACTTCGGACTCGGGATGGCGGTCGGGCACGTTCGGGTCGGACGGCTCTGGGTGGGCACCACCGACCCCTTCGGTGACATGGCCGCGCTCGTGACCCTTGGCCGCCTCGGTCAGCGCCCACCACACCGCCTCGGGTGTGGCCGGCGAAGCCAGGTCGACGCTGGTGCCCTCGGGACCGAACGCCGCCGCGGCTTGCCGGAGCGCTTCGCGCACCGAGAACGCCAGCATCAAGGGTGGCTCGCCGACCGCCTTCGAGCCGTACACCGCACCCTCCTCGTGGGCCCGCTCGAGCAGCGTCACGTTGAACTCGGTGGGCAGCTCAGAGAAGCTGGGCAGCTTGTACGTGCTCGCTGCCTGAGTAGTCAGCCGCCCGCGGTTGGGCCCGCCACTCTCGTCCCACCTCAGGTCTTCCAGCGTCATCCACCCGGCGCCCTGAACGAAGCCGCCCTCGATCTGGCCGATGTCGACGAGCGGGGACAGGCTGTCGCCGACGTCGTGCACGATGTCGACGCGCCGAGTGCGGTAGGCGCCCGTGAAGCCGTCCACCTCGACCTCGGTCGCCGCGCAACCGTAGGCGAAGTACTTGAACGGCGAGCCATGCATCCTCGCCGAGTCCCAGTGCAGACCCTCGGTCCGGTAGTACCCGGCTGCGAATAGCTGCACCCGCTGGAAGTACGCCGTGCGGACGATCTCCTCCCACGTGACACCCTTGTCCTTTCCCAGGGCGTACGCCGTGCCGTCGACGAAGCGGACGTCGGCAGCTGAGACACCGAGTGCCGCCCCGGCGACCCGCTCGAGCCGCTCACGGATCTGCTCGCAGGCGTTCTTCACCGCTCCCCCGTTGAGGTCGGCACCGGACGACGCGGCTGTGGCGGAGGTGTTGGGCACCTTGTCCGTGCGGGTTGGGGCCAGTCGCACCCGGTCAAGCGGCACGCCGAGCGTGGTCGCGGCCACTTGCATCATCTTGGTGTGCAGCCCCTGGCCCATCTCGGTGCCACCATGGTTGATCAGCACCGAGCCGTCTTTGTAGACATGCACCAGCGCGCCGCCCTGATTGAACGCGGTCAGGTTGAACGAGATCCCGAACTTGACAGGGGTCACTCCGATCGCGCGCTTGACGTGCGGGTGCTCGGCGTTGAACGCTGCGATCTCGGCTCGCCGCCGGTCGAGGTCGCCCGACGCGTGCACCTGGTCCCACACGGCTCGGATCCGTTCGGGGTGACGCACCGGCTGACCGTAGGGGGTGGTCTGTCCTTCGCTGTAGAAATTGCGCCGGCGCAGCTCATCCGCTGTCAATCCCAGCAGCGGCGCACAGCGGCCGAGGATGTCCTCGATCACGATCATCCCCTGCGGACCGCCGAACCCGCGGAAGGCGGTGTTGGAGGTCTTGTTGGTCTTCGCAATCCGCCCGTTGACCCGGATGTTGGGTATCCAGTAGGCGTTGTCGATGTGACACAGTGCCCGGGCGAGCACCGGCTCTGACAGGTCGAGGCTCCAGCCGCCGTCGGCGGTGAGGGTGGCCTCGAGCGCCAGCAGATGGCCGTCATCGTCGAAGCCGACCCACCACTCGGCGTGGAAGCCGTGTCGTTTGCCCGACATGGTGAGGTCTTGGGTGCGGTTGAGCCGCAATCGGACCGGGCGGCCGGTCAGGATGCTCCCCAGAGCCGCCACCGCTGCGAAGCCGTGCGGCTGCATCTCTTTGCCGCCGAAGCCACCACCCATCCTCAGGCACTGCACGGTGACCTCGTGGTTGTGCTTGCCGAGGACGTGCGCAACGATCTCCTGCGTCTCCGAGGGGTGCTGGGTGCTGGACTGCACGAAGATCTGGCCCGACTCATCGACGTGCGCCAAGGCGCAGTGAGTCTCCAGGTAGAAGTGCTCTTGCCCGGCGAACTCGAACACACCGGAGAACACGTGCGTCGCCGTGCGCAGACCCGTCATGACGTCGCCACGCTGCACCGTGGGCTGAGCCCCCTGGAACTCCCGGGCGGCGATCGCGTCCTTGACGTTGACCAGCGCTGGCTCGGCATCCACCTCGACCACGACGGCCGCCGCGCCGAGCCGGGCTGCCTCCAGTGTCTCGCCGAGCACGTAGCAGACAGCGTGACCGAAAAACTTGATCTCGGACGGGAATAGCGGCTCGTCGTGCTTGACGCCGGCATCGTTGACGCCCGGCACGTCGTCAGCGGTCAGCACTCGGACCACCCCGGGCACCTCGTACGCGGGCTGCACGTCGAGCTTGGTGATCTTGCCCTTCGCGACGAAGACCTGCACCGGGTAGGCGTGCAGGCAGTCCTTGGTGCGCGCGACGAGGTCGTCGGTGTAGAGCGCGAGTCCGGTGACGTGGAGTGCCGCGGACTCGTGCGGGATGGCCTTGCCGACCTCGTAGGAGTCCGCGGCGGAATCGGGTCGCTGGGAGAGGTGACTCATATGAGCGCTCCTGTCGTGCTCTCGTAGTAGAACTTCAGTAGGGACTGACCCAACATGGCCGACCGGAAGGCTCCACTCGACCGCATGTCGTCGATCGGAGTGCCTTCGGCGGCCAGCACCTCCGCAGCGGCCTCCGCGACCGCCTCATTCCACGGTTGGCCGACCAGAGCGGCTTCCGTCGCCAACGCCCGCAGCGGAGTGGCCGCGACACCGCCGAGCCCGATCCGGACCTGGCTGACGACCCCGCCGTCCAACCGGACGGCATATCCGACGGCGACGCTGGAAATGTCATCGAAACGCCGCTTGGCGATCTTGTGGAAGGCAATCAGTGGGGCCAGCGGACGCGGGATCCGGATCGCCTTGATCAGCTCGTCGGCCCGGCGAACCGTCTGCCGATAGCCGGTGAAGTAGTCCGCCAGCGGGACCGTACGCTCGCCGTCGACGGAGGCGAGCACGAGCTCTGCCTCGAGTGCGAGCAGGGCTGGCGGCGTGTCACCGATCGGTGACGCCGTGCCGAGATTGCCGCCGAGCGTGGCGCCGTTGCGGATCAATCGCGACGCGAATTGCGGCCACACCTGGTCGAGCAACGGGATGGCTCCGTCGAGACGGCGCTCCAGTTCGGTCAGGGTGAGTGCCGCACCGAGCGTGAAGGCATCGTCGTCGACCTGCATCTCGCGCAGCCCCGGGACCTGGTCGATGCCCACCACGAACGGCGCCCGGCGCCCGCGGAGGTTGACCTCGACACCCCAGTCCGTCGAACCGGCTACGAGGATCGCATCGGGACGTTGGTGGATCAGCTCCAGAGCCGCGGGCAGGTCGGATGGTCGCACGTACTCCGCGCCGTTGTTGGCGATTCGGGTGGCTGGCGAAACCGGTGCAGCCTCGGAGTGGCGCTGCGCGATCGGATCGTCGGCAGCGGGCTCGCCCAGAGCGTAGGCAGCATCCCGGATCGGCCGGTATCCCGTGCAGCGACAGAGGTTGCCACTCATCGCGTGCAGGTCGAAGCCGTTCGCGCCATGTTCGGGCTCGTCGGCTGCACCGGGGTGGGCATCAGCAGCGCGACCGGCGCGATAGTACTCAGCGGCCATTGAGCAAACGAAGCCCGGTGTGCAGTAGCCGCACTGCGAGCCGCCGCGCAGTGCCATCTCACGCTGGACCGGATGAAGATCGTCGGGAGAACCCAAACCCTCTGCGGTGAGCACGTCTTGCTCCTCAAGACTCGCCGCCGGGATGAGGCAGGCATTGATGCAGACCCACTCCGTCGTGTTGTCGCCGGTGGTGCTCGGTCGCGCCACCAGGATCGCGCACGCCCCGCACTCCCCTTCGGCACAACCCTCCTTGGCTCCTGTAAAGCCGAGGTCGCGGATCCAGTCCAGCGCTGAGGTGTGTGTCGGCAGGTTGCCGAAGGCCACCGTGCGGCCGTTGACCGTTGCGTAAGGTGTGCTCATCGGCTCCGCCTCTGTCCAGTCTGACGGTCCGTCGGCAGCCCATGGCGCGGCGTGTCACGGCAGCCACCGGCTGCGGCGGAGGTTGGGTTCGTGGTTAGAGCGTACGCGTGGCGCTTGACTGTGGAAAGGGCTCCTCCGGATATTAATTTCCACTATCCGGAAACAAGGCTTCCTCAGCCCAGCCGCCGGATCGTTCCGCCGCTGGTATGCGCGCAGGACTTAGGCTGGCGGCATGCGTGTTGGGGTGTTCGGAGCCACCGGCCAGGTCGGTGGCGTGATGCGGAGACTGCTCGAGGAGCGCCAGTTTCCGATCAACGAAGTGCGGTTCTTCGCCTCCGCCCGCTCGGCCGGTCGACGCCTGCCGTGGGGGAACGATGAGGTCGTCGTCGAGGACACCGAGACCGCCGACTTCGCAGGTCTCGACCTCGCGCTCTTCTCCAACGGAAAAGCGGCCTCCCTCCTCACCGCGCCCAGGGTGGCAGCTGCGGGCGGCATCGTGATCGACAACTCGTCCGCGTGGCGCATGGATCCTGACGTTCCCTTGGTCGTCTCGGAGGTTAATCCCGAGGACGCCATCCGCCCGCCCAAGGGCATCATCGCCAATCCGAACTGCACAACGATGGCTGCGATGCCGGTGCTTGCTCCCCTCCACCGCGCTGCAGGACTGGTACGTCTTCAGGTCGCGACGTACCAAGCTGTGTCAGGATCGGGTGGCGCCGGAGTGGTCGAGCTCGACGACCAGGCCAAGGCCGTCGTGAAACGGGCCAGCGAACTCACCTTTGACGGTCGAGCGTTCGATTTCCCCAAGCCGAACAAATACCTCAAGCCCATCGCCTACAACGTCCTCCCGCTGGCAGGTTCGATCGTCGAGGACGGCACAGGCGAGACCGACGAAGAGCAGAAGTTGCGCAACGAGTCGCGAAAGATCTTGCACATTCCTGATCTCCGTGTGTCTGGCACCTGCGTACGCGTGCCCGTCTTCACCGGCCATTCCCTCGCGGTTCACGCAGAATTCGCCGATGATCTGAGCCCCGGACAAGCGACCAAGCTGCTCGCCAACGCTCCCGGCGTTCGACTGATGGACGTGCCGACCCCTCTCGATGCGGCCGGCCAAGATCCAAGTCTCGTCGGCCGAATCCGGGCGGACCAGGCTGCGCCGCCCGGAAAGGGTTTGATCATGTTCATCTCCAGCGACAACCTGCGTAAGGGCGCCGCATTGAACGCTGTGCAGATTGCGGAGCTGGTGACCAGCGAGCTGGTTGCTGGCGGGCGGGCTGGAGCCCTGTGACATCAACGAATGCGACATCCAGCGGACACCCGCTGGCCATTTTGGGCGCGGGTGTGATGGGCGAGACCGTGCTGTCGGGTCTGCTGCGAGCAGGTTGGCGTGCCGATCAGATCGTTGCTACCGACCGCAGGCCGGAACGCTGCCAGGAGCTAGTCGCGAAGTACGGCATCCGGATGCTCGAGAACACCGAGGCAGTCGCCGAAGCCGAGACGGTGATCTTGGTCGTCAAGCCCCAGGACATGCGTGATCTGCTGGCTGAGATCTCACAGTCGATCAAGCCAGGGGTCCTCGTCGTTTCGCTTGCGGCTGGAGTCGACACCGTCTTCATCGAATCTCGGTTGCCAGAAGGAGTTGCTGTGGTGCGGGTGATGCCGAATACGCCGGCTCAAGTCGACGAGGGAATGGCCGCGATCTCACCTGGTTCGCACAGTACCCAAGATCATCTCGACCGGGTGACTGAGATCTTGTCGGCCACCGGCCGCGTGATCACGGTGCCGGAGCGGTACCAGGATGCGGTGACCGCCATTTCGGGCACGGGGCCCGCGTACCTGTTCTTCGTGGTCGAGGCCATGATCGAGGCCGGCGTACATCTCGGGTTGCCGCGTGACACGGCGACCGAGCTGGTCGTACAGACGATGCTCGGTTCGGCCAAACTGCTGCGCGAGACTGGCGAGCATCCGACTGTGTTGCGCGAGCGGGTCACATCGCCGGGTGGAACGACGGCGGCCGCCGTACGCCAGCTCGAAGATCACAAGGTGCGAGCGGCTTTTCTGGTCGCTATGGAGGCGGCACGTGATCGCAGCCGCGAGCTTGCCGCGGCCGCCCGGGAGGACAAGCAGGGCACGGGCGGCAGCAGGGGATGAGCGGAGGGCTGCTCGTCTTCTCCGACGATCTGACAAGGTACGACTTCGGACCTGATCATCCGATGGCGCCCGGTCGGGTCACCAACACGATCTCGCTCGCCAGACAGCTTGGAGTCTTGGACCGGCTGCAGATCGTGCCACCGTCCACTATCGATCTTGGACTGCTGGAAACCATCCATACCTCGGACTACATCGCGGCCGTGCAACGAGGTGAGCCCAACCAGCGGTACGGACTAGGGACGACCGACAACCCGGTGTTTCCACGGATGCACGAGGTCGCGGCCTGGGTCACGATGGCAAGCGTTGAAGCGGCCCGCAGGGTCTGGACCGGTGACGCGCAACGCGCATCCAACATCAGCGGTGGGCTGCATCACGCGATGCCGGGCTATACCAGCGGATTCTGTGTCTACAACGATGTCGCCGTCGCCATTCGTTGGCTGCTGGACAACGGCTGTGAACGGGTGGGCTATGTCGACGTCGACGTTCATCACGGCGACGGCGTACAAGCGATCTTCTATGACGAGCCGCGGGTCATGACAGTCAGCCTGCATGAGACCCCGGCATACCTGTTTCCCGGTACGGGCTTTCCGAACGAGATCGGCGGCCGCGGAGCCGAAGGCACCGCGGTGAATGTGGCGCTGCCTCCCGGCGCCACCGACGCCGACTGGCTCCGGGCCTTCCACGCTGTCGTGCCACAGGTGCTTCGAGTGCACAAGCCGACAGTCCTGGTCACGCAGCACGGCTGCGACTCACATCGCCAGGATCCGCTGGCCGACCTCAACCTCACCCTCGATGGGCAGCGCGCCTCCTATCTCGCGCTGGCGAGCCTTGCCGATGAGCTCTGTGCCGGGCGCTGGGTCTCGACTGGCGGTGGCGGGTACGCGGTGCTCAATGTGGTGCCTAGGGCTTGGACCCATTTGCTTGCCATCGTGAGCGGCGAGCCGCTCGATCCGAGCACACCCGTACCTGAGACGTGGCGGGCTGAGATGGGTGAAACTGCGCCTCTGACCATGTCCGACGGTGCTGCTCCCAGCTTCCGCCGATTCGAGGAGGGCTTTACGCCCCAGAGCCGGGTCGATCAGGCGATCCTTGCGACGCGTCAAGCCGTATTTCCGGAGCTCGGTCTCGATCCGAGCCTGTGAGCTCGTGATTGATGGCACAGTGTGTTCAGTGATCCACCGGCCGTCAATCTTTGACCCGGTGTGTCGCGGAGATTTCTCCGCATCCGCTGTACCAGCAGCACCGTTTGCCACTATTCTCACTTCTGTACCCGACCACGCTGGAGGGAAGCCAGCGCTGGCGAGTGCGGAGTCTCCGAGCTGCGAGTGTCGGGATTGCGCGAGCAGCTCCTGAAGAAATGGTGAGCTGCGAGCGTCGGCACTGCGCGAGCAGCTCCTGAGGAAGTGTGGGTCGCACATGAACGACGAGTCAGCAGAGGCCGGGGCTGTAACGCCGCTGGCCAGCAACCTCCAGGCTGGAAAGTTCCTCACTGTCGCGGAGGTTGCGGGAATCCTCCGACTCTCCAAGATGTCGGTCTATCGGCTGATCCATTCCGGCCAGCTCGAAGCTGTGCAATTCGGTCGCAGCTTCCGGGTCACTGAAAAGGCACTCAACACCTATCTGGAGAACGCCTATTTCAGCGCCGGCTAAGGTTACGCCGGCTGAAACTTCACCCCGAACTGCCGCTCACCCGGCCACAGCGCGTGCTCAGGCAACACGTCCACACCGCACGCGCGCGACCCAATCCCGTGCACCGCATCATCGAGAAACAGGTAGACGCGATCGCTGGCGCCGAGCTCGTACGGATGACGCGCGCGGTCCAGCTGCTGCGGTGTGTACCCCGTCAAAGTGAAACCAGGGCGGTGCTGCTCGCGGTTCGGCCAGGTGGTGACGGCTAGCCGCGGGGCTTGCGCGTCGGAAATCACCAACTCGCGCAACTCGCTGCGATGTCCGGTCTCCTGCGGCCGGGAGTAGGCGACGTTCAGCTCGTCGATGTCGGCTGTAAAACGGCCGACTCGCGCAGCCTGGCGGGTATCGGGATATGACTCGTTAGGGCCAGTGCCGAACCAGCTCGCGTGCCGCAGTTCCCGCGGCAGATCGAACCGTACGCCGACCCTCGGCCAGGTGCAGTCCCATCCCGGCGACGGCTCAACCTTCACCAGCAGGGCCAGCCCGTCGGCCAGCCACCAGTGGTAGGTCACATCCACGAAGAGATTGTCGCCGGCGGCCGATACCCGCACTCCCACCAGCAGTTGATCATGGTCTTGCAGGATGTGATCAAGGCGATGTACCAGCCGATCCAAGCCGCGATCCCGCCAGCGTTGATCAGACGACGGTCCCGGCGCGCCCTCGCCGTGAGTCTCCTCCGGGCTGGCCAGCTCGAAAGAGCCACGGAAACTGCTTCGGTCGTTGTCGGTCGGTGCGCGCCACAGCTCGAGCCGGGGACCGTCGACATCCAGTCCGTAGAGCCGCAGCAGCCGCCCTGTGAGGGCGTCGAACTGTGCAGAGCCCAGCGTGATCACCGGCTCGTCCGGCTGCAGAGCCGGCGGTGTGGGCCACGTGGGAAATATCGAGATGGCTTCCGGCGTCGCCAGCCCGAATTGGCCAAGCGCGACCTCATGACCGCGATCGGCCCAAGGTGTTGCCTCCGCCAACTCTGCCCTCACCATCAGCCAGCTCTCCCCATCGCCAGGCTTCACAAGATCATCGGGCAGGGTCACTATGCGGCGTTCGCCGGCCGGAATCGGAGGGACTCGAATTGTCGCCTCGGCGACGGGGTGCCCATCGACTGCCGTCACGGCAACGAAGCGAAGGTGCTCGGTGGACAGGGTGTGGTACCGGTTGCGGATCGTGAGCAGCGCTCCGTCAAGGTCAAACAAGATTGGCTGATTCACGCGGGCGAATTCAGCGAGGCTCGGCGTCGGCGTGCCGTTTGGTAGCACCATCCCGTCCATCACGAAGTTGCCATCGTGCAGCACCTCGCCAAAATCGCCGCCGTACCCGTAGAACTCGATCCCGTTTGCTGTCCGAGTCAACAGTCCATGATCACGCCATTCCCAGACGAAGCCGCCGTGCAGCCTGGGATAGCGCTCTGTCAGCTCGTCATAGATCGTCATACCGCCCGGTCCGTTGCCCATGGCATGCACGTACTCACACATCAAGAAGGGCTTGCCGCGGACGCGGTCGGCGTCATCGGGTGAGTCGAGATAGAAGATGAAGCCACGCTCGGCACCGATCGCCTCGGTCTCGAGGTAGTTCGGGTACATCCGCGAATAGATATCGGTGTACGCGCAGGTATGGTCACCCTCGTAATGCACGGGACGTCCTGGGTCACGGCGCCGCACCCAGTCCGCCATCCGCGCGAGGTTCTGACCGGTTCCGGCCTCGTTGCCCAGCGACCAGATGATCACCGACGGGTGGTTCTTATCCCGCTCGACGGTACGCTCCATCCGGTCCAGGCAAGCCTCCGCCCAGCGTGGCTCATCGCTGGGGTTTCCGTGCCAGTCACAGACTTCGAATCCATGGGTTTCGTAGTCGCACTCCTCGATCACCCAGAATCCGAGCTCGTCAGCAAGATCAAGCACCCGCGGATGAGGCGGATAGTGGCTGGTACGGATGGCGTTGACGCCTGCCTGTTTCATCATGATCATGTCGGCTCTGGCGTACGGCTCGTCGAAGATGCGACCCCGGACCGGATGGGTCTCGTGCCGGTTCACGCCTCGGAAGATCAGCTGCGTGCCATTGACACGGAGAATGTCCCCGTCGATGTCAACCCGGCGAAAGCCCAGCCAGAGGCTCAGGCTTTCTCCAGCGGAGCTCACATGCGCCTCATAGCGTCGCGGCCGCTCGGCGCTCCACGGCTCAACCTGCCCGACTGTGAAAGCTCCGACGTCGGTCGGGCCGAGGAAGCGCTGCCGGACGCCAAGCTCGGGAATCTGAATCTCGACCGGAAACGCCCGCTCGGACGCGATGATCTCTGGATCGATCGATCCGGTGCCGTCCGCCGCGTACGCGCTCCGCAACCAAAGATCATCAACCGAGCCGGAGGGACGGCTCAGCAGCGTTACGTCGCGGAACAGGCCTGGCAGCCACCATTGATCTTGGTCCTCCAGATAGCTCATCGACGACCATTGATGAACCCGGACCATGATCAGGTTTGTACCTGGTCGGGCCACCTCGGTGATATCGAACTCCTGCACCAGCCGGCTGCCCTTGCCGACCCCGATCTCCAGGCCGTTGAGCCACACCCGGTAGACCGACTCAACACCGTCGAAGCGCAGCAGGATCCGCTCGGAGGTCCAGTCCGGCAGCTCGAAGCTGCGGCGATGATCACCAGTGGGGTTCTCGTCGGGAACGTGCGGTGGGTCGATGGGGAACGGATACCGAATATTGGTGTATATCGGCCGGCCGTACTTTCCTTCTGCAGCCACGGCGGATGTGCCAGGAAGCACCCAGTGCGACGGCACGCTAATGGTGTCCCAGGCCGAGTCGTCGAAATCCGGATCGGCGGCGGCATCGTCAAGGCCGCGGGCTACTGGCGACCAGCGGAACTTCCACTCGCCGTTCAGGCTGAGCATGGGAGCGTCGGTGGGCAGCCAGGACCGGGGTCGGCTGCGCCGGCCGCTTCCAGGAGAGAAGTCGTCAACGTAACTGGTCACTGAAACTGAGACTATCGGCGCTTCTCCGAGTCAAGCGGTCGCCTGCTGCTCTGCGCTATGCAGTACGCCGCCGGTGAGCGAACGCAATCACCAGAGCCAGACCCAGCGTCACCAGCAAACCGATCAGGCCGACACAGTATCCGGCCGGAAGGTTGATCAAGTCGGCCAGATAGCGAACGGTTTCGTTCAGGTGGTGGAACGTCGGCGCGAGCATGGCATCAAGCCTTGTCGTCAGAGCCCGCCGGAGGAATGAGGCATCCACCCACATTTCAACGGTGGCTATCCCTACCCATGTGTTGGGCCCTGCCCCTTGTGTTGGGCTCTACCCCTTGCGTTGGGGCTCTCCTCGCGTGGTACTACAAGGTGCCGAGCTCGCATCCTCTGGAATTGGCCGGTAGCATGCGTGAGTTGTCCGGCGACAGGCGCCGGCAAGTGATCAGGTCCGGGACCAGCGTGACGTCTCGGGAGCGAGAGGTTACAGACGTGGGTTCGGTCATCAAGAAGCGCCGCAAGCGGATGGCGAAGAAGAAGCATCGCAAGCTGCTGAAGCGCACACGGATCCAGCGCCGCCGCGCCGGCAAGTAGCCTGCCGGGCTGGGCACCTTGATGGCCGCGAAACGGGTCGCCCTGGTCACCGGAGTTTCGCGTGATCTGGGTGCCCGCTTCGCCCGCTCCCTCGCCGCTGAGCATCAGGTTGAGGTCATCGGGATCGACGTGATCCCGCCTCGGCACGACTTGGGCACCGCGGAGTTCGTACGCGCGGACATCCGCAATCCCGTTATTTCCAAGGTGATTGCTGCACGTGGGGTAGACACCGTCGTGCACCTGGCGATGGTGGCCACCCCGGGCAGCGCCGGCGGCCGCTCCTCGATGAAGGAGATCAACGTCATCGGGACGATGCAGCTGCTTGCCGCCTGCCAGAAGGCAGAGACCTTCCGGAAGCTCGTCGTGCAGAGCTCGATATCGGTGTACGGGGCATCGCCGCGAGACCCAGCCAAGTTCACTGAAGACATGTCGGCTCGGGCTCAGCCGCGTACAGGTTTCGGCAAGGACTCGCTCGAGATCGAGAGCTACGTCCGTGGACTGGCCCGTCGTCGACCTGACGTGATCGTCACGACACTGCGTCTGGCGAATCTGATGGGCGCCGGAGTGGACAGCCACGTGACGCGCTACTTGTCGCTCCCGATCGTGCCGCGGGTCATGGGCTTTGATGCGCGGCTTCAGTTCCTGCATCCCAGCGACGCCGTCGCGGCCATGCTGGTGCCGACACACAACGATGTGCCTGGCACCTTCAACGTCGCCGCAGCCGACATCGTCACGCTGTCCCAGGCGCTCCGCAGGATGGGTCGCCCTGCGATAGGTGTCCCGCAGCCTGCCGCACCACTGGTGGCCACACTGGTGCGGCAAGCCCGTCTGATCGATTTCTCAGCCGACCAGATCGACGCCCTGACCTATGGTCGTGCCATGGACACATCCCGCTTTGCCGCCGCGACGGGCTTCGTCCCGAAGTTCAGCAGCCTGGCTGCGTTGGAGGAGTTTGTCGGCGCCGCCAAGCCCGGGTTGCTCAGCCCGGAGCGGGTCGACAGCGCGCTCGCTGCCGCGAGCCGGGTATTGAGTGCTGCGACGGTGCGCGGTGGCTGACGCGAAGATCATCCAGCTCGGCAGTCACGGCGCTGCCGGTCGCGGCAGCCGTACCTCTCCGTCGGCCTCGGCTCGCCGCTTAGCGCCGCCCCAAGCCGCCCGCAAGGGGCAAGCCCATGATGATGCGCCGCCGGTCGCACCTCGCGCCCGACGTCGTACCGCTCGGCCGCAGCCGAGCCCCGAGGCTCACGAGTCCTCAACGCCGCCCCAGCCAGATCCGACATTCGGCACGGAAGACGTTCCTGCGGCGCCAGCCTTCAGCGCACTGCTGAGCCAACTGCTTGGCTTGGCCTCTCAGGCGCTGGGGAGCCTGAAGTCACTCCCGATCACCCAGGTGCGAGAGTTCGCGGTGGACCCAGTGCATGCCCTGGTTTCGGTGGCGCAGACGCTGGGCGTCGATTGGGATGGGTCGCTGGAGGAGACCGCGGCCTTCATCCGGACCCGGCTCCGGGGAGATTACGCCGTCGATGAGTTCGGATTCGACCCCGAGCTCACCACCAGGATCTATCTTCCGGTGCTGCGCCGGCTCGCCGACTCGTGGTTTCGCGTGGAGGTTCGAGGAGCCGAGAACCTACCGGTCGATGGCTCGGCGCTACTGGTCTCGAATCACGCAGGCACGTTGCCGCTCGACGGGATGATCTTGCACACGGTGGTGTACGACGAGATCGATAGGCATGTCCGGATGCTCGGAGCGGATCTGATCTTCAAGACTCCCTACTCAAATGATCTTGCTCGCAAGACAGGCACGACTCTGGCATGCCAGGAAGATGCCGAACGCCTGCTCGCGTCCAATCAACTTGTTGCTGTCTTCCCGGAAGGCTTCAAGGGTCTCGGAAAGCCGTACGCCGATCGCTACAAGCTGCAGCGGTTCGGCCGGGGCGGCTTCGTCTCGGCTGCCATCCGCGCTCAGGTGCCGATCATTCCGACAGCGATCGTCGGGTCGGAGGAGATCTATCCGCTGATCGCGAAGGTGCCGGCCCTCTCCCGAGCACTGGGCGTACCGTACTTCCCGATCACGCCGCTGTTTCCGTGGTTCGGGGTGCTCGGGATGATCCCGCTGCCGAGCAAATGGATCATCGAGTTCGGCGAGGCAATCACTACCGACGAGCTCGGACCCGGGGCAGCCGAGGACCCTATGATCGTGTTCAACATCACCGACCAGGTGCGCGAGACGATTCAGCAGACTCTCTACCGGCTGCTCATGCAACGCCGTAGCGCCTTCTTCTGACTCTGCCTTCAATCCAGACGCCGCCCCCGACCAGACCCCAACACCCAGCCGGTTGCGGGAATCTATGTGCACGTCGGCTCCATATGCTCTGCAGGGGTACAAAGTGTGCAGACCGTAAGCAACCATTGCAGAGCCTGGCGTGACTACTCTGTGCCACGTGTTCTGGGCGCTGGCGGTGATCTTGCTCGCGTTCGCCGCGTTCACAGTCGTCGTGGTCAAACTGCGCCGTCCATTGCGAGGCGCAGATGACGCGAGCGAGGCCATGGCCACGACCAACACAGCAATCGATCTGGAACAGCTCAAGGGCTTCGTCTACGTCGGCGCTGTCGCTTTGGCGCTGCTGGCCGCGATTGTGATCCTCGTGGGCATGTTCGCCAATCGACATGGTCGGGCCGAAGGCCTCGCCGTGCTCGGTTTCTTCGGCTACGCGGCCTATCTCGCCGCCGGAGCACTAGTGCTCTATGTGATGAGCCGCAAAAGCTGACGCCGCCTCAGCTAGCCCCTCAGGATCCGCCGGACTGCGACGCCCGTCGCCACCGCGCCTGCGGTTGCGCCAGCAGCCCCGGCGCCCAGCAGTCCGAGACGGGCCGCCCTACGACCGCTCCGATAGTCCTGAATCTGCCAGTTCTGCTCCTCCGCGTGCGCCAGCAGCCTGCCGTCAGGGTTGATCGCGCACGGGTGCCCGACCAGCGACAGCATGGGCAGATCGTTGTAGGAGTCGGAGTACGCGAAGCAGTGTGCAAGATCAAATTCGTGCTCGTGTGCTAGGGCGCGTATCGCCTCAGCCTTGGCTGGCCCGTGCAGTAGATCACCTTTCAGGCGCCCGGTGTAAACGCCGTCGATGTGCTCCGCGGTCGTACCCAACGCCCCGGTGAGTCCCATGCGAGCGGCAATGATGCCGGCCATCTCCACGGGCGCCGCGGTCACCAGCCAAACCTGCTGCCCGACATCGAGATGCATCTGAGCGATCGCTCTGGTGCCTGGCCAGATGCGCTCGGCAATCGACTCTTCGTAAACCTCATTGGCTATTTCGGTCAGCTCCGTGACGGTGTGGCCCTCGATAAAGCCCAATGTCACGCTGCGGACATCCTCGATGTGGCCCTGCTTTTCTCGTCCAATCATGCGGAAATATGCCTGTATCCACAGCCCCTTCAAGATCACCCTGGTCGGAAAGAACCCGCGCCGATACAGCCCCTTGGCGAGATGGAACAGCGATGCGCCCTGCACGACTGTGTTGTCAAGATCAAAGAATGCCGCGGCAGTGGCATCCTCATGGATCAGCGGTTCAGGTTCGCTTGGGATGAGAACGTCCGGGGCTTCCTGCAGCGGCCCGGCGGCCGCCGAGGGATGGTCCTGCTCGACCGGAATCGCCGACCCGACGTTGCCCGGCAACTGCTCAACGTGGCCGACGGGCGCCGGGGGTGTCCCCTCAGACTTGCTCATAGCGCTCTCCGGTCCGGTCACGTCATCACCATAATGTCCTCCTCCGCCGCTCGTCGTGCCAGACTCGGGTGGGTGAATGACCAGGACGCCGCGGTCCAAGTGATCGACGTCCGGCAGCTGGAGACCAACCTTGCCGATCTTGTGACGCGGCACGCGAAGGCTCAGCCTGGTCGGATTGCGCTCGTACAGCCGGAGCCGGTGCCTCGCACCGTCACCTGGGCCGAGCTCGACCGCCAGATCGATGCGGTGGCTACCGGATTGTCGGCTCACGGGCTCGTTGCCGGGCATCGAGTCGCCATCAGTGGGCCCAACACCATCGAATTCGTTGTTGCCTATCTCGCTACCCTGCGGGCCGGCTATGTAGCCGTGCCGATCAATCCCGAGTCCACGGTCGCCGAACTACGCGCGATGATCAACGACTGCGGCGCCCGGGTGCTGTTCGCAACAGCAGCCGAGCCGCTGGAGGGCGTGCAACACATCGACCTCACTCCCGAGGGACTCGGTGATCTCTCGGGAGCCGCATCCGAGCCGGTGAGCTCGCCGAGGGATCCAGAAGCGCTGGCCGTGCTGCTCTACACAGCCGGTACATCCGGTGAACCAAACGCCGCGATGCTCAGCCACCGCGCGTTGCTCAGTCATCTACACCATGTGGCATCATTCGAAATCCTCGACCGAGACGACGTCGTACTCGCCATGTTGCCGCTGTTCCATGTCTTTGGCCTGAATGCCGTGCTCGGCAGCTGCCTACTGTCCGGTGCTCGATTAGTGATCCTGGACGGGTTCGATGGCTTCGTCGACGCGTTGGCAACCGAGAAGATCACCAACTTGCCGCTGGCACCCCCCGTGCTCTCTCGAATCCTGGATGATGAGCGGGCCGTCAGCCGCCTCGGGTCGGTGACCAGGGTTGTGTCTGGGGCTGCGCCGCTCTCGGTTGACCTTCGAGATCAGTTCACAGCGCGTACTGGTCTCAGAGTGGAGCAGGGCTACGGACTGACCGAGGCGGCGCCAGGCGTCTCGGCGACGCTGGGCGGGGCGGCTCTCGGACACGGCCACGTGGGTCGGCCGTTGCCTGGGGTCGAGGTCAGGATCGGAGACGGCAGCGAGCCAATCGAGCCCGATGAGATCTGGATCCGCGGCGACAACTTGTTTTCGGGCTACTGGCCTGACGGCCGGGGCGGCCCAGGTGAGGACGGCTGGTTCCCAACCGGAGATGTCGGCTACCTGCTCGACGGTGAGCTTTTTCTGGTCGACCGCGCGCGCGAATTGATCATTGTCAACGGCTTCAACGTCTATCCCGCTGAAGTGGAGGAAGCGATCTCTGAGCTGCAAGAGGTTGAATCCGTGGCGGTCGTCGGGCGGCCCGACTGGCGTACGGGCGAGCAGGTCGTGGCATTTGTCACTGGAGCAGGTGTGAGCGTGACGGCGATCAACGAGCATTGCGCCAACCGGCTCGCCAAGTTCAAGCGTCCGAGCCGCGTCCAGGTCGTCGACGATCTGCCCAGAGGAATCACCGGAAAGGTGAGGAAAGGTGTCTTGCGGGACCTGCCCTGAATCCGGAGGCATTCCGTCCTCGGCTGAGGATCGTTGCTTACCTATACGTGGAGAGGCATCCGTCCTAAAGTCTGGCGCGTGAGGCTAACTCCGACCGAGATTCGGGCCGTAGTTGCGCTCGCGGTCGGCATGTTCTGCGTGCAGGTCGATTTCTTCGCGCTCAACCTGGC
>Ga0207428_10001675_pt1 | contig 22877 bp, 20 predicted proteins | sample RhiMethybrSRZTD1_FD_187600 | JGI IMG/M metagenome (GOLD analysis project Ga0207428, IMG submission 187600) | Populus rhizosphere microbial communities from Tennessee, USA - Rhizosphere MetaG P. TD hybrid SRZTD1 (SPAdes) (version 3) | ecosystem: Host-associated > Plants > Roots > Rhizosphere >...
CACTGCGCCGGCGCGCGGCGCAGCCACGAAGTCGGCGGTGATCGGAACATCCCGCACAAAGCCGGCCTCGGGACACTCGACCCGCACGGTGCCGGTCGCGGTGTCGCCGCTCAAACCGCCCGAACAGGTGAGCCAGACGAACAGCTCGCGCGTCGTCGGAGCCGCCACGGCGGGAATGCTTTGCGACGCCACCGCCGTGGCGAAACCAATGCGCGTCGAGCCGCCGGTGCGCGACGGACCCGATGCGACGCGGAACGTCGCCGCCTCGCAACCCGTCACTTGCAAGATGACGGGCCGACTCGAGATGCGACCTTCGGGGCAGTGATTGAACACCACGCTCGACGTGCGCAGCTCCACGACCAGCCCTGGCACGCCGGACGCGCAGGCCAGGCAGAAGTTGATCAACCCCGACGCCACTTCGCGGATGACGTCCTCGCGCTCCGGGCTTTCAGGCTTGAACCGCGAGGCACGGTGCTCGATGACGAAGGCTTCCACCCGAGGCAGGTACGGTGAGACCAGATGACGCGACCAGACATAGTCGTCCGACGCCCCGCCGGTGGGGTAGAGACCGAAGGATTGCTTGACGATGTACGATTGCCCGTTGACCGGATCGGCTCCGGCTTTCAGGCGATTGGCAAGATATTGGTGCGTGGCCAGGTCCGCGGCGCTGATGTACTCGCGCACGGTGTCGCCCTCGCGCCCGCGTTGATGATCGAACGCCGGATTGCGCCAGTTCATCGCCGGGTTGCTGCCCTGATTTTCGTCGTCGCCCCACGGAAAGTAGATCTCGCCGGCAAACGTTCGTCCGTGAATGTCGACAAACCAACGAATGCGCGGGTAGGTGTCGAGGAGCCAGCGGATGTTGCGTGTCTCGGGCTCTGAAAAGGCGCTGCGGCCCTGAAAGACCTCGCGCGCCGGATCGGTGGACGTATAGGTGGTGACGTCGGGGTCGGTCACATCGAAGTACTTGGCCTGATCGAACACGAAGTCGTAGTTGCGATTGAGGTCCACGCCGATGGACGTGGAACTCGGAATGTGGTTGCGATTCTTGCGCCACCCGGCATCCATCGTGTCGTGGTCGAGGCTGAACTTGCGGCCGTGCGGGTTGACGCAGGGAATCAGGAACACGTTGATGTTGTTGACGATGCGCTGAATGTCGGCGGCCGAGTAGCTCTTGCCGCCGTAGACCAAACCCGTCCCGGCGCTGTAAGCGCCCAGAAGCCCCGCGGCCAGCTCCAGCGCCACCTCGGGCGGAACCCATTCGCGCGCGTGCTGCCCAAAAATCAGCAGGGCTCCATCGGCGGCACCAGCCGCGTTCGCTCCGATGCGCAGAGCGCTCACCGGCCGCGGCGAAAAGCCATCGGCGCTGACCGCGGGCTCGTGAAGCGTGATCTGCTCTGCTATCGAGGGGTATGTGGCGGCGAAATTCCCAATCGCCGTCTCGATCTCGTCGACGCTAGTCCACACGGCGCACCCCCTGGAGCCCAAGCGCCACGGGAAGGGAGCCGTCGGCATAGCGATTGGTTCGGGAGACCTGGTCGGCCGCTGCCTTGGCTGCGGCACTGGTGTCGGCCAAAACCTCGACGCTCACGGTGCGCTTGCGCTGAAGCCTCTTGAGCGTGTCGCCGGTCACGACGGCCACCATCTCGATGGTTCCGTCGGCCCGCTTTCGGCGCGGCATGCAGGCGCTGTCCACGGCCAAGCCGCTGATCGCTTTCAGGCTCTTGAGATGAAGCAGGACTTCAAAGCGTTGTTGTGCCATCCGGGCTATCCTTTCGGCGCAAGGACCACAGGACTGGGCGTTGCTTTCACGCTGTATTCAAGCATACCACAATTTTGGCGATTGTGAGCTTCGGCACACTTGTCGGCAATTCTGAGTACCGCCGGTGTGCACGGATTCGGCTGCGCGCCCGGCGCGCTATTGATGCCGAAAGAGCTTGGAGAATTTGCCGAAAGGCATTGAGGCCGGCGCTCGGACTCCGCGGCGCCGGAGCATATCTCTTCCGGCCAATCCCCACGAGCCGATTTAGGAGCGGACATCGCCATTTGGGCGCGATGGTAGAGTCGAGGATAGGCGCGGTAGCTTGGGGCCTATGGCCAACACCCCGTTTCCCATCCTCGCTCATCGAACTGGACGTGCCGATTTCCGGCATCCAGCTCTCCGACTGGCTTCACCACAAGGCACACGACGCGGCACGGGGCAGGCGTTCGAGGCGCATGAGACCGCGTTCTCCGTAGACAACCTCGCATGAGAAGCGGATGGTGCCACGCCCTGCTACCTTGTGCCGTCTGGCGAGGAAGTCACGCACGCGTTCATAGACATGGCGGTCGACCGCGCGGAATGCCGAGCGGCACGTCCCGTAGCAGAAGTAGTTCGACCAGCCGAGCAGGGACCTGTTCAGCGTGTCGCGCACTTCGGGCCACGGATCGGTGTTGCCGGGCACCAACAGCTGTCCGATCATCGTCTTGAATCGCTGCATGCTCTTCTTGGAGGGGCTCGCGCTCAGATACCACTTGCCGTTCGCTTTGTAACGGTGTGGCCCGAACGAGTACCCAAGGAAGTCGAAGCGTTCGTGCCGAGCATTCTTCAGCGAGGTCTGGCCTCGTTGAGGGTGAGCCCGAGCTTTGTCATCACCGCCTTCGTCCACGCCGGAGCCTCCGCCGCACGTCCGCGACTGAGGATGACGAAGTCGTCGGCATAGGCAACGACGTGTGCACGGAACGCTTCCCCGCGTCCGGTCAGTCGCCAATGCTTCAGGAACCGGTTCATGTAGATATTGGCCAGCAACGGGCTCGCGACGCCGCCCTGCGGCGTGCCGCGCGTGTTGCTCTTGCCGCCACCGATGCGCCGCCTCCCGTCGCCATCATCCCGTTCCTCGATCGGCGCTTTCAGCCACAGCTTGATCAGCCGCAGCACGTGCCGATCCACGATCCGACGCGCCACTGACTGCATGAGGTCGGAATGCGGAATCGAATCGAAGTAGCGGGATAAATCAGCGTCAACCACGTCGGTGTAGCCCCGGCACAGATGCCGGTGCACGTCCTTGACTGCGTCCACCGCCCCGCGCGCGGGACGGTAGCCGTAGGCATTGTCCTCGAAGTCGGCCTCGAAGATCGGTTCCAGCACAAGCTTGGCGGCGGTCTGTACCACCCGATCACGGATCGTCGGAATCCCGAGCGGTCGCTCGCCTCCGCCGTGTGGCTTCGGGATCATCACCCGCCGCACTGGGTCGGGCCGGTACATCTTCGAGACCAGTTCCTCGCGCAAGCCCGCCAGCCACGCCTCCACGCCCGATGCCTCGATCGTCGCGAAGGTCATCCCGTCCACCCCCGCCGCTCCCGCGTTCTCGCGAGCCAGCGCATAGGCATGGCGCAGAATGTCCTCCCGGCAAATCTTGTCGTAGAGCAGATAGAAGCGGAAGGCAGGCTCCGCCTTCGCCTTGCGATACAGCTTTCTCTGAAGGATCCGGATCTTCTCAGGTGTTGCCAGGCTCATCGCCAATCACCTTCACCTCGCCGTCTTCGAAAGCACGCCAGAAGTCAGGGTCCTTTGCTCCGCCGGTATTGCCCGGCCTCAACGCTCGTACGACCCTGTCCGACTCCCGCCGTGACCGTCGCCTGTTGCGACGTTGAGGCCATTACCCCTCGCCACCAACGGGTCTCCCCCGATTACTCGAACCACCTTTCCGACGTGCCGTGCCCACTACCCCGGCGGATCACGTAGGTGCGCGTGTCGATTGCTTCCCCACGCATGCAGCCTTCCCCAAATGGCCGGAGGGTCGGCATCCGCATTGTCACTTTCGAGGCCTGCTCGGGCTTCACGCACGTTACGGCCCGTCGGATCGCTCAGCCGCCCAAGGCGACCTTTGTCACGAGGCTCCAGCCCTGCCAGTTACCCGGCCAAGCCGCTCGTCAGCTACCAGATCAATCGACAACTCTCTGGGTGGATTCTTCCTCCACTGATGGTTCGCGCCTTCGGGGCGCACGGCCAGAAAGAGGACATCAGCCGTTGCGATAGATGTAGCTGTATCCGTTGATCGCCGGCACGCCGCCCAGATGCGCGTAGAGGATCTTCGAGCCCGCCGCGAAATGCTCCTTGCGCACCAGGTCGATCATACCCTGCATGGATTTTCCCTCGTACACCGGGTCAGTCATCATGCCTTCCATGCGTGCTGCCAAGCGGATGGCGTCATTCGTCTCCGCGGAGGGCACTCCGTAGGCAGGGTAGGCATAGTCCCCCATGAGGACGAGATCATCATCCGTGATCTCTCGGCCAAGCTCCACGAGTTGGGCCGTGTTGCGTGCGATGTCCAGAACCTGGCCTCGGGTCTGCTCGAGAGTACCCGACGCATCGATGCCGATCACGTTGCGCGATCGGCCGTCCTTGGCGAACCCGACCAGCATACCGGCATGCGTTGATCCGGTCACGGTGCAGACGATGATATAGTCGAACTTGAAGTCAAGTTCGGCTTCCTGGGCGCGGACCTCTTCGGCAAATCCGACAAAACCCAGACCTCCATATTTGTGCACGGAGGCACCCGCGGGGATTGGATAGGGCTTGCCTCCCTTGGCCTTGACGTCCTCAATGGCCCGCTCCCAACTCTCGCGGATCCCGATATCGAAGCCCTTGTTAACGAGCTCAATCTCGGCACCCATAACGCGACTCATCAATATGTTGCCGACGCGGTCGTAGACGGCGTCCTCAAAGGGAACCCAGCTCTCTTGAACGAGTCGACACTTCATGCCGAGCTTCGCCGCAACCGCAGCGACCTGACGCGTGTGGTTCGATTGAACCCCGCCGATCGTCACCAGCGTATCGGCGTTCGAGGCGATGGCGTCGGGCACGATGTACTCAAGCTTGCGGATCTTGTTGCCGCCGAAGGCTAGTCCGGAATTGCAGTCCTCGCGCTTGGCATAGATCTCCACCCGACCGCCGAGGTGCTCGGAGAGGCGGCCAAGCTTTTCGATGGGCGTTGGGCCGAAGGTGAGTGGATAACGCTCAAATCTCTCCAGCATGGCGGTGCTCCTCAAGTGTGCTGCTGCTGGAAGCGTAGCAGAAGCGACCAGAGAGGTCCGGGCTGTCACTTGGTGGCAGGTGACTTCGACGACTTCCGCAAGATCAGGGTGCGCGCTATCGCCGATTTCAACCGTCTGCAAGGCGAACAGCTCATCGCGCTTCCCGGCGTCCGCCAAACCCGAACCTTCTTCGCCTTGAAGGAAGTCATCGATAGTGCCCGGCTGGAATTTGAGCGATGTTTAGGAGGTCGGCAGTGGGCTCAGAAGCCGGAAGGCTCAGCCGAGCCGACCTCGTCCGCTTGTGCTCTCAAAGCACCTCGAGGCGGGGCCTACGCGTCGCGATGGGCCGAAACGGACGTCCGGCCGGTGGTTGGACGGCATGATTTTCTGTCTGCGTGACCTCAGGCGAGTATGCTAGCTTTCAGTCCCGACGAGAGCGAACCCCTCGGCACGGAGGAGAGGAGACAACGCCATGAGCGAGATCCAGGCTCTGGATGTTCGAATCCCTGTGGAGATCGTCCGCAACTGGGGCTGGTTTTTGGCCTTCGGAGTCGGCTTGGCGCTACTGGGAATTGTCGCGATCGTGCGCTCCGTGGCGGCCACGGTCGTGTCCATGCTGTTTTTCGGGTGGCTGCTGCTGATCGCGGCGGGGGTCGAGCTCGTCCAAGCCATCGTGGTCGGGAGATGGGCCGGCCTGTTTCACCATTGGCTACATGCAGCTCTGTTCGGAGTTCTCGGGGCGATGATGGTGTGGCGGCCGTTGGTCACCGCCGAAATCTTGACCGTTCTGATGGGAGCATTCTTCCTGGTCGCCGGCCTGTTCCAATTGTTCACTCCGTTCGTCGTTTCCTTGCCAGACTGGGGTTGGCACGCGCTGAACGGCCTCATCACATTGGTGCTGGGCGTTCTCATATTGGCGCAATGGCCGGTTTCGGGACTCTGGGTGATCGGCCTATTCTTGGGAATCGAGCTGATCTTTTACGGCGGTGCCTGGATCGCGCTGGCGCTCAACCTGCGATCGGCACGCTGACGCACCAATGACAGGCCTGGCCCCGACGCCACCCGGGCAGCAATGCCAAGCGACCCGCACGGTGGCGTCTTGATCGCTACAGCAGTCTTCGCGACTGCCGCGTGAGACGCGGCATATGGACGACAATGCACCGCTGCTGTGGCACATCCCGCTCTCGCATTTCAGCGAGAAGGCGCGTTGGGCGCTGGATTACAAGCGCATCGCGCACCGCCGCAAAGTGCTTGGCGCGGACTACCTGATCCGCGCCTGGCGGGCGACGGGGCACGGCACACTACCTATTCTGTTCCTCGACGGCCGCGCAATCGGCGATTCGACCCACATCATCGCCAGGCTCGAAGAGCGCTATCCCGAGCCACCGCTCTATCCCCGCGACGCCGACGCGCGGCGGCACGCGCTCGCGCTGGAAGACTACTTCGACGAGCAGCTTGGCCCGGCACTGCGAGCAACGATCATCACGCCGCTGTTCCGGCATGATCCAGACGTGGCGCTGCACGTGCTGACCACGGGCATGCCTGAGAAGGCCTACCGGACGTTGCGACCTCTGCTACGGATCTTCCCGACGTACTATCGATTCCGGCACAAGATCAGCGACTCGAATCTCGAGACCGACCGCTCCACCGTAACCGCTGCGCTCGACCGGATCGAGCAGGAGCGTCAGGGTCAGTCATACCTTGTCGGCGATGCGTTCACCGTCGCCGACCTCACGGCCGCAGCACTGCTGGGGGCCCTGCTGCAGCCACCCGAAATCCAGTACCCGCTGCGCGTCGATCTCCCGCCGTATCTGCAGGACTACCGTGCCGCGCTGCTACAGCATCCGGCGACGCGGTGGGCGGCCGGCATCTACCGGCTGCATCGCGGTCACTCCGCGGAAGTTCCGCGGCGACCGGCTGCCGCGTAAAGCGTCCGCAACTGTGGACCGCGGGTGCGCCAAGTCCCGCATGGGTCAAAACGCGAAGAGCTCCCTCAGACGTCGACCAAGTGCGCTGCAACGGCGTCCTCGTTCCACTCGAGGCCGACACCGGCTACGTTGGGAATGTGTAGCTGACCCCCCTTAATCTCATAAGGCCGCTGCAGGATCGGGTCGGCCCAGTCCTGCCATTCTAGCCAATGGGCCGTTTCCGTGACGCGCATGACGTGCGCAGCGACCTCCGGGTAGAGGTGCGTAGACATGGGCACGCCGGCAGCACCGCAAATGGCGGCAGCGCGGAGCCAACCCGTGACGCCGCCAATGCGCATGAAATCCGGCATGACAAAGTCGCACGCCTTGTGCTGCAGAGCCTTGTGCAGATCGCGCGGTCCATAGAAGTTCTCACCGATCTGGATCGGGGTTTTCAGTTCGGCCGTGAGCTGCGCATAGCCATCGAGGTTGTCATAGACAATCGGCTCCTCGATCCAGGCGAGGCCAAGATCATCGACCGCGTGGCAGCGCTGCAGAGCCTCGGCGAGATCGAGTCCCTGGTTGAAATCAACCATGAGATTCATGTCATCGCCGACAGCCTTCCTGACTGCGGCGATGGTGGCGAGATCGTCAGCGAGACGGCCACGGCCGAGGCGGAGTTTGAGGCCCGCGAAGCCGCCTTCGTCACGTAGCTCGATCGCCTCCGCGGCGACGACATCAGGCGGGTTCAGCCACAGACCGTTGCTGTTGTACGCCTTGACTGCACCGACCGAACCGCCGAGCAGCACGCAGAGCGGCATGTTTGCCGCCTTCGCCAGGGCATCCCAGGCCGCCATGTCCAAGCCCGCGACGGCGATCGCTGAGAGGCCTTCGTAGCCGACGAAGTGCAGCGACTTGCGGGCGGCGTCGAATAGCTCAAAGGGCGCCAAACGACGCCCATTCAGCGCGGTGCCGAGATCATGCAGTGCCGGCACCAAGTAGCGGATGGTCTTTACGATATACGGCTCAAGATAGGCCCGGCCGACGACGCCTTCGTCGGTTGCTAGATCGATCAGGATGAGAGGCCAATCGGTGATCGTGGCAATGCGGGCGACGACGGGGCGCTTCAGTTTGAGCACGAGCGGCCGCGCCGTTATGCTCCTCAGGGTCAGCGAAGACATCGACATGCGAAGCCTCCTAAACGGATGCGTGCGTTGCCATTTCCCGCAGCCAGATACGGGACGCTCGAGTGGGTGATGCGTTCTTGGCTTTCCCTCCTGTCATAACAGGCGAAGAACTCACTTCGCCGCTTCGGGCCAGCAACGGAAATCGCGCGCTCCACACCGACCGCTCCGAGGCTCGAGGCCGGCATGGCATGGTTGTCTGCCTATCAGGGAAGCGCGCAACGGTATAGCGTGCCATGGTTCGGCACGAGCCCCCTCACAGAAGGAGCCAACGCATGTTCCGTTTATCCGCGCCCGGCGTCCTATTCGCCGGCACCATGCTCTTCGTATGTCCGGTGTTGGCACAGCAGCGCCTTCCAACGATCGCACCCGAGCAATACACCGCTGAACAGAAGAAGGCCGCTGAAGATTTTTTTGCCGCTCGTAAAGTGCCTGTGTTTGGTCCATTCGAACCGATGATGCACAGCCCGGAGATCATGAGCATCGCCCGCTCCACGGGCGACTATCTCCGCTACCATTCGGCCATCGGCAATACGCTGAGCGAACTCGTCATTCTGATCACCGCGCGCGAATGGTCCCAGGACTTCGAATGGTTTGTGCACTATCCGATCGCGTTAAAAGTCGGCATTGCCAAGGATATTGCGGATGCGATTGGCGATGGGCGTCGACCCACCGGCATGAGTGCCGACGAAGAGATCGTCTACGAATTCACGGTTGAGCTGCAAAGAAATAAGCGCGTGTCCGACGCGACCTTTAATCGAGCCGAGCAGCGTTTCGGCAAAAAGGGCGTGGTCGACATGACTGGCATCAGCGGCTACTACACGTTCCTCGCGATGCAATTGAACATGGCGCGCTATCAGTTTCCTGGCGAAGGTCCCCGTCTATCGCGCTTCCCGAACTGAACTACCGCGCTGATGTCAGCAACGGGGTCAACAACGACGGATTGGTCCCACTTGTAACAGTTCCGCGCATCCCCCCAATAGCCGACATGCAAGAGGACGTGCGCTGGCCTCGCCTTCGGGCCAATCAGCGCGTCAGCCTGAATGGACATCCCGTTAAAGCGCGTTTGGCGCTGCGGTCTGATCCGTCGTAGAATAGACTGTCCATTGGATTTGCGGGGGCCCAATGGTGCAAGAGCGGCCAGTCCGGGTCGAGCGCAGGTTGTCGGCGATATTGGCCGCCGCCGTGGCTGGCTATTCGCGGCTCATGCACGATGACGAAGAAGCTACCCACGCCAAACTGAGCGCGCTGCTGACGGAGGCTGTCCATCCGGCAATCGCTGGACACGGGGGCCGCATCGTAAACAACACTGGCGATGGCTTCTTGGCGGAGTTTCCAAGCGCGGTCGAAGCGGTTCGGGCTGCGATGGAGTTCCAGAGCCGTATCGATGAACTTACGATCGAAGACGGCGAAGATACGCGGCTTCGGTTTCGCGTTGGCATCAATATCGGTGACGTAATTGCTGATCCTCATGATATTTTTGGCGACGGCGTAAACATTGCGGCGCGTCTTGAGGGCATTTCGGGACCCGGGCGGCATCTGCATCTCGTCGTCGGCCTACGATCAAGTCAGGGGCAAGGTCGGGGTTGAGTTCGTCGACTTGGGCGAGCAAAGCCTCAAGAACATCGCACTTCCGGTCCGAGCCTATGCGGTGGTCCGGGATGGAGCCGCCCCGGCCACACAGGCTGAGGGCATCAGGCCGGGTCCGCTTTCACCGCCCCGTCTTTCCATGGTTGTGCTGCCTTTCGCCAACCTCAGCGGCGATGCCGAGCAAGACTACTTCGTCGATGGTGTGACCGAGAGCCTGACCACGGACTTGTCGCGCATCTCAGGCTCATTCGTGATCGGCCGACACACGGCATTCACCTACAAGGGCAAGGCGGTCGACCTTAAGAAGGTCGGGCGCGAGTTGAATATCCACTACGTGCTGGAAGGTTCGGTGCAGCGTGGGGGCAATCGAGTTCGGGTTAACGTGCAGTTGATCGACGCCGCAACCGGCAATCACCTATGGGCCGATCGCTTCGACAAACCCATCGCCGATTTGTTCGATATGCAGGACGAAATCGTGTCGCGGCTCGCTAACGCACTGAACGCCCAACTGATCGAGGCTGAGGCGCGGCGGGCGGAGCGTTCGCTGCATCCAGATGCGATGGACCTTGTATTCCAGGGCTGGGCTTGGCACAACAAGGGGTTAACCCCCGAATACATGACCCAGGCGCGCGGCTTCTTCGAACGAGCGTTGGCCATCAATCCCCAAAGTGTCGAAGCCCTGGTCGGCATGGCACGCGTCGATCTAGCAATGGGGACTGTCGCGCTCACTGACGACCGGGCCGCGCGCTATGCGGCAGCCGAACCAAATGCGATCAAAGCAGTTTCGCTCGCGCCGGACCATGCTCGCGCCCATTTGATCTTAGGTAACGTCTACGTTTTCACAAACCGCGCTGCCCAAGGGATCGCTGAATGCGAGCAGGCGTTAGCGCTCGATCGCAATTTAGCCCGTGCTCATGGCATTATCGGTATAGGCAAACTTTTTATGGGTCGCGCTGCCGAAACCGAAAGCCATATTCGCGAGGCTTTCCGTCTTTCCCCTCGCGATATCTTTAGCTACATCTGGATGCAAACTGTAGGCTGGTCCAAGATACTGCTCGGGGCGGATGCCGAAGCTGTCGGCTGGCTACAGCGAAGCATTGAGGCCAACCGCAATAACCCGGTTGTGCATTTCCACCTCGCCGGCGCGCTGGCGCTGCTTGGGTCGCTGGACGAGGCAACGGCCGCCGCGCAGGCGGGGCTGGCGCTCAATCCGAACTTCACCATCCGCCGATGGCGCGACACCAAAGCAAGCGACAATCCAGCGTACCTTGCTGCACAGGAGCGGATCTTTGAAGGCTTGCGTTTAGCCGGGGTGCCGGAGGGATGATGTCGGAGATGGGTCACAGCCGGTAAGCCTCGCGCCGAGCATATCTCGTCTGCTCTTGCCCCGGCAGCCGACATGAACACGCATGGCGGCGCTTCTCAGTTGGCAAAAAGCGGTCTAGTGGCGGAGGTGATCTTCGGCGGCCTCAACGCGACGCCTTCGTCGTTCGACACTCCGCTTCATTCGCAGAGCCGCGCCGGACGATGCTGCGTGCATTCGCGCAATCGCGCGTGTCGCCTACGCCAAATATGTGCCGCGCATCGGCCGCATCTCCCGACTCGTGTCGACGGACATGCTCACAGGAATCGAATAGCCCATCAGCCAAGATGGTGCACTTTCTGGAGGCCATATACCGGTGTCGGAATGCCTTCCATTCGCGCCTTGAGCTGGAGCGCAAGAAACTGCGAGTAGTGGCGAGACTGGTGCAGATTACCCCCATGGAACCAGAGTGCCTCCTGCTGTGTCGGCTTCCACATGTTCCGCTGCTCGCCTTCCCATGGGCCCGGGTCTTTGGTGGTATTCGAGCCGAGACCCCAGACCTTTCCTACCTTGTCGGCGACCTCCCTGGAGATCAGGTCCGCCGCCCAGCCGTTCATCGAACCGTAGCCAGTGGCGTAAACGACCAGATCGGCCGGGAGCTCAGTCCCGTCGCTCAAGATGACGGAATGTTCCGTAAGCCTTTTGACGTCAACGCCGCTCTTCAGTTTGATGCTGCCATTGGCGATCAGTTCCGAAGCGCCAACATCGATATAGTATCCGGACCCGCGTCGTAGGTATTTCATGAACAGACCAGAGTCGTCGTCACCATAATCAAGTAGGAAGCCTGCCTCCTCTAGTCGTTTGTAGAAATCGGCATCGCGTTTCCGGATCGCGTTGTAAACCGGGGTCTGGAACTCGGGCAGAATCTTGTAAGGCAGTGAAGCAAAGATCAGGTCAGCTTTGGCCGTCGTCATTCCGGACTGGACCGCCTGTTCGGAGTAAAGCTGGGCCAATCCGAGCTCCATAAGCGAGTCCGACCTCACAACATGGGTCGTCGAGCGCTGAACCATGGTGACGTCCACTCCGGCTTCCCAAAGCGCGGCACAAATATCGTGGGCGGAATTGTTCGAGCCGATGACGACAGCTTTCTTGTCTTTGTATTTGCCCGGCCCCGGATGCTGCGACGAATGGTGCTGATCGCCCTTGAAAATCTCCATGCCTTCGAATTTCGGCATGTTGGCCTTGCCTGACATTCCCGTCGCAAGTACGAGCTGTTTGGGATTGAGGACGATTTCCTTGCCGTCGCGCTGCACGACGACTGTCCATTCGCAGCTGTCCTCGTCGTAAGACGCCCTCTTGCATTCGGTTGCGCCCCAGTAATTGAGCTCCATCACCTTCGTGTACATTTCGAGCCAGTCGGCGATCTTGTCCTTCGGTGAGAAGACAGGCCAGTTCCGGGGAAAAGGCAGATAGGGCAGATGATCATACCAAACCGGATCATGCAGGCAGAGTGACTTGTAACGCTTGCGCCAGCTGTCGCCAGGCTTTTCGTTTTTTTCGATGATGATCGTCGGCACATTGAGCTGGCGCAGCCGAGCTCCGAGGGCGATGCCGCCCTGACCGCCTCCAACGATGACGCAATAGGGCTGGCGCGAGTAGCCGAGTTCAGCAGCTTCCGCCTCGCGGTCTTCCTTCCACGTCTTGCGATCGCGTTCGACCCCGTGCTTCACCCCCATCGGACGGTCGAAGCCAACCGGCTCTTCGTGGCCCTTGAGTTCGCTCATCGTCGTCAGCAACGTCCAGATCCGGCCGTCCTTCAGGCGGATGTGGCCAAAGCCGCGGGCGACCTCGGTTTCGAATTGTATCCAGCTCTCCGTAATCCCGTTCGTTTCAGAAGCGTCCTCGCCGTCCGCAATTTTCAAGCTCGACGGCTTTACATCGGCAAGCCGCGCCTCGAGCATGTCGCGAACCTGTTCCCTGCCCTCCATTGTCTTGATATTCCAGGTGAAGGTCACGAGGTCGCGCCAGTAACAGTCGGCCTGAAAGAGGTCGGCGGCGCGTTCCACCTCGCCCGCGGATAGCGCCTTGTCGAGGGCGTTGAGCACATTAGACACTCTTCCGTTGGGGGCTTTGTCGAGCATGATGGTGTCCTCCCTTGTGCCGAATGGCGGAAACCTGCCTTTTTCCTTCTTTACGGCCCACTGAAGCCGAGACACCGACGAAAGCGACGCGCTGACGCGGTTTCATTCGGTGGTCCAGCGCTCAAATTGTAGCACCTTGCGGCGACGAGGCGAGCGATAAAGAACCCAAGGGCTGGACTGGCGGGCCAGGGCCGATGTCCGAGTGAGACGGTTTATCGCAGGCTTCCGAAGAAGCGAGCGTGCAAAGCTTAGCGTTCGCAGAATGCACGACTCTGACTTGGTCAGAGCATAGGCGCGCCGGGCCCCGGATCGTTGCTGGAATCAGTGCTCTGATGGATGCGTGTCTTGCGAGGAACACGGCACGAAGAACTCATCGACGGTCAGCCCGCTGGGGCTGACCGATCTCGGTTGTCGGCGCGGAGCTTCCGCGCCGAGCGGTGGGTCATCACGGTGCCGGAGGTGAAGAACCAGCCCTATTACTCCAACTCGTCGACTGGTAGCTTCAACTTCGCGGAATGGAAGGCCTCACCGATGGAACGCATCGATTCTTGACGGAGGGGAGCATGAGAAGCCGATGCATCCGCCTGTGCAGCCTCTCGCTCTCCATGGTCCTCGTCGTCGCCTCCATGCAGGCGGTTTGGGCGCAAGAGCCGATCAAGCTCGGGGTGGTTGGCCCGCATTCCGGCCCGGCCCTCGGCGGCCAGAGCACGCTCACGGGCGCCCAGGTCGCCGCTGAGGAGATCAACACCGCGGGCGGGCTTCTCGGCGGCCGCAAGATCGAAATCGTGGCCGCTGACAGTCGCGGCATCCCCGCCGAGTCGGCCCGCGCGTTTCGTGAGCTCGTCACCCGGGATAAGGTGGTGGCTGTCGTCTGCTGCTGGTTCAGCGCCTCCACGATCGCCACGCTGCCCGCCATCGAGGAGCTGAAGATCCCGACCATCACCGGCGTCGCCTACCTGCCCGACGCAAAGCAGACGAAGCTCACGTACCTCTTCAAGTTCGCTGCGACTCCACGTCTGGAGTCGCGCTTCGCCGACTACTGGGTCAAGACCCTGAACGTCAAGAAGGTGGCCTTCCTCGCCCGTGACGACGAATGGGGCCGCGCCACGGCCAACGCGCTCCAGGCCCGGCTGCGGGAGTTGGGCGGGACGGTGCTGAGCTTGGACTTCCACGCACCGGACGAGCGGAACTTCCACTCCCATTTGACCAAGATCAAGGCCCTTAGCCCCGAGGGCGTCTGCATCGTCGACATTTCGGCCGACGCCGCCAACCAGGTCAAGCAGATTGCGGAGCTGGGCATCAAGACGACTGTCCTGGGCACCGGCGGCTTCAACACCAACGCCTTCATCACGCTCGCCGGCAAGGCCGCGGAGGGCATCCCCCTGGTGATACGTTACAGCGCCACGCTGGACACCCCGCGCAACAAGCAATTCGTGGCCGCCTTCAAGGCCCGCCAGGGCGATGAGGAGCCGGACCAGTTTGCCCAGGCGGGGTACGACAGCATCTATCTCCACGCCGACGCCATCACGCGAGCGGGCTCCACCGATCCGGCCAAGGTCCGCGACGCACTCGCCAGAAGCGACTACGTCGGCGTGGCGGGGAATCCCATCCGCTTCGACGCGCGGAATCAGGCGACGCCCAAGCTCTACGTCGCGGTGATCAAGGCCGGCCGGCGCGTGATCGTGGAGAGCATCGACACGACCGGCGTCCCGTACTAGCCGTTCGCCCCGGCATAATCCTCGGGAAGCTTCAATTGCGCCGGAATCGAGAAGCTCTCGTTCTCCTGCTCCTTCGACGCCGAGCAGCGGGTGTGGTCTGCGGGTCTAACCCCCAAGTGCGTCGCGCCGAAAAGCACAAGTACCATCCATACTGGGAGAGGTCATACGAGCCCTAGCCGGGATAGTCAGCCGGAAACACCTGCTGCCGAGGCGCGGGCACGGGCTTTGTCCCGGCGAAGGCTGGATGCAGGTGCCAAGGCAACGCTTTTGCATCCGTCAGCGCGCCCAGCCGGTCCAAAACCGCGACGCTGTCGGACGCGAGCGAGCGCTCTATCGCGTCGAAGTCGGGGAAATGCCCGAAGGCCTGAGACCAGATCGCCCGCCCGGCCAGATATCCGGCGGCCCCGGCGCGGTAGGCATAGTTGAGGGAACGCTCAAAATCCTCCGCCGCGGCGCCCGCCGACAGCATGACCCACGGACGCGGAAGCATCGCGGCCATCTTGTCATAGCTCGCTTGCAGCGCGGCAGCCTGCTTTCCATCGGGATCTGGCACCTGGTGAACCGGCCCGGGAGGCTCCAGCTTGAAGATGTCGACGCCGTACTTTGCATCGCAGAAGGGGCGGATCGAATCCAAAACCAACTGCTCGCGGCGCGGCTCGAGCGACGCGGCGTTCTCTCCGGCCAGCGGATAAATGAGAACTTCAAGCAACATGACGGTGTCGTGCCGACGGCAGGCATCGCCCGCGGCCTGCACGAACGCCTCCTGATGGGCGCGAATCTCGGGCGCGGCGTCGGCGCGATACCAAACCAGAACTTTCACCGCATCCGCTCCGATCCGCCGCGACTTCGCCACCGACCAATCCGGGATCGGGATCGTCTTTCGTCCTTGCGGGGTATTCTCCGTGACGGAGTGCTCGTACGACAGCGCAAGCCCGATGTTGGGCGGTATTTCTCCGACCGTTGGGAGGTAGCCGTAGATCGGGTCAGTCAGTATGGCTGACGCCTTCGGCGCGAGGTGACGCGCAAGCAACCGCTTCACGGCCGTCACGTCCTCGAAGGGCGGCTCCTTGGTGCCCCGCTTCTGCGCAATCGGCTCGAACAGCGGCGTGCGTTGATCGATCGCCACCATCTTCCAATGGCCCGCTCCATCGGCGAGGCGCCTCAGCCCCCAAAGCTTGCCGGGCGAAATCTTCATGCGTCATTCTCCTGCAGTAGCATGCGCTCGACTAATCCGCGGTCGGGCATCCCGTCCCATCCCATGCCGCGTTCCGCCTTGGCGGCGGCGGCGGCGGAAGCAAAACGTGCGGCAACGAGCGGCGGCATCGCCTCGGCGAGCCCGAGCGCGTAGGCGCCGTGAAAGACGTCGCCGCAGCCGGTTGTGTCGCGTACGCTGACCGGAAAGCTGGCGACCGCCGTGACCCTGCCGTCGATCCACCACAGGCTGCCCAAGTCGCCGCGGGTAACGGCGACCACGCCATCCAGCCGTTGCGCCGCCCGCTGCAAACGCCGTTCGATGTCGCCGGCGCCAACAAAGTCCGCCAGCCCCTCGTCCGAGAACACGACGTGGTCGGCGAGCGTCACGAGGCGCTGCAAGCTTTCTGCATTTCCCCCATCGGCATCGAGCACCGTCGCAACGCCCGCGGCGCGCGCGCGTCGCAACGCAACCTCGGAACCCTCGGGCCATCGGCTATCGGCGAGCAGCACCGAGGTTCCGACGAGGTCCTGCGTCGGCAGCAGCGTCGCGTCCGCGGGAAGGCCCTTGCGATCAACCAGGATGCTGCGTTCGCCCGAACGCTCCACGATCACCGCCGCCCGAACCGTGCGTCCGCCGGGGACGATCGCCAGCCCGGAAAGGTCGACGCCGTACCGCGCCAGCGCGGTGCGCAGATACGCGCCCGCGCTGTCGTCGCCGACTCGGCCCCACCAGCAGGCGCTGCCGCCAAGGCGCGCGATCGCCAGCGCTGCGGTGGCGGCAGGGCCGCCCCCGCTCTCGCGGAAACCGAGCGCCGTCGTCTTCACGCCCGCACGCGGAAGGGCTTCCACCTCATAGACCTGGTCGAGCACGCCGTTGCCGACGCAGACGATGCGTCCGCTCATGCCGGCACCAGTTGCGGCTTCAGCCGCTCTCCGCGCGCAAAAGCCTCGAACAGGGCTTCGAGCCCGTCCAAACCCGCCTGATCGTCGACAAGGCGCTCGTATTTGTCGCGGTCGGCACGCAGCAGCTGGATATTCGCCTGGTAGTCGCCGATCGGAAAATAGAACGAACGCACCAGGAAGAAGTCCTTCAAGCGGATAGAGCGGGTTTCCTCAATCGACCATGCATCCGACTCGCCGAGCTGGATGATGGCGCCTTCGGGCGCAACCGCCTCCAGCGAGAGTTGGCGTGCCGGGTCTTTCCCGGTCGCCTCGACGACGAGGCGGTAGCGGCCGCGCGAGGCTGTGGCGGGCGCGGCTCGCCGCGCCCCCAGAGATTCGGCAACGCGAGCGCGATACGCGGTCGGATCGATGACGTCGACGGGGCCGAACCCCATGCGCTGGAGCACGATGACCGCACCGAGGCCGATCGGCCCCGCGCCGAGCACAAGCGCGTTGCCATGCGTTACGACACGCTGTGCAAGCCGGACGCCGTGCGCCGTCGTGCCGATCGTATCGAGCAGCAGCGGGGCGAGCTTGTCCGGAATATCGTCAGGCACGGACAGAAGGCAGCGGTCAGGCGCCGCCAGTTTTTCGGCGTAGCCGCCCGGCCGCTGCCAGCCGATCAGTTGGCGGCCCCCGCCGCCGGTGCACAGGTGCGTGCGGCCGGCCGCGCAGTCGTCGCACCGGTCACAGAAGATCGGGATGTAGACGACGACGCGCTCGCCATGGCGAGCGTGGCCCGGCTGGTCGATCCTGCCGGCGATTTCGTGCCCCGATGTCATCGGCCAACCGTGCCGCCACGGTCGCAGGTCGCTACCGCACAGCGCGCAGGCGGATACCCGCACCACTGCCTCATCCCGGGCCGGCGAAGGATCATCGACCGGCTCGATCGTGATCCGGCCCTGGCCATGAAATTTCGCTGCCCTCATCCCTTGACGGCTCCCGCCGAAAGGCCGCCGACCAGCCGGCGCTGGATCAGCAGCGTGAGAACAAGCGGCGGCAGCGCGATGATGACCGCAGCGGCCATCAGCGCTCCCCAATTGGTCACGCCCTCGCCGATGAAGTTGAAACTCGCCACGATCGCGGTCTTGGTCTCGACACCGGAGAGCACCAAGGCGAACAGGAAGTAGTTCCAGGAGAAGACGAAGCTCAGGATGGAGGCGACGACGACCCCCGGCATCGCGACCGGGAGGACGACCATCAGCAAAGTCTGGTCCTGGCGGGCGCCGTCGATTTGCGCGCTCTCGATGAGCTCGCGCGGGAACGCATCGAAATAGGGCAGCAGCACCCAGATCACGATCGGCAGCGTGATCACCGCGTGCGTCAAGATCAGGACCGGATAGCCGCCGACGAGCCCGACTTTGCTGAACATCAGCAGCCATGGCAGCAGAAAGAGCGTGCCGGGCGCCATGCGGGCGAACAGCGTGGCGGTCGCCGGCCACGACATGCGATGCCACGCGATCGCGAACGCCGCCGGAATGCCGAGCAGCAGGCCGAGCGCGGTCGAGCCGCCGGCGACGATCAGGCTGTTGATCGTGTTGTTGAGAAAGTCGTTGCGCGAGAACAGCTCGACGAAATTCTCCAATGTCGGCGTGAACAGCAGGCGCGGTGGAATGGCTGCGACCTCGGTTCGCGGCTTGAACGCCGACAGGAAGGTCCAGGCGATCGGCAGCGCGAGCGCGAACAGCACGATCGTGAGCCAGACGGTATCGACCGTCCGGGTGAGGCTTCGCGTCACCATGCGACCGCCTTTCGCAAGCGCGCGAATAGAAGCACGGTGCCGAATACGATCGCCGACAGGGTGACCATGATGGCGCTGGCATAGCCGAGCTCGAAGAACTCGAATCCGCGTCGGTATGCCAAGATGTTGAGCGTCGTGCTGGCGGTGCCCGGCCCGCCCTGTGTCGTCAAATAGATGATGTCGAAGAATCGCAGGACATCGACGCTGCGCAGCACCGCCGCCGTGATCAGCGTCGGGGCGAGCAGCGGCAGCGTAACAAAGCGCAGCCGCGTCCACCCGCTCGCCCCGTCCATTTCGGCGGCCTCGAACACGTCGTGCGGAAGCGAGAGGTATCCGCCCATCACGATGAGCGCGACAAAGGGCGTCCATTGCCAGGTGTCGAGCCCCGCGATGGTCAGCATCACGGTGTTGGGATCGGAGAGCCACAGTGCCGGCGGCAGCCCGACCTTGGCCAACAGCCAGTTGGCGACGCCGAAGCTCGGGTCGAGAATGACGATCGCCATCATGCCGACGACGACCGGCGGCAGCATGAACGGCGAAACCATGACGGTTCGAACCAGGCCGCGCGCGCTTTGGAAGCGCGCCAGCAACAGGCCGAGCCACGTTCCCAGAACGAGCTGCAGCGAAAGCGAAACCACGTAGAGAAGCAGCGTCAGGCGAAGGCCGTTCCAAAACTCCTCGTCGGCGAACATCCGCCGAAAATTACCGAAGCCGATGAAGCGCGGCTCGGAACCGAGCTGCACGTCGCTGAGCGACAGCCAGATCGCGTACCCGAAAGGAAACGCGATCATGCTCCCGGCGAAGATCAATGCCGGGGCTGCCATCCAGCGGAAGCTATTGGAGATGCGAGAACGGGCCATGGCTGCCTGACGGGGCCGCCGGCCCCGCCAGCCTCGTTCGCGGCTGACCCCTATTGCAGCTTTGCGAGCTCTGCGTCGGCGGCACGTGCCGCGTCGATCGGGGTTGCCCGACCCTGCACGATCGCCTGCATGGCGCCGCCGATGATGTCGCGGGCTTCGGGAACCCGGTCGGTGGGCGACTGGTAGACGCCCGTACCGGTGCGACCGATCTCGATCAGCGCGTCGGCCCAAGCGCGCCGGATCGGAACTTCCTTGGCCCAGGCGTTGAATTCCTCGCCCTCGAACACGCTGGCGCGCGGCGGTGCAACACCCGCCTGCACGAGCTTGGCCTGCACTTCGCGGCTGGTTGCCCACTGCAGAAACAGCCACGCGGCTTGTTGCCGGCGCGAATTCGCCGAGATCGCCAGCGTCCAGCCGATCGCGACCGGCTTGGAGATCTTGGTGTCGCGGCCCGGCGGCAGCACCTTGACGCCCAGGTCCTGCGCGCGGTTCGGGAAGCGCACGATATTGGCGAACTCGTTGCTGCTTTCGTGCGTCATCGCCACGCGGCCCTGTCCGAGCAGCTCGATCACCTGCGTGAAGGTGTGGTTGAGCGCGCCGGGCGGACCGAAATCCTTCAGCAGGTTCGAGTACATTTCGAGCCCCCGCACGCTGTTGGGCTGCGACAGGCCGGGCTTGCCGTCGGGCATGGCGAACGAGCCGCCAAGGTTGTAGATGAAGGCGGCGAGCGCGTACGGCGTCACGCCGCGGATGCCGCGGGCCGCCCACGCGCCCTGACTGGAATCGCAGGTCTTGATCGCCGCGGCCGCCGCCGGGATGTCCTCGAGCGCGTTCGGCTCGGCGATCTTGCAGCGCTCGAAGATGTCCTTGCGCCAGTAGAACAACGGCCCTTCCTGGTTGATCGGCAGGGCAACGACCTGCTGTCCGAAGGTGCTGGCCTGCCGGATCGAGGCGCCGAAATCCTCATAGTTGAAATCGGGCGTCGTCAGCGCCTTGTCGGCCATCATCGGGGCTAGGTCGGCATACCAGCCGGCGCGGTGGAACACCGCGCCTTCGCGGCTGGTCAGCGTCATGAAGACGTCCATGTCGGCCGATCGGCCCTGCATGAGGGTCGTCAGGCGTGCGCGGAACTGCTCCTCGTTGAAGATCTCGATGCGGGCACGGATGCCGGTCTTGGCGGTGAATTCGGCCACCATGTCGCGCATCGCCTGCGACCATGGATGGTTGTTGAACATGAGATTGACGGTCTGGCCGTCTTGAGCGCGCCAGTTGAAGCCCTGCGATGCCGCCGGAGCGGAGCACGCGAGCGCGGCGGCGAACAGGGCGCCACCCACCGGACCGAGCCGTCGCATAGTCATTCTCTCCCTGGTTCTTCGATCTTGGTTAGGACGCAACATAGCCGCCGTCGACCGGAATGGTCACGCCGTTGATCAGACGTGCGGCGGGCGAGGCCAGAAAGACCGCCGTACCGGCAAGCTCTTCCGGCTCCGACCAGCGCTTGGTCGGCAGGCGCGCCATCACCTTGCTGTTGAATGCCGCTTCCTCACGGCCGCGGCGGCTGATCTCGGTGTTGATCCACCCTGGCGCGATCGCGTTCACGCGGATGCCGTCCTCCGCATAGGCGACGGCGAGGGAGCGCGTCAGTCCCACAACGCCGGTCTTGGCCGCCGCATATCCAGGGATCATGGCCGCTCCGAAATAGGAGTACATCGACCCGATGTTGATGAGGCAGCCTTTGGTTTGCGCAAGGTGCGGCCGGAACGCGGTCGCGAGCCGCAGATTGCCGACCAGATGAATGTCGACGATGTCGCGAAAGACGTCGGGCTTGTGCTCTTCGTGACGAACCAGGCGGCCGGCGCAGTGGATCAGCACGTGCAACGTCGCGATCTTCTTGGCCAGCGCCTCGACCTCGGCGTCGTCGCGCACATCGAGCGGCTCGAACGTGAAACCCTCGTCGCGCAGCGGGGGCCGGATGTCGCAGATCGTGACGGCGGCGTCGCCGTCGCGAAATGCGCGCGCAAAGGCCATTCCGATCCCGCCCGCGCCGCCACTGATCAGGACGTGTTGGCCGGCAACGGAGAAATCCGGCGCGCTCATCGCCGCCCCGTTTCGGTAAGAGGCAGCGCATGGCGCCTCGGCGCGCCGTCCCTGCAGCGCATGGGGCTTCCTCCCGGCTCGGCCGCAAGCACGGCCTTCTTTCGTTATCGATCACCAATAGGCACAGAATGTTCTATTTCGCAACCAGTATTTTCGCTTTCGCTCATACGGGCGGGCGCGTATGATCGCCGTCCCACGGGTCGCGCCGCCTCCGCCCATGCCGATGGAATCGCGCCAAGATCGCATCCTGGAAATCCTGTTGCGCCGCGGCTATGCGGGCATCGACGAGCTCGTGGCGGACTTTGACGTCACGCCGCAGACGATCCGGCGCGACCTGCAGGATCTTGCCGGCCGCGGCCTCTTGCGCCGCCACCATGGCGGCGCAAGCGTCATGTCGAGCACGGCCAACACCGAGTACGCGCGCCGGCATATCGATAATGCGGCCGAGAAGGCGCGCATCGCGGCAACCGCGGCGGGCCTGCTCGCCCCCGGCTCCTCGATCTTCATGACTCCCGGAACGACCGTGGACGCGGTCGCGACCGCGATTGCGGACTCCAAGCTGAGCGGGCTGCGCGTCATCACCAACAGCACGGCCGCGGCGCAAATCCTCGGCCGTAATCCGCAGATCGCGATCCATGTTTCCGGCGGAATCTGGCAAGCGAACAATCATGCGCTTTCGGGTCCGGCGGCCGTCGAGTTTGTCAGCCGCTATCGCTGCGACGTCCTGCTCACAAGCATCGGCGCCGTCGACGCCGATGGGTGGTTGCTCGAGTTCCGCGACGAGGAGGTCGTGGTCGCCAAAGCCATGCTGGCGAACGCGCGACGGCGGATCCTGCTGGCGGACCACTCGAAGTTCACGCGCGTTGCAACCTGCAAGCTGGCGCAGCTCGCCGACATGACGACGATCATCACGGACCGGCCGCCGGCGAGCGCCATGCGAAGCAAGATCAAGAACAGCAAGTGTGAGCTCATTATCGCGAGCGAAGGCTGAATCAAAGCGTAGGCGGGCGTTCCGCGCCCTCTCCCAACTGTGGTGATTCCGTCCGGAGCGGACCAATGCCCGCGCGAAAACGGCTTGTTCTTTTTTCTTCACTCCCGCACGATCGCACCATATCTGCGAGCAATGGTGGCATCGTGGATTCGTGCGTAATCGACGCCGCTTAGGCGATCGTCTCCAGCCCTTT
>Ga0207428_10001681_pt1 | contig 22852 bp, 17 predicted proteins | sample RhiMethybrSRZTD1_FD_187600 | JGI IMG/M metagenome (GOLD analysis project Ga0207428, IMG submission 187600) | Populus rhizosphere microbial communities from Tennessee, USA - Rhizosphere MetaG P. TD hybrid SRZTD1 (SPAdes) (version 3) | ecosystem: Host-associated > Plants > Roots > Rhizosphere >...
GCCAGGCCGAACGAGAGGGCCTCGACACGGTCTTCGCCGCCGCGGGATTCGAGTGGCGGGACGCCGGTTGCTCCATGTGTCTGGGCATGAACCCGGATCAGCTCTCGCCCGGCGAACGGTGCGCGTCCACCAGCAACCGGAACTTCGAGGGTCGTCAGGGCAAGGGCGGCCGGACCCACCTGGTCAGCCCGGCCGTGGCGGCCGCGACCGCGGTCCTGGGTCACTTCGCCACGCCGGAGGACCTCGACGGATGAGGCCGTTCACCGAGCACACCGGACGGGCGTTGCCACTCGATCGCTCGGACGTCGACACGGACCAGATCGTGCCGGCCCGGTACCTGCGCCGGATCGAACGATCTGGATTCGGGCCGGGCCGCTCCTGTTCGCCGAGTGGCGGAAGGACCCCGGATTCATCCTGAACCGCCCCGAGTTCGCCGGCGCGACGATCCTGCTCGCCGGCCCGAACTTCGGGAGCGGCTCCAGTCGGGAGCACGCCGTGTGGGCGCTGGAGGACGCCGGGTTCCGCAGCGTGATCGCCCCCTCCTTCGCGGACATCTTCCGGAACAACTGTTGCAAGATCGGCGTCCTGCCCGTCGAGCTCGCGCAGGAGTCCGTCCGGGCGCTCATGGACGCGGTGCTCGACGACCCCACGACCGAGATCACGGTCGACCTGCAGGCCCTGCGCGTGAGCGCGCCGGCCGTGCACGAGGCCTTCGAGATCGACCCATACACGCGATGGCGCCTGCTCGAGGGTCTCGATGACATCGACCTCACGCTGCGCAACGCCGACGCGATCGATGCCTACGAGCGGGCCAGGCCCGCCCGGCTCCCGTCGGTCACCCGGGCCTGAACCTCCGACGGCGAATGGCCCCCGCCCAACGGTCTCAAGCGTTCCTTCGGAGAGGTCGATGCCATCAGGGCCATGTCCAAGCCCGAGCACATCGACTCGGCCGATGACGGCCGTCCCCGAAACGGCCCTCCCCGGCGACGTGCGAGCGACGTCCTGGTCCCGCGGCCCCTGGCCGACAAGCCGCTTCGACGACAGGGCGACGGGTGGCTCGAGCGATGGATGGCCACCGTGGAGGATCTCGCGCGCCTGAAGTCGTCCCACCCGATGCTCGACGCGGTCATCGACGAACAGGTTGGACGCCGGATCCGGATCGGCGACCACTGGCTCGCGGACTTCGCCTCCTGCAACTACCTGGGTCTCGACCTCGACCAGGAGGTCATCGATGCGGTCCCCGAGTACCTCGCGAGGTGGGGGACCCACCCGTCCTGGTCCCGGCTCCTCGGCAGCCCCGTCCTGTACGAACAGCTCGAGGAGACCACCACGGCGCTGCTCGGGTCCGAGGACTCCCTCCTCTTGCCCACGATCACCCACATCCACATGTCCGTGATCCCGGTCCTGGTCGGCAGCGGCGTGATGTTCCTCGACGAGAGGGCGCACAAGACGATCTACGACGGCGCGAGCGTCGCCCGCGGGCACGGGGCCACGATCCAGCGCTTTCGCCACAACGACGCCGAGCACCTCGAGCAGGTCGTCAAGTCGTCGAGGACGACCCCCCGCGTGATCGCGGTGGACGGTGTGAACTCGATGACCGGGAACGCTCCCGACATCAAGGAGTTCGCGCGCATCGCCCGAGAGCACGACGCGCTCCTGTACGTCGACGACGCCCACGGGTTCGGCGTGATCGGCGAGCGCTCCCCCGACGAGCTCTGCGAGTGGGGCGTGCGCGGCAACGGTGTCGTCCGCCATCAAGGGGAGACCTACGACAACGTCGTCCTGGTCGCGGGGTTCAGCAAGGCGTACAGCTCGCTGCTGTCCTTCCTCGCGCTGCCCACGCGGCTGAAGGACGTGCTCAAGGTCGCGGCCCCGCCGTACCTGTACTCGGGCCCCTCCCCGATCGCTTCGCTCGCGACGGCGATCGCGGGCCTGGCTGTGAACGACGCCAGGGGCGATCTCCACCGCGCCGAGATCTACCGAAAGACACGCAAGGTCGTGGAGCGGCTGCACGCGCTCGACATCTACACGCCCAACGAGTCCGGGTTCCCGCTCATCGAGATCCCCTTGGCGCACCGCGACGACATCGATGTCGTCGGCCGCTACCTGTTCGACCGCGGGGTCTACGTGACGATGGCCGCGTACCCACTGGTCCCGAAGGAGGAGACGGGCTTCCGCATCCAGATCACCGCGGCGAACCCGGACGACCAGATCGACCTCCTGTGCGAGGTGCTCGGTGAGATCAGCGAGCGGTTCGAGCTCCAGCACGAACAGCACCGACACCTGATGCTCCGCGCCCGAGAGGCGAGGGCGTAAGCGGTGGCCAAGGGTCCCGTCGCACACGGGCTCGGCCGGGCCGAGGCGCTGTCCGAGGCCGGCGACTACGCGGCCGCGCTCGAGGAGCTGAAGGCCGCGCTCGAGGCCGAGCCGCACAACGCCGCCGTGTTCACGGCCCGCGGTTGGGCGCTCGAGAACCTCGGGCCCGAGCGGCTCGACGAGGCGCGGCTGGCCTACGAGGCCGCGCTCACGCTCGACCCCTCGGCGATGTGGGCGAAGGAGGGCCTCTCGAACGTGCTCCGGCGCATGGGCCACCAAAGCGAGGCCGATCGGCTGTGCGTCGAAGTCGTAGAGGAAGGGCGTCGGCGCTACGAGGCGGAGGAAGACCTGTGGGAGCTCGTGGGCTGGTGCGAGCTCCGGCTCGGCCGGTACCAGGACGCGGTGGCGACGCTCGGTGAGGCGCTCCGTCGAGACGGTCGCTGGATCGCGGTCCGGTTCGACCTCGCTCTCGCCCTGCTCTGCGCGGGCGAACGGGCGCGCGCCTTCCTCGAGTATTCGCGCGGGGTCCACCAGGCGGTGAACGGCGGCGTCGAACGGTTACGCGGCTGCCTGCGCGTCGCGCTCGACGACCTCGAGGAGTCGCTCTCGGAGCGGCCGGCGCTCGCCACGACCCGAGAGGCGATCGCGGCGCGCGAACTCCTTCGGTCCACCCTGCGGAGCTCCTCCCAGGCCGGCTGACCGGATGAGCGACCACCGGGACGGGCACACGTTCATCGATCGGCGGATGCGGATCCTCGCGCCGCTGCGCCATCGCGACTTCCGGATGCTCTGGACGGGGATGACGGCCTCCCTGCTGGGTGACGGAGTCTTCTACGTGGCGCTCGCCTGGCAGGCGTACGAGCTCTCGAACACCCCGAGCGCGCTCTCCACCATCGGCGTCGCGATGACCGTGCCGCACGTCGTGTTCCTTCTGGCGGGGGGCGTCGTCTCCGACCGCTTCGACCGGCGCAAGGTCATGATCGCCGCCGACCTGATGCGCGCGGTGGCGGTCGGTGCGATGGGCGCCCTCGCGCTCTCGGGCCGGCTCGAGCTCTGGCACATGTTCGTGCTCTCGGGTCTGTTCGGCGCGGGGACGGCGTTCTTCGGTCCGGCGTTCGATGCGATCGTCCCCGGGCTCGTCCCGGATGCCGAGCTGAACCAGGCGAACTCGCTCGACCAGCTCGTTCGACCCGCGGCCCTCCGGATGCTCGGACCGGCCCTCGGCGGCTGGATCGTGGCGACGGGTGGAGCCGGGGCCGCGTTCGTCGTGGACTCCTGCACGTTCGCCTTCTCGATCTCATGCGTGGCGCTCATGCGTTCCGGCCTTACGACCCCCCACGGGCCGCAAGGATCGGCGATCGGCGACATCCGCGAGGGGTTCGCGTTCGTCCGCTCGCAGGTCTGGCTCTGGGGAACCTTCCTCGCGGCGACGCTCGGCTACCTGATCTTCTGGGGACCGTCGGAGGTGCTGCTCCCGTTCGTCGTCCGCAACGAGCTGCACGGGTCGGCCGGGGACCTCGGTCTGATCTTCGCCGTCGGCGGGATCGGGGCCATGACCTCGGCGATCGTGATGGGCAACCGGAAGATGCCGCGAAGGAACATGACGTTCATCTATGTCGTGTGGACGGTCTCGACCCTCGCGATCGCCGGATACGGCCTCGCCCGGTTCCCGTGGCAGGCGATGGCGGCCTGCTTCGCGTTCAACGCGCTCGAGGGCGCGGGCACGATCGTGTGGGCGACGACCAAGGGCCGCCTGGTACCCGGCCGGCTGCTCGGGCGTGTCTCGAGCTTCGATTGGTTCATCTCGATCGCGCTCGTCCCCATCTCCTACGCGTTCACCGGTCCGGTCGCCGAGGTGTTCGGAGCGCAGGAGACGCTCGTCGGAGCCGCCCTGCTGGGCGGGGCGATCACCCTGTCCTTCCTGTTCCTGCCGGGGATGCGCGACATCGAGCGAGGGGGCGGCGACCTGGGCACGACGATCGACGCGACGGAGGACAAGGGTTTCGGGGGCCTCGAGGGGCCCCTTGCGCCCATCTCCGCTGGTCAGGAGCCCTTTCCTGCCACGGGAACTTCCGGGGCGGCTCTAAGGTCGACCGTACGCCCCACCGATATCTGAGGCAGAGATGAAGCCCCGGGCGTGGCTCCTGTACCTGAGCGGCGGCATTGCCGCCTTGCTCGGCTTCCTGTTCGTCCCGCATCTGCGACAGGGATGGGTCTTCAACCTGATCTCGCTCTCGTCGCCGGTCGCGATCGTCGTCGCCGTCCGCATGTGGAAGCCGAACGCCCGAGCCCCGTGGTACCTGTTCGCCCTCGGTCAGACGTTCTTCGTCGTCGGGGACGTCATCACCTACAACTACAGCGACTTCTTCGGCACCGATCTCCCGTACCCCTCGATCGGCGACGTGGCCTACCTCCTCGTCTACCCGTGCCTGGTGGGGGGCCTGCTCCAGCTGATCCGCCAGCGCAGCCCGGGCCGAGACCGGGACAGCGTCATCGATTCGCTCATCGTGGCGATCGGCGTCGGCACGGTGCAGTGGGTGTTCCTGATGTCGCCGGTCGCCCATGACTCCACCTCGACCCTGATCCAGAAACTCGTGGGGATGGCCTACCCGTTCATGGACCTCATCCTGCTGACCGCCGTCGTCCGTCTGGCGATGGGCGCGGGCAAGCGCGCTCCCTCGATGTACCTGATGGGGGCGGCCGGCCTTGCCCTGTTCCTCACCGACACCGTCTACACGTACATCTCCGTCACCGGCGCCGTGTACGACCAGTCCGGGTACCTCGAAGCGGGATGGGGCCTCTTCTATCTCTTGTGGGGCGCGGCCGCCCTGCACCCCTCGATGCGGACCCTCTCGGACAAGGCCCCCGACGTCGAGCGGGGGATGTCCCGGCCTCGACTGATCTTGCTCGGCGCCGCGTCGCTGATCGCGCCTGTCGTCATGTTGATCCAGCTGGGTCGGGCGGACACCGTGGACATGCCCGTCCTGATCGGGGCGTCGGTCATGTTGTTCATCCTGGTCGTCCTCCGGATGGCGGGACTCGTCCGGCGTCAGGAGCAGTCCGCGCTCCGCGAGAAGGCCCTGCGCAACGCGGGAGCCGCGCTCGTCACGGCGACGAACCGGGAGAGCATCTACGCGGCAACGCTGCAGGCGGCGAGCGCGCTGGTGGGCGACGAAGGCGGCTTGCGGCTGCTGGTCGCGACCGACGACGACGTGGATGTGTTCCAGGTCGTGGCGGCGACCGGAGGAGCCGAGGGGGTCGAGGGCACGAGGGTCTCCCTGTCGATCCTTCCTCAGTGGAAGCGCGACCGGCTCCAGTCGCACCGCTCGTACGAGGTCCCCACCCAGGAGGCGGAGCTCGCGAACTCGCTCGCCGTTCCGGAGAACGGCTTCTTCCTGAACGCTCCCCTGTTCATGAAGGAGGAGCTCCAGGGCCTGCTCGTGGTCGCCGGGCCCTCGAGCGTCCCCCGGGAGATCCGCGACTCGATCGAGGCGCTCTCCTCCCAGGTCGCACTGGCGCTCGACAGCGCCATGACGACCGAGATCCTGCTGATCCGCCAGAGCGAGGCGCGCTTCTCCTCGCTGGTCCAGAACTCCTCCGACGTGGTCATGGTCGTCGAGGCGGACTCCACGATCCGGTACATGAGCCCGTCGGTCGAGCGCGTGCTCGGGCACGGGCCGGGCCAGCTCGAAGGCACGAAGCTCACGGTCCTGATCCACCCCGACGACCGAGCCGGCGTGCTGCAGTTCCTCACCTCGGGCGGACGTGAGGAGGATGCGCATCCGGGCCTCACCGAGTTCCGGATGAAGCACCGGGACGACTTCTGGCTGCACGTCGAGACACTTCGGACGAACCTGATGCACGACGAGAACGTGAAGGGCATCGTCCTGAACACCCGTGACGTCTCCGAGCGCAAGGCGTTCGAGGAGCAGCTGCAGCATCAGGCGTTCCACGACGCGGTCACGGGGCTCGCGAATCGGGCGCTCTTCAAGGACCGCGTCGAGCACATGATCGAGCGGCAGGCGCGCGACAATCTCCCGGTCTCGATCCTGTTCATGGACCTGGACGACTTCAAGACCATCAACGACTCACTCGGCCACGCGGCGGGGGACCGGATGCTTGCCGAGGTCGGCGAGCGAGTCAAGAACTCGCTGCGACAGGCGGACACCGCGGCCCGGCTCGGCGGCGACGAGTTCGCGGTCCTGCTCGAGGACGGCGGAGACGGGGTCGACGCGGCCGAGGTCGCGGCGAGGATCCTGGCGTCGCTCGAGGGCCCGTTCCACCTCGAGGGCAAGGAGGTCTTCGCACGGGCCTCGATCGGCATCGCGACCGCAGACGCCCAGACCGGCGGTCCCGAGGGTGCGGAGGAGCTGCTCCGCAACGCCGACGTCGCGATGTACATGGCCAAGGAAGCAGGCAAGGGGCGCTACCAGGTCTTCGAACCCGCGATGCATGACACCGCGCTGCGACGCTTGGAGCTGAAGGCCGACCTGCAGCGCGCGGTCGACAACGGCGAGTTCGTCCTGCACTTCCAACCGGTGATCGAGCTCGCGACCGGGCGGGTCGAGGGTCTGGAGGCGCTCGTCCGCTGGCAGCATCCCACGCGCGGCATGATCCCGCCCCTGGACTTCATCCCACTGGCCGAGGAGACCGGGATGATCGTCTCGCTCGGCCGGTGGGTGCTGCACGAGGCGTGCTCGCAGGCCCGACGGCTGCAGGAGCGATACGTGATGGACCCGCCGCTGCAGATGGCGGTCAACCTCTCCGCGCGCCAGCTCCAGCGCCCGGAGATCGTCGGCGAGATCGCGGAGATCTTGATGGAGACCCGGCTCGACCCGGGGAGCCTGGTCTTGGAGATCACCGAGTCCGTGATGATGCAGGACATGGAGCTGTCGATCCAGCGCCTGGCGGAACTCAAGGACCTCGGCGTCCAGCTGGCGGTCGACGACTTCGGCACCGGGTACTCGAGCCTGAACTACATCCGCCGGTTCCCGGTCGACATCTTGAAGGTGGACAAGTCCTTCGTCGACGGCGTCAACGAGGGCGGTGAGGAATCGGCGCTCACTGCCGCCATCATCGAGCTCGCGGGGATCCTGCGCCTGCGGCCGGTGGCCGAGGGCATCGAGCGGGCCGACCAGCTCGAGAAGCTCCTCGACCTGCATTGCGACCTGGGCCAGGGGTACTACTTCGCCAAGCCCCTGACCCTGCGAGCGGTGGACGAGCTCCTCACGACGCGGCAGACGCTGGAGACCCGGGAGACCGAGCTCTCCTCCTGAGCACGCGGACGTGGGTGGCCCTTCGGTGGGGCGGGGTAGCGGCTACAGCTCGACGCGGTACCGAACCGTCGGACGCATCTCGCAGTCGACGCGTTCGCTCGTCACGGTACCGTCGTGCGCCCACCCGGCGGCCTCGTAGAAGCCCCGAGCGCGCTCGTTCGTCTCGAGCACCCACAGGGTGACGGCCCGGAACCCTCGGGAGCGGAGATCCTCGACGGCGTGCTCGAACAGCCGTCGACCCGTCCCGGTCCCGAGCCGCTCGGGGTCGAGGTAGATCGCGTACAGCTCCGCCGTCCGCTCGCCGGCGTCGGCGTCCTCGCTCGGACCGGTGACCGCGAACCCGACCGGACCAGAGCCCTCGTCCGCCACCCAGGTGGTCCAGCCCGCGCGGGGTTCCTCCAGGCTTCGGCGATGCTGCTCGACGCGATCCTCGACGGTGAGACCGTCAAGATACTCGTCGGTCAGCTGCCCCCGATATGCGGCCTGCCACGATCGGACGTGGATCTCGGCGATCGCGCGTGCGTCCCCGGGAACGGCCTCGCGGATCGCCGACGGCATGCGGCTCAGGGTACCTCCGGCGGCGATGGCACCTGGTCGTCGTCCCGCGGGTGGAGCAGCCCGTACAGGTACCCGTCGACCAGCGCCTCCCACGAGGCCTCGATGATGTTCTCCGAGACGCCGACCGTGGTCCACTCCCGCTGGCCGTTCGACGTGTCGATCAGGACGCGCACGACGGCGCCCGTCCCGCTCGTCTCGTCCAGCACGCGCACCCGGAAGTCCTCCAGCGAGATGTGCTCGAGCTCGGGGTAGTCGTTCGCGAGCGCCTTGCGGAGCGCGTTGTCGAGCGCGCCGACCGGCCCCTGGCCCTCCGCGCTCTCGATGTGCCGGGTTCCCAACGTGACGACCTTGACCGTCGCCTCGGCCAGCGGCGGCTCGTCGTCGCCGACACGCTCCTCGACGTGGACCCGGTAGCTGTCGATCTCGAAGAACGGTTGCCGCCAGCCGTCCGCCCGGCGCATCAGCAGCTCGAGGGAGGCGTCGGCGACCTCGAACGTGTACCCGCGCGCCTCGCGATCCTTCAGATCCAGCAGCAGACGGCCGGCGCCCTCGGTGCCGAGCTCGAGGCCGAACTCCTCGGCCTTCATCCGGATCGTCGCCGCGCCCCCGAGGTCGCTCGCGACGACGCCGCGGCGGTTGCCGACCGTCGAGGGTTCCACGTGCTCGTACGCGCGGGAGACGCGTTCGATGCCGCTGGCATGCAAGCCGGCCTTGTGCGTGAAGGCGTACCGGCCCGCGTACGGCTGTCGCGAGTCGGGGGCGACGTTCGCGACCTCGGCCACGTAGTGCGCCACCTCGGTGAGTCGTTCCAGCGACCCGTCGGGCAGACACTCGGCCCCCATCTTCAGGACGAGGTTCGCGGCGATGGGGATCAGGTCGGCGTTGCCGGTCCGTTCGCCGTACCCGTTCACGACACCCTGGACCTGGAAGGCCCCGTGCTCGACCGCGATCAGCGAGTTCGCGACGGCGCATCCCGCGTCGTTGTGCACGTGGATCCCGAGCGGGGTGCGCACCGCCTCGCGGACCTCGGCCACGACCCGCGCCACCTCGTGTGGCAGCATGCCGCCGTTCGTGTCGCAGAGCACCAGTCGCTCCGCCCCGGCCTCCTCGGCCGAGACCAGGACGCGGAGCGCGAACGCGGGATCGCTCCGGTAGCCGTCGAAGAAGTGCTCGGCGTCGAAGAACACCCGGCGCCCCTGCCCTCGCAGGAACTCGATCGAGTCGCGGACCATGGCCGCGCCCTCGTCCAGATCCGTCCGGAGCGCCTCGGTGACGTGGAGGTCCCACGCCTTGCCCACGAGACAGACCACCTCGGTCCCCGCCCGAAGCAGGTCCATGAGCACGGCACTCCGATCGGGCGCCTCCCCCGCCTTGCGCGTCATCCCGAACGCCGTCAGCGTCGCGTGCTTGAGCGTCTCGCTCGTCGCGAGCCGGAAGAACTCGGTCTCTCGCGGGTTCGCCCCGGGCCAGCCGCCCTCGACGAACGGGACGCCGAGCTGGTCGAGCTTGTGGAGGATCCGGAGCCGGTCCTCGATCGAGTACGAGAAGCCGGTCCCCTGCGCGCCGTCCCGCAGGGTGGTGTCGTACAGCTCGACCTGGAGCGGCTCGCTCACGCCGCGGCCCCCTCGACGACGAGGTCGCCGACCTCTCCGGTCGAGAAGCCCATCTCGCCGGCGCGCATCGAGTGCAGCTTCGAGCACGCGAACCGGATGCCGGCGGTCACCGCCGCCGCCGCCTCCGTCTCGCCCAGCTGCGCGAGCAGCATCTGCAGCGCTCCGATCGCCGCGAGCGGGTTGATCGTCCCCCTGCCTGCGTGGTCGGGCGCCGTGCCGCCGATCGGCTCGAACATGCTCACCCCGGCCGGGTTGATGTTGCCTCCCGCCGCCACGCCCATCCCTCCCTGGATCATCGCGCCCAGGTCCGTGATGATGTCGCCGAACATGTTGTCGGTGACGATCACGTCGAACCGCGAGGGCTCATCCAGCAGGTAGATGCATGCGGCGTCCACGTGGACGTAGTCGCGTTCGACGTCGGGGAACTCCACCCCGACCTCGTCGACCACGCGCCCGTAGAGATCGCCGGCGTAGGTGAGCACGTTGGTCTTGTGCACCAACGTCACCTTGCGCCTTCGTCCGGGGCGCATCGCGAGCTCGAACGCGTAGCGGACGATCCGCTCGACGCCGTGCCGGGTGTTGATCGACTCCTGCACGGCGACCTCGTGGGGCGTGCCCTTGCGGTGGAACCCTCCGGCCCCCGTGTAGAGGCCCTCGGAGTTCTCCCGCACGACGACCATGTTCACGTCGTCCTCGCCGTGCGAGGGCACGAGGGTCTCCACGCCCGGGTACCGCACGATCGGTCGGAGGTTCACGTACTGGTCGAGCTCGAACCGGATGCGCAGCAGCAGGTCGCGTTCGAGGACGCCGGGGCGCACTCGTGGGTCCCCCACGGCGCCCAGCAACACGGCGTCCATCGTGCGCAGGCGTTCGAGCTCCTCGTCGGGCAGCGCCTCGCCGGTGCGCAGGTACCGTTCGGCGCCCAGGTCGAACTCCACGAGCTCGGCCCCGACGTCGAGCTTCTCCAACACCTTCAGGGCTTCGTCGACGACCTCGGGGCCGGTCCCGTCCCCGCGGATCACCCCAACGGTGTGCGTCATCACGGCGTGACCTTCTCGGCGTCTTCGGCTTCGGCCTCGAGGTTCGCCATCAGCATCGCGCGGTTGACCGCGGCGAGGTAGGCGCGCGCGCTCGCCTCGACCACGTCCGTCGCGACGCCACGCCCGGTCACCCGGCGCCCGAGCGCATCGAGCTGGATGACCACGTCGCCTAACGCGTCCGTCCCGCCGGTCACCGCGGAGACGTTGAACGAGACCAGCCTGCCCTCGACCCCCGACGCCCGCTGGATCGCGCCCATCGCCGCGTCGATCATGCCGTCGCCCATCGCGGACTCCTCGATCATCTCCTCTCCCCGGCGAAGCCGAACGCTGGCCGTCGGCGAGAGCGCGGTGCCGCCGCCCACCTGGAGGGCCTCGAGCACGAACACGTCCTCGGCGGCCGCGCCGAGCTCCTCGGATACGATCGCGGCGAGGTCCTGGTCCGTCAGCTGGATCTTCCGGTCGGCGAGCTCCTTGAAGCGCGCGAAGGCGCGGTTGAGGTGGTCCTCGTCGAGCTCGATCCCGATCTTCTCGAGCGCGTCCGAGAAGGCGTGCCGGCCCGAGTGCTTGCCGAGGACCAGCTGGTTGCCCTCCAGGCCGATCTCGAGCGGGTCCATGATCTCGTAGGTCGCCCGGTTCGCCAGCACCCCGTGCTGGTGGATCCCGCTCTCGTGCGCGAACGCCGACGCGCCGACCACGGCCTTGTTCGGCTGGACGCCGTACCCCGTCGTCATGCTCACCAGGCGCGACGTGCGGACGACCTCCTTGAGGTTCAGCCCGTGCGAGACGCCGAGCGCCTCCCGGCGCGTCCGGACGATCATCGCGACCTCCTCGAGCGAGCAGTTGCCCGCCCGCTCGCCGATCCCATTCACCGCAACTTCGACCTGTCGCGCCCCATTCACGATCCCGGCCAGCGAGTTCGCCACGGCCAGCCCGAGGTCGTTGTGGCAGTGCGTCGAGATCACGACGCGGTCGGGGACCGCCTCGCGCACGGTGCGGACCAGCTCGCCGAACTCGTGCGGCATCGCGTACCCGACCGTGTCGGGCACGTTGATCGTGGTCGCGCCGGCGTCCACCGCGACGCGGAAGCACTCGAGGAGGAAATCGAGCTCCGTGCGGGTGGCATCCTGCGCGCTGAACTCCACGTCCTCCGTGAAGCCGACGGCGAGCTTGACGCCCTCGCGGATCGCGTCGAGGACCTGTCCGTTGCTCATCCGGAGCATGTCCGTCATGTGGATGTCGCTGGTCGAGATGAACGTATGGATGCGCCAGCGCTCGGCCCCACCGAGCGCCTCGGCCGCCCGGGTGATATCGCCGGGCACGACGCGGGCGAGCGCCGCGATCACCGGGCCCCTGACGCTGGACGCGATCTCGCTGACCGCCTCGAACTCGCCCTCGCTCGAGACGGGGAAGCCCGCCTCGATCACGTCGACCTGGAGACGGGCCAGCTGCTCCGCGATCTCGACCTTCTCGGCCCGGGTGAGCGCGATCCCGGGTGCCTGTTCTCCGTCGCGCAGCGTGGTGTCGAAGATCCGGACTACATCGGGGTCGCTACCCTTCGCCATCGGGCACCACCTTTTGCTCGGAATGCAACCAAGGCATCATCGGACGCAGCTCGCGGCCCACGGACTCGAGTCGAGAGCCGCGGGCCTCGCGACGAAGCGCGAGGAAGTGGGGGAAGCCGGCGCCGGCCTCCCCCAGCCACTCCTCCGCGAAGGTGCCGTCCTGGATCTCGGCCAGGACCTGGCGCATGCGATCGCGAACGCCCTCGTCGACGATCCGGGGCCCGCTCAGGTAGTCGCCCCACTCGGCCGTGTCCGAGATCGAGTAGCGCATCCATGACAGGCCGCCCTCGTAGATCAGGTCGACGATGAGCTTGAGCTCGTGCAGGCACTCGAAGTACGCGATCTCGGGCTGGTAGCCGGCCTGCACGAGCGTCTCGAAACCGGCCTCGACGAGCGTGGAGATCCCACCACACAGCACCGATTGCTCGCCGAACAGGTCGGTCTCGGTCTCCTCCTTGAAGGTGGTCTGGATGATGCCCGCCCGGGCGGCGCCGATCCCCGCGCCGTACGCGAGCGCGCGCTGCAGGGCCGTTCCCGTCGCGTCCTGCTGGACCGCGACGAGGGCCGGCGTGCCGATGCCCTCCTCGAACGTCCGCCGGACGAGGTGACCGGGCCCCTTCGGGGCGATCATCGTGACGTCCACGTCGGATGGCGGCCGCACGGTCCCGAAGTGCACCGAGAACCCATGCGCGAACATGAGCATGTCGCCCGCCTTCAGGTTGGGCGCGATCTCCGCGGCGTACACCGCACCGTGCGCCGTATCGGGGAGCACCACCATGATCACGTCGGCCTCCGCCACGGCGTCGGCGGTCGGCCGCACCGGGAGACCCGCCTCCTCGGCCCTCGACCAGGAGCGCGAACCCTCGCGGAGCCCGACCCGGACGTCGTGGCCCGAATCCCTCAGGTTCTGTGCGTGCGCGTGACCCTGGCTGCCGAAGCCCAGGACGGCGATCCGTTGCCCCGCAAGGACCGACGGATCGGCCTCCGCATCGTGGTAGATCGTCGCCATCGATCCGGTACCACCTTTCCGGTCACGTGACGGTCGGGGGCGTCGGTCAGACGCCGCCGCCGGTCCACTCCTGGTCGGCTCCGGCGACCGCGCGGAGCCGCGCGGCGCGCTCCTTGATCCCCCGGTCGCCCCTCGAAAGCGCGATCCGTCCGGTCCGCGAGAGCTCGACGATGCCGAAATCGCGCAGGAGCTCGAGCAGCGCCTCGAGCTTGCCCGGCGTGCCCGTGCCCTCGATCGTGATCGTGCGGTGCGTCACGTCGAGCACCCGGACGCGGAAGACGTCGCAGATCTCCAGGATGCGGGCCCGCGCCTCGCCCTCGCCCTTGACCTTCACGAGCATCAGCTCGCGCTCGACGGCGTCGCCCGCCTCGTGCTCCAGGATCTTGATCACGTTGACGAGCTTGTTGAGCTGCTTCGTGATCTGCTCGAGAGGCTTGGTGTCCACTTGGATGACGATCGTCATCCGCGACAGGCCGGGGTCGTCGGTCGGGCCCACGGCGAGCGAGTCGATGTTGAACCCCCGCGCCGCGAACAGGCCGGCGACGCGGGTCAGGACGCCCGGCTTGTCCTCCACCAGCACCGAGATCGTGTGGAGCCTCATGCGACCGGCGCCTCGGCCGGGTCGTTCGTCGGGCGCAGGCCCTCGGGCCCGACGATGATGTCGTCGTTGCTCGCGCCGGCCGGGACCATCGGGAAGCACATCTCCTTCGAGTCCACGCGGAAGTCGATCACGACGCTCCGGTCCTCGATCGAGAGCGCCTTGTCGATCACCGCGTCCACGTCGTCGGGGTGCTCGGCGCGCAGGCCGACGCAGCCGTAGGCCTCGGCGAGCTTCACGTAGTCCGGCACGTCGTAGGACAGGTAGACCTGCGAGTACCGCTCCTCGTAGAAGAGCTCCTGCCACTGCCGGACCATCCCGAGATGCGCGTTGTTGATGATCGCCGTCACGAACGGGATGCCCTCGGCGGTGGAGGTCGCGAGCTCCTGGCTGGTCATCTGGAAGCAACCGTCTCCGTCGATCGCGATCACGCGGCGGTCCGGCCGGCCGGCCTTGGCGCCCAGCGCCGCCGGCACCGCGAACCCCATCGTCCCGAGTCCCCCCGAGTTCACCCAGGTCCGCGGTTCGCTGAACCGCCAGAACTGCGACGCCCACATCTGGTGCTGCCCCACGCCCGCGACGACGATCGCGTCGCCCTTGGTGTGCTCGTAGAGCCGCTCGATGCAGAACTGCGGCTTGAGCGGCCCGTCGCCGGGCTGGTCGTAGCGGTACGGGTAGGTCTGCTTCCAGGTATCGAGCTGGGCGAGCCATGCCGTTCGATCGGGCACCCCGCCCGCCTCGTCCTGCAGGCGTCGCAGCTCGGCGTGGAGCTTCGCGATCACGTCCTTGCAGTCGCCCACGATCGGCACGTCGGCCGCCCGGTTCTTGCCGATCTCGGCCGGGTCGACATCGACGTGGATGATCCTCGCGCCCTTGGCGAACGAGGACAGCTGGCCGGTGACGCGATCGTCGAACCGCGCACCGAGCGCGACCAGCAGGTCGGCCTTCTGCATCGCGGTCACCGCCGTGTACCCGCCGTGCATCCCCGGCATCCCGAGAGCGAGCTCGTGCGTGTCCGGGAACGCGCCACGCGCCATCAACGTGGTCGTGACCGGGAGCCTCCCGTCGTTCGCGAGCTTCAGGAGCTCCTCGTGCGCCTCGGCCTTGATCACTCCGCCGCCCACGTACAGGACCGGGCGCTCGGACTCCATGATCATCTTGGCGGCCGAACGCACCTGCTTGAGGTTGCCCTTGGTGGTCGGTCGATAGCCGGGAAGGTCGACGGAGCCGGGCCAGCTCCACGTGAACTCCTGGAGCTGGACGTCCTTCGGGATGTCGACGAGCACGGGTCCCGGCCGGCCCGTCCGGGCGATGTGGAACGCCTCGCGGATCGTGACGGCCAGCTCGTTCGCGTCCTTGACCAGGAAGTTGTGCTTGGTGATCGGCATCGTGATGCCGGTGATGTCGGCTTCCTGGAAGGCGTCGTTGCCGACGACCGGCGTCGGGACCTGCCCGGTGATCGCCACCATCGGGACGGAGTCCATCTTCGCGTCTGCCAGCGCCGTCACGAGGTTGCACCCCCCCGGACCCGAGGTCGCGATCGCGACCCCCACCTTCCCGGTGGCCCACGCGTACCCCTCGGCGGCGTGGCCGGCGCCCTGCTCGTGACGACACAGGACGTGGCGCACCTTCGAATCGATGAGCGGATCGTACGCGGGCAGGATCGCCCCGCCGGGGATCCGCGTGGCCGGCGCCCTGCTCGTGACGACACAGGACGTGGCGCACCTTCGAATCGATCAGCGGATCGTACGCGGGCAGGATCGCCCCGCCGGGGATCCCGAACGCGAGGTCGACGCCCTCACCCTCGAGCGAGCGGAACAGCGCCTGCGCGCCCGTTACCTTCATGGGGCCGCGACCTCCGCGCGACGCTCGTCCCGCTCCTCGACCGGCCCGGTCTGCACGCGGCGGACCGTGCAGCCCAGCCGGTGGGCCAGGTTCCGGGTCGCCCGTTCGAACTCCCACGGCGTCCAGTCACGTCGCCGCGTCGTCATGCCGGCCTCGTCCATCCCACCGCCGAAATCGAATCCAGCGTCCAGGTACGCGACCTCCTCGCCGAAGAACCGATCGAACTGCGGCCTGTCCGCGGCGTCGGTGACCTCGACCGTCACCTGTCCGGGCCCCTCCCACAGCACGTTCGCGACGGTCCTGCCGCCTCGCTCGAACTCGTAGCGCATCCCGACCACCCTTCTTGTTCTCTCGTGGCCCGTTCCCTTGGCCTCGTCGTCCGTCTCGATCGGTGCGAACCCTCCGTGCCAACCGGGGTACAAAAAACCCCTCGCCGGGTGTCTCGGCCCGGCCGCGCCTACGCGATAAGTACGAGGGCTCGCGGTCCGGTCTTCTCCGTGATGGACATGGTTCGGCCAGTGTACGGAGATGGGTTCCCCTGTCAACCCACCGGATGGGTGACCCGACCAGGAACGGTCGGCCGACACGGCGTAGCCGTTCGGAACCGCTCAGCCTTGACCGGAAACGATCACCCCGGCTAGCGTCTCGCGCCGTGAGCCCGGATCCCCAGCTCGACGCGGTGATCGCGGCCGTGCCCGAATGGCGAGGGCACGAGCCGGAGATCACCCCCGTCGAGGCGGGCCGGACCAACCGCAACTTCCGCGTCGAGGTGGGTTCGGGGACGTTCTTCCTCCGCCTCTCGCACGAGGACAGCGCGCTGCTCGGGATCGACCGCACGGCCGAGTACGAGGCGGCGCTCGCCGCCGCGGCAGCGGGGGTGGGCCCCGAGGTCATCGCCCACCTGCCCGAACACGGATGCCTGATCACGGTCTGGGTCCCCGGGGAACCGCTCGCCGAGGGCGACATGGATCGGGGGTCGGTGCTCGCCGAGGTCGTGCGCGTCGTCTCGACGATCCACGCGGGACCGGCGCTCCCCACGACCTTCGACGCCTTCCGCATCGTCGAGGAGTACCGGCGCGTGTCCGAGGAACACGGCGTCGCGATCCCCGACGCGTACGATCCGGCGCACGCCCACGCGGAACGGATCGAGGCCGCGTTCGCACGCGCGCCCGTCCCCCCGAGTCCGTGTCACAACGACCTGCTCGCGGACAACTTCCTGAAGGGGGACGACGGGCTCTGGCTGGTGGACTACGAGTACTCGGGGATGGGCGACCCGTTCTTCGACCTGGGCAACCTCTCCATCAACAACGGGCTCTCGGAGAGTTCGCAGGAGCGCCTGATCCGGCTGATGTTCCACGAGCCGACCGACGCGCATCGTGCCCGCCTGCAGCTGATGCGGATCATGTCCGACTTTCGCGAGGCGATGTGGGGCGTGATCCAACAGGGCCTGTCCACGCTCGACATCGACTACGTCGCCTACGCGGACCGTCACTTCGATCGGCTCTCGCGTTCGATGGCGGACGAACGCTTCGAGCGGTGGTTGGAGCAGGCCGCCGAGGCGATCTGACGTGGCAGCCGATGTCCCAACCGATGACAGGGACGATCGCGCCCGGGTCGTGATCGTCGGTGGCGGTGTCGCCGGAGCCAGCATCGCCTACCACCTCACGAAGCTCGGATGGAACGATGTCCTGCTGCTCGGCGATCTGACGTGGCAGCCGATGTCCCGTCCGATGACAGGGACGATCGCGCCCGGGTCGTGATCGTCGGCGGCGGTGTCGCCGGAGCCAGCATCGCCTACCACCTCACGAAGCTCGGATGGAACGACGTCCTGCTGCTCGATCGCTCCGAGCTGACGAGCGGCTCCACGTTCCACTCGGCGGGACTGGTCGCCCAGCTTCGCAACTCGGTGAGCCACACCCGGATGATGATGTACGGGGTCGAGCTGTACCCGAAGCTCGAGGCTGAGACCGGGATCGACCCGGGATGGCACGAGGTCGGGACCTTGCACCTCGCGTCCTCCCCGTACCGGCTCGAGGCGCTCGCCCGGCAGGCGGGCTGGGCCAAGAGCTTCGGCCTTCCCGTCGAGATCGTCTCGGCCGCCGAAGCGCTCGAACGGTTCCCGCTGCTCGACGTCTCGAACGTGCTGGGGGCGCAGTTCGTCCCGACGGACGGCCACCTGGACCCAACCGGGCTGACGATGGCGTTCGCCGAGGGCGCCAAGCGCGGTGGCGCGAGGATCCGCACGGGCGTCCGAGTGCAGGAGGTCGGGGTTCGCGACGGGCGGGTGACCGGCGTCGTCACCGACCACGGCGCGATCGAGGCGGAGGTGGTCGTGAACGCCGCGGGGATCTGGGCCCACGAGCTCGGGGGGCTCGGCGGTGTCGAGATCCCGGTGGTGCCGATGGAGCACCAGTACCTGATCACGCGGCCGATCGACGGCGTCACGGCGAGCTTCCCGACCCTGCGCGACCCCGACAACCTCGTGTACGTGCGCGAAGAGGTCGGCGGCCTGGTGGTCGGCGGGTACGAGCGCAACCCGGACTCCTGGCACGTCGACACGCCGATCCCGCCCGACTTCAATCACCGGCTGCTGCAGGAGAAGTGGGAGCGGTTCGAGCCGATCGCGGAGGGTGCGTTCAACCTGATCCCCGCCCTGCGCACGACCGAGGTGAACCGCTTCATCAACGGTCCCGAGGCGTTCACGCCGGACGACGACTTCATCCTGGGCGAGACCGAGGTCCGAGGCTTCTTCGTGGCGGCGGGTTTCTGCGCCCACGGCATCACCGGAGGGGCCGGCGTCGGGCGATACACGGCCGAATGGATCGTCGACGGCGAGCCGTCGATGGATCTGTCGAAGATGGACGTCCGGCGGTTCGGCGCGCACTACCGGAGCCGGCGGTACGCGCTCGCGCGCGCCCAGGAGATCTACGCGAAACACTACGACGTGAAGTACCCCGGCGAGGACTACGAGGCCGGGCGTCCGCTCAAGGCCTCGCCCACGTATGCGCGCCTGGAGGCGCTCGGCGCCGAGTTCGGCGAGAAGGCCGGCTGGGAGCGGGCCAACTGGTTCCGTATCAACGAGGACGACGCGTTCGCGGCGCTTCGGCCGCGCGGGTGGGCGGGCGAGCACTGGTCGACCGCGATCGTGTCCGAGCACAGAGCCACGCGCGAGCGAGCCGGGCTGTTCGACGAGTCGAGTTTTTCCAAGATCGAGGTCTTCGGTCCGGGGGCGTGCGCGTTCCTTCAGCGGATCTGCGCGAACGACGTCGACGTGGTGGAAGGCCGCGTCGTCTACACGCAGATGCTCAACCGGCGCGGCGGGATCCGGTGCGATCTCACGGTGACCCGCCTGTCGCTCGAGCGCTTCCGGATCATCACCGGCACGGCCTCGGGGAGCCTGGACCTCGCGTGGATCGCCTCCCGCCTCGACGACGCCGAACGCGTCGAGGTCCGCGACGTGACCTCGAGCCTCGCCTGCCTCGGGCTGTGGGGCCCGCGGGCGCGGGACATCCTGACGTCCGTTTGCGCGGACGACCTCTCGAACGAGGGATTCCCCTTCATGACGTCCCGCGAGATCACGGTGGGCGACGTCCCGTGCCGCGCGCTCCGCGTCACCTACGTGGGCGAGCTCGGGTGGGAGCTGTACGCACCCTCCGAGTTCGGCGCGGCGTTGTGGGACACCCTGTTCGAGGCCGGCAGGCCGCACGGGGTGGTCCCGGCCGGGTACCGCGCGATCGACTCGCTCCGGCTCGAGAAGGGCTACCGGGCGTGGGGCTCGGACGTGACCCCCGACGACTCGCCGTTGGAGGCCGGCCTGGCGTTCGCCGTGGCGTCGGGCAAGGACTTCCTCGGGAAGGAGGCGTTCGAACGCGTCCGCGACGAGGGTGCCCGGCGCAGGCTTGTCTGCCTGGTGCTGGCGGACCCGCGCTCCTCGACGCTCGGCAACGAGCCGGTGCGTGCCGGCGGCGATGTCGTGGCGCGCGTGACCTCCGGTGGGATCGGCTACACGGTCGATGCCAGCATCGGGTACGCGTACCTGCCGACCGAGCTCGCGGTGACCGGCACCGCGGTCGAGGTCGAAGTGTTCGGCGAGTGGATCGACGCCGCGGTCGCGGACGAACCCCTGTACGACCCGAAGGGCGAGCGCATCAGGGCCTGACCGGCGGCGGGATGTCGTCGCCGACGAACACGGAGCCGTTCCAATACGCCTCGAGCCGGTACGAGCCGCGCCGCCATCCCTTGCGGTCGACGTGAAGCTCCTCGGGTTCGCTCAGGTTCCCGAAGTCGTAATGGAGGACGCGCCGCCATCCCTTGCGGTCGACGTGAAGCTCCTCGGGTTCGCTCAGGTTCCCGAAGTCGTAATGGAGGACGAGCCCGTCCTGCTCGAGGGACCGGAAGCGGTGCGGACGACGCGAGGCGCGAGTGAACGTCGAGCGGCGGCTGGATCGCGGGGGCTCACAGTGCGTCTCGAGCCACACGTGCGAACCGACGATGCCCCGGTGCGGGTCGAGCCAGACCCAAACGTTGCCACCGTTCGCACCGATGTACTCGGCCGCCTTCGCCGTCGTCACGATCCTCATACGCGCAGATGATGCCGCCAACAGAGGCGAAGGGCCGCCCGCGGCCGCCCTTCGCCCGCTCCGAAGACGGCTACTCGATCGACACGATGCCCGAGAGGTCTTCACCGGTTGGCACCACCGGCTCCCACGGCTTCTTCCGCTGCGCCGCGAGGTAGTAGATGGCCCCTCCGATCAGGATCAGCGAGAACACGGTCCAGATCACCGGGATCTTGTTCAGGAAGTCGATCTTGAAGTCGACCAACTGCTCGCCTTCGACGTAGTAGTCCGTCTGGACGGGCTTCGGGTTCGAGATGATCCGCATGTAGTTCGCGCCCGAGGCGTTCGGGTCGAACGCCGAGCTCGCCGACGAAGGCGTGAGGAAGTTCAGCAGCATCGCGAGGCCCCACAGGATCGCCACGATGTTCACGAGCTTGCCCCACCTGCCGAGCGAGAACGGCGCCTTCGTCTTCGGCCATCCCTTCGTACGAGCACGCATCACGGCGAGGTTCCCCAAGAGGTAGCTGAAGTAGATCGAGGCCGTGGCACCGACAGCGATCACCGCGGCACCGGCGAACTGGATGAACGGGACAGCCGCCAGCGCTCCGACGATCACGCAGGTCCAGATCGGTGTGTGGAGCCGCGGGCTGACCCTTGCCATCGGCTTCGAGAACGGGAGCTGATCGTCACGCGCCATCCCGAAGGCCAGCCGGATCGTGGAGGTCAGGATCGACATGCAGCACACGAAGATCGCGGCCGAGACGACCAGGAGGTAGAGGGTCGCTCCGGCACTCGACATCACCGCCTCGATCACCTGCTGTGGACCGGTCGCGAACGACGACACCGCCTCGCCCATGTCCGGGACGGCGATCAGGACGCCCCACAGGAAGATCGCGCCGATCACGAACGAGCCGATCACGGACGCGATGACCGCCTTGGGCGCCTCGGCCCGCGGGTTCCGCGTCTCCTCGGCGAGTGTTGATGCCGTGTCGAATCCGTAGATCACATACAACGACATGAACATCCCGACCAGGAAGAACGATGCGCTGAGCGGCGCGGGGAACTGGAAGATGTTGCCGCTCTTGTCGGAATCGAAGATGACGCCGACGCCCTGGTTGTTGTGCACGATCGCCAGGAAGATGGCGAACACCACCATGCCGAGGATCTCGAACACCACTCCGGTGTTGTTCACGATCGCCACGAGCCTGACCCCGTAGATGTTCAAGATCGTGATCAGGGCCAAGGTGATCAGCGCCGTGACGCGTTGGTCGGCGCTGCCGAGGTCGGTGTTCAGGCTCCAGCCGAACATGCTGTTCAGCGCGGGGAGCAAGGCGATCGGCAGCGTCGCACATACCGACGCGACCGTGAGGATGCCCGCGAAGACGTAGAACCACCCGGTGAACCAGGCATATGTCCGGCCCGCCAGGTACTTCGTCCACTGGAAGACCGAGCCGGCTACCGGGAAGTGGCTCGAGAGTTCCGCGAAGTTCAGGGCGACGATCAACTGGAACAGCGCGACGACCGGCCAGGTCCAGAACAGGAACCCGCCGAGCGCCGACATCCCCAGGAAGAACAGGGTGAAGATGCCCGTGGACGGAGAGATGTAGCTGAACGCGACCGCGAACGAGCTGAACGTCCCCAGCCCACGCTTCAGTTCCTGCTTGTACCCGAACCTCTCGAGGTCGGCGGCGTCCCTCGCCGCCTGATCGCTCATCGACATCCGGCTCCCCCCTTCTCCCCGAGCATCGGTCACCGGCCGCCCGAGGCGGCCGAGACCCGCTCGGCCGCAACGATGACCTCGATGCCGGCTTCGGTCAAACGCTGCCGGTACGCTTCGGAACAACCCTCGTCGACCACGAGGGCATCGACCTCCTCGAGCGGTGCGATCACGAAGTCGGCCACGGTCCCGATCTTCGAGTGGTCGGCCACGACCAGCACCCGGCCCCGCGTCTGCTCGATCATCACGCGCGCGATCTCGGCCTCGGCCGCGACCGGCGTGGTGAGCCCGGAGCCGACGCTGATGCCCTCGACGCCGATGAACGCCTTCGTCGCGTGGGTGCGCCGCAGGGCCTCGGTGGCGAACGGTCCGACGACCGAGTTGCTGGGCGCCCGGTAATGGCCACCGAGCAGGAGCAGCTCGACGTCCCGGTCGGCCGACTCGAGCGCGATGCCCACGTGGTTCGTCGCCACCTTCAGCCCGGGGGCACGCAGGTGGCGGAACACCTGGAGCGTCGTCGTCCCCCCATTCAGGTAGAGGGCGTCCCCGGGCTCGACCAGGACGGCAGCGGCCGCTCCGATCAGGCGCTTCTCGATGGGGTTCGTCGAGGCGGCCTCGCGGTAGGCCGGCTCGGACCGCACCCACTGGGTGGCGACCGCGCCGCCGTGCGTACGCTCGAGCATCCCCCGTCGTTCCAGCACCTCGAGGTCACGCCGGATCGTCACCTCAGAGACGCCGAGCTGCTCGGACAGGGCCGAGACG
>Ga0207428_10001682_pt1 | contig 22851 bp, 23 predicted proteins | sample RhiMethybrSRZTD1_FD_187600 | JGI IMG/M metagenome (GOLD analysis project Ga0207428, IMG submission 187600) | Populus rhizosphere microbial communities from Tennessee, USA - Rhizosphere MetaG P. TD hybrid SRZTD1 (SPAdes) (version 3) | ecosystem: Host-associated > Plants > Roots > Rhizosphere >...
TGATGGTGGCGGATGTGGTGATGGTGGCGGATCTGGTGATGGTGGCGGATCTGGTGATGGTGGCGGATCTGGTGATGGTGGCGGATCTGGTGATGGTGGCGGATCCAACACTAAAAATAAAGGAAATACCTTGCTCTCTCAAGCAGAAAAGCAAACATTCGAAAAAAAATACGGGAATAAAGTATCTTACGTTGCAATTGGAGATTTAAATAACAAAACCAGTTTTGATCCAGATAAGGTAACGCTAACTGTTGGATCTAAAGTCGTCTGGCTCAATAAAGATAATTCGGATCATACAATTACCTTAGAAGATAAATCCAAATCCAAATATCCGTTGTTAAACTCCCTCATCCTACCTAATGGAATGGTTGATTATGAGTTTCAATCTGCAGGAACGTATTCTTACTCCGATGTAGATAATCCTCAAGTAAAGGGAATCATCACTATTGTGGAGGATACTGGTAAATAAATCCACTAAAAGCTTTATAGACACCTATTGCGATGGCAAGTTTGTTTCCTCAATTTCCGTGGTAAATTCTTAATAATGTTTAATATTATGAACCATATGACAAAAAGGTACCTAACAATTTTGTCAGCTATCGTACATTCGTAAAACACACATCAATATTTGAAACTTTCTTGATTGTCATGATATGAAGGGATTTCTTGACAAATCAGTATCTAATGCGGTAAACATTGTGTCTAAAAATAAACAAATTAAATCGCAAATAACTGGAAGTAGAAAATAAAAAAATGTTAGAACATTTCTGTCATTGGGAATACTTCTGAGTTTTATTATTTTTTTCTTAAGGCACTCTCCTTAATATGGAAGCTCACGGTCCATCAAATGGATATAAAGATTCAACTCTTGCAAAGTTTACACAATACTTGCAGATAGGTTAATTCGAGTGTGGATCTACTTCTTTTTCGTTTCCGTAACCAGAGAGGATAAATCTTGCTTTTAAATGGCGCTATTTCTGAAATTGTAAATTAACTAAAAGATTTTATTGGTTACTTTATACCAGGGAGAATGCATTCATTATTGCTTATACTAACAATACTAAAAACAGTATCTATAAATAACTGTAACGTTGCCGTGATTTTATTGTTAACAACCAAATCAAGTATACTGATAAACTCAATTAGCTTGTTATTAGCATTAACTCTTATAGCACTGACATCTTCTTTTGCGACTTACGCTCAGCCTACAGGTACTGCTGCAAAATTGGTCCATGCAGGGCAAGGAAATGCCAGCACGGTAATTGTTGCTTTCGTTCCTCAAAAAACGGAAATAAAAGCTGGTGAGAGCGTCACATGGGTTAATCCAACGTCCGTTGCAGAACCTCATTCTGTTACATTTCTAAAGGATAAAAAATATTTAGCAGATTATGCTGCACCATTTCATGTCCCAAACTCGACTGAATTTAAGCCGTTAGACCCCAAATCCAATACAGAACCGCTCTTTGCTCCGGTCCAGCCAGGAGATACTGCTAAAACTGTGGTTACAGTTAATGCCAGGGCATATATGCCTGTAGTAATTGATGCGAGTGGTAACAAAGTAAAATATCTTCCAATTAATTCAAATTATACTATGAACGGGACTGAAAGCTATTTAAATTCTGGATGGCTTTGGCCCAAAGGAATGTCTCCACCTGGAAGTCCTCCGGTTAATAATTTCACTGTAACATTTGAAAAACCTGGAACTTATTCTTATTTATGCAATGTACATCCGTGGATGACTGGCAGCGTCACAGTCAATTAACTCATTCAATAAGATCTAAAATTGGGATTTATTTCTCTTTTTTACTTGACTTTGTATACATTTTAAATTTAACATCAACCTGAAAGCGAACATAAAAATCAATTAAACTGGAACAGTTTTACATCTTTATAAAGTGAATCCGATATTCAGTCGCATGATCCCCATATTAGAACCAATATTGATGTCCGGACTGATGAGCAATGAATACCATAATTAAAACTTGGTTATCAACATACGAACAATATAATTCGTTAACTTTGTCAAAGTTTCAAAAACGGAGATTTTTGTCCATCATTCATAATAGTTATAGCGATCGGTTATAATTTTCAAAATTCTTTGACTGTTGGCCTTTTCTTATTTATAATTATACTAGTCTATAAATAATAATTTTGTTTTTCTTCATGACTTACCATTCATTTATTGAATTGTCGCTGATATCTTAAAAGTGAAACAAGTCACCAAAAAACCCTCTCCGCCCATATTTATTATCGTAATAATAGTCATCATAGTCTCCGTCGCTATAATGGTATTTCTTAACATGTTCATCTTCGTATTTACTTTGGATTTCAATTATCTTGTCTATCTCACCCTTATCCAACCATACTCCGCCGCAAGATGGACAGTAATCAATAGTTGTCTCATTCTTTTGCCTTACCATCATTTCAGCTGAACATTTTGGACATTGCATTTCTGATATCTATAGCCTGTATCATTATATAAAGAAAGCGCGTCATCCAATTCCATATAGCCTTTTTTGGTATTACTCTCATTATCTTTATTTACATTTATGACGAGTTGACTAAAATCTTGATAGTAGTGCTCAGAAGAGGAGAAGTGTGGAATTTCAGATTGGTTGAAATTAGAGTTTTTAATTTAAGATTTTTGCTTTTAAGTCGAATACCTGAATTCTAGAATTTTTAGTGTCTGTAACAAAGACCTCTCCTGTTTTATCATTTATTCCAATATCTTCAGGTTTGTTAAGTTCACCTAAAGAAGAGCCCTTAGAGCCCCAGATGGCTATCAGTTTACCCGTATCATCAAATTTTTGAATACGCGATTGCAATCGGTCGACTACATAAATGAAACCTTTCGAATCAACAGCAATTCCAGGAATGCCATCAGAGAATTGTCCATTGGAGGTTCCATATGTGCCCCACTTTTTAACGAAGGTGCCGTTGTTACTAAATATTTGGACTCGTGAATTACCCATATCAGTTATATAAAGATGATCAGTTGCATCAATAGCGATACCATGAGGTTTTATGAATTGTTTGCTACCCGAACCATTAGTGCCCCATCGCTCTAAAAATTTTCCGTTATCATTAAATCTCAATACTTCTGAACCTGCTCTATCGGTAAGGAAGACGTCCCCCAAGTGATCGACGGCCAGTTGATGAGGCTTCCTATCAGCTCCCGCACCACCAGTATCGTTGAAGCCCCATTTTGTTATAAAAGTTCCGTTGTTAAAGAACTTTTGAATTCGATGATTTGCAAGTTCCACAGTGTAGACAAAATTCCCACTTGGATCAACAGCGATATCGTGCAACTGATTGAATTGTCCGTCTCCTGTGCCCTGAGATCCCCATTGTTTACGGAGTGTTCCGTTGGAAGAGAATTTCTCGACTCTATTGTTCCCTGTATCAGTCACATATACGTTTCCGAAGATATCTACGGCGAGGCTGTGAGGAATCTTGAACTGACCTTTTGCGACTCCTTCCGACCCCCAGCTCTTTTCAAAGACATATTGGTCCTTTAGTTCTCTTGTTTGATTTACTTCTTTGCTAAAAGCCATTATTCCAATGTTTTTGAAATTACTTGCAAAAACAGAAATGCAAATAATGAATAGAATAGTCGGCAAAATTATTAATGCAATCAGTCGTTTTCTATTCATATGCAGAATATATTCCATCAAATAACACTTTAAATTATGACACATAATTTAAATAGTATTCATGTGTTGAATTAGACTATATAACAGAAAAAGAGTCTGAATGCTTGGAGAATTAAAGTAAATATAATTTATATTTTTTCATTTATTTTACACAGATGCTAGGTAATACCTTTACCTTTGATAACTCATTCTGTGTTACTGTGAGAAACCAGCATTCTTGTTCTATTGGCCATCATTGTGGCCTCTTGACGTAATTCCTTTGCCTCGCTCCCATATGCTTGTATTGAATAGTTAGTTCCATTCCTGCTTTCTAATCCGATACAACAAAAATCCACTCCGTTACTTAATGTATTATTTTTAGGCGAAATTTTTACTATATATGCTCCAATATCTACTGATTGCGTTAGTTTTCTAAGTGCATCCGTACTGCTAATGTATGCCAACTGCGTCTCTCCTTTGATAACAACTGAATGCAGTTGAGAACATCATTACAAATTACAGTTCAGTGAATATAACTTTTAGTTATCGGAGAATAAGTGATCGTATAATAAGTAAATTTGATAATATTTTACTCGATAATTGTTAGGTGTTAGGGAACCAAATATTACCAAGCGCTCATGTCCAGTAGATTTAACTGGATTCTGTACATAAACTTTGTTTTGGATTTTTAATCTCATCCAAAGTTCCTGTTATTATTTTTTTTCATCCGCAGGCAGCGACTCATTATACTTACTTTATCAAATTTATTCTCCGTTGATTTGATACTTACTATTTTATTTATATTGTCATAGCTCCAGCTGATGTGATGCTCGCTTGCGATATTCTAGCAGAGTTTCTTTTGAAAATGGATTAGGAAAGCTTACTGGTAACATTTGCAATGTTGCTGGCAGTAATTGTATTTGCGTTAATGAGTGGCACTATCCCTTTATCGGTAACATTTGCAATGTTGCTGGCAGTAATTGTATTTGCGTTAATAAGCGATTGCGTATTTTTGTCGGTAACATTTGCAATGTTGCTGGCAGTAATTGTATTTGCGTTAATAAGCGATTGCGTATTTTTGTCGGTAACATTTGCAATGTTGCTGGCAGTAATTGTATTTGCGTTAACATTTCTCTCTATTTCAGCCCCCTTAAACGCCAGATTTGTAGACAGGTCCCCTGATAAGTTTTTATTCAACGAATCATTGAGAACCGATTGCTTGGGGAGAATGTGTGAAGACAAGTTAACTGACGGATCTGAGTCAAGTTTGGTCTGATTGTAAACGCGGCTACTATCTGTTAAGGAGTTCCCATTACTTTTATCCAGTATAGCATTTGCTCTAAATAAGTGAAATTGGGCAACGCTACTTAAAACACTGAATAGTAATAATGACAAAAGAAAACCGGTAAGGATACCTTTTTTTTGATACTTTTTACTTAACTCTATCAGGAAAGATTTAATACCTATTGTGGGGCCCATGACTAGTTCTCTCAGAGTGATCTTGGACATAACTCTATTATAATTAATTCTGAGCTCTTTATTTAGTATAGGTTAACAAAGGTAACTAATTAATCCCTTTAAATTGCATTTGTTATTTGCTTTTTAAAATAGTGTTAAGTGATCTATTTCAGACGATAAGATATTCCTTGACAGTTACAGTTCTTATTATAGGCGTCCCATTGAAAAGACTTGACGAATTGTCCCAGGTTTTAAAGTTTATTTAGATTTTTTAGGGTTTTTCTAGCTTTTCTAATATTAGGAATTTGATATGGATATTAAATTACTTTCTTGCTTGTTCATTTATGATTTGCGCGATATGTAATAATAATTCATTATATCTCCTTCCACGTTCTTGACTTCAATATCTTTGAAGCCTAACTCGCTAAGTTTCTTTATGGCCATTTCTTTACCCCACATAGTTCCAAGACCCTCACCACTGTATGCCAAGGAGACTGACATACAATGCATCGTAGAGACCGTATAAAGAGATGGAGCCAATGGACTGTCGATGTTCTTGTCTACCTTGCTTGAAGCCGCAATATCTTGCATCAGAAAAAATCCATCATTCTTTAAGGAGCGATTTATTGCCTCTAGAACCTTTGTAGGTTGGGCTTGGTCGTGGATAGTATCAAAGGCAGTTATAAGGTCAAATTTCCCCAATTCTTCGATTAATATGGCATCTTTAACCTCAAATCGAACGTTTGTCAGTCCAAATTTTTTTGCTTCTTCTTTTGCTGTTGTAATAGCTTCTTGAGAAATATCACACCCACTGAATTTGGAGCGTGGATATTGCTTACCCATAAGGTTGATTGCATGACCTCTTCCACATCCCACATCCAATACTTCAATTCCATCTCTCAATCTATTGCTAATTTCAGGATTCAGTTGCAATATCTGTTCTGTCAATCTGTTGTCAAAAACTCTAGCTGTTTCTTCTGCTTGTATTAATTGAAATTTTGGATACTCTGAATAGGGTAGACCGCCTCCATTTCGAAAACACTCTACAATCTTGTCTTCCACATTTCCCATCAGTGATATATATTGAGCAAACACTGCTAAATTATCCAAACCTGCTTTTCTAACTAGAAAAGTAGAATGTTCTTTTGGAAGATAATATTTTTCAGTCGATGGATCGTAATTTATGATTTTTCCTGTTACCATTGCACCAAGCCACTCTCTAACATACCGTTCATTGAGCTTGGTCTTTTGTGCAATTTCTTGACTTGTTGATGGTTCTAATTCTGCCATGGTATCAAATAGTCGCGTTTTGTATCCTATGCTAATCATAAGCGAAAGCATTCCATCATTTAGAAACTGAAGCATCTTTGAAGCAAATTCTTCAGCCAAGGATTTGTCAAAATCTTGTTTTTCCAAGGTAATTACGTCTATGCACACTCCATTTAAATTTTATTAAAATCTGAGTTTCAATACTTATACTCCCACTATTATCATAGGACCATTAAATTTTGGCATTTAGCCAACAAGTTTAATTGATTAAAATAGTAATCATTTGTGATGATTAGGAAAGTTCTCATATCACTGAAATCCTAATTGCCACGTTTATCCTAGAGCTATTCGAAATCAATTTATTAAAAAATTAGAGTGGAATCAATAAATGAGCTTGGCAATGTGATTATATAATACTCAGAGTTTACTGCTTGCTGTCTATACTTGACCTATAACCACGCTTTCTATCCTAGTAAACCATTTGTAATTACGGCAATTATCATGTTAATCATAGGCTCTGCTCTGGGCTCAATTTGGATAATGATGATATATGGTCTGAAATTACCAGCAGAACTGATGAGCAGGGTAAACTTGCATGTACTACTACAATTCGATGGATTCCTTACGCTAATGATAATGGGTATGGGCTATTTGATTGTTCCTCGGTTTAGAAATATTACGATACCCTCAATAAAGATAGCATATGCGTCATATGTTTTTATGCTCATATCCATTATTTGCTCTATTGTAGTATCATGGCCCAGGGTACCACAAATGATTCATGATTTTGGTTCCTTTCTTGCAGATACTTTTAGGGTACTTGCTGTCGGTATTTTCTGTTTTATAATAATTTGGATCCTCAGAGTGAGACCAAAGCTTCTTAGAATGGCAGACTATTTTATAGGGATGTCTGTCGTTTTGTTTGGCACACTGACTGTTTTGCATTCATTCAACTTTAACGTAATTACAAACAATATACTACTGTGGCTGATGTTTCCTATTTTGATGATATTTGGCGTTGAATATAAAACCCTTCCTTCGTTTATAGGTTTCATATGGCCAAGAAAACTACCACCCCTTATCTCTGCAGCACTACTGACACTGTCACTATGTTGTGGTATTGCTAGCATTTTTCATCACAGCATTTTACTTAGCACTTTATTCCAATTTTCATTTTTGGCCGGGGCTATTTGTTTTGCCTGGGCTCACAATATCTTTGTAGGTTTTGATACGAGTAATATAATGCAACTCAGTAAGGGTGAAAAAAAGGCAAGGTACAAATACACTCTTTTTATTGCAAAGTTATCATTTGCGTTCCTATTTGTAGGAATTACGTTATCAATTACTTCAATATACCTGCCAAACATATTTGTCATATATGATATGTGGATACACATTATTGCCATTGGTTTCATTGGTCTGACAATAGCATTATATCTACCATTGCTGTTATCTCCAATCTTAGGACGAACAATTCGATTTACACATTTTAGTAAACTTCCAATATGGCTTATCCTCATATCCTTAAGCGTTAGAGTAGTGGGGGATATTTTTATCCAAACCATTTCTTATTCTGGTGAAGTATCATATCAGTATTTGGCCATTTCCTTGAGTTTATCGGGTTGGTTGATAGTAGCTGCTATACTTTCCTTTATGTTTATGGTACACAGGTCAATGAATGTAGTCAGTAAGGTTTTCACAGAAGACGGGACAACAGCAATATAAACTGGGAACAATTCACCAATCTGTATTTCCTTTAATTCATTGTTGTAGCTGATGTTTTTTCAGAATTAGGCGGATATCAAATAATGCTATTGTAATTTAACCATTTAATTCTGACTTCTGGAATATGTTGGCAAGCATCTATTTTCCATGGCCAAGTAAACTGAAATATTGACTCCTCTTAGTCCTCATTAAAACAGATATAGCCTACCTGCGTAATTACTGGAATTGTGAAAGTAAAGTTAATTCATGTTGTGATAATTACCTGTTTAATGGCCGGAGGGTTACTGGTGAATAATTCAGGGGAAGTCAAAGCTCAATCATACGAAAAGAGAGCGATGGATACTAGTAATATCGTGGATATTTTAACTAATGAAAATTCAGTCCCATATCTAAACAAGTCCCGTTCAGTTATAATACTGAACCATAACTCTTACACTGATAGTTTTGGATACTTTCATGTAGTGGGAGAAGTTGAAAATAATACTCCAAGCCCTGTGCAACTTGTACAAGTTACTGGGACTTTTTATGATATTAATAATGCACTTGTTGGAACCCAATTTACCTATACTAATCCATCTGACATAAGTTCAAGTGCAATGGCTCCTTTCGATTTAATACTAAAGTCTGCAAGTGTTCCTGCTTCGCTGATAGACCATTACAAATTAGATGTAAGGCATCAATAACGAGAGAAAAATAAAAATATCAACAAAATTAATTAATTATTTTGTGACGGTTCGGAAGTTGTATTTTTGCTATAGACTTTAACTTGATCGACGTCATGTGATCTCTCAATTGAACATGAAGTGTCCGTGCCTGCGGCTCGACTGTCATTACAATCATTCTTGTTATCTTCTTTCTGTTCTAGTGAAGATTTACCTTTGAAGGGATCATCAGCAAATACGCTTGCTGCAGAGGCACCAATTACTGCACCAATAATAAGAACTATTGAAGAAATTAGTAGGGTTTTTGAATCGAAATTCATTACTTCTTGGAGAGTGTTTTGATTAATATGAGGTATGGATGATATATTCTAAATATTTTTCAGAATAAAGGTTCTACATAATTTTACTTTTAAATTAGAGTAAACAATCCTTACGATTCAATATACGATATTAAATGAGTTTTATGCGATGCTAATTCTGTTTTTCAATTTGCTCTTGTCTATAATGTTGTTTGTACGAATGCAAAGATATTAATCGTACTCGGGTGTATTCAATGGTTTTATAATGACTCTGGAAGACAAAGACATTATTTCGGTTGATGCAACTGTAATAATAGGCGTCATGATACTTCTTACGCTTACTGTGGGATTTGATTCATCAATTAATGAACAGAAGGAGGAGAATCTTACCAGATTAATAATTACTTTGGCAATAATAGCACCGTTCACAGCATCTGCAGTCTTGGCAATTTTGACAAACCTCACGAATAAATACAGAGAACAGCTTAAAAAAACATCTATATTATTAATGGCTATTGGATTTGGTTATTTAATTTTTGTAATTGCTGCATTTATGGCATCAATATACTACCATATTTGACTAAAAGACTCAGGCTATTACATTACTAACTCTGGTATCATGGTTCAGGTTTAGCAATAAACGTTGATATTTTAGAAAAATTAGGCCTCAGAGAGCTCATCCTGAATATAGCAGGGTTCTACAAAGTGGAATAGCTATGGGGAGAATAATCAAATTCAATTCTAATTAATGCTTTGCAGATGCAGTCAATTTACCCGATCTCTTGATGAGTATTGATCTTAAGCTAAAGTAGATTAAAGCAAACTGCAATATATATCCACCTGTAATCAGAATAACTGCATTTAGTGGCTTAGAAAATGTCATCATCAGCTTAACATGAGGTGGAGCTACGCTGTTACCAATGATTACCAAGAAAGCCAATGGAATACATGCATAAAGTGCATTACTATATCCTTTCCATACCAGAAAAGTTAGCATAGCAAATGAAATTTCCAAAATAATTGCCCTATCAATAAATTTGGGATTTCCAAACGGGATTGCTATTAAACCTAATATAGTAATAGAGACTAAAGTAACCAGGGTAGCGCGATAATGCAATTCCATTAGATGGTATTTCCACTCTAAATATTAAAATATTATCGGTTTTAGTTTTAAAGGTGGAATTTCATAGAAATCAAGGTCGGAGCTTTTCGTATTAGTTCAATAGTTTTAGTCCCAATAACTGGTTGTCCTTACGTCTATCTATGATTTTTGGTTAAATTCGATATAGAAAAATGTATGACCAAGTCTTACTCACATATTGCCATGGTTGGAAGAGACGGACAAGTAGACAAGGAACAAGATATGCCGGCGTCTGGTTTGAGCCCTTTTAAGTCTAGTCTTTATAGGATGTTGTGGATTGCAGCCCTGTTTTCATATGTTGGTGCCGCCATGTATGATGTAGGGGCATCGTGGCTGATGACTTCACTTGCTCCAAATCCTTTATTTGTCTCTCTTATTACAACGGCAACAACTCTACCAATTTTGTTATTCGCATTACCATCTGGGATACTGTCTGATCTCTTCGACAGGCGAACGATACTTCTTATCGCGTCCGCATACATGTTTACAATATCTGCTGCACTAGGGATTCTTACTCTTGTCGGTCTGACTACCACAACAGTTTTGCTATTATTTACTTTTGCCCTAGGAGCAGGTACGACTATGATAAGGACGCCCATTATCCCCACTATGACTGGATTGGTTTCAAGAATGGAATTGCCCGATGCTCTTACACTCAGTGCTCTTGCTAGTAACTTAGGTCGTGTCATTGGCCCGATAGTTGGTGGTTTTATTGTCTCAGCATTTGCACCCTGGGCAGTATTTTTTGTTAATTCAGCTTCATTTATTGGCATGATGATAGTTCTAAGCAGATTACCAAGAAATCCTGATGTGCCCTACAATCAGCAACAACAAAGCTCCTTACCACCGGAGAATATTATCAGGGCTATACGAATTCAAATTCGATATATACGGTATTCTCAAGCAGCACACGTATTAATTATTCGCGCAGGTTTATTCACATTATGCAGCAGCGCTTTATTATCTCTGCTACCACTCTTAGCGAAACACGATTTAGGGCTTGATTCCATAGGTTTTGGATTACTACTAGGATCATTTGGCGTCAGCGCAGTAATTGGTGGAATTGTAATTTTGCCAAGATTGCGATCTAAGGCTTCAGTGGAATCTCTTATTACTGTATCCATAGCGTTACTTGCTATTGTAACATTAACTATGGGATATGTACGATTTTTTGAAATAGCCTGCCTAGTCATGGGTGTGGGAGGAATAGCTTACATCACGATATTATCTAAATTTTACACGATTGGAGTAAAGTCTGCACCAAAATGGATTGGAGCAAGAGTATTATCAGTCTATCTGCTTGTGTTGAATGGTGGTTTGGTAGTTGGAAGTCTCATATGGGGTACCGTGGCTAACAACTTTGGTATTCCCATCACGCTGTCGATAGCTTCAATAACGCTGGGTGCCACTATTGTTGCCAGGAAGCGTTACAGCAGTACATTGATAGATGATCTTGATTTTACTCCTGCAAGTGATCATTGGTCACTTCCTCCTCAGTATTCAATTGATCCCTCACAAGCTGAGAATCATGCACTCATAACAATCGAATATAATAAAATTGATCCAAAGTTATCTGACGAGTTCCAGAGGAATGTCCATGAATTAGGACACATGCTAAAGAGTGAGGGAATGGCTTACTGGGAATTATTCCAAGACCCGGCGGATAGTGGTCATTATATCGAAATCAGAATAGCTGACACATGGACTGACCACTTGCGTCAGCATGAATACGTCACGAAGAATGTTCAAGATATGGAAAATAGGATACGCGAACTTATCAAGGATTGCCCGGATCCAATAATATCACATTATGTGGGAAAGTCCCCTCCAAAGTAGTTCATATTTTTTAGACCATATTAATCAAAATTGGCCTATCGAGTTACTACATAAAGTGATTATTACTAGATGACATATTAAAAGCATGATTGACCGATAAAATTCGTAATAACACTCTTTATTTGACTCTGATGATAAGTTAAAATTCAATAAAATGATAGAGTTGGGATTTTTTCCCTGATGAAGTATGGTTGTTATTCCTATTTGGTACCTAACTTTTAAAATTGAATTATTTGTCAATTGATCACTCTAATCATATCTTTTTACTTTTTACCTTCTATTATTCCCATTAACCCTGATTGCGATTGAAATGTATCAGCATGATTCCAACCTGTTTTTTTTAACAAATCGACATATTCCTCAACTGTTCTCTCTTTTCCCGTGGCTACGCACATCATATGAATATCAAAAAGCTTGGAGAAATGTGGCTCCTCTGGCCCGGGAACTAAGTGTTCGGCAATTAGGATTCTGCCATTCTCAGATGCTGCATTGTAAATATTTGAAAGTACTTTAACGCATTCGTCGTCGGACCAATCATGAAGAATCATTTTCATTATATAGGCGTCTGCAGCTGGGACTTTACTAAACATATTTCCTCCGACGTAACTGCACCTATCTTTTACACCCATCTTCTCAGCCCACAAGAGATCGTTATTCTTGATTACTGAATCTAACTCTATCACGGTGCCCCTAATGTGAGGATATTTGACAAGCAAACTACAAAGCAAGTGTCCTTGGCCACCTCCAACATCACATACGGTATTTACATTTGAAAAATTATAGCCGTCAAGTGCGTCTGTTACCCATGCAGTTTGAATACTAGAATAGCTGCTCATGGCTTGATTGAAAACTTCTCTATATAGTGGATTACTGTCGGTAAATTCAAAGAGCTTTTGACCATACTCACGCGGAAAAGCATTTTGTTTCCCGTCCTTAATCATTGTAGGTAAATGCTTCCAAAGAGCATAGTGTTCAGGTCCTTCCTCCAACAAGGCTATTCCTCTTAATGTTTTGGGATTGTCTTTTCGAAGAAATTCTCCTTGCTGAGTAATTGTAAAATCACGGTTTACACCTTCCCTCAACAAACCAAGAGAACCGAGGGCCCTTAAGAGGCGATATGCCAAATTGTAATCGAGGTTCAAAACCTTAGCAATTTCCGAAGCATTTTTTGGATGCGATGATACGTATTCGAACACTCCTAACTCCACACCGGTGTAAAGTATCTGACTCCTCCACCTTCCAATTATCAAGTCTAATGTTTTTTCATAATCTGACATACAATTCCAATAGTGTATTGTTCCTCAATATAGTTTTCTTTTGGTAGTGGGGGAATTAGCGAATCTTAACAAAAATTTTTTATTTATTGAACGTGATAAATTTGATTTTTCGGTATGGTTGCAATTAATTTCTAAATTAAGGGATCACTTGCAACAGACTTTCTTATGATAATCGAAATTTATGATTTGATTTGATTTTAGCTCGTCTCTTCCGAATTTCGCGCAGGATGTAAATAAAGGCACTTGCCAGATTTGTATCCCAAAGTCGTGTAGATGGTGGTATCATCTTCTGGTTCAAGTGCTTCGTATTTAACACCAGCCGCAATTACAGAAATATATTGTAGTGACCAATGATCATCTCTTCCCACCGGTTCGAAGCGAACATAGACAGGGTAAATGCCAATGTCTTCTGAGTCTAGCGGAGGTTGCGCACTAGGATTATTCAATGCGGGATTGCTAACATTTACTTCGCCTGCTTCTGCACTTGTACCGGTCGAGTAACTCCTCTCCGCTCCACGTTCAAAATCTTCATATGATGTGCCTATGTGGAATTCTCTGCCACAAAAACCAACGTATACCTCCCCATCTGTACCTGCATCTTCAATATCGGCCGTCCGGATTCTAAATACTATCTTTTGAATCGTTACCACCCTAGTTGAATATCAATTTAAAAATATAAGTTTTATACAGATTAGAAAGCTCCGATTAGTCTGCTTTCAATTAATTTAAATTTGAGCCAGAGTAATTTTTAATAAGTGGCGAATCTAAGCAACGTGAAAGTGAATTGAGTCAAAATGATAGGTGCGAGTGTGGGCATAAAAGATCACATCACGATCGAAAGGTGCCCAAGAATAATCTACTAGATGTAATAAATGTGAGTGCGTGAAATTTAGAATTCCTTAGGGGTTAATATAATAAAAGTTTAAATGGTCTCAAAACATACGAAAAAGGAATACACGTTCTATCATGATAAACACCGGCGGGCCATTTATCCGGTGAGATGGACGGCTCCGCCTGGCGCTCTACGTAATAAAAGTAGAGGTTTACCATACACATCCACGATATATGAATCAAACTGAAAAGCATAAGTAGTTGAAACGGTTTGACGCCTATAAAATGACAATTTACGTCGCCCTCATTGATTTTGGCCACCCTTTTATAAAAAATAGAATTTATCATGAACTAATTGCAGTTAGGGTATAAAGGTGAAGAGATAAAGAAAAGGAATATTCAACCATTTAATACTCAATTTTGCATGAATTTATATCATTTAGTAAGATATAATATTTTTAGTGTAACTATAAAAACTATAGAATAATATTTAGTTACACTTAACTCAGTTATTATGATTAGATATGAAGATACATGAAGAGGGAAATCATCAATATGAAGAACTGGATAAAAGTCTGGTAAAACAACATTGAGTCACGAAGAGTATCAATACTGGAAAACCTATGGTTAGGCGCACTTGGGATCTCATAAATTTCCTCATACTACGTATTTGTGCGAAATAATTTTGCATGGGAATTATAAATTATATTCTTTCACTGACGTTGAACTTGATATTAAATAGAAAAAAATAAAGAAATGGTAGAGGTAAAATTCGAGTTTCCCCAGAAGGGTATACCACTTGAGTTAGCAAAATAATTTGTTCCTAAAATAGGTTTAGTAAGACACCCTAGTTTACAAAATTGAGATTAAATTTACCTTCAAGGTGTGAATCTGCATCCAGTTAAGTCACGCATCGTTCTACAATCCAGAATTATTCAAGTCTGGCATTTAGTCTTCTAAACTATACTTACTGTATCTTTCATAAATTTCCTTGAATTTTGAAGAAATAGCATTCCCGTAAAATTCTGAGAGTAAACTTGGATCTTTATCTACGGCCTTGAATATATCTCGCTGGGTCAATATCCCAGTCATTTTATTATTTTTATCTACTACTACAAGTCTTCTAATTTTCTTATTGTTCATGATGCTAGTTGCTTCATTAATTGATGTTGATTGTTCTATTCTAATTATAGGTTTACTCATAAGCATACTAAGAGGAGTCTTGAGTAAATCTGGATCTAGTTTACCCAAAACTCGCACTACGTCACGCTCAGTAATTATACCCACAGGAGCATGGTTTCCGGTACGAGTAACAATTATTACAGATCCAATATTGTTAGCATACATAATATTGCATGCACTCATAATATTTTGATCCTCAAAATCAGTTTGCACTTTTTGATTCATGAGATCTGAAACTAAAATCTTTTCTGACTGCATTTAGGTATAATTATGAGCTGTGATATTTATTTATGACGCGTTACTTTTGCCTTTTTTCTAACTTTAGACATTGATTATGATTTAAACTTGTTAATTAGAATCATACATTGGTATTGGCTACTAATTTAGCACTGACAAATATCGAGTTTAAAATAACCTAACTTATATATCATATCCCATTGAAAGTGACAAATGAAAACATTCTCATTTTGTCCTAATTAATTATGTTAAGCAAAATTTAATAGATATAGCTTGTACTTATTTAGGGTAACTGCCTATGCAGAATCATATTAAGCATGTTACCAAGGAAAAGTCCAAGCTTCCTAGAGTAGCATCACCCATCATTTATTCTTACTGCAATAACCAGCTAAGTTTGTCGCAATTCTGCTACTTTAGATTAAATCACCCATTCATTTCTCCTCTCTTAGTTTTTCGAAAATGGTAAACCAAATGTTTCAAGAAAAGGACCTGATGTTCATCGACATATCTCAAAACAGGAAAGATATTTACAATTACATTTTGCTTAATCCAGGTACTTATTTGAGGAAAATTTTCAGAGGTGTCGGATTGGCGATGGGAGATACCCAGTACCATCTATCGGTTCTGGAGAAAAAAGGATATGTTAAATCTAGGAAAGTTGGCAAGCACAGACACTACTACCCAATATCAGTAAATAGTGGACGGGATGAACTAATTTTAATATTCTTAGAACAGGCAGTGACTAGAGATATTCTAGTTTATTTAATTGAAAATATTGGTGCCACACAAAGCGATCTCTCTAATTTCCAACATTTCTCTACTCCGACAATTTACTGGTACATGAAAAGGCTCATTAATTCAGGTCTTGTTGTTGGGTTTAAGGAAGGAAACGTAATACGATATTATGTAAAGGATATTTCTAGCTTGACAGAATGTATAAGAAGATACATGCCCGATACATGGATGACTTTAGCAAGTAAATTTGCCGATATGTATTCTAATGTTACAAAGTTATTGATTCAAAAGCACTACGTTAATAATTTTGATGCGAAAACACCATCTGTCTGGAATAAAAATATGTTTACGTGATTTCCATCATCGATACAATAAGAGATAAAAGAGTAATATCACAGTCTTTTTTAGGTGTTTTAGGTTAGACTTTCACTGCATAGTTTCCTAACTCATTGAATGAGATATTTAAGAATACCTCACTGCCATTAAATCCTTCAATGCACGATTTTGGTAACTTGTATTCGCGACTCCTCGAACCCATGATTGTGACTTCATCGCCTAGAACGGCAAATACATTTCCGACATCCTCATAATCCTTGGATCGCACGTTTTTGTGTATTATCCTATCCCAATTTACAACTATTGGTTCAGACATTATATCAGTATTAGTGGTTATCCTTTATTACATTTGAGGTACATTCAGCTAACTCATTATGTACTGCACATTAAAAGTATGCTGATGAAGTTACGATTTAGACGTTTGTACCAATACATGCATAAGGGTATTGGTATATACCGGGTCAGCTAAAAAAATGTCCTGGTCCCTTAGCAGGTAAAAAATACCTGACTTAAATTGGATTAAGAAATAATTTATTTAAGGCGACTTGCATCACGGTAATTTTCTAAGTCGCAACCGGCGGAAAGAGTGATGATTTGTAAGTCAAAGTTAAATAAGTATTTTGTCTAAATATCTAGAGACCCTATTAATGAACTGCAGTTTGCCATTCTATTTTATTAGGTTTTCATTTACTATACTAATCGCAGTAAACTTTGTGATCGGTGGAGAGTTTAGCACAACTGCTTTATTGAATAACCATATAAATTTCCAAAGCGCATCTGGTTTAGGCACGCAGGAAATCGATTTGAACGTAAGGGATATTTTGGTGAACAAAACAGGCCAAAATATGTCTACAGTCAAAATTATTTTTGGAGCACATAATCCACATACATACACTGTTCTATTAGATGGAATACACTATAAAATTTTTGTTGGGAATCAAACAGTCGCATCTGGTGATATTGGGGGAGAGTCATTAATAGACGTCATGAGAGAAGAGCCAGAATTTCCAATATTAAGTAATGATACAGTTATTCTGAAGAACGCGCAAACTATACATACGAACGAACTTAAAAATGATATATCTAATCCAATAACTTCAGGAAAAGCATGTTTTTTGGTAAATGGAACTTATTTTTATAGACAGGTAGCCCATCTGACTACATCAGGAGGAGGTAATGAATTTCAACTGAAGTTTCCAAGTGGTTGCAGATAACAATACAGTACTAATCAGCTCATCAATAAAATGTAAGTCCGTTGTGCCTTCCAGTATGTATGTTCAGATTCATTATTCAAAGAGTAACGATATTGTTACTTTTAAGTGGAATTCTAGTTATAAAAATAAGCAAATTTGAAGGAATTATAGGTAAACAAAAAGAGTATACTTACAGGGCATACTCTTGCCGTAAATTATTATATTGGTGGTGATTTTTGCATCAAGAGAACAACCCAAGTATTATGAAATGCTTTTACTGGCTGATATGCTACCAACATCTTTGTGTTATCTACCTTTTCAATAGTTGAACCAGTTTGTCCATCTATTGCAGCCTTAAATCCCTTTAAGCTAGAAAATGACTCAGGAATAGTGCTTTTAGTTATCTCAGAATCAGCAATCTTTTGCCCCTTACTATCCACATAGACAATACGTGTACTTTCTCCTAAAGATGTAAGATTAAGTGATTGAAGTTCTTTATTTAAGACATTAAAATCAATACTACCAGCCCATACTCCAGCAATAGTAGAGTTATCTTTTAAAGAATACACCGGAACGGCAATCTTTGCTGTTCTAACACCGGAAGCGGCTGCAGTATTATGCACGTTTCCTAAATAAGTGTCATTTGCTTCAATCGCCCCTTGGAAATAATCTCTAAATGCATAATTGTTCAGGCTGAGGGTCTTTTGTATGGAATAAGGCTCGAGAAAATACATATTTCCATTTGGCATAATAAAGAATATTTCATACAAGTCATTAATGCTAGATAGTATGTTCTTAACTAGCTGTCTTTTTTCTATGTCTGCGTTTTGAGGTATTCCATGTAATGTGTTTAATGTTTGATTAAGTAAGTGTGCGTATGGAAGATTTCTTACCTGTGGTAATTTACTTGTTATTTCAAAAATGGCACCTGCTTTTTGAATGCGATCTTCAAGATTCTTGGCAAGGATATCTGTAATTAGCGATATATTATTTTGAGTGCTGTTTGAATGCATATTCTTATAATTTATACTGATACTTTCTTGAGCACTAACAGATTTGAGAAACACATGATCTAAGTTCACAGCGCCAATGTACGAAAAGAGAATAATAAAAATTGAAAATATCGTGACTTTAGCGGCAATTCTTCTTCCATCATCTGGCCTATATTCATTCACAATTTGGCTTGTTTTGTACTAGTATATAAGAATATACTTTCGACATCTGGTCCAGTACGAGATTTTGATTTTAACAAGGAGAAGAAAAGTTAAGTTTCAATTTTTGTTTCCAATTTATGACGTACATCGTTATTCAATGCTATGTCTGATTTCCTTGTAAGATCCTCCTATCAGATTACAAAAATAATATTTAGTTTCTATATTAAACTGGTACTACCTCAAACCGGTATACAAGCAAGTAATTATTATTTTCATTTTATGGATTGATAATAAACACTTTATCGAATTTTATCCAAAATGACTCCGACCAAGACAACGCTTAAAATCACAATGGTTATCGCAAGAATTAGACGTCTGAGCGTAATGGGATTCAATTCGTTTTTCCTTCATCACTATCTCACAGTCAGTACAGGACAATTGGCTAACCTTACGACGTCTGACGTAACACTGCCTAATACAAAAGTCTTCAGCTTGGATCGTCCTCTTGGCCCAACAAGAATTAAATCAATGCGTTTATCTCTAGCATAGTCTACTATGGCACCGGCAATTTTAATTGAAGCGATAATTTCGGTTCTAATTTTAATAGTAGTATCATTTTCACCGTGTTTTTGTATCTTTTCCAAAATTTTAGTGATATGTGCTTGCGCCTGCTTCTTAAGATCTATTACGTGACTCTGAGTTACGGTGCCTAATTTGGCATGTGCTCGTACAACGTAAAGGACTACTAGTACGGCATCATAGTCTTTTGCAATTCTCGTTGCATAATCAATGGCTTTTTCTTCCGATTTACTGGACTCATGTATGGCTACAAGGATTCTGGAAAAAGTTTTCTTTTTCGGTACTTTATCGACTACCAATTTACTGTTTAATATTCCTCGATAGTTCCTAAAAAGTAATTCCCAATATTTTAACAGATAGACGCTAAATATCATAAATCAGAATCATACCCCAATGAGGTTTGACGAAGTGGTTATAAAGAGAAAAATGATAAGAGAGTATGAAATCGATAGACCAGTTCCGGATTCATTATCTCAAAGCTAATAGAAAATGCTCATAGAGATCCTAGCGCCTGACATACTCAGGTTCAAGAGATTATCATCGTAAAAGATCATATGACCAAATCAAAATTAGGCGACACAGCACTAGGGCAGAGCCAGGTGTATGACGCAGCTCTATTGATTATAGTGTGTTCTAGTACTTCAAGATCGGTCGACCGATATGGTAAAAGAGGAAGAGATTTCTACAGCATTGTAGATGGTGCCTTTGCGTCTATGCTTATGCTACTGACTTCAGTAAGCCAAGGAATTGATGTTTGTTTTGTAGGTGCCTTTGAAGACCATAAGGTGTCAATAATCCTAAATTTGTCCAAACATGTTAAACCCATAGGTATAGTCACATTAGGATCCTGCTGAAAGAACAAGAAAGTATGAGAGGATTGACCTTAGTAAGCTAGTGTACTATGAAAGGTATGGTAACTCTAAGTAAAGGAAACCAATTTTCCTGGATATCTATTTGTGAATAGAATTAACGATGTGTGAAGGTCAGATAATCGAGTCGTCTGCCATTATGTTGTTAGCAATTCGGATTCGAGTACAGGCTTAGTCTTGACAAAGAAATTTAAAACCATGCAAGACAGATCAGATAAAGTAAATGCATACAGTTTCAGGATTTTTTCTAATTGTCACTTTCATTATCATAGGTGTATCGATTCTGGCGGTATATACTACCACTCTAGCAACAGAACTTGGCCTAGAGAAAGATAATATTCAAATTACTTCTCTTGCCCACCTAATTAAGTCAATGGATTGGGAAAATGACTATAACGAAGAAAAAATTGGTGAAAGAATTCTGAAGGCTCAGCTTGATGATCTGAATATTAGACTTCAAGGTGACAATACTCAAAAGAATGTCACTGAATTAGAGAATAACCTTAGTATGTATAAATCTCATCTTGAATATCTTAAGGAGGGTGTAACAGCAAATGGGTCATATTTAAATCTCAAGTACAAAGCAGAATCCGAATACGAAAGTTTTCTCCAGTCGGCTGATCATATTTCCGATATATCAAAGATAATAGGAATATACGAACTGATAACTGTACTCCTAATCATAGCTGCAGGATTAGGTGGAGTATCAGAAATTGCAAGGAATAAATTGTTAGGATACCCAGCGTTCATAATTGGTGGAATAGGAGTAATATTACTGTTTGTGATAACCTTTTTTCCGTCAAAGCTAATATAAGCACACCGTACGACAGTCATGTTTCTTGCTCACAATAACAATGTGCAATAAGAAATCCTCAACGGACAGATTTCATAGTTGTCAATAAGAGGCAACGATATCTTATGACCTCTAGAGAAATTTTAACTGGTCGCGGTCTCGAAAGACCAAGTTTCATCCTTCTCCAGGCTGTTTTTGTCCTTACTTTGAATTGCTGTTAGTATAGTAACATCATATGCAGTGCCGGGTTCAAGGTCTGTAGTAGGATTGAACACTGCAATTTTATCGTCTTCTGCGGAGACCTTAATATCTCCTTCGACATTGGTTCCGTCTGAATGTTTCTTTACAATAAAGTTGAGTTTATTGACAGTTGTACTATCCAAAGATTCACTAAAGTTTACAACAACATCGGTTGATTTCTTTAGATTTGTCATGTTTTGTACAGGATATCTACCAACTATACTCAATGAAGTAGCTTTTTCCGTCTCGAAAGACCAAGTTTCATCCTTCTCCAGGCTGTTTTTGTCCTTACTTTGAATTGCTGTTAGTATAGTAACATCATATGCAGTGCCGGGTTCAAGGTCTGTAGTAGGATGGAATACTACCATTTTATCATCTTCTGCTAGTACAGTAACGCTTCCAGCGACTTGGGTTGTGTCTGTGTGTTTCCTCACAAGAAAGTTGAGATTATTTACAGATGTGCTATCCAAAGATTCACTAAAGTTTACAACAACATCGGTTGATATCTTTATATTTTTCTGGTTAGGTGCAGGTACACTACCCACTTTAGTCAAAAATGATACAGGTCTAGCAACTGCTTTAAGGCCTAAATATGCTCCTTGACTTGTAGTCATCAGAGCTAACAGGGGCAAGGGAATGTCTGCAAGCTTCATTTGGGCTAGGCCGCCCGCGGTACTAATCCCAGCTATTCCAGCAAAAAATATACCCAAATAAACAATTATCGAAATTATAGTCCAAATAAACAGTTGATATCGACCTAAGGTTGGTTTACCGTGCTCAAGTAACATGGTTGAGAGTGCCGGTACATTCTCCTTGCATGGAAGAGATCCGCGTATACTACTCATATATTTCTCCCTTGAAATAACAGTACTAACAACGGGAACACTCGCACTTATTCCCATTAGAGCTAGAATATTTTGCGGCAAAACAGACCAACAAAGTGTATTGTTCCATAGCATAAAAAGATAAATTGATAGTAGAGTAAATGATATCGTGAATGTCCATAATACAAATTGCAGTCTTGCAAGACTAGGAAAATAGTCCCCCTCCCTTATTATGTCCCAAAATCCTCCCTTATGGTTACCTTGTTTACAATTGGTCTCAAGCACAAGCTGTCCTTGTCCTAAGAGCCACTTTTTTCCCTCTCGTATTATTCTAGAAGCTGCAAACGTGACTACTACTATAATTATACCCGCCACTAAACCTGCCACAGCAAATGAATTCTCAACGATGGGATTTTTAGACGTCGTACTTCCCAAGGTACAATTAACGTCTTGACTATTCAAGCTTGGGGTAGCTTTTCCGGTGACCGTGTTTGTGGTAGCTTTTCCGGTCGTGTTTGTGGTAGCTTTTCCGGTCGTGTTTGTGGTAGCTTTTCCGGTCGTGTTTGTGGTAGCGTTTTG
>Ga0207428_10001684_pt1 | contig 22828 bp, 18 predicted proteins | sample RhiMethybrSRZTD1_FD_187600 | JGI IMG/M metagenome (GOLD analysis project Ga0207428, IMG submission 187600) | Populus rhizosphere microbial communities from Tennessee, USA - Rhizosphere MetaG P. TD hybrid SRZTD1 (SPAdes) (version 3) | ecosystem: Host-associated > Plants > Roots > Rhizosphere >...
CGCGTGGGCTCACTGCAAGCGCGCGGCCAGCACGACACGCAAAAACAGGCCGGAAAAAAGGAGGGTGTTGCAGATTCTGCGAAATGACTCCCGATGTCGTATTGCAGAAACTGCGATGGTCTTCGCCGCGCACGGCCCGAGCCGCGCGACCGCGCGTTACTTCACTTCGATTTTTTCCGCATCCCCCCACAGCCGTTCGAGGCTGTAGAACTCGCGTGTTGCCCGGAAGAACACGTGGAAGATGAAGTCGAAATAGTCTATGAGGATCCACTCGCCGCGGTCGTAGCCTTCCATCAGCGCGGGTTTGGCGCCCGTCTTGCCGATGGCCTCACGGACGCCATCCGCAATCGCCTGCACCTGCCGAACGTTGGTCCCCGTGCAGATCACGAAGAAGTCGGTGAATGCCGACGTCTTCGACAGGTCGAGCACGATGACGTCTTCGGCCTTCTTCTCGAGCGCAGCGGCGATACCGGCGGTCAGTTCCTGGGAGAGGCGCGGGGCAGCGGGGCGTTTGCGGGCGCGGGGTGGTGCCGTTTTCTTCATGCCTGTCCTTCTCGAGCGCTGGCGTACAAACGATGGCGGCTGATGTGCGCGGCGACCGCGTCGGGCACGAGCCCGTCGATGGGCTCGCCGGCGGCGAGCCGCCGCCGGACGTCGGTGGACGACACGGGCGCGGTCGGCGCATCCACCAGCACGATGGCGGGCCCGCTGTTCGGCGCCGGCGGCGTATCGATCATGCGATCGGCAAGGTGGGGCAGCGCGGCGCGCAGGGCCGGTGCCGCGCATCCCGGGCGGGAGACGACGACGAAGTGGCAGCGATCCAGAAGCTGAGGATAGCCCATCCAGGTGTCGATCTCACGAAAGGCGTCGGCGCCGGTGACGAGAAAGAGCGAGGCGGGATCGTCGCCGCGTGCCGCCATCCGATCCAGTGTGGCCGTCGTGTAGGACGGACCGTCGCTGTCCATCTCCACGTCCGAGGCGAGAAGTCCCCGGCGGTTGGCCACGGCGAGCGCGACCATGGCGAAGCGATGAGCCGCCGACGCGACCGGCGGCCGCCGATGTGGCGGCACGCGCGCCGGCACGACCAGGATCCGATCGAGTGACAGCGCGCGGCGAGCGGCCTCGGCCACATCGAGGTGGCCCACGTGGATGGGGTCGAACGTGCCGCCGAGCAGGCCGCGCCGCGTCACGCGACGGGCGACTCCGCGTGCCGCGCGACTTCACGCCACATCGCTTCGAGCAGCTTCGGCACGCCCTCGCCGGTGGCCGCGGAGATCGGGAACAGCGGGACTTTCAGTTTTTTCAGGTGCTTCTCGAGACGCCTGAGCCGATCCGGATCGTCCAGCGCGTCGATCTTGTTCGCGGCGGCGATCTGCGGTTTCTGCGCGAGGGCGACCGCCGTATCGTCTCCCGAACCGGCAAACAGTTCCAGTTCCCGGCAGATCACCGCGTAGTCCTCGACCGGATCGCGCCCGCTCGATGACGACACATCGATCATGTGGACGAGCACCTTCGTGCGCTCGAGGTGGGCGAGGAACTTCGTGCCGAGCCCGTGGCCGAGATGCGCGCCCTCAATCAGTCCCGGCACGTCGGCGACGACGAACGATCGATCGTCCGACAGGCGGACGACGCCGAGATTGGGCGTGAGCGTGGTGAAGGGGTAGTCGGCGATCTTCGGTCGCGCCTCGGACACGCGCGCGATGAGCGTGCTCTTGCCGGCGTTGGGAAATCCCACCAACCCCACGTCGGCGAGCAGTTTCAACCGGAGGCGGAGCCGGCGTTTTTCGCCCGCGCGGCCCGGCTCGTGGCGGCGCGGCGCGCGGTTGGTCGAGGTCGCGAACGCCGCGTTGCCGCGGCCGCCGTCGCCGCCGCGCGCGATGAGCACCCGCTCGCCGGGCGCCGTCAGATCCGCGAGGGGAATGAGCTCGCCGTCGCCGTGGTCGTACGCGACCGTGCCCGGCGGGACCTCGAGCACGAGATCGGCGCCGTCGCCGCCGGTCCGGTTCGATCCCTGACCGTGCTGGCCGCGCTCCGCGTTGAACTCTGGATGAAACCGGTAGGTGACGAGCGTGTTGTGGTGCGGGCTGGCGACGAGGAAGACCGATCCGCCGCGCCCGCCGTTGCCGCCGCTCGGCCCGCCGCGCGGGACGAACTTCTCGCGACGGAACGCGAGGCAGCCGTTACCGCCGTCTCCCGCCTGGACTTCGATGTCGACTTCGTCGACAAACACGGCGATTCAGTTCAGTTCTTGTCCAGTGGAAGAATGTCGATGACGCGGCCGTGGGCGCCGTGATCCGAGAACTTCACCCGGCCGGGCACCTTCGCGAACAACGTGTCGTCCTTGCCGCGCCCGACGTTCAGTCCCGGCTTGAACCGGCGCCCCCGCTGGCGCACGAGAATCGACCCGCCGGTCACGACGTTGCCGTCGAACCGCTTGACGCCAAGGCGCTGCGAATTGCTGTCGCGCCCGTTGCGTGAACTGCCTTGTCCTTTTTTATGAGCCATGACTGCACCACTTGAAATCGATCGAAGGACAATCGATCAATCGATCGATTGGAGTGCTCGACCGAAGTTCATTCGATCGATGATCCTTCATCGATACAAGTCTCAAGTATTGATCGCCGTGACCCGCACCCGTGTCTGCAGCGTGCGGTGTCCCTGTGCCTTGCGGTACTGCTTGCGCCGCTTCATCTTGAAGACGCGGATCTTCTTGCCCTTGGTCTGGGCCAGGACTTCGCCGGTGACCGTGGCGCCGGCGACGTACGGCGTGCCGGCCAAGATCTGGCCGTCGCCCTGCTCGACGAGGAGCACCTTGTCGAACGTGATTTCCGCCCCCGGCTCGGCCGTCACTCGATCGACGATGACGACGGTGCCCGGGATGACCTTGGCCTGACGGCCGCCCGCTTCAACTATCGCGAACATGGAGAGATGCTCCGCTTGAACGGCCCACGGCGCCTTCCCGGCGCCATGCCCGAACCATTGATGATACCACGAGTCCCGGGGGTGCCCGGAACCCACGAATCTCTGAATCCCCGAATCTCTAAATCCTTGAATTCACTTAATCAGGATGCGCGTGCCCCGGATCTTCTGGGTACTGAGGGTGTTCAGGAAGCCCGGGAGGAGCTTGTCCATCAGCTCGAAGTAGGACGACAGGGCGGGAGTGTTCTGCCCCTCCTGGTAGAGCGCCTCTTCGTGGAACGACTCCGCGTAGAGCTGCTCGCCGGTTCGTCCGTCGATGAAGACGAACTTGGGGCTGAGCGCGTAGCCCTTCATGTTGACGAAGCTCCGGACCTCCTTGTACTCCTGCCGGCCGGTGGGGTCGGTGGTCGTCGCCATCCGCGAGACGTTGCCGCTCTTGCTCACTTCGGTGAACAGGATCGATCCGGTCACGATCAGCGGCGACTGGTACTCCTCGCCGAGCTTCTTCCAGAACTCCTTGTCGTTCAGGATCTTTTCGTACTCCGCGAGATCCTTGTCGGTCTTGATCCGCGGCTCGTCCGAGTCGGCCACCGGCGCCGCGCCGCGCTGTTTGTCCACTTCCTCGACGAGTGACAGCACGTCGGCGTCGATCACCTTCAGGTCCGACTTGCTCCGAAGCTGGCTGCGCAGGAGCCGCGCGGTCTCGGCGTTCGGGTCGATGTTCTTCGATCCGCCCGCGAGGAAGCCGGCGACGAGCACGCGCTGGAACGGCGTGACGTCGAGCTTGGCGTGAATCGGCGTCTCGACCGGGATCTCGTAGAAGCTGACGCACCCGGCGCCGGCCGACACGAGCAGGAAGAGGCTACCGGCTACGGCGGCGGTTCTGGCGGTCATAGATTTCCCTGAACAGATCGTAGTTGTTGCGAATGAAGTTGTTGTTCGGCTCGAGCGCGACCGCCTTTTCGTAGGCGTCGCGCGCTTCATTGAACTGGCCGAGTTGCTCGTAGCCGATGCCGAGGTTGTTCCACGCCGCCGCGTAAGTCGGGTCAATCTTGACCGCCATCAACCAGCGTTGCGTGGCTTCCTTCCACAAGCCCTTTTGCGCGACGTCGATGCCAAAGCTCACCTGAGCCTTCGCATCGTCGCGCCGATCCGCCAACGCCGGAACGGTGAGGCCGATGAGAAGCGCCGTCACTAACAGGAGTCGGGTGCGCATGGGAGTTTTCCCCCCTCACTATACTGCCGAACCCCCGAGTGGGTACCGTGAATCGGCGGCCCCGCCACGCGCGGCGGGTGGCAAAAATTGCAAGAGCGCTGCCGTGGGCGGCGTGCAGAATGTGCCACGCTTCGGAGACTTCCTTCGGGAATTACTGTCATCAGCGTGTGGCACGGTGGGTGCACGATTCGCGCCTTCGTGGCCGGCCGAGAACAGACCACGCGCGACGCGCGCCTCGAGGCGCTCGTGACAATTTCGTGCCTGCACGCCGCGGCGGATACGCGCGGCGCGCGCGGCTACAAGGCGCTCGGCCATCCGCCGCCGTCGGACGCCGTGCTCGATGCGCTCGCCGACTGGCTCGCGATCGCCCCCGCCGCCCGCCGCCACGAGATCTCGCGAGCCCACGACGCAGCGCGAGCGGCGCTCGACGCCGCCGGCCGACTGGGCCTCGATCCTTTGACGTGTCTCGACACCGACTACCCGCCGCTGCTGCGGCACATTACCGACCCGCCGGTCGTCCTCTGGGTCCGGGGCGACCGCGCCGCGCTCTCGGCGCCGGCCGTCGCCATCGTCGGCGCGCGCGCCGCGACTCCGGCGGGCCTGACCGTCGCGCGCCGGCTCGGACAGGATCTGGCGGCCGCCGGCCTCGTCGTCGTGAGCGGGATGGCGCGGGGCGTGGACGGCGCCGCCCATGCCGGAGCGCTCGCCGCCGGCGGGCGATCAGTGGCGGTCCTCGGCTGCGGAGCCGATGTTGTCTATCCCAGGGAGCATGCCGACCTGGCCGCCCGGCTGGCCCAGAGCGGCGCTGTCTTGAGCGAACTGCCGCCGGGCGCTCCGCCCCTGTCGCATCATTTCCCGCTCAGGAACCGCATCATCAGCGGGCTCGTCCGGGCCGTGGTCGTCATCGAGGCGTCCGACCGGTCTGGCTCCCTGATCACCGCAAAATCGGCCCTCGAGCAGGGCCGGGACGTGCTCGCCGTGCCCGGAAGCGTGGCCTCCGGGCGCTATCGCGGCAGTCACGCCCTCATAAAGGACGGCGCAAGATTGGTCGAGACTGTGGAGGACGTCCTCGAAGAACTCAGGTGGCAGCGCCCCGTGGGAGCTGGAGATGCGGCTGGAGGCGATCCCGCGAGCCCATCAAATAACTCATTGCATTTCAGTGATTTAGAAGAAAGGATGGCTCCGGGAGAGGCGTACAGTGTGGAGGCGCTGGCCGGGGAAACCGGCCTCCCGGTGCCGGCGCTGCTGGCCGAACTGGCCCACATGGAACTGGCCGGCCGCGTGGCCCGCCTGGGCGACGGCAGCTTCGTCCGGCTTGACTAAGCTGGTAGATATAGAAGGTAGGGTTCCAGGGTTCCAGGGTTCCGAGGTTCCGGGTTCCGGGGTTTGGTTCCGTCGTTCTTGAGAGACCGCGAGGGAGCGAGCGTAGCGAGCCCCGAAGCGTCCGGCCCCGGGGGTGGGGCCCCGGCGGGTTAAGAGAAGACCGTAGCGAGCCCCGAAGCGTCCGGAGCCGAGGGTGGGCCGAACGACGCCGCGAGGGAGCGAGCGTTAGCGAGCCCCGAGCGTCCGGAGCGGGGGGTGGGGCCCCCGCGATCGAAAAAAGAACAGCCCCACGCATTAAGAAGGAGTCACCGTTGGCAAAGGCGCTGGTCGTGGTCGAGTCCCCGGCCAAGGCGAAGACCATCAATAAATATCTGGGGCGCGACTTCAAAGTTGTCGCCTCGATGGGACACGTCCGCGATCTTCCGAAGAGCAAGCTCGGGGTCGACGTCGATGCCGGCTTCGAGCCCGAGTACGTCGTGATTCCCGCCAGGGCGAAGGTCGTCAAGGAACTGAAAGAAGCCGCGAAGGGCGCCGACCAGGTGTTCGTCGCGACCGACCCCGACCGAGAGGGCGAAGCCATAGGCTGGCATCTGGCCGAGGAACTGGGCGCGCGCAAGAAAGTCCAGCGCCTGATGTTCAACGAGATCACCAAGAAGGCGATTCTCGAAGCCATCAAGCATCCGGGCAAGATCGACATGCGGATGGTCGACGCGCAGCAGGCGCGGCGCGTGCTCGATCGCCTGGTCGGCTACAAGATCAGCCCGATCCTCTGGGACAAGGTGCGGCGCGGGTTGAGCGCCGGGCGCGTCCAGTCGGTCGCGCTCAAGATCATCTGCGACCGCGAGCGCGAGATCGAAGCGTTCGTCCCCGAAGAGTACTGGCACATCACGGCGCGCCTTGCCGCCGCGCTGCCGCCGGAGTTCGAGGCGCGGCTGGTCAAAAAGGGCGAGGCCGCGACGAAGATCACGAACGAAGCCGGCGCCGAGGCCGTGCTCGACGACCTCAAGCGCGCGACGTTCGTCGTCTCGTCGGTCGCCACCAAAGAGCGTCGCAAGAATCCGGCGCCGCCGTTCATCACGAGCAAGCTCCAGCAGTCCTCGCGCTTCCCCGTCAAGAAGACGATGATGGTGGCGCAGCAGTTGTACGAAGGGATCGACCTGCCCGGCGAGGACGGGGCGATCGGTCTCATCACCTACATGCGTACCGACTCGGTCCGCGTCGCCGACCAGGCGCTCGACGAAGTGCGCGCCCGGATCGCCGCCGATTTCGGCGAGGGCTACGCGCCCGAGCAGCCCAACCGCTACAAGATCAAGTCCACGGCGCAGGACGCGCACGAGGCGATCCGCCCGACGTCCATGCAGTACCACCCGGACGAGGTGCGGCCGCACCTCACACCCGATCAGTACTATCTCTATCGTCTGATCTGGAACCGGTTCGTCGCGTCGCAGATGACACCGGCCGTGTTCGACGACACCACGGTGGACATCAGCGCGGGTGACTATACGTTCCGGGCGAAGGGATCGGTCCCGAAGTTCGCCGGCTGGCAGGCCGTCTACGGCCAGTCGATGGCCGAAGCCGACGAGAGCGAACGGCTCGAGCGGCCGACGCCGGGCAAGGACGCTCCGGCCGCCGACGCGGACGACGAGGCGACGAGCGGGATCCTGCCGGCGCTCACCGAGGGACAGACGCTCGACGTGCGCGAGCTCAAGCCCGATCAGAAATTCACCCAGCCGCCGCCGCGCTTCAACGAAGGGTCGCTCGTCAAGGCGCTCGAAGAGGACGGCATCGGCCGGCCGAGCACGTACGCGTCGATCATCTCGGTCCTCCAGGCTCGCGATTACGTCAACAAGATCGAGGGACGATTCCGTCCGACGATCCTCGGCCGCCGGCTCGTGGACAAGCTGCTGCACCCGGCATTCGACGACATCCTCGACGTCGAGTACACCGCGCGCATGGAAGAGCAGCTCGACGAGATCGAGAAGGGCCGGGCCGACTACAAAGGCACGCTCGAAGACTTCTACCAGAAGTTCAAGAAGGACTTGAAACGCGCGGCCAAGGAGATGCCCAATTTCAAGGAAGGGCTGCCGACCGGCATCGCGTGTGACAAGTGCGGCCAGGGCGAGATGGTCGAGAAGGCCGGCAAGTTCGGCATCTTCCTCGCCTGCAGCCGCTATCCCGACTGCGACAACACGAAGGAGCTCGAGCCGGCCGACGCGCCGACCGAAGAGCTCGACGAGACGTGCGAGAACTGCGGCCGGCCGATGGTCGTCAAGCGCGGCCGCTTCGGCATGTTCCTCGCCTGCACCGGCTATCCCGAGTGCAAGACGACGAGGAAGATCATCACGACGAAGCAGGGCGTGACCGCCGCCAAGCCGGATCAGATCCTGGACGAGACGTGTCCCAACTGCGGCAAGAACCTCGTCATCAAACAGGGCCGGTTCGGCGAGTTCACGGCGTGCACGGGCTATCCCGAGTGCAAGTACGTCAAGCTCAAGGCCACCGGCGCCAAGTGTCCCCTCGACGGCGGCGACATCGTCGAACGCAAGTCGCGGCGCGGGAAGGCGTTCTACGGCTGCGCCAACTACCCGAAGTGCGAGTTCACGCTCTGGAACAAGCCCGTGCTCGAGCCGTGTCCCAAATGCGGCCGCGAGTTCCTGACCGAGAAGATCACCAAGCGGCACGGCCGGCAGATCCTGTGCAGCAACGAGCAGTGCGACTACGTCAGGAGTGAAGAGCTGGCGACGGTGTAGACAGGGCCGTAGGCACTCGCACTCGGCACTGGGCACTCGGCACTAGGAAGGCCGGCGGAAATTGGTCTCGGGCCATCGGCCTGGACCTTGGGCCCCTCGGCCCTGGGCCTTGGTGCGGGCGTATGATGTGGCGATGGCGCTCTCTATCGGCGCGCTGACGTGGTTCGTGCTGTCGGTAGGCGCGACGCCTGGAACAGCGCAGGTGCCGAACCTCACAGCCGTACTCACGGCCTCCTCCAATCGAGTCGCTCCGGGCGACATCGTGAGCTACTTCCTGACGGTCACGAATCGCGGACCCGGTGCGGCGATCGGTGTGTCGGCGACGATCGTCGTGCCCGGTTCTGGCGTGTTCGTGATGAACGCGTCGGCCCCGGCGGGGTGGTCGACGATCATCGTGTCCACGCCAAGTCTCGGGTCCGACTCGATCGCGTCCTACTCCGGCGGTCAGCTCGCGCCGGGCCAGGGTGCCGTGCTGGCGCTAGCGGTCAAGGTGAGGCTGCACGGTCCGGGGGAATCGGTGTCGGCCAGAGCCTGTCTGCTCTCGATGCCTTGTCTGACAAGCACGGTGTCTGTTGCCGGCTCCGGGCCCGAGCCGACGGCGACGTCCCAAATCGCGGTCCTGGCGGCACAAGTCACGCCACTTGGCTCTGTCGCCAGCCACGACTTGGCCCACGATCCGATCAACGGCCTCTTCCTCGTGGCGGGCAATCGCGAGCCGTCTGTTTCGCCGGTCCCGGGTCCGGTTGTCGGCAGCGTGCTCGACAGTTCAGGGATGCCGGCGAGCGGGATCGTCGAGATCGATCCTGAAGAACCGGCCTTCGGGATCTCGACGCGCTCGGGGGTCCGCATCGTCCATAGCCCCCACGTCCTCGCCGGCGCCGACGTAGGCGGGTTCCTCGTCGTCTGGACGGAGACGTTTGCGTTGACCATCACGTCCTATTCGATTCTGGCGCGCGCCGTGTCCTCGCCAGGGCTGAGCGCCGGTGCCCGGGGGACCGTCAGCACTGGATTCAGGGGATCCGCTGCGTCGCTTGCTTATTCCCTCACGAGCCGGGTGGTCTTGACGGTCTGGCCAGATTGTTCCTCACCTTTTCCGATGACTCTCGGGTGCCGCGTGCTGGTTCGGAGGGTCGGGCTGGATGCACAGCCGATCGGGGCGGTCATCGATGTGGGATCTGCGGCTGCCTCTACGCCGTCCGCCGACGTGGCCTGGAACCCGATCACGAACGAGTTCGGCATCGCGTTCATGACACAGTCGGGTGAGGCGTCGTTCGTTCGGGTTGCGGCTGATGGCACGGTACTTGGCCACGCCGTCGTGGGGTACGGTGTGCCAGACATCGCGGTGAACACCGATACAGGTCACTACGTCATTGTGTGGGGTCGCGCTGGGGAAGGCGTCTTCGGCGCAGAAATCAGCCCGGGCGGCGTCGTGGTCTCCGGGGGGCTGGTTTCACGCGCGACCGAAACAGCGGTGAGCCCTGAGCTCGCGTACAACCCGGTGAGCGGGACGTTCCTCGTGGCCCGCGTCGGTCTAGGCAATCTGGTCGTTCTCGAATTGAACAAGCACGGCGCGCCATTGTCGGTGCCGATGGCGGTGCCTCTCGCATTCGCGGCGGCTGGCCTGCCGACGCTTGCCTTGACGAGCCACCTCACCCAAGCCGAGTGGCGCATTGCAGTCCAATCCGGGCCGAACCACTGGACCCAAGGCCTGTCGACCTCGGCGCGACAGGGCAGTTCCGACGTGCGGCTCGGCGGTTGCGCGACGCCCGATCCGTTCGGAACGCTGGGCGGCGGCTTCTGCCACGACGGCGGCTGGTTCCCGCCAGGCATGCCCGCGCCGTGGACGCTCCCCACGGGGGGTTTTCCACCGAACATCCCAGTGTGTGCTGCGCCGGATCCGTTCGTGAGCCTGGGCGGGGGCACCTGTCATCAGGGCAATTGGATTGCGCCTCCGGCTGGTGGCACTCTCGGGCCAGCAGGATGTCCGTCACCCGATCCGTTTGCGACGCTCGGCGGGGGCACGTGTCATGCCGGAGGCTGGCTGCCTCCGGGCATGTCTCCGCCAGCCGTCGTCCCGGTCCTGGTCGTGCCGATGGTTCCGGTCCCGATGGCGTGCCTGACGCCCGATCCGTTCACGACGCTCGGCGGCGGCATCTGCATCAACGGGGGCTGGCGACCGCGGGGCGGATCGTGACGGCTCCCGTATCAATTGGTTCTGCATGATCCACATCATCGGCGGCGGTCTGGCCGGATCGGAAGCCGCGTGGCAGGCGGCGTCGATGGGCGTGCCGGTCACGGTCTACGAGATGCGGCCGGTGCGGCCGACCGCCGTGCACAAGACGGATCGGCTGGCCGAGCTCGTCTGCAGCAATTCCTTCCGCGGCGACAAACTCGACAACGCGGTCGGTCTCCTCAAGGAAGAAATGCGGCGGCTCGACTCGATCGTCATGCGCGTCGCCGATCGCGTGCGCGTACCGGCCGGCGCGGCGCTCGCCGTCGATCGTGAACGGTTCGCCGAAGGCATGACGGACGCGATCGCGCAGCATCCGCTGATCCGCGTCGAGCGTCGCGAGCTCTCGCAGATTCCGCTCCCGGACGAGATGTCTCCGGTCATCGTCGCGACCGGACCCTTGACGTCCGACGCGCTCTCCGCCGACATCGCCCGCTTCGTCGGCCGCGCGCACCTCGCGTTCTTCGACGCGATCAGCCCGATCGTGCTCGCCGAATCGATCGACATGACGAAAGTGTTCAGACAATCGCGTTGGGACCGATCTTTGACAAGCCAACGCGCGACAGAGACTGCCAGACAGCCAACCATCCTGTCGCCGTCTGGTGCAGATGCGAGTTCTCTGGCCGTCATCGGGGCCCAATCGGCGGCAGCGGGGACAGGGCCCATAGATCGGCCCCAGTCCCCCTCTCTCACGAACACCGGCGTTGAAATGTCAGGCGACTATCTCAATTGTCCCTTTACTGCCGATGAATACGGCGCGTTTCACGCGGCCGTGGTCAGCGCCGAGAAGGCCGTGGTGCACGACTTCGACAACACGAAGTTCTTCGAGGGGTGTCTGCCGATCGAGGTGATGGCGCACCGCGGGACCGATACGCTGCGCTTCGGGCCGATGAAGCCGGCGGGGCTGCGCGATCCGCGGACTGGCCGGCGGCCGTATGCGGTGGTCCAGCTCCGGCAGGACAACCTCGCCGGCGAGCACTACAGCCTCGTGGGCTTTCAAACGCAGATCAAGTGGACCGAGCAGACCCGGGTGCTGCGGATGATTCCGGGGCTCGAGCGCGCGGAATTCGTCAGGCTCGGCATGATTCACCGGAACACCTACATCAACGGTCCGACGGTCCTGACCGAAACGTGGCAGACGCGGACCCGTCCGGATCTGTTCTTTGCGGGACAGGTGTCGGGCGTCGAGGGCTACGTCGAGTCCGCCGCGTCCGGGCTGCTTGCCGGCCGGAACGCCGCGCGCCGGGTGCTGGGACTCGCGCCGCTGGCGATGCCCCGCACGACGGCGATGGGCGCGCTCGCCTATTACGTGTCGCACGCCGACCCGGCGCACTACGATCCCACGAACATCACGTTCGGGATTCTGCCGCCGCTCGACGCGCCGCCGAAGAGCAAGCAGGAGCGCGGGCTGGCGGTGAGCGCTCGCGCGCTCGAGGCGCTGGACCGCTGGACCGCGACCGCCGGGGTCTTCGAAATCGATCGACCGATCGATTTCCTGATCGATCGATGTTGAAGGATCACATCCGGCACTTTCTCGAGTTTCTCCGCTACAACCGGAATCTCTCGCCGCACACGCTACGCGCGTACGACACCGATCTCTCCCAGTTCCTGACGCACGTGGCGGCGCGCGACGGCGTCAAGCCGAGCGAAGTCGCCGTCGCCCGCTTCGACGCCGACGGCGTGCGCGGCTTCCTGGCCGAGCTGCACGAACGGGGTAACAGCCGCGCGTCGGCAGGGCGCCGGCTCGCCGCGCTGCGGACGTTCGCGCGCTACCTGCTGCGCGAAGAGCTGATGGCCGACGATCCGACCGCGCTCGTCGGCGCGCCGCGCAAGGATCAGACGCTGCCCGCGCATCTGGCCACCGACGAGGTCAATCAACTCCTCGCCGCACCGGACGTCTCGACGCCGGCCGGCCGGCGCGACCGCGCCATCCTCGAGCTGTTCTACGCGTCGGGCCTCCGTCTGAGCGAGCTGGTCGATCTCGATCTCGATGATCTGAACCTGTCGAGCCGCGTGGTGCGCGTCCGCGGCAAGGGCGGGAAGGAGCGGCTCGTGCCGTTCGGCACCTCGGCCGCGACGGCGATTCGGGCGATGCTCGGCGACCGCGCGGGCCTCAGTGAAACGTCGACGTCTGAACCTCGAAGTTCGAAGTTCGGCGCGGCCGGGAAGCATGGGCGGCGCCGTCAGGCCATCTTTCTCAATCTTCGCGGCGGACGATTGACGACCCGCAGCGTCGATCGGATCGTGCGCCGGTACGTGCGCGACGCGGCGATCGCGCAGGGCATCAGTCCGCACGCGCTGCGGCATACGTTCGCGACACATCTGTTGCAGGCGGGGGCGGACCTGCGCGTGATTCAGGAGCTCCTCGGCCACGCGCGGCTCGGCACCACACAGCGGTACACCCATCTGGACGTCGGCCGGCTCATGGACGTCTACAAGAAGGCGCACCCCAGGGCGGGGAAGACCACCTCAAGTGAAAAGTGAGAAGTGAGAAGCCAGAAGCGAGAAGTTGGCCGGTTCGATTAGTTCGAGACTTTTTCGTAAATTGCGCTACACTGCCGCGGGCCCCAGCTCTCGCTCGGTACGGACTGCCGTGGGAGAGCGTCAATGGCAAACAGCACCCGCTCCGGTTTTGCTGCCATTCTCTGCATTGCGCTCGTGGCCGCCACCACGCCGCGCGCCCAGCAATTCACCAAGGGGACGTACGCCGGGAAAATGCCCGACGCGTCGGCCATCACGCTGACCTTCGCCGACGACGGCAAGATGACGGTTCGGGTTCAGAGCCAGACGATGGTCGAAGGCAAGTACGTGGTCAAGGACGATCGAATCGAAGTCAACGATCAAACCGGTCCGATCGCGTGCGCGCCGGACCAGACCGGCGCCTACACCTGGAAGCTCGAGGCCAGGAAGCTGATGCTGACCGCCGTCAAGGATCCATGTGATGCGCGGGTGAGCGCGCTCACGTCGCAAGCCTGGACGCTGCAGTGACGGCATAGGGCTTCAAGGTCGGCCCGAAACCGCCGATTGCCTCAACGTGGCGGCCAGCACGGAATCATTCGCCGAGATGCTGGACGCGGCGCTCGCCGAGCCCGCAGTGGACGGCCGCCTGATCGAAACGCCGGACCATACGTTTCTGTACGTCCGGCCCGACACGACACGGCCGCGCGCTCGTGTGCTCGCGACGGCGCGCGTGAGCGGCCCGCAGCCGGCTCCGGCCGCGCTGCGTCCGCCGTCCCGACGTCGCGGGTCCGCCGCGCGCGAGCTCACCGGTGAGCAACAGCGGGCCCTCGCGGGTCTGATCGCGCTTGGCGCCAGGCTCGACGCAGACTTCACGCCACGCGAGCTGCAGAGTGCGTTTCGCTCCCTCGCGCGGCGCTATCATCCGGATCGCCATCCCGGCAGCACCGACGCGGAGCGGACGACGCTGTCGCAGCAGTTTGCGGCGGTGCTGGATCACTACCGGCGGTTGTGCGCGATCGCACCTCGCGAGCGGCACGAGGGGCCGGCTTCAGCCGGCCCGGCAGAGGCGGGCTGAAGCCCGCCCCTCCATTAGTGGCACGCGGTGACGCGCGTCAGATACGCCTTGAAAATACTGTCCTGCCGCGCGCGCATCGCCGCTTGAGCGTCGGGCGTTGCGGCCTTGGCGATGACGCGATCGCCAATCGGGCCAAGCCAGCGGCCGTAGGCTTCGATCAGCCGCGCGTCGTTCGTTGACAGCGCTCGAGCGACGTCCGCCTCGGTTTCCGGCGTGATCACTTCCATGCGGCCGACGAACACGCGCACGACGGACACTGGCGCTGGAGAAATCGTCAGCGGCAGGATCGCGTCGACGTCGGCGGCCGGGACGACGTAGAACACCCGCGTGCCGTCGTCGAACCAGTCGTCGCGCCACGTGTCCACCATCGCCTTGGCCTCCTTCTCGTAGAGGCCCTGCGCGACGAGCGTCCGCTCGAGCTCCGTGCGGAGTCCTGGCAGCATCCCACCGGCCAGCGGCCGGTCCAGCAGGACCTCCGACTCACCCGCGAGCGCACCGTGGACGCGATAACCGAACTTCGAGCCGCGCTTCGTGAGGACCATGACCGCCGGGAGAGTGTGGCGGCTGAGGTTTGTCACGCGAATCCGCCCGTTGGGTTCGAGTCGGGTCGAGATCGGCGCGGGGAAGCCGGCGACGCCGCGATAGAACAGGAACTTCTCGTCCTGGCCGTCAACACGGATTGGCGCCGCGTCGGTCGCGCGCGCGGCGTAGTAGTGACTGGTGGCCCGGTCGGTGGGGAAGACGGGCGACGTATTCGGCCGGATGTTCACCGTCTTCCATGCGATTTTCGCGGGGAAACCCGGCGTCGTGCTCAGAACGCTCGCGTACGACGGCGATTGGACGACCTCGGCATGCGGATAGAACTCGGTGAACAGACCCCGCGGAAAGGCCACGTTCACGTTGGCGGTCGTCGGTGCGTCCGCGTAGAAATAGAGGACCGGCGTTTCCATCCGCACCGAGCCCTTGAGGCCAGCCCGTGCCTGGTCGTAGTTGAGGAGCGTGCCGGCCTGAGCCCCAATGATGACCTTCACCTCGCGGTTGCGATAGGTCTCGACGAAGCACGGCAGGTCGGTCGGGCCGCCAAGCGGCAGCCACTGAATCGCCTGGCCGTCGTCGCCGGCGATCGTCGTGAACGTGCCCCACTCGTGGACGGTCAGCGGTGGCGGCGACTGTGTTGCGATGAGGGCCAGGGGGAGACTGAGGGCAGCGCTGAGCGCGACCGCCAGGGGGACGAACGACCTCGGGAGCGAGTGCACGCGCGGCGTCATGGTGCCTCCTCGACAGAGATGGCGGGAACTGGCGTTATGACGAAGGGCGGGCCAGGTTGGTCGGGGGGAAGCTGCCCTCAGCGCTTGACCGGCGCCGGGCGCTCGACCCGCTGGAAGCGATCGAGCCAGCTCAGCGTTTCCTTGATCAGCTCGACGCGCGGGATGCCGTGACCACCGTCGTACAGCAGGTGCCGTTTCTGATCCTTCGGCGTCCTGAACGCCTCGAACATCGGATTTTGAGAGGAATCCACCGGGAAGAAAAAGTCGTATCGGCCGTTCAGCATCAGCGTCGGAATCGTGACACGCGACGCGAAATTGAATTGATCGACTTCCGGCAGCGGCCGCTGCATGCTGAAGCCGCCAACCACGAGGACCTGCACTTTGATGCGTGGATCGACGGCCGGGATGATGGCGCCGAGGCGCCCGCCCCAGCTGGTCCCGACCAGCGCCAGCCGCTCCAGCGACAGGTCCTGTCGCGTCGCCAGGTAATCGATGGCTCTGCTGACGTCCTTGGTCCAGGCGATCACGTGATCGCGATAGAGGATGCTGGGATTGGCCGTGCTGTCCTGCAGCGGGCCCTGGCGGTCGAACGTCCCCTTCAGCTCCGGGAAAGCGACGGCCCGGCCGCTCTTCATGAGGAAATCGATGTTGCCGAGCGGGAATTGATCGATCGAGCGGGTGCGGAACGCGTTCGATCCGGGGAAGAACACCACCGTCTCGAACGGCGCGCTGCCGCGCTTGGGCACGAAGAGGAACAGCTTCATCGTCTCGCCGCCGTACGGCGCGGGCATGACGATGGTTTCGCGCCGCCAGTCCTCGCGGTCGTCGGCGATGGCGAGGGTCTTGGCGGTGAACGGCTGCCTGTCGTAGTCGTAGAGACGACGGTAGATCTCGAAGACCTGATCTGACGCCGGACGCTCCTTCGCGTAGTCGCGCGTCAGCCACGGCTGCGGCGCGAGGAGCCTGGCGGCAGGCTCCGTCGGATAGGTCACGCATCGGAAGCCGAAGGTGCGGCCGCGATCGAACGGGGCGCGCGCGTCCGGATCGTTGAAGGTGTAAATCGGCTCGTCCCACGCGCCGCCGAGAATGTAGCGGCGGCCGTCCTCCGTGTCGGTTGACGTCCACTCCTTGACGTTCCCGGCCATGTCGTACGCGCCCGAGGCGTGCAGCGCCTGTCGAGCGGCGATGGCGCCGGGCCCGCGGCCGCCGAAGTTGCTGAACGGCACAACCCATCGCGCCGCACGCGGTTCGGCCGCCCGGGCCCAGTGATGCAGGCTCGGCAGGGCCTTTCCGGCGAATCGCGCGTACGCCGCGGCCTCGTACCAGCTCACCCCAGTCACCGGCAGTTGGTCTTCTCCGGCCGGTGGCTCCGACTGCACCCAGGTCGCCGGCCCCGGCCGTCCCGTCGAATCGACGAAGCGGGCCACCGCGTGCTCCCAGTCCACGGGTTTGCCTTGGTCCAGGAACGGCTCCTGCCAGAATTCGCGGCGCCGGTAGCCGCCCGCGTCCACGAACTTCTTGTAGTCGGCGTTCGTGACTTCGAATCGATCGACCCAGAAGGCCGCCATCGTACCGAAGGCCCCGAGGTGCTCGAAGCCCGGAATGTACAAGCGGAAGGGCACCGGCGAGGCGGTCACGTACACCATGCCCGGCGGGGTAGCGCCGGCCGGTGTGAGCGTCACGTCCACGGTCGTGTTCTCCGGCAGGCCGGTGAAGACGGTGTGCAGCCGGGGCACCTCGACCGTGTCGAACCCGGCTTTCTCGAAGCGCCAGCGCAGGTAGGTCGCGGGGATCCTGACGCCGTCGAGCGGCGTCACGCCGAGCACGCGCCACGCCGACTCGGGATGGGCGTAGTCCTTGTAGGACACGGTCGCGCCGGCCGGTTCGCTGCGGAGCGCCGGCGTTCGCGAAATCTGCGTGAGGAGCTGCGCCAGGATCGGGTCGTCCGGCGTGACGCGTTGCGCGCTCGTCGCGAGATCGAACGCCTCGACGACTTTTTCTTCGTCCACCAGCCGCGTGGCTTCGGGAAACGCCACGTCACGGGCCCACTGGGTCCGCCGCTGACGGACTGTGGCGACGATCGCGAAGGCGCCGGCGGCGAGCAGGATCGCGGCCAGCGGGATCGCGATCATGGGCCGGCGCAGCGCACGGAGGCCCTCGATCTTCACCGGGGCGGGCGCTGAGGCCGCCGCCCGCCAGGCACGCAGGGTGGCGGCGAATTCCTCCGCTGACGCCAGGCGATCGGCCGGGTTTTTTTCGAGTGCCTTGGTGATGACCGCGCGGAGCGCGACCGGCAGCTCCGGTGCGAGCTTCCGGAGATCGGGCGGCGGGTCGTACTGGATCGCCTGCAGCAGCGCAACCGCGTGTGGCGCCACGAACGGCCGCTGGCCGGCGAACAACTCGAACGCGATCACGCCGAGCGCCCAGACGTCGGCCCGCGCGTCCACGCGGGCATCGAGGCACTGCTCGGGCGCCATGTAGGCGAGCGTCCCCATCGTGCTGCCGGCGGCGGTGAGCTGCACTTCGGTCGGCGCATTCGGCGCGCTGTAAGCGGCCAGGCCGAAGTCGAGAATCTTGGCGACCCCGTCGCGAGTGAGCAGGATGTTGCCCGGCTTCAGATCGCGGTGGACGATTCCGGCGGCGTGGGCGCGCGCGAGTCCTTCGGCGACCTGCGCGAGGATCGTCACCGCCTCGTCCTGCGGCACGCGGCCTCGCGCGAGCCGCTCGGCGAGCGTCTCGCCGTCGTACCAGGCCATCGCGATGAAGTGCTGGCCCTGCCACTCGCCGATCTCGTAGATGGTCGCGACGTTGGGATGGTCGAGAACGCTCGCGGCCCGGGCCTCGCGGACGAGCCGCGCGTCGGCGTCCGTGTTCCGTCCGGCGTCCGCCCGGATGAACTTCAGCGCGACGCGGCGGTTGAGCCCTTCGTCCTCGGCGAGATAGACGACACCCATCCCGCCGCGCCCGACTTCGGAAAGCACGCGATAGTGAGCAACGCGCTGGCCGACCATGGACTCGATGGCCTAGTGTAGCGTCGGATGGCGCAAAAACACGAAGGGCGGGTCGAAGCCCGACCCGCCCTACGGACTGCCGCGGTTTTGGATGCTTAGCTCGTCACCGCTTCGGCCGGCGCCGCGACGACGCGACGGCTGCGCGGGATCTCGATGTTCAGGATCTTGATCTTGTAGTTCATCACGCGCGGGCTGATGCCGAGCAGTTCGGCGGCGTCCTTCTGCACCCAGTTCGACATCCGCAGCGCCTCGACCACCGCCTGCCGCTCGATCTCTTCGAGCGGGATGCCGGTGGGAGGAATCTTCACCACCGTCGTGCGCTCGCCCGACGCCGACGCCGAAGTCTGCTCGCCAATCTGCAGATCGCCCACGACGACGACGCCCTGGTCGGCCAGCAGGACCGCGCGCTCGACGACGTTCTCGAGCTCGCGGATGTTGCCGGGCCAGTGATGACGCATCAGGACCTTCAGCGCCTCCGCATGCACGCCCTCGACCTTCTTCTTGAGCTCGCCCGAGAAGCGCTTCACGAAGAAGTCCGTCAGCGCCGGAATGTCGTCCTTGCGATCGCGCAGCGGCGGCGTCTCGACCGAGACGACGTTCAGGCGATAGAACAGGTCCTCGCGGAAGCGACCCTCCTGCACGAGCGTCGTGAGATTCCGGTTGGTCGCGGCGATGATCCGGACGTCCACGCGCAACGTGCGCGTGCCGCCCAGCCGCTCGAACTCGTGCTCCTGCAGCACGCGCAGGATCTTGGCCTGCGTGCTCTGGCTCATGTCGCCGACTTCGTCCAGGAACAGCGTGCCGCCGTCGGCCTGCTCGAAGCGGCCGATGCGCTGCTTGTCGGCGCTCGTGTACGCGCCCTTCTCGTGACCGAACAGCTCCGACTCGAGCAGGTTCTCCTGCAGGGCCGCGCAGTTGACCTTGACGAACGCCCGGGTCGCGCGATTCGAGTTGTGGTGGATCGCGCCGGCGATGAGCTCCTTGCCCGTGCCCGTTTCGCCGCGAATCAGTACCGTCGAGTTGCTGCGGGCGACCTTCTTGACGATGGTCAGCACCTGCTGGAGCGCGCCGCTCGCGCCCACGATCCGATCGAAGTCGTAGATGTCCTGCTGCTCGTGGCGCAGGTAGTCCACCTGATACTTGAGATGACGGTGCTCGATCGCCTTCTCGATCTTGAGCTCCATCTCCTCGATCTCGAATGGCTTCTGCACGAAGTCGAAGGCGCCGATTTTCATCGCCTCGACCGCCGTGTGGATCGATCCGAATGCGGTCATCAGGATCACCGCCGCGCTCGGCTGAATCGACCGCGTCGTCCGCAGCACGTCCATTCCGTCGGCGCCGCCCATCCGGAGATCCGTCAGCACGACGTCAAACTGGCTTTCCTGCAGCCGCTCGATCGCGATGGTCCCGTTCGGGGCCTCTTCCACGTCGTGTCCGGCGTTCGTGAGCGCCCGGACGAGGCCCTTGCGCAGTGAATCGTGATCGTCGACAACCAGGATGCGTCCCATTGCTTATCTCCCCACACTGCGTTCGTACGGCACGACCGGCAGCGTGACGCGAAACGTCGCGCCCCGGCCCGGTGCCGACACCGCGTCGATGTGTCCGTCGTGCGCGTCCACCACCTTCCGCACGATGGCCAGGCCGAGGCCCGTCCCCTGCGGCTTCGTGGTGAAGAACGGACTGAAAATGCGCTCGAGATCGTCGGGCGCAATCCCCGGCCCGTCATCCCGGACTTCGACGACCACGCGCGGCGGCTGCGGCTCCATCGTGCCCACCGGCTCGTCCTCCCCCGGAATCAACGACACGCGAATCTCGACGTGGCCTTCACCCCCCAGCGCCTCGAAGGCGTTGGCGAGCAGGTTCGAAAACAACTGGCGCAGCTGGTGCGGGTCGGCCAGCAGTTCCGGCACGTCCGCTTCCAGATCCGTATCGATCGTGACTGCTCCACGCCTCATCTTTCCTTCGGCAAGCGTGATGGAATCTTTAATCACCTCGTCCATCGCCGCGCGCTCGACCTGCAGCTGAATCGGCCGCACGAACTCCAACACCTCGACGACGATGGAGTTGGCCATCTTCGCTTCTTTGATGATGTCGTTCAGCGTTTCGAGCGCGTCGTCACGCTCGGTGAGCTGGCGCTTGAGGACGCCGGCCATTACCTCGATGCTGGCCAGCGGGTTCTTGACCTCGTGCGCGATCGCCGCGGCCATCTCGCCGAGCGTGGCCAGCCGGTCGCGCAGCCGTTCGCGCTCCTCGAGCTGTTCGACGCGCGTCAGGTCCTTGAAGAACAGCGTCGCGCCCACCATCCGGTCGTGATCGTCGTGAATGTGCGAGAGCGAGTAGCCCATCGCGCGGCCGGTCTTGCGCAGACGCATCTCGGCGCGGTTGGGGAGATCGTCGGTGTCGAACGCCTGCTGCAGCACCCGGGTCACCTCGGGGACGTCGATCAGCACCTCGGAGAAGTGGCGGCCGATGTCGTTCGGCTGCATCTGCAGGCCGAGCACGCGGTACGCGAGGTCGTTCATCGCGGCGAGCCGGCCGTCGCGTGTGATCGCGACAACGCCGGTGCGCAGGTTGAAGACGAGATGACGAAAGAAGCGATCACCCTGCACGTCTTCGATTCGCAGTGGTTCAGGACGACGGCGTGCCGCATCCAGACGCGCGTGATGCGTCTCCACTGGCTCCGGGCTGGTCGAGCTCGGCCGTCCCATCGTCACGTCCCGCTCCTCGCGGGGATGGCTCTCCTAAGGCAAGGCCCGTACCCGCCGCAATGCCGCGATTACCGACGAAAAATGTGTGCCACCCTGATCGGCGAGAGCAAGAACGGAGTGAATGATTACAGAAGACGCCCGCTATTACAAAGATGTAATGCTGCGATTAGCGTGAAGGGGTGTCGGAGTCGTCAGACTCGGCGAGCGCCTCCCATTGATTCATCAGGTCGCCCACTTCCCACATGAGCTGCTGGTGACGAATCACTAAGGATTCTGCGGATTCGCGCGCGTTGTAGAAGCCGGGCTCCGCCATTTTCGCTTCGAGCGCGCGCACTTCCTGCTCGCGTTCGGCGATGCGGCCTTCGAGCTCGGCGACGCGTTTCGCCCGCTCGTCGGCGCCGCGCTGCCGGCGCCGCGCTTCGGCGTCCGCGCGTTTTTTCTCGGCATATGCGGCGCCAGTGCCTCCCGCTGCGGCCGGTCGGGATTCCGACACCTTCGTCGGTGCGCCGACGGGTTTCGCCTGGGGTGTCGGCTTCTGGACCGGGCCGGAGGCCGCGCGTTTGGGTGTGTTCACCGGCGCCGCGACCGGCTTGACCGGCTTCGCCGGGGTCTGACCCTGGTCGGACCCCGGTCTGACCCCGGTCTGACCCCGATCCCCCCGCTCGTGCCGGCTCCACAGGAACTGTTCGTAGGTGCCGGGGTAGACCTCGAGTGAGCCGTGGCCGACGGCGACGATCTTCGTCGCCAGCCTGTCCACGAAATACCGGTCGTGCGAGACGAAGATCAGCGTCCCGCCGAAGTCTTCGAGCGCCTCGAGCAGCACGTCCTTCGAGTCGAGATCGAGATGGTTCGTCGGTTCGTCGAGCAGCAGCGTGTTCGCCGGCCGCAGCAGCATCCGCGCGACCGCGAGCCGCGTGCGCTCGCCCCCCGACAGCACGCCGGCCTTCTTGTAGATGTCGTCGCCCGAGAAGAGGAAGCCGCCGAGGATGTTGCGGATCATCGGCACCATCCCGACCGGCGAATCGCCCTCCATCGTCTGGTAAACGGTCTTCGCCGGGTCGAGCCGGTTCGCTTCGTCCTGGGCGAAGTACTGCATGACGACCTGGTGTCCTTCGCGCCGCGCGCCGGCGTCGGGCGGTTCGTCACCGGCGAGGAGCCGCATCAGCGTCGATTTGCCCGCGCCGTTGGGCGCGACGAGCGCGATGCGGTCGCCCCGCTCGATGTGCAGCCCGACCTTGTCGAGCACGACGTTCGCGCCGTAGGCCTTGCGCACGCCCTCGAGCTCGAGCACCATCCGCCCGCTCTTCGGACAGCTCGGAAACGTGAAGTGCACGCGCTTGCGCTCCGGCGGCACCTCGAGCGGGACGATCCTGTCGAGCATCTTGATGCGGCTCTGCACCTGCGCCGCCTTCGTCGCCTGATAGCGGAAGCGATCGATGAAGGCGCGCATGCGCGCGATCTCCTCGTCCTGCTCGTGCTTGCGCTGGCGGAGGATCTCGAGCCGCTCGTCGCGCACGCGCAGATACTCCGAATACGTCCCGGGGTAGTCGTCGATCTTCCGCAGCGAGATCTCCGCGATCCGCGTCACCACGGCGTCGAGGAAGAACCGGTCGTGCGAGACGAGGATCACCGCCTGCGACGACGAGGTGAGGTACTCCTCGAGCCAGTTGCGCGCGTCGAGATCGAGGTGGTTGGTCGGCTCGTCGAGCAGCAGGAGCGTGGGACGGCTGAGCAACAGCTTGGCGAGCGCGATGCGCATCTGCCAGCCGCCCGAGAACGTGCCGGTGGGCCGGTCGAATTCGGCGCGCGAGAAGCCGAGCCCCTCGAGCACCTGCGTCACGCGCAACTCGATGGTGTGTCCTTCCTCG